>Ga0075030_100004551_pt1 | contig 12525 bp, 15 predicted proteins | sample LitLauG_LLR_2012_FD_71393 | JGI IMG/M metagenome (GOLD analysis project Ga0075030, IMG submission 71393) | Freshwater sediment microbial communities from Pennsylvania, USA - Little Laurel Run_MetaG_LLR_2012 | ecosystem: Environmental > Aquatic > Freshwater > Creek > Sediment | place: USA... | reverse complement strand
AGGCGATGAATGCGTTGGCCACGGTGCTTTGCGTCGTGCCCTTGACCGCGACGATCGGGTAGGTCGCGATCACGTTGTCCGCCGCAGCGATGGGCACTCCCTGCACCTTGCTGCCGGCCGCCGTGACGTCGGTGGTGTAAACGATTCCGGCATCCGCCTCGCCCAGCTCGATCTTGCCGATGACGCCCGAGACACTGGTCTCAAGGCTCTTCGGCGTGACCCTCACGCCCGCCGTGGAAAGGGCCTGGAGGGCGTACTTCCCGGCCGGCACGGTCGGTCCCTCGGAGATGTAGATCAGGCCGGGTTTGGTGAGGTCGGCCAGGCCAGTGATGCCTTTGGGATTGCCGGGGGCGACGACGATCTCCAGCTGGTTGTGGGCGAAGACCTTGGCACTCCCACTGGTGAAGCCGTCGGCCGTCAGCTTGTCCATGTTGGCGGTGTCGGCAGAGGCGAAGACGTCGGCCGGAGCACCCTGCTCGATCTGAGTCACCAGCGTCGGCGTACCCGCGTAGCTGAGGTTGACGCCGACCCCTGGGTTGGCCCTGTGAAATGCGGTCCCGATCGCGTTGAACGATGCCGTCAGTGACGCCGCCGCAAAGACGTTGATATATCCGCTGAGCTCCGTCGACTGTGCCGCCGGCGTGCTCGAGCTGCCACAGGCCGAGAACACCACCGCGGCCACGACCAACAACAAGGACCGAATCCGCATCTATCCCCTCCCTAGCTGCGCGGCAGCTCGATGACGACATTGGTCGCCTTCACCGACGCGACCGCAACGACCCCCGGCTTCAACCCCAGCTCGTCCGCGGACTCGCGGGTGATCAGCGACACGATCCGGTACGGACCCGCCTGCATCTCGATCTGCGCCGCGACACCGTCCTTGATCACGCGCGTCACGATTCCCGGAAAGCGGTTGCGGGCCGACTCGCTGACGACCTGCGGCGCCTCAGGTCGAGGCTGGGCGGCCATGTAGCGAGCGAGCGCCGCTCGATCGATCTGCCTCTGACCACCCACCGACCGAGCCGTCTTGATCTTCCCCGAATCGACAAGGCGCCGCACTGTGTCGGCGCTGACCTGCAGCAGCTCCGCCGCCTGCCCGATCCTGAGCCGGTTTTGCACCTGCAAACCATAGCAAGTGCCAGGTCTTGGAGACTAGCCCTCTGATTTGAAGGTTATTAAGCGCCATTCCTCTGATTTGCCAACTACTCGAGAGCGTCGTCGAGGCGGACCAGGCGTTTCTGCAGGCCGTAGATCGCAGCCTGCGTGCGGTCCGCGAGATGAAGCTTGGAGAGGATGTTGGAGACGTGGGTCTTCACGGTTTCCTCTCCGATCGACAGCTCCTTCGCGATCTCCTTGTTGGAGCGACCTCGCGCAAGAGCGCTCAGCACCTCGATCTCCCGCTTTGACAGCGGGTCGATCTGATCGCGGGTCGCGGCGCGGCGCATCTCCTCCAGCACCTTCGAGGCAACGCTCGGATCGAGCAGGCTCTCACCTCGCGCGGCCGCCCTCACCGACTCGACCACGACCTCGACACCGGCTGTCTTGAGCACGTACGACAGGGCTCCCGCCTTGATGGCGTCGAACAGCTCGTCATCGCCCTGGTGCGAGGTGAGGATGATTACCTGCGTCGAGGGGCTGATCTCCTTGATCGCGCGCAGCGCTGTCAGCCCGTCCATCTTTGGCATGAGCAGGTCTAGCAGCACCACCGCCGGGACGTGCTTGCGCACGGCCGCCACGGCCTGCTCTCCATCGGCGGCCTCGCCGACGATCTCGATGTCCTCCTCGTGCTGCAGGAGGAAACGCAATCCCTGGCGCACGACCTTGTGATCGTCGACGATGAGGAGCCTGATCACGATGCCGCAGCCGGAAGGCTCGCGGTGATGGTCGTGCCCTCTCCCTCGTGGCTCGTGATTGTCAGCGTCCCGCCCAGCTCGTCGACGCGCTCACGCATGAGTCGAAGGCCCAGGCCGTGATCCGCACCGTTGCCGTTGAGGTTGAACCCCTGGCCGTCGTCCGAGACCGTGATCTCGGCGAACTCCCCACGGCGGTGAATCGCCAGCTTGATCGTGCCGGCGTGAGCATGTTTGACGGCGTTCGCCAGAGCCTCCTGAGCGATGCGCAGCGCCGCCAGCTCTGCCGGCGCAGCCATAGTCACGGGCTCGAGGTCCGCTTCCACCTTGATCCCGAGTCGAGCCGCATAGTTCGACGCCAGCTCCTGGAGGGCGGGCATCAGACCCTTCTCGTCCAGCGTGGTCGGACGCAGCTCGAGAAGCAGGGCGCGCATCTCGCTGTTGGTGCTCTGAACCGTGTCCACCAGGGCTCGCGCCTGATCGCGCAGCTCTGAGCCGGCCGGCAGCGCTCGCTCAAGACCGGCTGCAAGCAGGCTCAAAGAGAACAGATCCTGCGAGATTGAGTCGTGAAGCTCGCGGGAGATGCGGCCGCGTTCGGCGAGGCGCGCGTCCTTCTCCGCGAGCATCCGCTCGCGCAGGATCGCCGCCTGCAAACGGACCGCCATCTCGTTGAAGTTGCGCTCGAGCATTCCCACCTCGTCGTGTCCATGCGGCGCGACGCGCTGGGCGAAGTCTCCCTCGGCGAAGCCCGCAGTGGTGCCGGCCAGGCGCTGAAGCCGCCGCACCACTCCTCTCGTCGTCAACAGCCCGAACACGGTACCCACCGGGAGTGCGAGCAGCAGCACGACCAGCCCGGGCAGCACCAGCGGTTCTGCGGCGGCGAACGACGCGATGGTCTTGCCCTGTGCCGGCGCCTGAACGTACACGTACGCATCGCCGCTCTTGAGGCTTCCCGGCGGCGTTCCGCCAGCCAGAACCACTGGCACCACCGTCCAGGCGACCTGGCCGCTTGCGACGTCGGAGATCTGCCCGTCGGAACCGTAGACCGTGCCCTTGAGTCCATCCGGCAATACGGCGGAAGCCGAGCTGCCGATCGGGTAGCGCGCGGGATATGAGCTGGCAAGCACAAGTCCGTCCGACGAGAACACGAGCGCCATCGAGATCGGGCCGGCCCCACCGGGATAGGTCCCGGTGGTCTGTGGGATCTCGAGGCCGTAACCCTGGTTCTTCACCTTTCCGGGCCCGAGCGAGGGGTCGCTCTGTCCCAGCGCGTAGTTCGGCGGAAGAATGAGGTGGGTGCTCGACGAGCTGGCGGTCGCCGCGGCGTCGGCGTAAGCGGAGGCCGTGTACCGGACCCGATCGATGAGATCCTGATTGGCCAGCAGGCTCGGGATGGTCACGGCGATCGCTATCGCCTCAACCACGAGCACCGCGGCTGCGGTCACCAGCACGTACGAGGCGGTCATACGGGCCCTGAGCCCGAATCGACCTTGCCAGAAACGGCGCAGCAGGCCCATCCTGGGCGTGATTCTAGGAGGCGGCCGACCGCCTTCCGTCCCCCTTGCGGGGGATTCCGCATCACACCATTTCGTGGCTGGCAATCACCGCCGCCGGTGATCCGCCAGGCCCATGTGCCGCCATAGGCTCACGGCACCATGAACCTCACCCACATTCCAGAGATCCTCTTCTCGGCAGTCCTCGTCGGTAGCCTCCTCGCATGCGGGCCTGGGGTGCAAGCGCAGGCCGAAGCGCCGGCCCAGATCTGGCACGAGCTGGTGGTTTGCGCGCGCACCCACGGCGACCCGACCTTGCCCGACCCCACGATCGACAGCCAGGGTCTGGCGCACTGGCCGGCGGGCACGGTCGCGCCTTCGGCGACGACCATCGCCGCCTGCCAGTCCATCTACAATCGGCTGCCCGCGTCGGCCCGCAGCAGCGGCGTACCCGACATCCAGATGGCGATCAAGTTCGCGCAGTGCATGCGCCAACAGGGGTTGACTGACTGGCCTGACCCCCAGCCCGACGGCAGCTACCGGCTGCCGGCCGACCTGCAGGTGAGCGCCAAGACCGGACCGATGTGGAACCGGATCAAGGCCGGCTGGGATGCCTGCGCAGCCTTCGACCCATCCGGCCATATCAGCGTGACCCAGTGACGATGCTGATGCGCGCGGCCTTGCTGACGGTCGCGCTGGCCGTGCTGCAGGCGTGCGGAACACAAGCGGCGAGCCTGAGCGGCGCGGTGCCCACCGGCACCGCACCGGTGATGCGCATGAACATCAGCTCGAACCAGCTGCTGTCCGGCACGCTCGGGTACACCGGCTCGTACACGGCCGTCAACCAGGCGGGCCCGGGCGTGTACACCAGCCTGCCGGCGCCAGGCATGGTGATCGCCCGCGGGCAGGTCCTGTATCGGGTGGACGGCCGTCCCGTCCCCCTCTTCTACGGCGATGCACCCGCATGGCGCGCTCTGTTCGCAGGGGTGTCCGACGGGCATGACAACTACGAGCTGCAGGACAACCTGGTCGCTTTGGGCTTCGCTCCGGCGGTGCTCCGCGTCGACAACGCGTTCGACTGGGTGACCGCGACGGCGGTGCGGCGATGGCAGCGATCCCTTGGCCTGCCACAGACAGGGGTGGTCAACCCGGGCGACGTCATCTACATGCCGGGTCCGATCAGGGTGACAGCGGTCGAGCCGCGGGCGGGGATGTTCGCCGAGCCGGGTCAACCGGTCCTTGAGGCGACGTCCACGCAGCACGCCGTCCTGGTGCAGCTCAGCGTCACTCTCGAGCCCCTCGTCAAGGTGGGGGACGCGGTGACGGTCACGCTTCCAGACGGCGATTCGACCGCGGCGACCGTGAGCAGCCTTGGAGCAGTTGCCGTGGCATCATCCGGCGGCGGCCAGAACGGCCCCGCGCCGGATGCGACGGTGACCATGACCATCGCCATGTCCGACCCCTCAGCCGGAGGCACGCTGGACCTCGCCCCCGTGACCGTCAGCGTCGTCGACGCCGTGCACCAGAACGTGCTGGCCGTGCCGGTCGTGGCGCTCATCGCCGAGCCGGATGGCAGGTACGGAGTTGAAGTGGTGTCAAGCGGACAGCGCCGGGCCGTGACGGTAACCACGGGCCTCTTCGACGACCGTGGCCTGGTCGAGGTGACGAGCCCTGAGCTGCACGAAGGCGCGCTGGTCGAGGTCCCGGCCACTTGAGTGAACCGGCAGTCGAGCTTCGTGACGTCGTCCGCCGCCATCCAGGCGACCCGCCGGTCGAGTCGCTCCGGGGCGTGAGCCTGCGCATCGAGGCGGGCGAGCTGCTCGCCATCGTCGGACCTTCGGGTTCGGGGAAGACGACGCTGCTGCACACGGTCGGCACGCTTGACCGGCCGACCTCGGGGAGCGTTCGGATCGCCGGCATCGACACCACGCGCATGACCGACCGGCAGCTCTCAGGGTTTCGAGCGGCGCGGCTCGGTTTCGTCTTCCAGCAGTTCTTCCTCATCGACGGCATGAGCGTGCTGGACAACGTCGCGGCGGGACTCCTGTATCGCGGCGTGGACGTGAGGAGCCGGCGCCGAGCCGCCGCTGAGATCTTGGAGCGGGTGGGGCTCTCACATCGCCTGCGTCACCGGCCCGCCCAGCTCTCAGGCGGTGAGCGTCAGCGGACAGCCATCGCTCGGTCGATGGTCGGCCGGCCGGCCCTCGTGCTGGCCGACGAACCGACCGGCAACCTCGACAGCGCATCAGGCGCAGAGGTGATCCAGCTGTTGAGAGACCTCAATCGAGACGGAGTCACGATCGCTGTCGTGACACACAACTCCGAGCTTGCTGCTGCGATGCGCCGCCGCGTGGAGCTGAGAGACGGCCGGATCGAAAGAGACACCGGATGAGCTCAACCGGGCGCAGTGTCTCGCGGTTGCGGCCGGCGGACCTGGTGGCGCTGGCGGGCCTCGGCCTGCGTATCCGGCGCCAGCGCGCGGCGCTGTCGGCGCTTGGGATCTGCATCGGCATCGCGGCCATCGTCGGCGTGCTCGGAATCACGGAGTCGAGCCAGAGCGACCTCCTGGCGCAGATCGACAGGCTGGGTACCAACCTGCTGACCGTTCAGAACGGTCGAAGCTTCAACGGCGCGGAGGGCACTCTGCCAGCCACCGCGCCGGCGATGATCGGGCAGATGGCGGGCGTGGAGCATGTCTCCGCGACCGCACTGCTGTCTCCGTCTGTATATCGGACAGACCTGGTGCCCGCCTTCGAGACCGGCGGGATCGGCGTCCGTGCGGCTGACGGGTCCTTGCTCAGCGCGCTCGATGGCAGCGTGCTCCATGGCGTCTACCTCAACACCGCCGTCGAGCGCTATCCGGTGGTGGTGCTCGGCTTCGGCGCGGCACAGTACCTCGGCATCGACGGGCTCGACACGCCGATGCGCGTGTGGATTGCAGGGCGCTGGTTCGCCGTGATCGGAATCCTGAATCGGATGCCGCTGGCTCCGGAGATCGACCAGTCGGTCCTGGTCGGTTGGCAGGTCGCGGAGACCGAGCTCGGGTTCAGCGGATTTCCCACGCGAATCTATGTCCGTGCCGCCACGAGCCAGGTCGTGGAGGTCGACAACCTGCTGGCGGCCACGGCCAATCCGCAGGGTCCGGATCAGGTCGAGGTCAGCCGCCCGTCGGATGCCCTGGCCGCACGGATCGCGGTGGTGAGCTCGTCGACCACGTTGGTCATTGGTCTCGGGGCCATCGCCCTCCTCGTGGGTGGCGTGGGCATCGCCAATGTGATGTTCGTCTCGATCCTTGAGCGCCGGTCCGAGATCGGCTTGCGCCGCGCCATGGGAGCGACGCGTCATCACATAGCCCTCCAGTTCCTTGCCGAGTCGGTCCTGCTGTCAGGCCTTGGCGGAACATTGGGCCTGACCGCTGGATTGGCTGCGACCACCGTCTACGCCACGCTGCAGGGCTGGTCCATCCTCGTGCCGGCGTTTGCGATCTGGTCCGCGCCTGGTGCCGCGATGTTGATCGGTGCCGCGGCCGGGCTATACCCGGCCCTGCATGCGGCCCGCCAGTCGCCCACCGAGGCGCTTCGCTCCAGTTAGTGCGCCCGATGCCGCCGTCGCGCCCCGCGTCCGTGCGGCGGTGGCCCTACGCGGCGGCGGCAGGCTTGGGCTTGTACTCGAGGATGACGATGCCCGACTTGAAAGTCTTCGATTCGACCAGCTCGAGGACCCTCTCGTCAACCGCGTCAGAGAATAGACGGGCCCCCTTGCCGATGACTATCGGGTGCACCATCAGCCGGTAGAGGTCGATCAGCTTGGCGCGGTGCATGGCGTGGAAGAGCTGCGCGCTGCCCGAAAGCAGGAGGTCCTGTCCTGACTGCTTCCTCAGCTTGTCCACCTCTACCGCCGGGTCTCCTTTGAGCACCATCGAGCCCGCCCACTCGGCCTTGACGAGAGTCGACGAGACCACGTACTTCGGCATGCTGTTCATCTTGACGCCGAAATCGCCGGTGTCCTTCATCTTCGGCCAAGCTCCCGCGAAACCCTCGTATGTCTTCCGACCCAGCAAGAGGGCGTCGCTTGCCTGCAGCTCGCTCCACTTGAACTGCATCGCCTCCTCGTTGAAGAAGGGGAACGACCACCGTCCGGGCTCTTCGAAGATCCCGTCGAGCGAGAGATATTCGGTCGCGACCAGGCGCATGGCGGGCTCCTTTAGCTCGGTGATCTGATAGGCGCTGATGACCTTAGTGCATACCGGTGTCTGAGCATCAGGTCCGACCCTTCCTGGATGCGGCCCGCTGCCTCACCGGCGGAAGAGTGGCGTTTGAAGCTGCCGCCAGGCGGGGCGGCGCGACGAATCGCCACGCCGCTGTGAGCAGCTGCTCGAGCTCGGCTCGGCTCACTGCGGCGAGCTTCACCAGAACTGCCGGATAGCCGTCGTAGTGTGGCGTCGAGAAATACGTCTCCGGCCGGGAGCGGATCAGGAACTCCTTGTCGGCGAGATCGATCTTGACCACCAGCACGCCCTCCTCTCTCAGCCGGGCCAGGAAATGCTTGCGCACCCTGAACGACGGCGTGCCGTACGAGCTGCCTTCCTCCACCTCGGGCAGCGCCAGGGCGATGGCGCGAACCGTCTCGAACTTCACGGCGCGAGCCTGGCCGACGCGTTGTCTGCGGCTAAGCGGGTGGAGCTCCGGGAGCGGCCGGCGAGCCCTGCATCCTCTCGAACCACGCCGCGACGCCGGCATTCACCGCCGCCGCGTAGGTGATCGTGAAGAAAACGCCGATGCAGCACCCGATCAATCCGAAGACGGCGATGATCCCGGCGGCGAATATGACCAGGCCGCCGATGATGCTGTTGTTCATGTTGCCCGTCGCCATCCCCCACACCCGCGGGATGTCGAGCCCGCCCGTGAACCCGTTGCGAGCTGTGAGCACTATCAGCGACGGCGTGAGGAAGTCCATGAACAGCTGGGCCGCGAAGCGCCACAACGAACCCAGGCCTGAGAACGAGGTAGCCGCGTAGAAGTTGTGGTTGCTCACCGTGCGGCCGACGCCGTCGAGGAATGAGGCGGGGATGTTGATGACGATCGAGTAGATGACCACCACGCCGAAGATGCCGATGCCGCGCTCGAGATGAAAGCCGGCCGGGGCAAGCTCCATCCGGCCTGCCCTCAGGTTGTCGAAGTTCATCATCAACCAGCCGGCGGTGGCAATCCACCCAACGACGGGGATGATGGTGATCAGGCCTTGAACGGCGATCTTTCCGACCCAGCCCGGGTCCTTTAACGGGTAGCCGAAGGCGTCGCCGACGCTGTTCACTGACAGCAGTTTATTCGCGCGGGAGTCGAATGGCTAGCCCCCCCGGGGCCAGTCCTCGTGAAGCGGCCCCTGAGCCGAGGGAGTTCTGGCACTCTGGATTGGCTGTGCCGTCCTCTTTGCCGGAGCTGACCGTGGCTGATGCCGCCGCGTGGCGGGCGTGGCTGGCGCAGTATCACTCGACGGCCGGCGTCTGGCTGACACTGGCCAAGAAGGGCACCAGAAATCCGACGAGCCTCGTCCACGCCCAGGCGCTCGAGGAGGCACTGTGCCATGGCTGGATCGACGGCCAGGCTCGGACCAGCGACGAGCAGACCTTCAGCATTCGATTCAGCCCGCGACGGAAGCAGAGCACGTGGTCGAAGCGGAACGTCGCCCTCGCCGAACGGCTCCTGGCCGAAGGCAGGATGCACCCCGCTGGTGCGGCCGAGCTGGAGCGAGCCCGGGCGGATGGCCGATATGAAGCTGCCTACGCCGGTCCGGCGAGCATCGAGGTGCCTACAGACCTGGCCACAGCTCTGGCGGCCAATCGAAAAGCGAAAGCCTTCTTCGGCACGCTCAGCAGCCAGAATCGCTACGCGATCCTTTACCGGACTGTGACGGCCAAGCGTCCCGCCACGCGAGCGCAGAGGATCGAACGATTCGTCGCGATGCTGGCTCGGGGCGAGACGATCCACCCGCAAAAGCGCGCGGCCGTTAAGCGTCCGTAATAATCGGAAGGAGTGGTCCTATCGGGCCACTGCGAAAGCGAAGACGAATATTGCGCCGACCCCGAGCAACCCTAGTGCTAGAACGATCAAGGTCACGTGGCGTTTGGTGAAACCGGTCCAGCCTGGCTTGTGCGGATCGTCCACTGCCACGCCTTCCGCAGCAACCAGCTTCTCCACAGCCCTCTCTGCTTCGGACATGTAGTGCCACCACATCGCGAAGCAACCGATCTGCGCAGCAATTGCGAGTGCGAACACCGCCAACCCAAGATCGGAGAATCTACTTACGAGCCAGCCCGACCCGTAGCCGACGAAGGCGGCCCACAGTGACTCCAGTCATCCACCGGCGAGCGTGGCGCGAGGCAACTCGAGCGTCGGGTGGTATATCCGCTTCGTTTTCGTTCACGGCACCGCCTAGATTCGGATCAGTCTCCAGAACTTTCCCGGCGGATAGATCGAGTTCGCGGTCGTCAGCGGAATGTCCAGCTGGTAATCACCCAACGTGATGTGAAGGGCGCCCTCGGCGGTCCCGGGGTCCACGGGTTGGTTGACCGTGATCGCAGGCGCCTGAAGCGTCTGCCTCAAGACCATTCCAGGCCACTCGACGAGGTCGACGTTGTATGACGCAAGGAGATCTGTTTGGTCTGGCCACGGCATCTGGTAGCCGCCCACGGCTTGGTTCTTGTCCACCGCGCGGCCGATTTTGAGGGCCGGCCTCATGACGGCGATGAGAGCTTTCGCGGCGGTAAAAGCAGCGTCCAGCGAGTCCTGACCCATCACGCAGCCGAACAGGATGATGGTGAAGTTGCCGAAGGTGGCTGAGGCGGCGAACAGGAAGTTGGCGCCGGCCGAGCCGGACCCGGTTTCGATGCCGATGATGCCGCTCTGACCTAGAGCGCCGTCGAGGTTGTGGACGGTGCCGGCGACGGGCAGGTCGGCCTGGGTCATCGCGACTATCGCGGCGAGGACAGGCTGCTTCATGACGATGACGCCGAGCTTCACCAGGTCGCTCGGGGTGCTGCGGGTGTTGGCCGACGCGCCGGCTTCGTCTGCGAACTTCGTATGGCTCATGCCGAGGGCCTTGGCTCGCGTATTCATCTTGGCCACAAAGGCGTTGGCCGAACCGGCGTCCCACCTCGCGAGCGTGAAGGCAATGTTGTCCCCGGACCCGATCAAGAGGCCCCTGAGGGCGTTGAACTCGGATATCTGCTCACCGGAGCTCACCTCGACAACCGGCTGCCGGGCCGCGCTGTCGTTCACGAATGCCTGAACGTCCGCGTCTGTGATTCCGATGAAAGGTCCGGTATCGCCCACCTTCAAGGGTTTGTCCTCGAGGACGATCAATGCTGTCATCACCTTGGCCACGCTCGCAATCGGCGCCGGGGTCTCTTTGCCGGAAGACGCGATCAACCCCAGTCCCGAGGCACCGATAGCGGCGGTGCCGGTGGCCGGCCACGGCAACGCGGGTACTGGCCCCGGGATCGTGGTTGCCGCGGGCACCGACGCCGTTGCGCTGATCGCTGGAATGGGTCGGATGAAATAGTTGAATGCCAGGTAGGCGGCGACGAGCACGACCACCACAGCAGCTATGCGACGCAGCATCGCGTCCAAGATAACCACCCCGTGCCTGGGCAGGCACGGATACCTGGGTCGGAATTGACATCAAACGAGAGCGCCCTCGTCGTGCCTGCCCTCGAGCTTGCCTCCCTGGTTGGGACGCGATTCGAGTTCGGCGTAAAGCCGGAGGGGAACCGAGCTAAGGTCGAGGTCCTGTTGGCGACCCGCCGGGAGGTGCGCTGCTGGTTCGCCGAGCCAGGAACGCCGCATGGGAGCGCTCCACCTCACCGGCTACGGCAAGAGCGGTCTCCACGAACGCCGCCGCAGCGGGCGGCCGGTAGCGGTCGCGGTGCCAAACCACAACGAGGACACGCGGAGGCACGGATTCCTGGACCTCGATGACCCGCACCTTGGGGTCGTTCTCGTCGACCGCCAGCAGCGGCGACAGGGCAAAGCCCAATCCGGCAGCGACCATGGCTTGCACCGTCCCGTTGTCGTTGGAGCGGAACACGACGCGCGGCCTGACTCCTCTCCCGCGCAGGAACTCCTCAGCCAGGTCCTGGTGCGTGCCGTGCTGATAGCCGACCATCGCCATCTCGTCCAGATCGGCGACCTTGATCGTGCGCCGCGCCAGGTCGGACCCCGTCGCGGTCACGATGACGTAGGGATCCTGCATGAGCTCCCGCACCTCGAACGGGCCGTCGTGGATGGGCTCGATGGCGAACGTGAGATCCAGCTCGCCCCGCTCGACGGCCTCCACAAGCATCAGGTCATGGGCGCCTTCGGTGAGCTGGACCTCCACTTTCGGCCATCGCCCGTTGAACCGGCGCATGACCTCTGGCAGAACCTTGTTGGCCACGCTCTGGTACACGCCGATCCGGAGGCTGCCCGACACGCCTGCGGCGTAGGCCCGGAAATCCGCCTCGGCCGCGCGCAGCCTCGCCTCGATGGACTCCGCGTGGCCGAGGAGCAACCGCCCAGCCTCCGTCAGCTCGACGGTCCGCCTTCCCCTCGAGCGCTCGATCAGGCGTTGTCCGACCAGCGCCTCGAGGGCGGTCACGTGATCGCTCACCGTGGAGAGCGAGCTGTTCAGGTCCTCGGCCGCCGCCCAGAAGGTGCCCTTATCTGCGATCGCCCGCAAGGCCCGCAGGTGCTTGAGCTCGACGCTCTGCCAATTGTTCGGCATGGCGATATTTTATTAGGAAATCTCATGTTGCTCCGGACATTGATTCAGGGAAGACTGTGGACATGGAGGTTGTGATGGTGATCCTGATACTGGTCCTGGGCGGTCTTCTGCTTGCCGCCGGGGGCGCCGACTCGCGTCTGATAGACATCGAGCGGCCGACGCCCTGGTGGCCGGCAACGCCGCGCGACTGAGCTGACCGGCGTCCCGACCTCGTAAGAGGGCCCGACCCGATTCCGCCTTCAAATTGGTGCTGGGCGGGCGGTTCTCAAAGTTGGACCTCGACGTGAGCGCCAAACGGCAAGCTCGAGACCAAACCCCCTCCCCACTTCGTAACGAGGGTTCTTTCGATGCAGGTTGCTCAAGCCACACGCGGCTGAGACAGGCTTTCAGCCGGTCTAGCTAAGCTTGCCGCCGTAGTGCGC
>Ga0075030_100004547_pt1 | contig 12527 bp, 6 predicted proteins | sample LitLauG_LLR_2012_FD_71393 | JGI IMG/M metagenome (GOLD analysis project Ga0075030, IMG submission 71393) | Freshwater sediment microbial communities from Pennsylvania, USA - Little Laurel Run_MetaG_LLR_2012 | ecosystem: Environmental > Aquatic > Freshwater > Creek > Sediment | place: USA... | reverse complement strand
TCGGAAACGTATGATCCCGCAGAAAGCGTGACGCGGACGGTTGTGTAGTATGAAGAAACTTCTCTCAGCATGGGCCTGAACAGAATCGATTTCGCGATCATCGCGTTGTACCTGGTAGGGATTACGCTGTTCGGGCTGCGATTTCGCAGGCGGCACAAATCCCTGCGCGACTACTTTCTGGCGGGGCGCGACATTCCGTGGTGGGCCATCGCGCTCTCGATTGTTGCGGCCGAAACCAGCACTCTGACCATCATCAGCATTCCGGGACTTGCCTACGACACGAATTACACGTTTCTCCAGGTCATTATGGGGTACGTCGTGGGGCGCGCGGTCATCAGTTTTCTGTTTTTGCCGCACTACTTCCGAGGCGATCTCTACACCGCATACGAGTTGATTGAGCGGCGATTCGGAAGCCGCCTGCGCTCGTTAACGGCTGGATTGTTTTTGTTGACCCGCGCCGCGGCAGAGGGCGTGCGCGTATATGCAGTTTCAATCGTGGTGTCCATCGCGCTGGGGACAGGAGAAGTGGCGTCGATTGCGATCATCACGGCGCTCACGTTGATCTACACGTTCGAAGGCGGACTGGCGGCGGTGATCTGGACCGACGTAGTGCAAACTGCAATTTATGTGGGCGGCACCCTCGTTGGGCTGTTCACCATCGTGCATCTGGTCCCGGGCGGGTGGGCAGCCATTCACGCTGCCGCGGCCAGCGCAGGGAAACTGCAAGTTTTCGATTTTCGTGGTGACCTCTCGATTCCCTACACGTTCTGGGCAGGCGTAATCGGCGGAACGTTTTTCACGACTGCGAGCCACGGCACCGATCAACTCATCGTGCAGCGACTGCTCGCTGCACGGGGACAGAAGCAATCGGCGACTGCGTTGCTTTCCAGCGGAATCGCGATCTTGTTTCAGTTCGCGCTGTTTTTGACCGTGGGCATGATGCTCTGGGCTTACTATCGAGTGCCCTCGGCAACGTTCGGCAAGGCGGACCGAATCTATCCGACATTCATCGTGACACGCATGCCGCATGGCATTTCTGGCTTGCTGGTTGCGGCCATCCTGGCGGCGGCGATGTCGAACTTGAGTGCGGCGCTGAATTCGTTGTCGTCGAGCGCCATTCTCGACTTTTATGCAAGGTGGCGCCCTCAAGTCGATGAGGCCACGAAGATGCGCTTCTCACGAATGGCCACTGTGGCATGGGCGCTCGTGCTGTTCGGGCTAGCCATTATTGCCCTGCACAAAGTGGGACGCGTGGTCGAGGTGGGATTGCAGATTGCGTCGGTAGCGTATGGCGCCCTGCTTGGAGTGTTCCTCCTGGGTGTCTTGACCCGCCGGGCAAATCAAAATGGAGCGATGGTGGGGATGCTGTTTGGATTTGCCGTGGAGTTATATCTGTGGCTCGGTCATGTCGTGCCGTGGACTTGGTGGGTGCTGGTGGGGACGGCGGTGACGTTTGGAATCGGTTGGACTTGGAGCGTCCTGAGTGGCGCCCCGCCGTCAGGTTCATTGCCAGAGCAGACCTACAAATCCTAAACTGCTCGGCGCTTTGCGCTGAGAATCTCCTCGCGTATACTCCCTGCTTCACCATGTCCACTCCCAGCTTTTCCAAGCACACCCACGCTTCTGCCGAGCTTTCCCGTGACTTGGGAGTCAGTCACGCAGCCGCCGTCGTTGTGGGAACGATCATCGGCAGTGGGATTTTTCTTGTGCCTGCGGAGATGATGCAGGCCGTGGGTTCAGCCAGGCTTGTTTATCTGGCTTGGATCGTGGGTGGAATGTTGTCGTTCTTTGGGGCACTGACCTACGCCGAACTCGGTGCCATGAAGCCCCAAGCGGGCGGCGAGTATGTTTATGTCCGTGATGGCTATGGGCCGCTCGCTGGATTTCTCTATGCCTGGACGTGGTTTCTAATCGCAAAGCCCGCATCGGTGGCGACCGTCGTGACCGGATTGGTCCGCATTCTCGGAACATTTTCTGTTTTTTCTTTTTTTCCCTCGAACGTCATCACTGTTCCTTTCCCGGTCACATGGGGTCAGCTGGTCGCAATTACGGCGGCGATCCTGATCTCGTTTCTCAATTACCTGGGAATCAAAAAGGCGGGCGAGTTTCAGCTTGTATTCACGCTGCTGAAGGTGGCAATCATCCTGGGCATTGTCGTCGTTTGCTTCGGCGGCTCGGGCAGCGTTGCGGGCCATGGATGGGGTAATTTCGCAGGGACATTCACCGGGGCCAAGGGTGGCGTCGCCGGATTCATGGCGGCGCTGGTTGCGGCGCTCTGGGCTTACGACGGATGGAACGACTTGAACATGGTGGCCGGTGAAGTAAAGCAGCCGGAGCGAAGCATCCCCATTGCGCTGATCGCGGGAGTGGCTACGGTCGGCGTGCTTTACATCCTGGTCAACGCGGGAGTGCAGTACGTGCTCCCAGCGCAAGCGATCGCGGCGTCGCCCAGGCCCGCGTCGGACGCTGTGGCGCAGGTCATGGGGCGGATGGGCGCGGGCATTGTGTCCGCTGGCATGGCGCTGTCAATGCTGGTGACGTTGAATGGAACGATTATGAGTGGGGCGCGCGTGCCGTTTGCCGTGGCTCGCGATGGATACTTCTTTCGGGCGCTGGCTGAAGTGCATCCGCGATTTCACACGCCGTCGGTCGCGATCATTGTGCAGGCCATATTGTCAGTCCTCTTGCTGCTGTTGGGCGCCAATTTTCGTCAGCTCTTTTCGCTAGCGATCTTTGCTGAGTGGCTTTTCTACATGATTGCGGGCAGCACCATCTTTGTCTTCCGCACTCGCGATCCGCAGGCCGCGCGTCCTTATCGAATGTGGGGGTATCCAGTCGTGCCTGCGGTGTTCGTAGGCGTAGCGACCGCCCTTCTTTGCTATACGTTCAACAATGATTGGCCGAATTCCGGCTACGGATTGCTGGTCATTTTGGCCGGAATTCCAGTTTTCTTCGCCTTCGCACGCCGACGCACCGCGTGAATTCTCACCACAAGGGACACTGAGGAACACGGGGGAAGTCTTCCGGCTTTCTCCTGACGTCTTCCTTGTTTTTCCGTGTTTTCTCAGCCCGCACACGGGCCAAAACCGCGAAACCGCCTGTCCATAGCCCAATCTGGGCTGCCGTTCCGGTCCGGTACGAACGGCGGTTACCTAAGGTCAAGAGCCGTGGACACGTTTACCCCCTGTCCTATCTCCCGTATTTTTAAGACTCCAAGCCCCGGATGCCTCCCCATCTGGGTCCCAATGGAGTGAACGTACAAATGGCGACACCTTACCGCGGATTTCAATTAGGACTACTGCCCGAACGCAAAATTAACAAGCGTGCGCTCGCGACCAGCTACGGTTTGGTGGTGCTGGCAATCCTGATCTTGATCAACCTGGGCTGGCTGTTTCCTGACAAGTTGCAACTGCACGCGTACCACGTGACGGAATTGATTCCGATGCCGTCGCTGCGGCCCGAGCCTCCGCCGATCAAGACGGAAGTCCCGAAGGTGAAGCCAAAGCTTTTGCCAGCGGTGAAGCAGCCGGTATTCGAGCAGCCGAAGCTGGTGGTGCCGCATGAGGTCCGGCGAGAGGCGCCGAAGCCGATAGAAGCGCCCAAGGTGGTTGTAAATCAGTTTGCGCCGCCGCAGATCAAGATGACGGCTGGCGGAGCGCGTCCACAACTCGTGCACACGGGCGACTTTCAACCCACCGGCAGTTCGCAAACGCCTACGGTGAATGCGCCGGTGCAGAAGGTTCAGACGGGCGGCTTTGGAGATCCCAACGGCTTGCCGGGAACGGGTAAGCAAGGGGCGAAGTTGTATGCGGCCTCGCTGGGATCGTTTGATATGCCGGCGGGTCCGGGGCAGGGCAACGGATCAGGCGGGGCCAAGGGAATCAAGGGAACGGTGGCGAGCGCCGATTTTGGGAGTGGGGTCGCAACGGGTGGCCACGGAGACGGGCGCAGCAACGGCCAGGGAGTTTCGACTGGCGGATTCGGATCGCAGCAGGTTGCGCATCAGGGTCCGAAAATCGCTCAAGCCGACACGGGCGCTCCGACGACTCCGGTCGAGATTACTTATAAGCCAAATCCGGTTTACACGGATGAGGCCCGCAGTTTGAAACTTGAAGGCGAAGTGCTGCTCGAGGTCACCTTCTTCGCGAATGGCACGCTGCAAGTCAACCGCGTCGTGCGGGGCATGGGGCATGGATTGGATGAGGCTGCCCAGTCGGCCGCGAAGAAGATGCGCTTCAAGCCTGCCTTACGGGCCGGGCAGCCGGTGGATTCCACGGCCGTGGTCCACGTCGTGTTCCAGATGGCGTACTGAGTTTTGGCGAAGTGAGTCCGCTTGGAGACAGGCGGAGGTGGTGAAAAGAACTGGGTCGTAAGAACTTGGAGAGAAGAGTCATGCGTACTTCAAAATGGTTTGTCACAGCGGCTCTGCTGGCAACGCTGAGCGCAGCCGCACAACAAGCGGCGGATTCGCAAGCATCCGCGCAACCGGCAGCGCCGCAGGCGACGCAGACGGCTCAACCTTCACAGCAGTCCTCGCCGGATGCGGCGACGCAGCAGCAAGCACCGGCGCAAGCGCCGCAGACACCGGCTTCGCAAAGCCCGGCTCCGCAGACGATTGAGCCGCCGGCGACATTGGCAGCTCCGACCACGATGGACCAGGTCGTGAACCTGTTCATTCAGCGCGAGCACGGGTTGATCAAGATGCTCTCGAACCGCACGCCCGTGGTTGAGACCTATCTGCAGAATCTGACTTCGGACCCTCAACTGGGCCCGATCCCGAACGAGGACCACTACTTCCTTGGCCGCCTCGACATGGGCGAAACTGTCGACCGCAAGGATTATCTGAAGGAAGAAGAAAAGGGCATGCAGGCCCGGCTGCTCGGCGGATTCCAGAAGCTCTACAAGGTACAGTATCAGCCGATGGGCTTCTCGTGGATGGTGTACGCCGATCGCACCGACTTCGATCGCGAGCACTACGACTTTCACTATGTCCGTCGTGAATTCCTGGGCGATATCCGCTGCCTGGTATTCGATATCACTCCGAAGAAGGGTTCCGGCCGCGGGCGATTCCTCGGCCGCATCTGGGTGGAAGATCAGCAGTACAACATTGTGCGCCTGAACGGTACGTACTATCCGGCGCCGCGCAACTCGTACTTCTTCCACATGGACAGCTGGCGGCTCAACCTGATCCCCGGCTATTGGGTTCCGTCCTACATCTACAGCGAGGAAGGCGACTTCAGCGCTGGCGTAAAGAACAAGCTGGCGTTCAAGGCGCAGACCCGCATCTGGGGATACGACTTGAAGAAGGGCGGCAAGGACGACGAGTTGACACAGATCCGCGTCGACAGCGTGAAGGACGAAAGCTCTGCGGCGCAGGATGCTTCTCCGCTGCAGGCTGAGCGCGAGTGGCAGCAACAGGCCGAAGACAACGTTGTAGAGCGCCTGACCGCCGCTGGCTTGCTCGCTCCCGAGGGCGACGTCGACCACATTCTGCAGACCGTGGTCAACAACCTCGAGGTCACCAACAACATCGATCTGCCCCGTCCGGTCCGGACGCGCGTGCTGTTGACCGCGCCGCTCGAGACCTTCAGCGTGGGCAACACGATTGTGATCAGCCGTGGCTTGGTTGACGTGCTTCCAGACGAGGCCAGCCTGGCTGCCGTTCTGTCGCACGAACTGGCGCACATCGTGCTCGGGCACAACCTGGGCTCGAAGTATGCGTTCAACGACCGCATGCTGTTCTCCGACGAAGGCACATACGAAAACCTGGGCTTCAAGCACATTCCGGAAGAAGAGCAGGCGGCTGACAAGAAGGCGATCGACCTGTTGAAAAACTCGCCGTATGCGCAAAAGCTCGACAACGTTGGACTGTTCCTGAAGGCTCTGCAGCTGCGCGCCCCGGCACTCGGTGCGCTGTTGACGACCCACCTGGGGAACCCTCTGGCCGAAGCTGGGCAGGTCACCCGTTTGACAGCATTGTCCACGCAGGGTCCTGCACTGGACAACAGCAAGCTCGATCAGATCGCGGCTCTGCCCCTGGGTGGACGCGTAAAGATCAATCCATGGGACGACAAGGCGGAGATGGTGAAGACGGCTCCGGTCGCGATTACCTCGGCGCGCGACAAGATGCCGTTTGAAGTCACGCCGTTCTATCCGCGGCTGGCTCGCTACGGCGCGAATGCTCCGAGCGTGACGCCCAACTCAACCGCTGCCAATACGGGCTCGGGAAACTGAGACCGCTCGGTAGCAGCTTCACAGCAAGACTTCTACTCCAAGTTGACGTAAGACGTTGGCCGGGATCCGGAAAATCCTTCCGGGATACCCGGCCTTCGTTCTTGTGCGGATCAGCGCTGAATCTTGGCGCCTTGGGCGTGGCTCGCAATCAACAGGAATGCATTCCGGGAGGCTTCCTTCTGAAGGTCGGCCAGCGCCTGCGCCGACGCCGGGCCTGACAGGACCGCTTGCCCCAGCCGCGCTTCCAATTCCATGCGCAGGATTCCGCGGACGTGCGTCACCCGCAATCGCGGACCAGCGGAACTGTGGGCACTCCGGTGACGATTACGGGAACAGGATTTACGGGCGCAACCGCGGTGACGTTTGGCGGGGTGAAAGCCACAAGCTTTACGGTCAACTCTGCAATCGAAATCACGACCGCGGTGCCAAGTGGAGCCAAGACTGGAGTCATTGCGGTGACGACGGTGGGTGGCTCAGGCGGCAAGGGGACATTCACCGTGAACTGAACGTGCGAACCCTCCTTCGGCGCACGTCCACTCTAATTCCTGAGCTTCATGCTCCTCCAATTCGGAGCAGTTTTCGAAGCGAATCGACGCGCATCGCTTGCAGTGAGTGCAGCATTCTTTGCCATACTCGGGCGGTAAGGAACGCATCAGAAAGCGCGTGGTGTGCGTCCTGGGTCTCCAGATGGTAAGACTTTGCGAGCGTGGCGAGGTCGAGATTACCGAGGCGGACCGGCAAATCTTCCGTGAACGGTCCCTGGCGCAGCAGCCAGGTGTGGACTCGAGCCGTATCGATGGCAGGGTTGTCGAGGGTGTGACCCGTCGAGCGCATTTCTTTTTGCAAAACCTTCAAGTCGATATCGAGGAAATGGCCGACCAGCACGGCATCAGCCACGAATTGACTAAACTCCTTAAGAACAGGTTCCAGTTCTTCTCCCTCGCTGACGTCTTCTGCGCGCAGCTTGTGGATGACCACCGTTTCCGAGGGGATGGATACTTGCGGATTGACAACGCGATAGAGCTGCTCTCCAAGCTGAATGCTGGGCCCTCGCATCGCGATGGCTCCGACAGAAAGCAGCCGGTTTGTGCGGTGGTCGAGCGAGGTGAGTTCGGTGTCGAGAACGACGTAGCGCACAGACTGGATCGAGTCGTTCAAGGGTGTAAGATTCTTTGCTTCAGTTTTGCGTTTGAGCCAACCCGGCATTCATCGCCCCAGTTGGGACCAGATGGCGGTCCGGAATCTTTCTTCGACTAACGCCTGACCGCGCACCACAGCGCGAAATGTTTCTTTCAGCAGGCTTCGCTGCAGATGCGTCAGGCTCTCAGGATCGATGTAGTTGCTGAGAACGTCCCCATTACGGACCTGTTGAAGCTGGTGCTCCAGCCGCAGCAAGGTGAGGAACTCAAACGCTTCGGCTAAGTCTTGAAACACCGATACGTCTTTCTCGATCGCTGCGAGTGCGGAGAGCCGGTCGGCCGTGTTGGTCTGCGCGATGCCTGCATCCAGGGCGAATACTCGCGCCGCATTCACGACAGGGCCCGTCCCGAACGTCTTCAAATCGAGTTGATTCTTGTGCTCGCCGCTACGCTCAAGCACCAGGCTACGAAAAAATCCGATGGGCGGCTTATGCGTGGTGGAAGAGTAGGCCAGGATCGATTTGAACAGTCGAGCATCTTGCAACTGTGGCCGAACCTCGTCGGAGAGTTGCTTGTACAGCGAGAGCTCTCCGGCGACCGGGCGCATATCGAAGAAGATCAACGCATCTTCGGTGCCGTGCAGTTCGGCTTCTCGGATCCAGTTCTGAAAATAGTTCGTCCATACCCGTAGTGGCTGGCGCCAGCGCGGATTACTTGCCATGTAGTTGCCCGGGCACGGCGGGTAACCGCAAGTGGAAAGGGCGTCCTGAGCAAAAGCAGCAAGTTGCGAAAAGTATTCGTCGACGGAGGCGTCGTCAGTCCCGTCGGCGTAAATCAGCGCATTGTCTTGATCGGTCTTGAAGGTTTGCTCGCGGCGGCCTTCGCTACCGAGGACGACCCAGCAGTAAGGAACGGGCGGCGGACCAAGCTTTGCCTCGGCGAATTGCAGGATCTTTGCCATCAGCCGATCATTGATCTCGGCGACAACGCGTGTCAGGTGAGTGGCTTTCGCCCCTTCTCGCAAGAGCAGCGGCAACAAGCCGGCAATTCGCGTCTGCGCAGCGGCGAGATCCCTGATGTTGGTCTGTGCTTCGATAAAACGAACGACGTTGAGCGGCGACTTGCCTTGCAGCACCATCAAGTCGTGAGCGGTCAGGACGCCCGCGGGCCTTCCCTGGTCGGTCACCAGGACGTGGTGAATGTCCCGGCTGACCATCGCGAGCAGCGCCTGAAACAAGTGGTCTGTCGACTCTACCGACACTACCGGACTGCTCATGATCTCATCAACTTTGTGTTCGAGAGACAATCCTGGCGCAACAACTTTGCCGGCAAAATCGCGATCGGTCACAATCCCCACGGCATGCCCTTCTCCATTCATCACGAACACGCAGGTTGCCTTTGAGTTCGCCAGCATCTGGGCGGCCGCGCGGATGCTTGTGTCCCGCTCGCACACGATCGCGGGGCGACTGGGCACCTCACCCACAGAGAGCGAATAAAGCAGGCGCTCAGTGTCGCCCATGAGTCCGGTCTGCGTTCGGAGTTCCTGCAGGCTGCGATCCATGTAGCGCGTCACGGAGGTGCGCAGTAAGTAGTTCGAAACGTCGGCATTGGAGGCGATGAGCTTCTGCATTTGCTCGGCAGGAATGCGGTAGCAGAGCGTGTCTTCGATGGCGGTTACATCGAGGCGGGCAAGGTCTTTGCTCATCAGCGAGAGCAGTCCGAAAATTTCTCCCTCGCTGCGCATGTCCAGGACGAGTTGCTTCCCTACTTGCGAGCGGAGGGCGAGTTTGACGCCTCCTTTATGAACAACGTAGAGAGATTCCGAGGCAGGGTGCCCGGCATGGAGGATCACGGTATCCTTGGGGAAGAATTCGAGCGTCATGTGCGTCGCGAGGCGGCGAAGTTCCGGCGCGGGTAGGAATTGAAACGGCGGCACGTTTTTCAGGAACGAAACGACGGAGTCGGTAACCACAGATTCCGGCACGGAGCGTACCTCACGGGCTGGACGGACTCATGATGTTAGGAGCGCGGTGAGTTGAAAGTCAAAAGCTTTCACCACGGAGTTACTCACGAGCGGGAGCTCACAGCCGAGAATGAGATGCGTTGGACGCACAGGGACTCAAGGTCCCTCCACTCCGTGCGCCGGTGCGCTGCGCTCGCCGGCGCACTGCGGTCGGGATGACAGTTTATTGGGGTTGAATCGGGGACAGCCGAGGTGGCTGTCCCCACATGTGCTTATTTTGCTCCCAGGTCGTCGTGCTCGTGATAGTTGGGATACAGCGGCTTCTTGATCTCAGGCAGTGGATGCTCTTTCAGCAACTGGAGCTCGACTTCGATCGCTTTATCGAGCTGGGCATCGCGCCCTTGACGCCAGGCTGCAGGGTCGAGATCGACTTCAACATCCGGCGGGACGCCGTGATTCTCGACTTCCCAATCGCCATTCAGACCATAGATTGCAGCGCGTGGAGCAGTGACGCCGCCACCGTCGATCAATTGAGGGTATCCGCCAATACCTACGAGGCCTCCCCACGTGCGCTTGCCGACGAGGGGACCGATCGCGGACTTGCGGAAGTACCAAGGCAATGCATCACCACCGGATCCCGACATTTCGTTGATGATCATCACCTTAGGACCGTAAATCGCTTCCGTCGGGCTGGACCAGTCATGGCCTTCCCGCGTGACGACTTTGCTCAACAAGGGACGCTTGAGGTGATCAATGATGTAGTCAGCGAGTTGACCTCCTTCGTTGAAGCGCTCGTCGATGATGGCCCCATCTTTTCCGACCTGCGAGAAGAAGTAGCGATTGAAGCTCGTATAGCCTGCGCCAGCAGTATTCGGCACGTGCACGTACGCGACTCGGCCGCCCGTCGCTTCTTCCACATGACGGCGATTGCTTTCGATCCAGGCGAGGTGACGAAGATTTTCTTCGCTCTCCACCGGAACAACAGTAACATCGCGAGAATCTTTACCGTCGGGATTCGCACCGACCTTCAACACGACCTGCTTCCCTGCTGTCTCTTCAAAGAAGCTGTAGATGTTGTCGGAGGCATGGAGATCCCGTCCATTTACGGCCAGGACATAGTCTCCTGCTTTCACGTTGACGCCCGGTTGCGTAAGCGGCGCCTGATTGCCGGGATTCCAGTTCTCGCCGTTGTAAACCTTGGCGATGCGATAGCGATTGTTCTCGAGGCTGTAATCAACGCCCAACAGGCCGACTTTAAGCTTCTTCGGTTCGGGCGCTTCGCCGCCCCCCACAAACATGTGTCCCACCGTGATTTCGCCCAGGCACTCTTCAAATAGATAAGTGAGTTCTGCGCGCGATGCGATGCCGTCAAGGTAAGGCTGGTATTTCTTCTTGGCTTTTTCCAGGTCGAGGCCGTGATAGTGCGGGTCGTAAAAAAAGTCGCGCTCGATGCGCCAGGTCTCGTTGTAGATCTGCTTCCACATTGCGCGAGGCTCGACGGAGACTTCCCAGCCATCGAGTTTCAGAGGGCCAAATCCGGGCTTCGGCGGCGCGCCGCCTCCACCGCCGACTCCACCACCGTCGTCGGGCGAAGCCGTCGCCCACGTGTCGCCTTTGCGATAGAGGATCTTCTCGCCATCGAACGAAACCACGAAGTCGTTGACGTCCTCCATGAACTTGTCGACTTTCCGTTTGCTGAGATCGAACTTCTGGATAGTCTGGCCGATGTTGGGGAAGTCATCCTCGGTAATGACTTGAGGCCCTTCCGCGAGGAACAGCATGCCGGTTTTTCCCGGCATCATGTTGAGATAGTTCTTGGCGGGAATGGGCAGAGAGAGAATCCTCTGTCCGATGCCGTCGAGATCGACTTTCACAACGACGGGTTCTTCTTTCTTGTCCTTGTCTTTCCCTTTGTCTTTATCCTTGTCGTCCTTGCTCGTGTCAGCGGACTTGTCGTCGGTCTTTCCTTTTTTGCTCTTTTCTTCCTTGGCTTGATCCTTGGACTTATCTTTTTCTTTGTCCTTATCTGCCTCGGCCTTTTTCTCTTCTTTCGGTTTCTCTTCATCACTCTCCGGAGCCAGCGGAGATTTCTCGTCTTTGCTCAGCACGGCGACATAAACCGCGCGCGAGACTCGATGTTCCTGACTGGTCATATCCAGGCCTGCGGTCGTGAGAGCCACGTCGGTCGAGGCCGTGAAGTAGAGATACTTGCCGTTCTTGTCCCACGCGGGATAAAGCGCGTCACTCATACCGTCGGTGATCTGCGTGGTTTTGCCCTGCTCGATCGAGTAGACATATACGGCATGGAGTCCGCTGGGGAGTTGGCGCACGTACGCGATCCACTTGCTATCGGGCGACCACGTCTGTTGCATCTGCGTCTGCCCAAAGCCTCCAAAGTAGTCGGTGTCGACTAATTTCGGCGCGGGACTGCTCAAGTCCACGTACCACAACTGCAGTCGCTTATCTGAGTACGCAATCTTCTTGCTGTCGGGAGACCACGTTGGGGTGTAGAAAAACGAGGGCGGATTACCCAGGTTGATGTGGCGAACGGTTCCGAGGCCGTTCTGATCGCGGAGGGACAAGTCGTACTCTCCCGACTCATCCGAGAAATACGCGATCGATTTGCCATCGGGCGACCATGCCGGATCGCGATCGGCGACTGCCGGACTGCGCGTGATGTCGCGAATGTCTCCCTTGTCGGTGGGGACGGTCCAGATTTCTCCCCAGGCTTCGAACAGGGCGCGTGCCCCGGTCGGCGAAATGTTGAAGTTCACGATGCGTTTGGGTTCGACCTTGGCGAAATGCGGGCGCACCGCCTCAATGTCGCCAGAGATATGGATCGAAACGTTCTTGGCTTGATGCGTGTTCAAGTCGTAGAGCTTAATGGCGCCGAATTGCTCGATGACGATGGCATCGGGGCCAGCAGAGGCGCCTTTGAAGTCCAGACCATCGCTGTGGAGAGCTTCCGTGACCTGTTTGGTTTTGGTGTCGTAGGCGAATAGGCTGACGGGACCGTTGCGGTCGGATAGAAAATAGATCGTATCGCCGACCCACATCGGATCATCGTCGTTGGAATTCTCTCGCGGGATCTTCTCGACAGTGGAATCTTTCAGATTGAGAATCCAGATGGGCGTGGTCTGGCCGCCGTGATATCGCTTCCACGCGGCCTGCCACCTGGGATGCGGGACGTA
>Ga0075030_100004543_pt1 | contig 12536 bp, 10 predicted proteins | sample LitLauG_LLR_2012_FD_71393 | JGI IMG/M metagenome (GOLD analysis project Ga0075030, IMG submission 71393) | Freshwater sediment microbial communities from Pennsylvania, USA - Little Laurel Run_MetaG_LLR_2012 | ecosystem: Environmental > Aquatic > Freshwater > Creek > Sediment | place: USA... | reverse complement strand
CGTACGATCCACGCCGGACACCTCGTGCTCCAGCAGTTCAGAAGTGATCTTGATAAAAAGGCCAAAAGCCAGCGAGGCCGTCCCCAACCACCAGGAGGCCTTTATGGCTCGGGCCGAGAACTTCGCCGGACTCGGTTGCATGCCGTATCTCCCACATGCAGCCTCAACCGCCACGGCTGAGAAACTATAGAAGACCTTCCCCTTACTCGGAGGAGAGGCCTTGCTGGACGGGACCATCCGCGGCCGTCGGAACCGCTGGCGGAGCTGCCTTCTTCAATTGTTCAAGTTCGGCCTGAACTTTTGCCCAGTCCTTTGGTTTTCGCTTCGTCGCGTAAGGAGCATCCGGATGTCCATAGAATTCCAGAAGCTCAGCCCGAACCTCCAGCGAAGCACCACTGAAATTCTGCTTTGCCAGCGCGTCGAGCAACTTTGCATGCGTCTCATCATTGAGTCGATATATTCCCGGCCCCGTTATTGCACCGGTGTCAAAATTGTCGTTGGGCAAGTCCGGCTGGCCGACGCCGACCTGGCTTAGCAACTGCCGGTAGCGATCCAGCGTCGCGTTGAAGCTCGCTTCGAATAGTTTTTCCGCCGCCGGCGTAGGCGTTTTAAGTTGCAGCACTTTTAAGGGGCCGATCTTTGGGAGAATCCGAGTAAGAAAGGCGAGAAATCTCTCCCAACGGGTCGGCGGTTGATAGTTCTTTCCCCAGTTCTTTTGGTAACTCGCGCGAGAGAGATTATAGAGAAACTTCTTTCTCGTCATGCTGGGCTGATCCTTGAGGATATCGTCTTTCTTGAGGCTCCAGGCAATGCGTGTGGCTTTGGGAAGAAGCTGGCTGACAGCGTGACGGTAGGAACCGAGCACCTTGTCTTCGTCAGTAAGAACTGTTTTCAGATCTAGACCATAGGTTTCCTGAAAGGCTTGTTCCGCCAGGGAAACCGAAACTCCAAAGCCGATGAAGTCGTGGTAACTATCGGGCGCGTAACGTCCATGCGCTACTTCCAGAACATCGAATCCAAATTCCGTCTTCACGTGCGCGAGCTTGTCTTCCTCATACGTCACGGAGTCGCCGTATTTCGTTTTCAACTTGGGATACAGGAGCGGGACCGCGCGATTCGTGCCGATGGGGTGACCTTCGTTGTCCGAGGCGTAGTGAGCGAGAGCCCCAAGCGCAAAGGCATAGCCGTCGAGGTCCTTCGAATCGCGGAGGAGAGCCAGGATAAAGTCTCCGCTCCGCACATAGTGCGTCAAGTCGCTGAAGAAAAAACTTCCGTGCGGGTAATAGCCCATGTCCTGGATAATGGCCCCGCCGTACGCATAGCCGTGTGCTTCTTTGAGTTCTTCCGGCGTGGCACCGGGAAAACGCTTCAACAGTAAGGGGCGTATGTTGGTGTCCCACGCGCTGTCAATGATCGCTTCATGCGCAAGGACGGCATAGGCCGGGGACTCGCTTGGCCAGCCCAAACATAGGACAAGCGCCATGATGAGGGCGAAAGCTCTCACAGACAACGCTTCGCGGCGTCCGATTCTGGCCATTCCAACCTCGTTGTGAGTTCAGCTCCCTCTATCGTACTGGGAAATCGTATGCCCCGTTGTAGTGGATGAATCCCAATTTTCTGAACCGGTTCATGAAGAAGCTCACTCGCGAGCGGGTAGTGCCGATCATCTCTGCCAGCGTCTCCTGACTGATCTTTGGAACTACGGTCTCACGAACGCCTTCCTTGCCAAAATGAGCGACCATAAGAAGTACGCGGGCTAGTCTTTTTTCACTGGAATTAAAGAGTGGTCAACCAGATCCTCCTCGTAACGGATATTGCGGGCCAGCAGATACGCCACGAATAGATCGGAAAATGTGTGTTCCCGGTGAAGCGCTTGCATCATGGAGGAGCCCCAGGAACCTAAGGGGTCTGCTTGAGAGTGACACTGACGAGTGCGCGATTCGGCAGCACTTTCTTCCACTCAATTAGCGATTATCCGCTACGACGGTCTGTCCATTGCCACATCTCCTGGATAGTTACAAGCTGCACTTGGCTGGAGGAAGCTTTTTTGAAGACTGAGCCCTGCGCGAATACTGGTTCTATGCGGCGACTGTCTTCGCTTTCTGTAGAGTTACCTCCGACTCTGCTTGCAGCCAATCGTCTAGTTCGTGTCCATCTTCTCTCCCGCGTTGCTCATACAGTTCGTGAGCACGACGACGGATTTACTCGTGAATATCACTGGTAGATTCGGTTGTTTGGTGGGTTGTCCTTAGTGGAGGAGGCATTGCGGTCGTAGGCTTCATAGTGGTGTCACTCCTTTGTGGGTAATGGTTGACGGTCTGTTGACTTTGCTTCGCTACGCCCAGCTATGCGGCATGAATTTCCGCCAATAGCCATTCCTTGGGCACTGACTGAAAAACTAGATCATCTTCTGGCGCGGTAAAGTCGATTCCGCAGCGCGGGCATGTGAACTCCCAAGGCTCGGAATGGTCACGTTCCACGCCGTCCGTTGACCTGTATGCAAACGCCAACTCACCGCAGTCAGCCATCGGACAAATCGACCCTGCCGCAACTTCATCGTGCTCGTCCCAGTCATCTGGCATAGTGTGCCCCTTTCCGCGAAGTCAGCACAGTGGGACGGATTGACTTTTCGACACCCACGGTGAAATCATTATTTTGTCGAATGCGGAGCAGCGTTGCCCGCAAAGTTGACGTTGTTCCCGCCCTCTAACGCATTTATTCATCATTCGTCATAGGAAGTTGCGTTCTGCACATTCGGAACTCTTGAGAAGGTGGGCTAATCATGACACCCGTGGTAGCGGGCAAGAAACACAAATTCAATCCGAAGACATTCTTGTCGACCATGGACGGCGGTAGGAAGATCGCAGCTTTTCCCAAAAAGCAGGCGATCTTTGTTCAGGGCGACTCGTCCGATGCTGTTTTCTATATGCAGAAAGGAAAGGTAAAACTCACCGTTGTGTCGCAGAGCGGGAAGGAAGCCACAATAGGCATTCTGAACGAGGGCGATTTCTTCGGAGAAGGTTGCCTTACAGGGCAGCCTCTCCGCATGTGCTCCGCAACGGCAATGACCGATTGCGCCGTGATGCGAATCGATAAGACGTACATGATGGAAGTGCTTCACCGGGAGCACGCGTTTTCCGATATGTTCGTGGCATATTTGCTGACACGAAACATCCGATATGAAGAGGATTTAGTCGACCAGCTTTTCAATTCCAGTGAAAAAAGACTGGCTCGGATGTTGCTATTGCTGGCTCATTTCGGCAAGGAAGGTAAGCACGAAATTGCTATTCCCAGAATCAGTCAAGAAACTCAAGCAGAGATGGTGGGCACAACTCGCTCGCGGGTGAGCTTTTTCATGAACAGGTTCAGGAAATTGGGGTTCATTGATTATCAGGCGGGCGATGCATTGCAAGTCCACAGTTCGCTTCTCCAAATCGTTCTCCACGACTAGGAACTTCATTCCGAAAAATGTGGCTACGGCCTTGTGTAGACCTCGCCACTGTCTTCGCCCTCACCCTGGTGACTTCGGCGAGTGTGGTTTTGGCTGATCCGGTCGCACCAATCCTGCTTCGAGCCGCCGGCTTTCCGACGATCCGCCGCCCGCCACGGCTCGTCCCCGATTACGCGAGTTGATGATGATCGGCGCGCAGGGCTGGAAGCAAATCTACGCGAGGCGCTTGCCCGAATCATGGAGTGCAGCGCGTTCTGCGTTCCAGGCTGCACCAAGAAAGACGATCATCGCAGAGAACTCCATCCATACCATCAAGCCGATCGCCGCGGCCAGCCCTCCGTAAACGGGGCCATACTGCATATGCCGGACGTAAATTCCAAACAGCAAATTAACGCCCCACCACAGAATCGTCGCCGCCGCCGCTCCCGGCAGAACGGAACTCCACGTTGTTGCGCTTGGTCGCGCAAGACGATAAATCAAGGCCAGGACGAGCATCGCCAGGGCCATCCCCAAGACCGCAAGCATGACCGTCCAGAAGCCGCGAGCCAACGCAGACTGGCCGAATCCGCCAGTCATCCATTGGCGCAATGGCCGCCCGAAGACACTCAGCGCGACGGCCAGAAGCCACGCCACAATCGACACACAGAACAAGAGCAAGCCTCGAAGTTGTCGGCCGAGAAAAGAATGTCTCTCACGATCACCGTAAATTAAGTGGATGCCTTCCATAATGAGCTTCATTACCTGCGAGCCGACGAGCAACGTCCCGGCCCAGCCGAGAAGCACCCATTTCCAAGGGCTCACTTCTCGGCGCACCAAGAATTCGGACACGAGCTGCCAGCTGCCCGGAGGCAGAATCGCCGACAACCGCACCACAAGATCCGGGCCAGTCTTCCCTCTCAGGGAACTGCTCATGAGCCCCAGTGCAACCAACAGGATCGAAAAAAATGCGAGAAACATATTGAAGGCCACTGCCTGCGAAACCATGCCGCATTGTGGAATGATTCTTGCCAGTGTTCGGAACAGTTTCTTCGCAATAGAGCGCATCGCCATTGCCTGAAATTATAGCGTCCACGATGTGCTCTCTCGCTTGCGGTTCGCCTGGATGAATGGATTGCGCCTGGCAGACGGTCCTCTTACTGCTGACGGATTTCTTGAGGTGACTCGTTTGCAGACCTCGACCACGATACCTAGAGCGACATAAGCGCACCCGCGATACCCGGCGGCCCTTCAACTAGTCCTTACAGGTACCTCACTATCCCTCAGGTCTTCTGGGAAACGTGTATCGCCTTCCAGAATAGCTAGTACAGTTTGTATAGTATATTACAGTATCTTGTAGCTATAGACCAAGGGTAAACGCGGAGCTCGAGTTTTGCGAAACGAAGCCACCAAGTCGTGTGTTATCAACCATCTCCGGCATTGGCCCTCGACTGCAGCAGGGTACTGAGACCCCAGTTTGTGCAACCTGGTCGCACAGGCAGGTTTGTCCACTCCGGTTGCACAACGACGAGCGATCCGAAGACATCTAGCCGCCTTCGTCGGTCGGTTCATCCTCTCTAGCCCGGTGCCCGCGGTGTCAAACATTGCCGTCCGAAAATCACGACCGGCCGCGGCCGCCACGAGTCCCTCTCCCTGGTACTTCCTGGCCTCGATGCTCTCTCTCTAAGTGTGATACCGCATCCTGCGTCCAGTTCCTGGACAAAGTTCTCGGACTGGCCGCAGCAAGCGGGCACAAGGGAAGGGAAGCACTTCCCGCCAACTTGCCGACGTCAGCTTCGCTAAATCGCGAAGCACGAGGACTATTGATATTCGCCTTATCTTCGCCTAGCATCGATGGGTGCGCAAACGCCTGCCATGCTCGGTTTGTGTTCGGCCTTGGCCCCGGGTCCATCAGCACGGGCGTGCGTTCCTGACCCCGGCAGGAGGACGAGGCTCGCGTTTGTGCAACCTGGTTCCACAGGGAAGTTTGTGCACCCTGGGTGCACAACGGGTCGGGGCTGGGTGGATCCTGTGTTCGACCGATGACACTCCAAGACAAGTTCACGTCACTATGAGACAAGTCCGAAAACCTCCTCGGGAGTACTCTTTCTCACAAACTTGCCCGGATTTTTCCGGGCTGAAGTGCGATGCCCGGCGACGGCAATTCGCGTCGCAGAAAGCAACTTTCCGGTAGGAGGCGCCATGAAGCGCTTTGAGCGGTGGATGTCGCTGGTGGTGGTCTGTCTGACATTAAGCAACATTGCTTTTCCTCAAGCGTCCTCCAGTTCCCTGCGGGGAACGGTGACGGATCCGAGTGGAAGTGCGCTCCCGGGCGCTACGGTTGTCATTGCGAACCCGGAATCGACGATTGCGAGAACGGCGACTACCGGTGGGCTAGGAGATTATCGCTTTCTTGCTCTACCGCCCGGTACTTACACGCTGACTGTCACCGCCACCGGCTTCGCGCACTATGAGCAGACCGGGATTCAGCTACTGGTTGATACACCGGCCACAGCCAACGTGCAGCTCAAGGTCGGGACGACCACGGAGCGCATTACGGTTACCAGCGAAGCTCCTGTTTTGAACCTGGTCGATGCCTCGATTGGAAATCCTTTCGATGAAACCCAGGTGAAGCAGATTCCATTGGAAGGACGCAATGTTCCCGACTTACTCAGCTTGCAGGCCGGCGTCGCCTACACCGGCAACCGTCCTGACATCGACAAGAATCAGGACACACGCAATGGCTCAGTGAACGGTGCCCGGAGCGATCAGAGCAACATCACGCTCGACGGCGTGGACGTGAACGACCAATCCAACGGGTATGCCTTCACCTCGGTGTTGCCGACCACTCTCGATTCGGTTCAGGAGTTCAGGGTGACAACCTCCAACTACAACGCCGATCAGGGTGCCGGTTCGGGAGCCCAGGTATCGTTGGTCACCAAGAGCGGAACCAACAGCTTCCACGGGTCTCTCTACGAATATCACCGCAACACCATCACCAGCGCCAACGATTACTTCGTCAAGGGAGCGGAAGCGAGAAGCGGTCAGCCGAATATCCCCGACAAGTTGCTGCGGAACATCTTTGGCGCATCCCTGGGAGGTCCGCTGAAGAAAGACCGTCTTTTCTTCTTTGCCAATTACGAGGGCACGCGGCAGCGAGAGCAAGAGAGTACGGTGCGGACCATACCGTCCCAAAGTCTCTGCGCGGGTAAACTGCAATACACCGACAAAAGTGGTGTACTGCAGACCCTGACACCGACGCTCATCGCCCAACTCGATGCTCAGAATCTCCTCAATGGGGGTGCGAATCTCAGTGGTTATAACGGTCAGGGTCCCGGGATCAATCAGAAGGTGCTTAACGGCAGTACGGGCTACTGGGACACAACGTTCTGCCAATTCCCTACCAACGACACCTCGGTGGGCGACGGCTTGAACTACTCGGGTTACCGCTTCCGAGCGCCGGTGAGCCTGAACAACAATGCCTTCATTGCGCGCCTTGACTATCACCTGACGGCCGACGGCAAGCACAGTCTGTTCTGGCGCGGTGCGCTCCAGAACTTGAAGAATCCGCAGGCTCCGTTTCTGCCGGGTTCGCCCCCCGAGCAGACCATCGTTGACCACAGCAAGGGGTTCGTCGTGGGATACACTGCGGTACTGAGTTCCAACAAGGTCAACACGTTCCATTGGGGATTCACCAGGCAGAGCACGGGCTTCCAGGCAGGTGCGCCGCAGCAGCATTGGAATCTGTTCTACGGCCTCGATCAGGGCGTCGTATACAGCCACAAGTCGCAGACCCCGATGCACAATGTGCTGGATGATTTTTCCTGGACCAAAGGCAGACACACATTGCAGTTCGGCGCGAACCTGGGTTTCTCGCGCGACCCTCGCCAGAGCTATGAACATTCCTTCAGTGTAGGCAAGGGCGCAACCAACTGGATGGCTCCCACAGGTTTTGCTAATACCGCTACCTTCGATCCAAACACCGGGGTACAGATCAGCACAGGCAGTCTGCTCGATCCCTACTACATCGGGATGCCGGAACCAGTCTCCAGCCCGCAGTACGACTTGCCGTTGTTGGGCTTGCTCGGCATGGTCTCCGATCTGGTCAGGAATACGAACTACAACAAATTGGGTGTCAACCAGAACGAAGGCGACCCGGTGAACCGGAAGTACGGGATGAACTGGTACGAGTTCTATGGGCAGGATTCCTGGCGCGTTAAGCCGAACCTGACGCTGACCTATGGATTGCGCTGGTCGCTATTCCCGCCGCCCTGGGAAGTCAACGGTTACCAGGCAACTCCAACCTGCGATCCCACGCAGAATCCGGTGACCGGCTGCCCATCCTGGGCCTTCAATGCAGGCACGGAATTCAATCACATGGTTCAGCTCATGAATCAGGGTCAGGGTTACACCTCCGTCCCTTTGCTCTCGTTCAAACTAGGCGGACCAGTCAACAACGGGCCCGGTTTTTATAACTTCGAAAAGTCGGACTTCTCCCCTCGAGTCTCGATCGCCTATTCGCCCCGGCCCGAAGGCGGATGGATGAAGAAACTGTTCGGCGACAATGACAAGACCGTAATCCGGGGCGGCTTCGGGAAAGTGTACGATCGCGCCGGGATGCAACTGCTCAGCACCTTCGACGCAAACGCTCCGGGCGGCTTGAGTTCAACAGTGCAAAACCCCTGCTGCTATCTAACGGACCCCAGCGGGCTAACATTCGAGCCCTACGATACCGCTAGCGGCTCGCCGCGGATCACCGACGTCCACACGATTCCCACGAACACGCTGGATGGTGCGTTGCAGATCCTTCCTGATCCTCCGCCGGGCCAGTTCCCGCAGACGCCAACCAATGGCAGCCAAGCCATTACGTGGGGCGTCGACCAGTCCATGAAGACTCCCTATGCCTACACGTTCGATTTCTCCATTGCCCGCGAGTTGCCCAGGCAATTCTCGCTGCAGCTGGCTTATGTTGGACGCCTGGGCCGCAATTTGCTGACGCAGCGCGACCTGAGGCAGCCGCTTGACTTGAAGGATCCGGTATCAGGAATTGACTACTACCAGGCGGCCACCGCTCTATCAAAGTTGGCCCGCCAAACCCCACGGGTTGCGCCCAGCTCAGTCACCGAAGCCCAGTTGAACGGAACCGCCAAGTACTGGCATGACATGCTGGGGCCGCTTAATCCCAACGCCAGCGGTTATGTGGTGTATTTCAGCACCCCTGGCTGTCAAATTTCGACATCCAATCCCACTTGCTTGGATACCGACCCAAATAACGGTCTGGTTCAGGCTGTTTATGGTCTTTTTACAGGCACCGGCGCCTATCCCGGTAACGAGGTGGTGGGGCTGGGGAACGTTGACTTGTATTACTACCTCTCCGACGACCAGTTCAACTACTACTTCTTTACCGGCCCAACTGGCACGCAAGGCGGCTGCGCATATTTAGCGCCGAATTGCAAGGTAGGCCAGATGTTGAATAACCAATTGACCACGCAGTACGCCTGGAGTTCCATCGGCAAGTCCAACTACAACGCACTCCAGGCCAACCTGAGAAAGCAATTCGGCCGCGGACTGCAGTTCGACCTGAACTACACTTACTCCAAGTCGATCGATATCACTTCTTCGGCGACTCGACTCGGGTTCAGTTCGAGCGTCAATGTTGGTGCACCTGGAACCAGGCTGGTCAACGCATTTGATCCGAACGGCCGCCGTGGTGTGTCGGACTTTGATACCACCCACCAGCTCAACGCCAACTGGATTGCCGACCTGCCCATTGGCAAGGGTCGCTATTTCGCTGGTAGCGCCGGCACCCTCTTGGATGCCTTCATCGGTGGCTGGCAGCTTTCCGGCCTGGCGCGCTGGACCAGCGGTTTCCCGTTCACCGTCGATAACGGTAACTTCTGGCCCTCGGATTGGGACGAACAGGGTATCGCTCAGATGGTAAAGCGGACGAAGACAGGGCACTTCCTGCAACCAGGTGGCTCAGTCAGTGTTTTCGCTAATCCCAGCGACGCGTTCAACAATGATTTCATCCATCCGTTTCCTGGTGGGAGCGGCTCCCGAAACGTGATTCGCGGAGATGGGTTCGCCGGTTTGGATATGTCTTTGACCAAGCGTTGGAAGATGCCATGGGAGGGCAACAGCCTGCAATTCCGCTGGGAGGTATTTAACGTACCCAACCTTCACCGCTTCAACGTCCTGTCCGGCTTGGGAACACAGGCCTGCGCCTGCATTGCATCCCTGCAGCAGGTGCCGCAGTCGTTCGGCGATTACACCGGCCTGCTGACGCAGCCGCGCGTGATGCAGTTTGCACTGAGATACGAGTTCTGAACCTTACAGTGTGGTCCCAGGCAGGGCAGGGTCCCATTTTGGCCAGCTGCTCGCGTAGATTCTTGCAAATCTTATGACGCACCTCGCACGCAAACTGCGCCTGGTGGACTACTTCACTCTTGCCTTCGGTGTGATGGTCGGGACGGCGTGGCTGGTAGTCATGGACGACATCCTGAAGCGCGGCGGCCCACTCGGCGCGATCCTCGGCTTCACCGCCGGAGCGCTGATTCTTCTGCCGATCGGCTATGTCTACGGCCAGTTGGTGAAGGAAATCCCCGACGCCGCCGGCGAGGCTGCCTACGTGGCAAGGTTCTTTCCTCCGGTGGTGAGTTTTGCCACCGGCTGGATGATGTTCCTCAGTTACTTTCTCACTTGCCCGTTTGAAGCTTTGGCCGCAGGACGGATCAGCGGTTACCTGTTCCCCTCGCTAAACACGCACGAACTCTACCGTCTGGGCGGATACCCGGTGTACCTGCCGCACATGTTGCTGGGGTTGACCATCACGGTCTCGTTGACATGGCTCAACTACCGAGGAATTCAGGCCAGCGCCCGGCTGAGTAAGACAACCACGTTCACATTTCTCACGCTGGTCATCATCTTCGCTTTGGCCGGGGCGAAACATGGATCGGTTTCAAATTTGTACCCTCTGTTCAGCCACACTCCGCTCCTATCCATCTTGCTGGTCTGGCAGGTCGTGCCTTGGTTGGTGTCGGGTTTTGAGTCGGTAGGCAAATGCGCGGAAGAAGCCAGCCCAGACTTTGAGGGACGTAATTTCTCGGTCGCCATCCTCTTAACAATCTTCGCGGGGCTTGCGTTCTTCTGGGTGGTGATTGGAGCCGTTTCGTACGTGGCCCCGTGGCAAAGTCTGAACAGCAACCAGCAGTTTCCAACCGCAATCGCATTCGAACGCGCACTGCATGCTCACTGGATCGTCGTCCTCATCTTGGGATCGGCGTTGGTGGCGCTGCTCCAGGCTTTTAACGCCAACATGGTAGCGTCCTCTCGTCTTCTGTATGCCATGTCGCGCCGCAACCTGCTCAACCCGAGCATGAGCTACGTGCATCCTGTCAATCGGACCCCTTCCGTAGCGATCATTGCGGTTGGGGTTGCGACGGCGTTGACAATCTTCCTAGGCGAGGCTCTCCTGATTCCCATCTTGGAAGTCGGAGCGGTGACGGCGGCAGTGGCTTGGATGGCTGCTTGTGCGTCCTACTATAAAATGAGGCCGCCATGGCCGCGGCGTGCCGCAGCGGTCTTCGGTTTGATCGTGACCTCCGTCATGATCCTGGTGAAGATGGTTCCCCTGGTGCCAGGTCATTTCACCTCGCACGAATGGATCGCGCTTGGGATCTGGGCAGTGCTGGGTGCGGCGGTCCGGACATCGCGACAGCAGGACCGGCGGGAGGAACCTGAGATGAAGGTGGCGAGTACCGAAGGCTGAGCCGGAAGGCCCGGAGATCTCTTCGCCCGGGTACCGTCTCTGGCTAGTTGACCTCGGTATATCTCGGCTCCTCGGTCCCCGTGCGCAAAAAATCGTCTGCTCCCTGGTTCTTCTCACAATCCCACGTTTTTAGGCCCGTCTGTACGCGGAATATCCGAGGACAGATGCCAAACTGCCTGTGGAAAGACCGGCTGAAGTGAGCGGAATCGCTGAAGCCCCAGGAGAAAGCGATGTCGGTGATCGTTTTGCTCCGCAGGCGCGGGTTAGCCAAATCGTTCCTGCACTGCTCCAAACGTCGTTGGCGAATGCAATTTCCCAGCGTGCTACCCGCATTTGAGAACAGGCGGTGCAAGTGGCGAACTGAAATATCAGCCGACGCCGCAATTTCGGCGGGAACCAGCCCGGGGTCCGACAGGTGGTCGTCGATGAATCGCTCAATCCGCGACCGCAGTCGTGGACTGCGTTGCCCGCTGTCTTCTGCGCTGCCCATACAGGTCGAGAGAATCTGGAAATAAGCATCCAGCGCTGCCGCGGCTTCGTCCTCTTTCAACCGCTCCGCTTCCTCGTACAAGGATTGCGATAACCGGGAGAGCGCCTTGCCCAAGCCTGCAGTGCCGTTGATCCGCCGGGCAATCGCAATGTCGCGCAACCGCAAGCGGTTCTCCATCATCCACCACGGCACGCGCAAGTAGAGACGTGCACAGGCCGTCCCACAATTGGAGGACCACGGACGCCCGGAATCGATCAGCGTGGTATCGCCGGGGTTAAGCAACAGACTTCTTCCATCCTGTACATAGCGCCGGATACCTGCGAGCTGCGCGATCACGATGCAGCAGCGGTTATGAGGCGTCACCGTTTCGGAGGGCCATTTCCAGAAAGAGAGCGGACTGGAGGAAAACCGCGTTATCCGCAGACCGCCGACATGGCGAACATCGATCGCACCATAAAACAAGGACTTCGGGAGTTGAAATCGGCAGTCACCGCAAATCTGCTGCGCGTTCCATTGCCAGGCGTCAATACGATCGGAAGCCGGCAGCATATCCGTTGAGAACAGCTGCGACATTATTTGTCCCCTTGGGTCCTCGTCGTCTCTCTCCCGCCTCCAATCGGTGGAAGCAACCTCAGCCTTGCCACGACAACTTGGTGTCGGCAGCGGCTGGTGGAGCGAAACCGTAGCACACATGAAAAGCGGGTGCAACCCCAATCTCGCTGAGCTTGGGTGACAAGATAGTGGCCACAGTGAAGGGCCGCCCTTCGCCCGGACCGCCCAACCGCAGCAAGTTCCATTCTGGACCTTCCGGGTACCACCGTCTGCCGACGTCAACCTAGCAACCTCCGTCC
>Ga0075030_100004542_pt1 | contig 12541 bp, 6 predicted proteins | sample LitLauG_LLR_2012_FD_71393 | JGI IMG/M metagenome (GOLD analysis project Ga0075030, IMG submission 71393) | Freshwater sediment microbial communities from Pennsylvania, USA - Little Laurel Run_MetaG_LLR_2012 | ecosystem: Environmental > Aquatic > Freshwater > Creek > Sediment | place: USA... | reverse complement strand
GCCAACTACTTCTTCCTGAAGCAGCAAGGTATCGCCCAACCACCCACTCGGTTCAACCAGTTTGGCGTTACTCTCGGCGGTCCTATCGTGAAGGACAAGCTGTTCTTCTTCCTGTCCTTGCAAGGAGACCGGTACAAATCACAAGGTTTGCCGATCAACGTCCTCCAGGATTCGCAGGCCTGGGAGCAGGCGGTAACTGCGGCCAACACGGGGTTGAATTCAACCGCTTCGCTGCTCTACGGCACCTTCCCAAAGTTGAATGCCGGTAATCCCTCAGGCCTAACTCTGAACTCGTACGTTGGTTTCGACCCGATCAAGAATCCTGGAGCATACGCGCCCTACCTGTGCCTCGATGGCTTTACAGGCGGCAACCCTGCCGATGCTCTACCTTTCACCAACCTGCAACACCAGAAGCTCGTCAACATCATGGGCGTCACCCAGAACGACTTGGACCACATGACGGGATGCGTTGACAAGCCAGGTTTGACAACCGGAGCGATTGGCCGCGACGCGTCCATCCAGGAATCAAGCGTTTCCACGTTCGGTACCCAGACGCAAACTCTTGGCAATCTGTTCAATGGCAATGAAGGTTCGTTACGCGTTGACTACAACTGGAATACCAACAATCGTCTTTACATCAACTACAACTACCTGCGTGAGACCGACAAATACGGCCCCTCCAACATTGCGGCCACGCGCGGCTTCACAAACCCGCAGCACAGTAACTTGCCGGCCGGCACGTTCAGCTTTGTCCATACCTTTAGCCCGTCGATCCTGAATGAGTTCCGCGCCGGTTACCTGCAACACACTTTGGATACTGGCGTCGGTATTGGCGGCATCCCGCAGATCCATTTCTCCAATACCAGCCAGGTGGGATTCGGCTCCTACAACGGCTATCCGCAGAACTTCAAAGAGAACATTTACACCTATTCCGACATGGTCTCAATCGGCCATGGAAACCACAACTTTAAGATGGGTGTGGATTTCCGGCGCAACATTGAAAACAGCGAGTTCAACGTCGGACGTTCCTCCTACTACTTCTACGACCAGGTTTACTTTGCCGCGGATGCGCCCTACTACCAGGCGGCCGGCGTAGATCCCGGAATCTGCCACGCGCCCTGCAAGTCGTTCAACCAGACTCCCGCCGCCCAGTTGAGCACCAACGTTCGCCACTGGCGCAATCTGGAATTCGGCGCGTACTTCCAGGATGACTGGAAGGTCACCAAGCGCCTGACCCTCAACCTGGGCCTTCGCTATGACGTCTATCAGCGCCACAAAGAAGAGGCCGGAGTGGCCACCACGTTCCTGCTCGGTCCAAGCACGCCGAACGCGAACGTGTTGGGCCCAAGCGGCGCTATCCCGAACCGGCTGTTCAACGCCAACAACCCTGGTACCTGCGTCGCTAACGGCGGCAATCTTGCCTTGGCGCAGTTGGCGGGGGGATGCGGGCCGGGCAGCGGTGGATTTGCTCCTTCCAGCTCTCTCGGCCAGGGGGATCACAATAACTTCGGTCCGCGCGTCGGCTTTGCCTGGGATGTGTTTGGCGACGGCAAGACTTCTTTGCGCGGCGGTTTTGGTGTGGCTTACGAGGGCACGCTCTATAACCCGCTCTCCAATTCCCGTTGGAACCTCCCCTACTACTCGTTTAACTCCGCCTCCGCCGGCACCGACAATTCATCGGGTTCAAACATAATTTACGGTCCGTCGAGTCTGCAGAACGGCGTTTACGCGCAGAGTTTCACGATACCCGTCACCTTCACGGGATGCGGCTCGAACATTGGGAACTCGGGCCCCTGCAATCAAGCCCAGAACCACGGCAACATCGAGGGTTGGGATCCTGGTAACCAGAACGCTGCTCTCCTCACGGGAATTGTCTTCCCCACCGGAGTCCGCGATCCGTACGTCTACAACTTCTACCTCGACATCCAGCGCGAGATCATGCCCAAGACCGTCATCGACGTAAAGTACGTCGGCACGGCCGGTCACAAGCTGTTCCGCGCCGAGGACGTGAATCGCCAGCCCGGTTCTTTGCTGCCCAACGGCTCTACCCTCGTCGACAACTTCGGCAGAACGTTGTTTGGGATGGGTGGCCGCTTGAATCAGAACTATGGCCGCCTGCGCGTTTGGGAGAACGCGGTCAACTCCAACTACAGCTCATTCCAAGGCTCGCTGAAGCGCCAGATGTCTCACGGCGTCCTGTTCAACTTGGACTACACCTACAGCCATTCGATCGACGATGGATCGACCTGGCACAGCGGCGCCACCACGGCCAACGGTGCGGCTGGCGGCGAAGGGTTCACCTCTGACCCAACGATACCCGGGCTGGATCGGGGCAACTCGATCTACGACATCCGTCACCGCTTGGTCTTCAACTACGTCTGGCAGTTGCCCGGACAGAGCCTGAAGGGCGCAGAGGGTGCGATCCTCGGGGGCTGGAGCATGAACGGCATCTGGCAGTTCCAGACCGGTGCGCACTGGCAACCCTTCACCTCTACTCCCGCGCATCTCACGGAAATCAACGGCGTGGGTGGGAACCCGCCCGGAAAATGCACAGTGGCCGACGTGGCCGATGGGAACTGCGAGAACACTGGTGGGGACTTTAACCTGAGCCATGGCAGGAACGAACGACCTGCATCCACCATACAGGGCTATGCCGGTGCTTCCCACGACTCTTGGGCCGATGGCTTCTACAAGTCGGGATTCTCGCCGTCAACCTTCTCAAGCCCATGCCTGGGTTGTGCTGGCAACCTTGGGCGCAACACGTTCGTTGGGCCAGGCAACTGGTTCGCGGACATGACGATGTCCAAGACCTTCAAATTCACCGAGCGGGTTAGCATGAAGTTCGATGCGAACGCGTTCAACGTATTCAATCGTGCGAACTTCATCCTGGCCACGGCAGGCGGTGGTGCGAACAACAAGTACACCTCCTCCAACTTCGGTCAGGCGGCTGGCACTTTGAACCCGCGCGTAATGCAGTTCGGCCTCAAAGTGAGTTTCTAACGGCTTAAGTGGCGTTCTTGAGGGCCTGCCCTACAAGGACGGAGCAAACTTCATTCAGAGGGGGGCCAGTCGACCGGTCAGGTCGCTGGCCACCCTGTTTTCATTCGCCGAGCAGCCCTCTCCGAAATCTCCCCTTGTGATTTCTCAGTTCCACCTCTCAACTGCCTACCTTCTGGTATGCGACACCGCTCGCTCATGCTTTCCGCGCTCGAAAAGGAGTACCACGCCCACGCGTCGCGAACACCAAACATGGAATTGTGCATCTAAACTGGCGCAATCCATCCCAATATGTTGAACCCCGACGTACGGATTGAGGGGGTAACGGGGGGTCCCGCGTTGTGCCCTCCACTTTGCTCAACGTGCCTTCTGGTCCGCCACGATCCGTTACCTTGCCGCAGGAGACATGGTGGCGCTCGTCCGCGGATTCTTCGTTGTTTTCATCAGTTCAAGTTGGGACGCAGACGAGTTTTGCCAGGACCAAAACCAACGCCTCGGATGCGGACGGTGTCGGTCCGTGCGGGCGTCGGCAGCGTGGAAAGCGCTATGGCAAATGAGAAGATGCTACTCTGCCGAGGTAGCGCTCTTACTCACTCCATCTCTAGCAGTGCGGCCATAGTCTCCACGCCATTCCACAGATTCTGCAGACGAAGGTTCTCATTGGCATGTTGATTGTCGTCGTAATTAGCGATCGGCATTGTGATTGTGCGCTTTCGTGCTGAGCATTAGCTATTTTCGTTAGTTGATGGGTCCCGGCAATCGAGTCCGCGCCAAAGCAACAGGGTTTTGCCCGTGCGTTACCAGCAACCGATCAGTCCGTCGCATCATTCGCCAGTCATATTCGTAAGCAGTTCCACAAAGCGGACATATCTGATAATGACGGCCATCGGCGTCGATGCGTGGCCAGGTGAACTCATGCGAGCAACCTCGTCCAAAGAACCGCTTCAAAAAGTTCAATGCCTTACCCCTTCATTGCGATTTCTCCACGTTTGGAACCAACTTCTGAAGAACGGTCTGGGCCGGCGGTTAAGCAGATCCCGAAGCGTGGATAAGAGGATCTTTGGCGGCTGGGATTTGGAAAAGAAGGTGTCCACCGCATCCAGCTTGTTCTTCGGCAATGGCCCGTAGGCGGATAAAAGCATGATCGGGACATGTGACTTAGCGCGCTTCATCTTCGCGGCAACCACGTCACCATTCATCCCGGGCATCTGGTAGTCGAGGACCACGGCGTCCACAGGATGCGAGAGGAATAACTTCAGCCCTTCATCCCCGCCGGTCGCCTCTAGGACTTCATAGCCTTCGCTTTCGAGCAAGATCTTACGGCTGATGAGCGCATTCCACTGGTCGTCAATGCAGAGAATTGTTGCTTTCAGCCGAGGCATGACTGTTTCCACATCTCCAATTTCGGCCAGAGCTGATTTCTTTCAGACGGGCATTTCGGTCCCTGGAGGGCCGAAGTGGTTGTGAAGTGGCGCAAAATGATTTGACTACTTCTGAAACGCTCTTTCAAATTACGAACGTCCACTCGGGTGCCAGTTACCAGAACCTGAAATGTGGAAGCCCGCGCGGATGTCGGTGGCGCTCGCCGGTTTAGCTATGCGGAACGCTTTCGCCAGCTGCCACCACGGTATTCGTGTCAAAGTCTTTGGCATGTTTGGATGACTCATCGATCTCACGGAGCTTCTCGTACCCCAAGAACCTGATCACCTCATTTAGACGCAAGCAGGGTCCAGAAAAGGTCGGCCGCCTCAGTTCTTCAAACACCTTCCTTCGCGTCTCTTCGGAGGCGACAATGAACATGGGATAGTTTGAATTCGGCGTTTCCACCCGCAGGTCGGGTAGCCCGAGAACCCTGGAGTAAAGCCATCGACCGGGAAAGAAATTGAGCGACGGTCCCAAGAAGGCGAGGATGTCAGTGTTCTGGAAAGTAATGGGCCCATCAAATATCACCCTGGTCAAAGAGTTAAGACTCGTGCCGCTGATCCCGGAACGATCGCTAGGGCCAAACGTTTTGGATTGCGATAACTCATGCGAGAGTCCGGAAGGTCCCAACATTCAGTGCAGCGTTTCCTCAATGGTGACCCCATCCATCCCTCTACACGCCTTAGGATGGAACAGGCGGTCGGTCGCCTGGAGCAACAAGCCAAGCGCGTATGAAGCAAGTAGTCGTCATTTCAAGAACGTCTGCACCCCCTGCGATTCCTGACCCGCTCGGTCGTGGTGAGTAAGAGGCTGAGTAAAGTTTCACCTACTCCGCAAATCCTTCGCTTATTGCAACAGTTTGCTCATGTCCTTGCTTGCGAACAGTGAGCAAACATCGGTTGCGCTATGACATTCCGGTGTGTTGAAATCATTTTCTGTGAAGGTTGATTTGCCTTTTGGTAGGCTATAAAAAACAGAAAAATGCTCAATCTTCGTGTTCGCACGGTTACACCGACACAGCAATACCGGATAATTCCATTTGACATGCTTGGGCAATATCCAGAGCTGCCTCCCATTGGCTAGAGTAACAGACTTGCAGACTATGACTAGCAAGGGTCGTGCACCATCAAAGTGTAGGACAGGCCGATGCTGCCGGGTCTCTTGCTGCAAACGGATCCTCTTAGGAAAGCGCCTGAGAAGACTCTTTACGACTTCCGACCGCAAGCATTGTATTCGGCCAACTATCTGGTAGGTTTTCGACCAGTCACGCCGTTTAAACCCCACCAGGGCGAATGCTTTCGTAAGGCTTCCAAACCTATTAACATAAGTTTGCTCACACGGCATGCCAGGTGTTGTTCGTAGTTCCCAACGTCCCAAGGACCCCTTGGTCGCGAGTAGTGAACGCAAACAGTCAAGTAAGTAATGGTCCGGTTTACTGTGTGCAATGAGCTTTTGAGCGGCGGTGAACGTATACTCATCGATAATAGGATCAAGTGCGTATCTTTTGACTATCCATTCGCTCTCGGGAGTTTGCACCCTCGGTTGACCAAGTTTGCCTGTACTGCGAGCCCAAGTCTGGGTGCCCATGTACTTTGGGTTCTTGGCGATGTCACAAACCGTCGAGAAGCACCAATTCCCTCGGGGTCCTTTGACATGCTGCTCATTCAGTTCGCTTGCAATCTGCTTAGACGTGTGACCCGCAAGTACCAAGCGAAATATTTTGCGAACCGTCTCGACTTCTTCAGCAGGCCCCGGAACTAGAATGACTCGGTCCGTGCTCAGGTTCTTGCGCTCATGGAACTCCATAATCTGTTTGTGACTACCATCCGGTGAACAGAGCATGCGACGCAATCCGTAGCCTGGTATGGAGCCAACCCAAAATCCCAGTTGGGAGATGCGTTTCTCCGCCTCAAAAACTTTAAAGGATAGTTCTCTGCTGTACTCGGCAGCCATAGCGCGCTTCAGCGCCTTCATTACGACATTCGGCATGGCTCCATCATTGACGAATTGCTCTGCGCAATAGTGGATGGGAAACCCAGCGTTCTTGCAGAGAAACTCATAATAGGCAGACTCGTCAATATCCTGGAACCTGCCCCACCTGCTTACGTCATAAACCAGTATTGCCTTGTAGGGCTGGGAACCTCCTACAACGTCGCTCAACAGCTTGGCTAGCCCTAATCGGTGTTTTAGTGCAAGACCACTCTTAGCTTCGTCGATGTACGTCCTTATAATCTCAAACCCTTGTGAATCCGCGTATTTGCGAATCACATCGGCTTGGTTATCAAGCGAGTATTCCTGGTGGTCAGTGGACATTCGCAGGTATTGTGCTGCGGGAAGAGCGGTACCGGACGACATAGAAGCCTCCGTTGTCGAGCCACTTAGAAGGTTGCGCAGTTCAGGCGATGACATACTTACACTTAAATTCTTCTACCGACAGCATGGATCGAGGTGTTATCGTTTGCGATTCCTGTCGCCTTTGTCTTGTTTGAATCGTCTGGTTGGCCAAGGGTTTCTTTGCTTGTTGGAGTGAACCAACGTGGCTCACAAGCGCCGGGCCGTGCGGAATGATCGTGGTTTGTGACCGTCGTCACATGCAATCCGTGATGATTCATGCAATTTCGTCAATTGTGCCGGATGTTCGTCAATGCGCGGCGACGGTCATACACTTTTAAAAGGAAAATTCGAGTGGTAATCAACCTGCACGCATGTAGCGAAGGAGAAACCCGACATGACCAGTGTTCCCTCTGCTGCACGCAACCACTTTCTAAAACAAGTTCTCAAGCAAATCGATTGGTTTCAGCAGGAGCTGGCCAAGGCCGAACGCAGTGGGTTGGACGTCCCGGAGTTGAAATCCATACGCGGGGCCATCCTGAAATCAATAGCCGAACTGGAAGTCTTGTACAAAGCTCATCTACTGAGGAGAAAGTCAGCAAGGCACTATCCTGACGGTAAATTCTTGGCTGCCCACCTCATGGAGAGAGCAGCGGCCATAGCTGTTCGTGCATCTTCCGAAAGCCATCCCTTCGGTTTCTTGCCGCCTCCGATGGATCGCTTCCCACGGCGCGAAATCTCGCGCACTGCCTTGCAAAATGAACTCAAATCCTTAAGCTGTATTCCTCTTCTAAACCATGAGTGGTCGTCGGAAAAGGAAACTTGGCAGCGGTTGGCAATGGGTGGAAGCACATACATGAATTCCGGTGCCGTATTTTCTTGGTTCACACACACTAGAAGTGTGATGAGGCCTTTTTCGCGCGTACCTTGTAATACCCAAGTCGGTCCTTTGTACTTCGTTTGCTTACGGCGACACGCCCGAACGGCAACCCTAGTGCCGTTTCTGAGGCGAAGACAATTACGGCGAACTGGACCTCGCGTTTGTATAGAGACCTCACCTGCGAACAACTGAACCAGATTCTCCATCAAGTCTCTGCGAACCTGGCGGATTTGATTCCTGTGTAGAACTGTCGACTTCAGGGGCGATTCATAGCCTGCAAGTTCATATGCATGCAAAAGAGAGCCGAAACGCCTACGATAGCCTTCCTTGGACATTGTTTTTAGCTGACCGTGGAACAGTTTCGTGGAGAGCTTGCCTTCTGTTTTGAGTATTGATCTCAGTGCCTCCACTACTTGGTCATTTGACCAGTTGTAAGGGCGATTACGAAATTCCTGCTGGGCCATTTCAAAAGTGGCTGCGTCAACGATGGGGGCAAATGCCCCTGGGACGACAACCCATTTTGTTTCCGCGTTCATTCTTTGCGGAGCATGCAATCTCTTGCTAGTTCTGTTGTAGAGGTAAGTACCCTTATACTTCGGATTGGTCAGGATTCCTCTCACCATGTTGCGCGTCCACTTTCGCCCATCTAACCCTGGAACACTCATCCGGTTCAGTTCATTGGCGATTCCTTGTATCCCCCGGCTTTCGCAGATAAACATGCGATAGATTTCTCTCACCCAATGGATCTCATCGGCTGGGCCAGGAATAAGCGTTACGCGTTCATTGGCTAGATTCTTCCGTTCCCCTCGCGGTATTTCTCCCTTCGGAGTTTTGTTTGTAGAGATGAGCATTCTTCGGAAACCATAGCCAGGCCGTCCACCTGCTCTATACCCATCCGTCGCGACCCGAACCAGAGCCGCGAAGACCTTCTCGGACAATTCGCGGCTGTACTCCCCTGCCATGACTCGCTTTAGCGCTTTCAAGACGATGTTGGGGAGATATGTGTCATTGCCAAAGTGTTCAGCGCAATAATGGACTCGGACGCCAGCGGTCTTGCAAAGAAACTCATAGTGAGCAGCTTCGTCCGGATCTTGGAAGCGCCCCCAGCGACTCACGTCGTAAACGAGGATCGACTTGTATGGACAGTCTCCTCCGAAAACGTCGTGAAGTAGTTGCAAAAGGCCGGGCCGATTTCTTGCTTCAAGACCACTCTTGGCCTCATCGACGTAGGTGTGACAAACGGTGAGGTTGTGTTGTCGAGCGTAGGCGTCGATTCCTGCTCTTTGACAATCGAGGGAATATTCTTGACGTTCCGTAGAAACCCGGAGATATTGTGCCGCCAGCGTATTCTCCATCTGCTACTCCTTTCAGAATTCAACTGCCGTTTCGCTTAAGTTCGCCCACGGATGCCCTATTGGGTGGGAGGCCCAACAGCTACTTCCCCTATCGGCAGTGTGCTCTATGACCTTAGTTCTAAGGAGGGAAACAATGAACTCTCGTGAATCGTCGTCAATCCGGCAAAACACAACAAAGACGACCATAATGCAATCACCCGCGCTAGTCCCGGCCGCGCAGTATGTACGGATGTCCACAGAAGATCAGCAGTATTCCATCGCCAACCAGGAATCGGTCATCGCGGATTATGCGCGAAAATGTGGTTTTGAGGTGATCTCAACCTACGCCGACCCAGGGAGGAGTGGCATTTCGATCAGAAGCCGTAAGGGACTGCGTCAACTCTTGTCGGATGTCATTAATGGTAAAGCTCAGTTCCGAGCAATTCTAGTCTATGACGTAAGCCGCTGGGGCCGATTTCAAGATATTGATGAATCTGCTCACTATGAATTTCTGTGCAGAAGTGCTCGCATACCCGTCCACTACTGTGCCGAACAGTTTAGTAATGATGGCTCCATTTTTAGTTCGATCATGAAGACCCTAAAGAGAACAATGGCGGCGGAATATAGCCGCGAACTCGGGGTAAAGGTTCTCTCTGGGCAACAGCGCATAGCGCGTCTTGGATTCCGACCCGTGGGCATGGCGGGGTTTGGATTGCGACGAATGATGGTATCTCCCGACGGACGAAGAAAGATCGTGCTGCAAAATGGGGAGCGAAAGGCAGTTCACACGGATCGAACAATCCTTGTGCCAGGCCCAAGGTCGGAAGTTGAATCTGTTCGTACTATGTTCCATCTTGCAGCTTTAGGGAAGGCGACAAAAGAAATAGCCAAGGAACTCAACCGACGTCAAATGACAGGTCCGGGCGGACGAAGGTGGGGACGCAATGGAATCTATCGCACCCTGACGAATAATGCCTATGCCGGATGGAATACGTACGGGAAAACCTCTCAGAAACTAGGAGAAGTCAGCCGACGAGTCAAGAAGGAACATTGGATTGCCCAGCCCGATGCATTCGTCCCCATCATAAATCAGAGCCTCTTCGACCAAGTTCAATGGCAATTGCGGAAGTGTGGAAAGCGCCCGCCAAAATCTGGCGCCGATCTAATCCGTCGAATGAAGAAAATTCTTTCGAGACACGGCGTGTTGACCCACAGGCTTGTTGGACAGCGCTACTACAGCAGATTTGGGTCCTTGATGAAGGCATATGAACTGGCGGGCTATCAACCCCGTCCAGGAGTCCTTAAGCGCAACGAAACGGAAATGAAGATGCGCCATCTTCGCGAAGGCTTATACGCAGAATTAAAAACGATGTTCCCGGATCGCATTCGATTTCTATGTTTTCCATGTCAAAAGATCGGTCCCATCGTAGAGGTTGACAGCTGCAGCAGATTGGGTGTTCATCTCTGCCGAACAGTCTTCAAACGCTCGCGCGAACTCGGATGGCTATTGCCTTTGCGCAAGTGCCACAAGCATCTCCCGGCGCTGGTGTGTACGGTTGATCCGTCACATTCGAGATTGCTAGAGTTTTATGTGCTACCGCCTTTTGAGGGATCGACAAGGCAAAAAATAGTGCGGAGGGATACACCCTGGGTCCGTTCGGGTACGAAACTAGTAACTCTCCGGGACTTTTGTACGATAGCCAACGAAATCGCGACGAAATCCAACACCCGCCGGGCGTGCATAGCCGTCGGCGATGTCTTAGTCCGTGAGGACACTTGGACTTTTTCGATAGGCCCCAGAGAAATCTCGTTTGGGCCCGTCACCGCAGCACTCTTTCGAGTACTGCTTATGAATGCAAATCTTGTCGTTTCCAATGAGGAACTAGCGAGATCCGTACCTGGGGACGTTGATTCGTCGGACCTTAGCAAGCACATCTACATCCTACGCAAGAAATTAGGTCGTGAACAGGAATGTCGGATTCGTACCGTGCGAGGAGTAGGTTATATGTACGTCACCCAGGAACAAATCTTTGGCAAAACGCAATCGTGCAGCACAGACAGGTTTCCCGTCGTGAGAGCCAGTTCACTGACGCCATGATTGACAGGTCTCACAGCCGTGCTTTTCCAGTCATAGATAATGTAGTAGTTAGAACTCCCACTCTAAGTGTCTAGACGGACATGTTTGGCACTGTTTTCTGATTGACAAGCCTCCTTGATAGTGCAAAACTGCGCAACCGGCCAGCGGGTTTGGGGAATGGGGGCTTCAACCCCCGAAAGAGATCTCAGGTTAGGGGTAAATTCAATGTTGTGCCGCGCCTGTCCTAGGCTTTTCCCGGTAAACGAACAGCCCGTAAATCCCACCTACTCTGTTCCTCGTTCCACTATCAAAACACAGGTTCAGAACTTCTGGCAGAAATCTCCCTGCGATTCTTGGTTCACCAAAGAGGCACGCGAAACTCCGGGCTTCTATCGTACCCTCGATGAGCATAGATACAACGTACATCCCCGGTTGCAAGCGGCTGTGCGCTTCGAACAAACGTCTGGCTTGCGCGTGCTTGAAATTGGCTGCGGATGTGGCAGCGAGGCCGAGCGTTTTGCGCGAGCGGGTGCGCACTATACAGCGGTTGACCTCACCAACGCGGCGGTCTGCATAACCCGTCGTCGTTTTGCGCTGGCCAATCTGCCGGGCCGTTTTGTCCAGGGCGATGCTGAGAACTTGCCATTCGTCGACGGTTCTTTTGACATCGTCTATTCCCATGGCGTGCTCCATCACACGCCCGACACGCCACGCACTATCCGAGAAATTCACCGCGTGCTCTCTCCCGGCGGACGGGCCATCATCATGCTTTACTACCGCGATTCGTTCAATTACTTCATTAACATTGGCGTAGTCCGTCGCTTCCGCGCACACTTGCTCCGGACAGAGCTGGGTATCAAGCTCTCTTGCATATTCTTTGGCGAGACAGAGAAAGACCTTCGCCGTCACGCTCAACTTATCCATGAGGATCCGGCCTACCTCGAAAAACAGAACATGCTCAACCGCAACACCGATGGTCCCGACAATCCGCTTTCACAGGTTTTCTCAAAAGAATCGGCGCTGCGAATGTTCTGGCAATTTGAAAGTGTCAAAACAGAAGTTATGTTCTGGAACCCCAACTGGCTCCCCGGCATCGGAAGGCTGCTGCCACGTTCCATCGAGCATCGCCTCGAATCTCGCTGGGGTTGGCATCTTTGGCTGTACCCGCAAAAGCACGGTGTAGCGCTTGAGGAGCTAAAGCAAGTTCCGTGCTCGGATTTCGCCGCTAACACCGCACCCACCCTTATTGAAGCGGCTTAATAGCTAACAGCATCTCTACTCCGGGAGGCAGGGCGGCCAACACAGGGCCCGGGGGTGTAGCCGAATTTTTCCCGAAGGATACATCCCCATCACCCGTTTAACCCTTCCTTTCGTGCGTCCGTAAGATCAAAAGTCAAGCTCCCAGCCGATTTCCCGTGAACGCGCCTACGGACGATCATCGCGCCGATGAGGCATCTGGGATTGCCGGGAGCATAGAATCAACAGGGGCGTCAGTTCTGG
>Ga0075030_100004540_pt1 | contig 12548 bp, 14 predicted proteins | sample LitLauG_LLR_2012_FD_71393 | JGI IMG/M metagenome (GOLD analysis project Ga0075030, IMG submission 71393) | Freshwater sediment microbial communities from Pennsylvania, USA - Little Laurel Run_MetaG_LLR_2012 | ecosystem: Environmental > Aquatic > Freshwater > Creek > Sediment | place: USA... | reverse complement strand
ACCTCGATCATACGCCGAGGTCCTCCACTAGCGCAGCACTAGGGATGCGCGATCCACTGGATCGTCGCGCGCCAGCTCGGGCTCGCTACGATCTCGTGGAGCGCGGGATAGCGATTGGCGACCTTCTTCCAGGTCCAGAACGCCCAGCCGCGCACCTGCGGCGTCCGATCGAACAGCTCGACTTGCTCGCGGATCGCGTCGACGGTGTTCTCGCCGAACTCGCCGCACCACATCGGCGCGTGCAGGCGCTCGGCGGTCGCGGCGTAGCGCGCGACCCGCTTGGCGGCGTCGTTGCCGAACCACGTGTAGAGATGGAAGCTGAAGATCTGGTCTGGATCGAGCGGCGCCGAGAACATCGCGAAGTCCCGCGCGACGTCCGCGCCCTCGAGGATGATCATGTGGTCCGAATCGACCTCGCGGATCGCGTGGATGATGCGGGTGTAGATCGCGAAGAGCGCGGCGCCGTCCGGTGGATCGGGTTCGTTGAGCAAGTCGTAGCCGGCGACGACGGTGCGCGTGCGGTAGCGCGTCGCGATCGCGCGCCACAACTCGACCGTGCGCGCTTGCGCGGCGCTCGACGTCCAGAGCAGCTCGTCGTCCGGATCGGCGACGAAGTACTTCGATTGGCCGCCCGGCGCCGCGTGCAAGTCGAGGACGACGTAGAGGCCGTGCGCCTCGGCGCGATCCAGCACGCGATCCAGCACGACGAAGCCGGCCTCGTCGGCGAGCAAGCGATGGTTGATCGGCACGCGCACGACGTTGAAGCCGTGCGCGGCGATCGCGGCGAAGTCGTCATCCGCGATCATGCGGTCGTACACGGCCTGCGCGAACGTCGCGACGGCGGGCGCACCGACGATGCTCGCCAGGGCCGCACGGATGTGGCGCTCCGATTGCTCGGCGAAGTGCAGGAGCGAGATCGTGCCGCCCCAGATCCACGACTCCCACAGCAGCGCACCGCCGAGGTTTACGCCGCGGAGTGTGATCGGCGCGCCGGCACCGTCGACGATCTGATCGCCGCTGCGGTGCACCACGCCGCCGGCGAGCGCGCCGTGCGCCCCCGAACGCGCCGACGTTTCGAGCACAGTCGCGAGCTCGTGGTGCTCGCGGGTCGCGGCGATCGCGATCGCGTCGAGGAACTCGTGCATGCCGCGGGCGGCAGTGTCCGCCGAGGGTCGCGCATGTCCGTAGCACGCGCACGCCGCGATCAGCGAAGCGAGCCCGAGGCCACGCCGTCCGCCGAGACTCACGGCGTCGTTCGCCGAGGCTTCGCCGCGGGTCGCGCCTTCACGCCGCCGCCGACGACGACCGCCTCGAGCTGGCGGCGCGCCGCGCGCAGCTGGAACGCGAGGCTCCGCTCGCTGCGATCGTGAACCCAGTGTTCGAAGCCGACACGGAGCACGGCCGCGCCCGATTCGGCCGCGAGGGTCGCCGCCGAGGGCGACGCGCCGCGCTGCTTGAGGATCTCGATGATCGCCGCGGCGAGCGTCATCATCTTGATGAGCTCGCGCTCCTGCAGCTCCGGATGCGCGGCGATCAGCGCAAACCGCTTGCGCGCGAATGGCCTCCGGTCTTCGAAGAAGCTGCTCGTCGACTCGTAGCCCGCGACCACCGCGTCGAGCGGTGACAGCGACTTCGCGGCGGCACGCACGGCGTCGACGACCTGCTTCACGAACTGCTCGGAGCCGGCGAACAGCACCTCGCGCTTGTCGCTGAAATGGTTGAAGAACGTGCGCTCGGTGAGACCCGCGCGCGCGGCGATGTCCTCGACCGTGGTCTTGGCGTAGCCGCGCTCGCCGAACAGCGCCATCGCGGCCTCGGTCAGCCGCCCGCTCGCATTGGGCTCCCAGCGCGCCACGTCGCACAGTATAGCCGATTTCAGGAGCTGTCGTCATGATTGCATTATCTGCAATCACGTGGTATCCTTATTTCAGTTACTGTCATCAGGAGGAATCCATGCGGGTCTTCATCACCGGAGCGAGTGGTCACATCGGTTCTGCCGTCGTCGCGGACTTGCTCGCGGCCAACCATCAGGTCGTCGGCCTCGCGCGTTCGGACGCGTCGGCCGCCAAGATCAAAGCGGCCGGAGCCGAGGCCGTACACGGCGATCTCGACGACATCGCCGGCGTCGTCGCTATCGCTAAGACCGCTGATGGCGTCATTCACCTCGGCTACAAGCACGACCTCGCGTTCGGCGGCACGCCCGATGGGTTCGTGAAGGCGGCCGAACACGACGTCCGCGTCGTCAAGGCGATCGGCGAGGCGCTCGTCGGCTCGAACAAGCCGTTCGTGAGCACATCGGGGACCGCGCAGCTCGCGCTGTTTGGCGGCATCTCGCGGACCGGCACCGAGGAGGATGTGGTCGCCGGCGGCCCGCGCGTGGACGGCGAAAACGCGGTGATCGCGCTCGGTGCGCGCGGCGTGCGGTCGTCCGTCATCCGGCTCTCGCCCACGGTGCACAGCTCGCTCGATCATCACGGCTTCATCCCGATGTTCATCGCCGCGGCGCGCAAGAACGGCTTCTCCGCGTACATCGGCGACGGTGCGAACGTTTGGCCTGCGGTGCATACGCTCGACGCGGCGCGGCTCTACCGGCTCGCGCTCCAGTCCGCGCCGGCGGGGACACGGCTGCACGGCGTCGCCGACGAGGGCGTCGCGCTTCGCACGATCGCCGAAGCGATCGGCAAAGGGCTCGGCGTGCCCGCAAAGAGCGTCACCGCCGCGGACGCCGCGAAGTCGCTCGGTGCGATGGCGCACTTCGCGCAGGTCAACAACCCGACGTCGAGCGCGCGCACGCGAGCACTGTTGAAGTGGACGCCGGCACACGCGGGGCTGCTCGCCGATCTCGGCGAGCGTCACTACTTCGCCACGGCATCGTAGCTCGCACCGCGCGGGAAGCCGGCGCGAGGGAACCACGCCACGACCGCGAACACCGCGCCCGCTGCGAGCAGCGCAGACAGGCCGAAGTGCGCGCCATAACCGAGCACCTGCGCGGACACGCCGCCGAGCATCGACGACACGCCGGTCGCGATCACGACGGCGCTCGCCTGCACGGTGTAGTCGGTGCCGGACGCGGCGGGCCGGCTCCAGTCCATCATCGCGGTGAACAGCGACGCGGTCGCCGTCCCGCTCGCGAAATGTTCGACGCCCGCCCACAGGCACAGCTCGGTGTAGCTCGGCGTGCCGAGTGCGAGGTACGCGTAGCCGCCGATCGAGATCACCTGCGCGATGCCAAACACGACGAGCGCGCGTAGCCGACCCATGCGAGCGACGGCCGCACCACCGACCAGCGCGCCGGTCATGCCGGCGGCCGCGCCGATCGTGCCGCTGATCTTCGCGATATCGGCGAGCCCGAGCCCGTGATCGACGAGGAACGGCTTGAGCATGCCTTGCGCGGCGGCCTCGCCGAACTTGTAGACGACGACGAGCGCGAGCACGCGCGCCGCACCGGGCAAGCGCAACCAGTGAGGGAGCGATGGCGCATCGGCGCCTGCGATCGTCGAGATCGTCGTCGGTTCGCGCGCGAGCAGCACCGGCACGCTCGACGCCGCGGTGAGCGCCGCCATCACCGCGAACAGGCCGTGGTGACCGAGCACGTCGTAGAGCCCGAGCAGCACGCCACCGCCGACGATCATGCCGACGCGATAGCCGGCGACCTGCAGGCCATTCGCGACGCCGCGCTCGTCGGGTGGCAGCACCTCGACCGCGAGCCCGTCGGTCGCGATGTCTTGCGTCGCCGCGATGAAGTTGAGCACGACCATCGCCGCCATCAGCACGGCGAGCGATTCGGAGCCCGGCGCGAGCGCGATGCCGGCGAGCACGATCGTGCCGGCGAGCTGCATCGCGAGGATCCACGTGCGGCGGCGGCCGAATCGCGCCGAGTAGTGCGCGTCGACGTACGGCGCCCACAGGAACTTGAGCGCCCACGGCGCGGTGAGCAGCGTCGCGAGGCCGATCGCGGACAGCGAATAACCGGCCTTGCGCAGCAGCACCGGCAACGCCTGGACGAAGAAGCCGAACGGCAGGCCCTGCGCGAAGTACAACGTGCCGAGGAGCGTGAAGCGCTGCAGCGTGGCGCGCGTCATCGCGCCGGTTTTAGCGCAGTCGGAGCAGCCGAGGCGACCTCAGCCTGCTAGAACGCAACCGTGCGCCGGCTGTGGCCTCGCCTCGTGATCGTGCTCGCGATCCTGTGCTCCGCCCACTACTACGTATGGACGCGCTTGATCGCGGCGGCCGAGCTGCCCGCGCCGTGGCACGCGATCGCGACGATCGCGTTCGTGATCCTCGCGCCCAGCCTACCCGCCACCGCGATCGCGACGCGCCGGCTGCCGCGCACCACCGCGATGCCGTTCGCGATCACTGCGTACACGTGGTTCGCGCTCGCGACGTATCTCTTGCTCGCCGCGGCGATCGGCAATATCGCGACCGCGCTCGGCGTGATCGCGCCGCGCACCGCGGCGATCGGCGGCGTGCTCGCAGCGGTGCTCGCGGTCGCCTACGGATTCGTGAACGTGCGCCGCGGGCCGATCGTACGCCGCACGAAGATCGCGCTGCCCCGGCTGCCGGCGAGCGCATCGGGCTACACGATCGCGCAGCTCACCGACGTCCACATCGGGCCGACGCTCGGACGCGCGTTTGCCGAGCGGATCGTTCGCGAGGTCAACGCGCTCGCACCGGATCTGATCGTGATCACCGGCGATCTCGTCGACGGCCGGCTCGACGAGCTCGCGGACCACGTCGCGCCGCTCGCCCAGCTGCGCGCAAAGGACGGCGTCTACGCGGTGACCGGCAACCACGAGTACTACTGGAACGCCGAGGCGTGGATGGCGCATATCGCGTCGCTCGGCGTGACCCGGCTGCGCAACGCGCACGTCGTGATCCGCGACGCGTTCACGCTCGCCGGCGTTGACGACTCGACGTTCGGCGAGGATGTCAGCGCCGCCCTCGCCGGCCGCGACCACGCGCTACCGACGGTGCTGCTCGCGCATCACCCGAGCACGATCCGCCGTTCGCAAGATCACGTCGACCTCCAGCTCTCGGGCCACACGCACGGTGGTCAGCTGCTCCCGCTCGGCTACCTCGCGCGGCTGTTCGAGCCAGCCCTCGCCGGGCTCGCGCGCTTCGGCTCGACGCAGCTCTACATCAGCGAGGGCACCGGCTACTGGGGCCCGCCGGTGCGCGTCGGTACGTCGTGCGAGATCGCGCTGATCACGCTCGTTCAGCGGTAGTCGATCTCGAGGTCGTACGGAAATGGACGGCCCTTGCCGCGTTCGAGCACGTCCTTGAGGCTGAGCAAGAACACCGCCCATCGCATCGAGCAATGGCCCTGCAGCGGCGTGCGTTCGCGCCAGCCGTCGTGCTGGAACCGGACGAACGTCTGGTGCTCGTCGGTCGAGAGCTCGAAGCGGACCTCGGTGTCCTCCCATTCGTCGACACCTTGACCGCGCGGTGATCGCCAGACCACGCGCTTGTCGCGCACGAGCTCGCTCACGGCGAACTTCTGGCACATCTCGCCGAACCAGAACTCGAGCGTGTCACCGACGCGCGCACCACCGCCGCGCGTGTCGGTCGTCCACCAGCGCGCGAGCTTGTCGACGGCGGTGAGCGTCTGGAAGATCTGATCGGGCGTGGCCTTGACGCCGATCTGGTGATGGATCGCGGACGTCGTCACTTGCTGGCTCCGCGCGCCTTGGCGAGCGCGCCGAGGAAGTAGTTCCAACCGCCCTCGTGGCCGCGGCCGTCGTCGTTATCCGGAAGTCCGCGGTGTTGGATCGTCATCTGCGTACCGTCCGCGTGCGGCTCGAACGAGATCGACACCGTCGACTCGAGCCCGTGCGTGCTCTCGGACATCCACGTGTGCTCGACAAGCTTGCCGCGATCGATCCGCGTGAACCGGCCGTAGTGGGGCACGGTCCGCGTGCCGTTGCCGTGGCCCCAGAAGAACAGGCCGTCCACCGTCGCGGTGATCAACATCTTCGCGGCGCCGTGAAACGGGCTGCCGGGGCACGCTGGATCGAGCCACACGTCGAACACCTCGGCAGGCTTGCCCGGAATCACGCGAGAGACCGTAACGTCGATGAGCTTCATGATTTTCCCTTTTGCTTGAAGTACGACTCGAGGCGATCGAGCCGTTCGTTCCAGAACTGTTCGTAGTGCGCCGCCCAGCGTGCGACCTCGCGCAGCGGGCGAGCATCGAGCTCGAGCGTGTGCTCGCGCCCCTGCTGCGTCCGCCGCACCAACCCCGCGCGCTCGAGCACCTTGATGTGCTTGGACACCGCGTTGAGCGACATGTCGAACGGCGCCGCGAGGTCGGTGACCCGCGATGGACCGCGCGTCAGCCGATCGATGATCGCCCGGCGGGTGCCGTCCGAAATCGCGTCCAGTACGCTGTCGAGTGGCTGCGTCTGCATATTATTCAACCTGATAGTTGAATAACAAGTGAGCCGTGGCTTGTCAAGCGGGATGCGCGCAGCGCAGACATCTTCGTGACAACTACGCGTTTCGAAAGCGCGAAGCTGGAGCTGTGCGCTGGTCGTGTCTCACGCTGCTCGCGGTCGCCTCGGCACACGCGGCGCCACCGCGGTCGATCGCGCTCGAACGCGAACGCACGGCGATGGCAGGCGGGCATGCGACGCTGCGGCTTGCTGAGGGCGCGCTCGTCCGCGACGACGTCGCCGACGTGGACTGGGGCGATACGCGCTTCACGATCGAGATCGGTGAGGTCGCACGACGCGACACCGTCGGGTGTACGCCGTCGATGATCACGTCCTCGCCCTACAGCTCGCGCGTGGAGCACCTCGCTACGCGCGCCGCTTACGTCGCGTATGGAGCGGTGATCGCGACACCGCGGCGCGAACCACGCTCGCTCGTCTACGTCGCGTGCGCGCAGGCGCCCGACGGCAGCATCGGCATCGCTCGGTTCTACGTGTCGCCCTCGGGCCTCGACGATGTCGCAGACTGGATCGCGATAGCGCGGACGATCGCGAGCACGCTCGAGGTGCGCGCCGAGCCCGCGGAGCCCGCCGTACATGCGTCCCCAGCGCCGGTGCCGGTCGCGACTCCCCGAGGCTGGAGCGTCAGCAGCGACGCCGGCTTCCGTCAGCACACATCCGCTCTCCCCTCGGCCAATGCGACATCGTCGACAGCGAGCTCGATGCTCGATCTGTAGCGCCGGGCAGCGCCGAGCACGTCGCCGGAATCCTCCGCGGGCGCGACGTGTACTGGAGCGTGTGGACCGACCACCACACGCAGAACGCCGAAGTCTTGGTCGGCGCCGCCCGCATCGGTCAGGTTCACGTGCGTTGCTCGGCCGACAATCGAGCGGAACTCGATCGCCTTCGCAGCTTTTCCGCCGCGCTCTGACGCTAGCGCACGCCACCGCTGCTGCCGGTAGCAGGTAGAGTGCTCGCATGAAGCGCGCGTTCGTCACCGGCGGCTCCGGCTTTGTCGGCGGCCGGTTGATCGAAGTGCTGGTCGAACGCGGTGTCGAGGTGATCGCGCTCGCTCGCAGCGACGCGTCGGCGACGACCGTGGTGGCACGCGGCGCGCGCGCTGCCCGCGGCGATCTCGACGACACCGCCGCGCTCGCCGCTGGGATGGCCGGTTGCGACACCTGCTTTCACTGCGCCGCGCACACCGATCAGTGGGATCCGGTCGAGGTCCACATGCGCATCACGACGCGCGGGACCGAGCACGTGCTCGCCGCGGCGAAATCGACCGGCGTCAGCCGCGTCGTGCACGTCGGCACCGAGGCGGTGCTCGCAGACGGTCATCCGATCGTGCGAGCCGACGAGACGAGACCGCTCCCCGCCCACCCGATGGGCGCGTATCCGTTGACGAAGGGCCTCGCCGAGGTCGCCGCGGTCGCCGCGGGTGCGGTCGTAATCCGGCCGCGCTTCGTGTGGGGCACCGGCGACACCAACCTCTTGCCGGAATTCGTCGACGCGGTGAACGCGGGGCGGTTCGCGTGGATCGGCGGCGGCCACTACCTGACGTCGACGTGCCACGTCGACAACGTCGTCGAAGGGCTGCTGCTCGGCGCCGAGCGCGGCGTGCCCGGCTCGATCTACTTCGTCACCGATGGCGAGCCGGTCGAGTTCCGCGACTTCATCACGAAGCTGCTCGCGACGCGTGGCGTTGCGCCCGGCAGTCGCTCGTTGCCGCGGTGGCTCGCGCGCGCCGCGGTCTCGCTCACCGCGTGGATGAAGCGCCCGCCGCTGACTCGCACCGCGTTCGCGTTGATGGCGCACGAGGTCACCGTCGACGATCGCAAGGCGCGCCGCGAACTCGGCTACCTCGGGCGGATGTCGATCGCCGACGGCCTCGCGGCGATGCGCGGCCGGTCGGCGTAGCGTCCGCCCTAGCTCCACTGCGTTTACATGTAGGGCGACGAGCGCACGAAACAAAGCGATTGCGCGCTAGCGATCGGATCGCGCCGTGCCCTACGATGGCCCGATGCGCGTCGCGCGACGCGTGGGGAGGAGCCGCATGAGACGGTCCGTGATGTCGCAGGTCGGGCGAATGCTTCGCGAGGCGGTGCTGGCTGGTCGTGACTCGATGCGAACGGGAATCCCGATCGACGAGGTCACCGACATGCGCGCGGAGCGCGCCGAGCACGTGCGTGTGCAAGCGCACGAGGCCGCCGAGATCTACACCGCGGCCAACCTGCGCCGGATCGAGACTGGCAATCCCGAAGACGACGACCGAGCGACGCTCGCGCTGATGAACCTGCGCCGCGTCGGTCGTCGCGACCTGATCAAGGGCTCGGCGGCCGCGCTCGCGTTGCTCGCCCTTACTCGCTCGCGCAAGGCCGAAGCGAAGGGCGGTAGTGCGCCGACGATCGCGATCATCGGCGGCGGGCTCGCGGGCCTGCGCACGGCCCACTATCTGTGGACGCAGTACGGCTGGAAGTCGACGATCTACGAAGCCAACTCGGACGTCGGCGGCCGCTGCGAGACCAACCGCAACTACTTCGCGAACAACACGATCGCCGAGATGCACGGCGAGTTCGTGTCGACCGAGCACGCATCGATGTTCAACCTAATCAACCTGTTCAAGCTCGGCACCGACGACGCGAACGCGTACCCGACGGGAACGAACAACACGTACTGGTGCAACGGCGCGCGCTACACGCAGGCGATGCTCAACGCGGACTGGACGACGTGGGCGTGGTCGTTCTTCAACAGCCAGGTCAAGGCGGTGCCGTGGCCGCAACGCTACAACAGCTACACCGCGCTCGCGCACACCTACGATCAGATGACCGTGCCCGACTGGATCAACAAGTACCAGCAAGGCGGCACCGCGAGTCAGTTCGGCCAGCTCTGCCTGGCGAACAACCGCAGCGAGTACGGCGGCGAGCCCACCGATCAGTCGGCGCTGAGCCACATGTTCATGCTCGGCTACGACGACAGCATCACGAAGGGCCGCGGCTACCAGCCGAAAGCCAGTCCCGTGCTCGCCGGTACCAACGAGCGTTGGCACATCACGCAGGGCAGTGACGCGGTGGTCACCGGCATGATCAACGCGCTGCCGGCGGGGACGGTGCAGCTCAACCAACAGCTCACGGCCGTCGTGGCGAACAGCAACGGCACGTACACGCTCACGCTCCAGAGCGGCACGAACACGACGACGACCACGGTGCAGAGCGTGGTGCTCGCGTTGCCGTTCAAGGTGCTGCGCAACGTCGACTTGTCGAAGGCGGGGTTGTCGACGCTGAAGATGACGGCGATCAACGGGCTCGGGATGGGCACGTCCGGCAAGGTCGTGCTCGAGTGCAACGGTGCGCCGTGGCACAGCGCCGGCTACCAAGGCACGATGTACCAGAACGCCGGCATGTTCAGCTGCGGCTGGCAGATGCCGCAGAGCGCCGCGCTCGGTGGTTACAACTCGACGACCGCGCTATGGACGTCGTTTCCGTCGGGAAACGAGTCGCTCAACATCATCGCGAAGTACGGCGTCAACCTGCACGAGGGCGTGCCACCCGCGGCGCTCGTCACCGACACGCTCGCCGCGGCCGAAGCGATCCTGCCTGGAATCACCGCGTCGTGCACCGGCAAGGCCTGGTACCACTTCGGCTACAACGATCCGTTCGTGCAGGGCGGCTACTCGTACTACCGCGTCGGCCAGTACACGAGCTTCTCCGGCTACGAGCAGGTCGCCGAGGGCCACATCCACTTTGCTGGCGAGCACACGTCGACCGACTTCCAGGGCTTCATGGAGGGCGCGGTGACCAGCGGCGAACGCGTCGCCCAGGAGATCAAAGCGTCGGGCGCATGACCTCGCCGATCGCGCGGCGACGCGGTCACGTGATCTGCGGGGCGATCGTCGCTGCGTAGTCCTCGAGCTGCGGGATCAACTTCTCGTCGAAGCCGGTGAGCCGGTACGCGAGCGGCAGTTGCTCCGAGTCCGCTGCTTCGATGCCAATCCCGTTCGCGTTTGCGAGCGCGTCGGCGATGTAGACGACGCGGGCGAGCCGGTCGATCGGCTGCGACGACGTCCCGCGGTGATGGTCGGCGACCGCGAGCGCGACCTCGCGCGGCAGGTTCCACAACCGCACCAGCATCTCGCCGACCTCGGCGTGCAGGCCGTCGATGATCGGCCACACCTCCGAGAACGGCCGGCGTCCAGACGCGCTCGGCGCGATCACGAGCATGCAGCCGACGAGGCCGATGTCGTGGAACAGCCCGCACATGAACGCGAGCTCGCGCGGCTCGCCGACCGCGTGCGCGACGGCGCGCGCGATGTACGCGCACGCGATGCTGTGCTTGCGCAGCTGCTCCATCGGTTCGTCGTAACCGCGCGCGCGAAACAGCGTCGATCCGACGGTGACCTCGAGCACGATCTGATTGATCGTGGCGATGCCAAGGCGGTTGACCGCGTCGGACAACGAGCGCAGCGGCACGTTGGTCGCGTACAGCGGCGACTGCGCGGTGCGCAACACCTTGCCGGCGACGAGCGGATCGCGCTCGAGCAACTGTTGGACCTGACGCACGTCGCACATCGGCCGCTGGATCAGCTGGTGCAGCTCGATCGCGATCGCGGGCAGCACCGGCGGCTTGTAGTCCGGCCGCCGGAACGTCGCGAGCAGCTCGTCCGCGGTCATGAGCTCGAGCTCCGCGCCCTGAATCGTGACCTCGCCCCGCCCGTAGTTCGCCGCGGCTCGCGCTGCAGACCTCATCACGTACTGAGGTCGGCCGACTCTCGCCGTCGTTGATGGAGGGAAGTGTCGGATGCGATCGGCGGGCTAGCGATTGAACGGCTGCTCTTGGATCCAATGGAAGCCGCGGCGGAACAACAATTGCTGCGAGACGTCGCGCGGACGCAGGACGACATGGAGCACCGCCCGGTCCAGGGAGCCGTCGAGCGTCACGACCCCGTTGGCCGCGCGCTCGTACGTGAACACCGCGCCGCCAGGCGTCCTCGCGAACAGCTCGCGGAGCGTGACGGTGTGGTGCGCGGAGTCGATCGGCGCGCCGAACAGGACATTGCGACCGTCCATCCAGCGGATGTACGCGCGCTGATAGTCGAACGCGACCTCGCGCCAACGCTCGCCGCGCGCGGGATCGAGCGGCACCGTCTCACCATCGCGCACGAACGCGTCGACATCGTACATGCCGACGAGCGGCGACCTGTGGTCGTTGGCAACGATGCGCGCGTACGATGCGTTCTGCATCACCAGCACACCGACATACGCCAACACGACGACCCACGCCGCGACGCTGCGCGCGCGGGCGAACCGCGAAGGGTCGCGCACCGCGACGGGCTTCGCGGGGACGCCGCCGCCGAGCACCGCGCCGATCAGGCGCCGCGCGTCGGGCACGACCAACGCGATCGCGGCGATCAGCAGCGATGACGAATGCAGCTTGACGCCGACGTCGTACGAGAAATTGAGCATCACGACGTTGGCCATCACCGCACACGCGATCAACGCGCCGAGCGTGGTCGTTCGGCGTGCGAGCAGCAACGCGCCCGCCGCGCACTCGGCGAACCCGGCGAACATCGTGTAGGGCCGCGAGTAGCCCATGAACGTCCACAGCAGGCCCATCGGCGACAACTCGCCGGCGGGATGGATCAGGCGCGTGAGCGGTGGCGCGTAGAACTGGACGTCGAAGACCTTCGCGAGCCCGTACGCCCACATGTTCATCGCGAGCCAGTAGCGCAAGACGGTGAACGCGGTGCGACCGACGCGCGGGTAGCGATCGCGCCGCGCTCCACCTCGATCGAGCGCGAACCACGCGCCTGCCGCGATCGCCGCGATCACGAGATGGAGCAGCGCGAGCGTCCAGTCGAACGCGGTGTCACCGGATCCAGTCGGGACGCGCGCCGGGATCGCGATGCCGAGGAGGTCGCCGGACGCACGCACGGCGGGCTCCCACGCGCCCCAGTAGCGCTCGGCGACCGCCTCGATGGGATCGATGTCGATAAACGGAAACGGCAGCACGCGGAGCGCGACCAGCACGACCGCGAACCGGAACCCGAGCCCGCGCAGCGCGGTCACCGCGGTGCCCCACATGATTGTGCGATCGCGAGCACATCGCGCATGCCGGCGGCAG
>Ga0075030_100004539_pt1 | contig 12548 bp, 12 predicted proteins | sample LitLauG_LLR_2012_FD_71393 | JGI IMG/M metagenome (GOLD analysis project Ga0075030, IMG submission 71393) | Freshwater sediment microbial communities from Pennsylvania, USA - Little Laurel Run_MetaG_LLR_2012 | ecosystem: Environmental > Aquatic > Freshwater > Creek > Sediment | place: USA... | reverse complement strand
GTGGACGACATCGCCGCCAACTATCCGGAGGCCGACTGGGACGCCGTTTGCGGCGAACTGTTCTTGCAAGGGTAGCAAATCGACGGCCAAGGCCGCCAGAATTCCGGACTGCCCTACCCCCGCATCAGCGCTTCCACATGTGCTACCGCGGCCGAGGCCAGGCCGCTCAGATTGTAGCCGCCCTCCAGCACCGAGACCACGCGGCCACCCGCATGCCTGGCGGCCATCTCCATGACGCGCATTGTGAGGTCGGTGAAATCGCGGTCCGTGAGCGTGAACGCGCCTAGCAGATCGTCGATGCGCGAATCGAAGCCTGCCGAGATCATGACCAGGTCGGGCCGGAACCGCCTCGCCGCCGGCATCAGCGAGTTCTCTATGGCGCCCAGAATCTCCTTTCGCCCGGAGCCCGCGGGAAACGGAAAATTCATCTTGGTGCCCTTGGCCGCTCCGGCCCCGGTTTCATCCGCTCGGCCCGTGCCGGGATACAACGGCCACTGGTGCGTGCTGCAGAAGAAAACCGTGGGGTCGCTATAGTAAGTATCCTGCGTGCCGTTGCCGTGGTGCACATCCCAATCCACAATCAGCACGCGCTTGACGCCGTGCTTGCGCTGCGCGTAGCGGGCGCCGATGGCGATGTTGTTCAGCAGGCAGAACCCCATGCCGCGGCTCGGTGTGGCGTGATGGCCGGGCGGGCGCACCGCGCAGAAGGCGTTCCGCGCCTTCCCCGTGACCACGGCATCCACGGCATTCAACACGCCGCCCGTGGCCCGCAAAGCAATCTCCCAGGAATTCGGAGTGATGTCGGTATCGCCGGTGGTCAACTGGTGGTAACCGGCTTCCACATCGTGCTTCGCCGTGGTCAGATACTCCTTTGTATGGCAGAGGAGCAGTTCCTCGGTGTTCGCGGAGCGCGGTTCCAGCGCCAGCAACCGCTCCGTCAACCCCGCTTCGCGCAGCCCCTGAATGACGGCATCAAAGCGCTCGGGGCGCTCGGGATGGTTGACGCCCACCAGGTGCTCTCGGCAGAGCGGGTCGGCCAAAAGCGCGGTTTTCAGTTCCACGTTAAAGCCATTCTATACGCCGCGGCGGTTGCCGTAGAGATCCACGTGCAGGCGCGGGCTGAAGCGGTACCCTTCCGCCTTGCAGATTTCCGCCAGCCAAACGCCGCGCTCCCGCAGCCGGTCGCTGTCCGTGCCTTCGGGCATGAGAATGACGCGCCCGCAGTCGGCTTCGAGCGACGCGACCAGCGGCCGCACTTCCTCCAAGTCCCGCGGATCTTCGATGACGAACTTGAGCTGGTAGTGGTAGCGGGCCATCAACTGTTCGAGCGCTTCCCGGTTGATCCGCAGCCGGTCGTGCTGCGCGGCCCACGCGCCTGCGGGAGTCGAATTGGAAAGCTTCGGGCTGATGCTCATCAGATCGCACGCCACCGGTTTAAACACGGTCCCGGCCGTCTCTATCGTGATGTGCAGACCCAGACCGCGCAGCCGCTCGGTCAGCGGGATGATCTCTGGAGCGATCATGGGCTCGCCACCGGTCACCACGACGTGGCGCGCGGAGTGCGCCTTCACTTCGTTGACAATGCGGTCGAGCGGAAACTCGGCTCCTTCCGGAGTCCACGAAGTGTACGGCGTATCGCACCAGGAGCAGCGCAAGTTGCAGCCGCTGGTGCGAATGAAAAACGAGGGCACCCCCACTAGCGATCCTTCGCCCTGCACGGAATAAAACAGCTCAGCGATCTTCAATCCCGGCCTCTTCAAAGCCCTTGCGCCGCAGCAGGCAGGCGTCGCACTGCCCGCAGGCGCGGCCGTCCGGCCCCGGATCGTAGCAACTGGATGTCTGGCCGAACGGCACACCCAACTCGCGTCCCAGCGCGACGATCTGCGCTTTCGTCAGGCGGATCAGCGGCGTATGGATCTGGAGGCGTGTGCGCCCTTCCACAGCCGCCTTCGTCGCCAGGTTCGCCATGCGCTCGAACGCTTCGATGAATTCCGGCCGGCAATCCGGATACCCGGAATAGTCCAGCGCATTCACGCCGATGAAAATGTCGGAGCTCTCCAGCACTTCGGCCCAGGCCAGCGCGAAGGAAAGAAAGATGGTGTTGCGCGCGGGAACGTAGGTGACGGGGATGCCGTGGGCCATCTCTTCGAGCGAGCGCGCCTTGGGAATCGCAATGTCCGCTGTGAGGGCCGAGCCACCGAACGCGTTGAGCCCGATCCGGGCCACAATATGCCGCTCCACGCCGAAGTGACCAGCCACGCGCGCCGCCGCTTCCAGTTCGCTTTTGTGGCGCTGCCCATAGTCGAACGAGAGCGCGCAACAGGTGTAGCCCTCGCGGCGCGCGAATGCCAGGCACACCGACGAATCCAGCCCTCCGCTCAACAGGCAAACCGCTCTTATCACTACTATCATGGTATCTTCAGTGCGTCTCCGGTTTCTTACGTCCACTCCCCTCGATATTCGCCGCGGCAGCGGCACCTACGTAGGAATTCACGTGCTGGCGCGCGCCCTCGAAGGCCTGGGACACCAGGTGGTGATCGAAACGCCGCGCCTGCACATGCCGGTCTACACCCTCGAGCGCCTGCTGTTCAACCGGACCCTACGCTCCGCATCGGATTTCGATGTCACTGTCGGATTCGACATGGACGGCTACCGCATCGCCGACGTGGCTTCGCTCAAAGGCGTGATTGCCGACGAGGTGCGGTTCGAGAGCGGGCTGACGCGCCTCACCATGGGCTGGCAGGCGCGCTGCGAACGGCTGCACGTCGAGCGGGCACGCCGCGTGCTGTGTACCAGCCGCTACTCGGCCGGGCGTGCCCAGGAGTTCTATGGACTCGAGCAGCCGCCCTGCATCGTCCCGGAGTTGATCGATCTTCGGCAATGGCGGCGCGCGCTTGCGGCCTGTCCAGCGGATTCCGCCGCGTTCACGCTCCTTTTCGTGGGGCGCTTCTACCGCCGAAAACGCCTGGATGTGCTGCTCGACGCCGCCGCCAAGTTGCGCGCCCGCATCCCCGATTTGAAGTTACGCATCGTGGGCGGCGGCCCGTGCCGTTCCAAGCTCCACGCTCTTGCGCGCGGGCTCAATTTGGAAGACACCGTCGCCTGGCTGGGCGATGTCTCGCGCGCGGAGCTGGCGCGGGAGTACAATCGCTGCCACGTGTTCTGCCTGCCGAGCGTGCAGGAAGGCTTCGGAATCGTGCTGCTGGAGGCCATGGCTGCCGGCAAAGCGATAGTCGCCTCGCGCGCGGCCGCGATTCCCGAGACCGCCCCACACGCGCTCCTGGTCGAGCCGGACAGCTCCGAAAGTTTGGCGGCCGGCATCGAGTCGCTGTACCGCTTCCCGGAGATGCGGAATGCCCAGGCGGCAGCCGGACTCCGCTGGGTGGAACAGTTCGACGCTCCCCGCGTGGCCCGGGTTTTCGTGGCGGCCCTCGCGGAATCGCGCGCTACTTGTATTTGAGTGTGATCGGAAAGGCCACCCGCTGCAACGCCGGCTCCGCGATATTCGTCACAATCGAAGTGCCCGGGCCGGGAGCACCCTCGGCCGGTTGCCCGCTGCCGGAACGGACTGCCAGTGCCTTGAGCGTCACGTTCAGCGGCAAGCGGGAGAAGGTGACGAAAAACTCCTTGGCCCCCGAGCCGTTCCCTCGCACAGTGCCCGTGCGCGGAATGCTGTAAGGCGTATACGGCGTCAGACGATCGTTCCCGATCGGACGCCAGCGATTCTGCGAATCTTTCTGGAAAACGTAGAGGTATCCAGGGTCGCTCGACTGAAGGCGAATCACGACTTCGTCCCGGCGATCCAGCTCCTGCTGCGGATCGATTTCACTAAACTGACCACCGGGCAACTTCTTCAGAACGCTGTAGCGCAGTCCGAACGTGGGGCCGGGGCGGACTGCCGAAGCCTCGAATGCACGCGCCTTCGCGAGCGCGGCCAGCGGTGGGGGCGGTGGGGGCGCCGCCGCGGGTGCGGGTGGAACAGGCACAAGCGGGTTGAAGGCGGTCACGGATTCCGTCCGCACCGGGGTCGGCCCGTTCTTTCCCTGGCCGGCTTGCCCGCCCACGCCTGGAGTTGCCACGGCCACCTGGACGCTTTCCGCAGCCGCCCCCACTTGCAGCACTGCGTCCAGTTGCCGGACCTCGCCCGTTCTCAAGACGACGCCGCGTTGGTCGAACTCCTTGAACCCCGGAGCCTCCACGCGAACGCTGTATTCACCGGCGCGTACCGGAGGCGTCCGGAATTCGCCGCGTTCATCGGTTCGAGCCGTCGTGTTGGAATCGGTGGCCAGATTGGTCACCGTCACTGTCGCTCCCGCCACGATCGCTTGAGCCGGATCGCGGACCGTTCCCGCTACTAAGGCTGTCTCGACCGGTGCTACCGCGGCGCTCGGAGCGAAAAGCTGACTCTTGGACACCTGGGCCGCTGTCAACGCATCCGCCACAGCCACCGGCGGCAGCGCCGGCGGAAGGTCCAGCGCCGGCCGGCTCTTGCCCGGACGCGCCGTCGGCAAGGGCGCAAGCGGCCTCAGACTCGTCGGCAGAGGACTTCGTTCGGGCTGCGGCTGGGGAGCCCTAGCCACCACCGTGAGCGGAGCGGCCTGCCTTTGCGGCCAGTATTCGATTCCCACGAATCCCACCACAATCAACGCCGCAGCCGCAGCGATCAGGCCCGGCGGTAACTTCCGGTAATACCAGGGCTCCGGCACATCGTCGAGTGCCGCCAGTAGCTGGCCACGGCTTACGGGATCTTGCAACAACTCGCGAAGCGGTTCTTCGCGCGCCAAGGCTTCGAATAGCTGCTGATCTTCCAGTGCGGCGGCCAACAGGGCTTCCCGCTCCGCGGCGGTGAGAGTTCCGGTGGCGTAACCCCCCAGCAGTTTTTCTATGTCTTCCCGCTTCATCGTTTCCAATCCCCGCCCATCAGGTCCAGCAGATGCTTGCGGCAGCGGTGGTCCCAGGTATAAACCGTGTTGATGCTGCTTACTCCCAGGATCTTCTGAATTTCCGGAAAAGTCCTCCCCTGGAGCTTGAGCCGCATCAACTCGCGGCAGCGTTCCCCCAACTGGCTCATCGCGCCCGTGAGACGGTCCAGCATTTCCTTTCGCTCCACATAATCGGCGGGGCTCGCCTCCAGATCCGGCAGCGGGATATCTTCAATGGATATCTGGCTGTACTCGCCGTGCCGCACCGCCTTGCGGCGCCAGCTCATCATCTTGAAGCGTACGATGCGGAGCGAAAGCGCCAGCAGATCTTCCGGGCGCTCCAGATGGGCATATTTCTCGTGCAGCAGCAGGAGCACTTCCTGCGCCAGGTCTTCGGCGGCGTCCCTCGATAGATGAGATGCCGCGAACCGCACGATCCTTTCACGCAGCTTGACCAGAACCTCTTCGCGCGACACCGCTTCACCGGCTGGTGTGGTGCGGCGCAAATATCGCTGGTTACCGGCACCGCCTGCAAAGCGGGGACTGGGCTTCGAAATCCCCGTCGTTTGGGGATTTCGTTGCTTGTGCCCGGTTTGCCCTTTGGCGCTTCCTGCTGCGTGCAATTTGCGCCGCACTACACCAGGCAATCATATCATTGACGGATCGGGGACCCGGACCGTTGCGCCGTTGCGCCGGCACCCTGATTCGCCTCCCGGGTCTACGGAACAGATTGGAACGGGACCGGGACAGATGCCGGTGATTGGCAATATGAGAATACGCTTTGGCGTTATCGTCTAACGGTTAGGACGGAGCCCTCTCAAGGCTTAAATCCGGGTTCGATTCTCGTTAGCGCTACCATATCTCCTCTATTTTCATAGATTTAAAAGCGCATCGATCACGCCTCGCTCACACCAGCGTGGTTGTTTTTCAAGGCTTTGGCGATCCTGCGAATACGGGTTTTTAACCCGTTATGATATCGGCGTCGACTCCGGAAGGTGTCGGTTCGCGGAAACAGCACTAGCCGGAGCGAGGTGAAGTCGCTCGATATCTCCGGGCACCCTGTCTGAGAAAATATGATCATGAAGTGCAGGGACGCCGTAATCTTTGCCGCGACGTTGATACTCGGGACTGGCGGCGTCGACGCACAGACGCGTCCCGATCCCACCGCAATCGATCAGGCGGTGATCTCGAAACTGTCGGCACAGTTTGGAATCAACTCCAAAGTCATTACCCATCTGGACCTGACACAGACGTTTCAAACGAAATCCCGGTGGAACCTGGTCGTCGCTAAGCAGCCTGATGAGGAGAGTAGCGTCGAAGACGGTGGGGGTAACCGAATAGGAGCAGTATCTCTTTGCTTTGTCGAGAACGACGAGCCGGACTGCTCAGAAGAGATGTTCCAGGCAAAGTATCGAGAAGAGAAAATCAGCTTCGTTTCCGGGGAGCCGACATTCCACCAACTCTTTGCGAGTGACGTTGTGTTTTCGGGGCCGGGGAGAACGCTTCCGCTGCTGAGGATAAAGAGCTGTATGAATCGCGGGGCGAATGGGAATTGCGGAGTTTCGACGTTCCTGTTCGCCTACGATCGAAAAGCGGAGAGGTTTCGTGTCGTTTTCTTCAACATGACGGGCAGGAATAACAACGAGGAGACCCGGTTTGTTGAGAACGGCCCGCTGCTTGGGAGTGTAATTGTCGCCTATCCGACAAGCGATGCACCGTTTACGTACTTCGTGGAGGTCTACAAGCGAACTTCCGACAGTGAGTATTCGCGGGCTTTAAGATATCGAGGGCATACCGGTTACGGCGACGGCAATCCTCTCGCGGTCATCGATTCAGAAATGCCGGAGACCCTTCGGCAGCTGGGTCTTTGGAAAATAGGTGATGCGTTGCCCGTTCCGCCGCGCATGCCTGGAGGATGTACCCGGCTCGTGATGCGCAAAGGTGTCGAGTGGTGTGAAGCGCATTAAACGCGGTGGAAACTAGAGACGCAAATCAGGTCACCCCCGCTACGGAGTCTTTAGGGATAACTCCCGATTAGCGCGCTCAGGTCCGCCAACACGTTGACGGTATGTCGCTGACGCTCCGATTGAGCCCCCGCCCGACGGGCAATGAAGAGCGTCGCGCGATAATGAGCGCCTGCGATTCTCATTGCTAAAGACGATTGCGTCGGACGGGCCAATGACCGCAATTGTCACCGATGATTCGAGCTTGGTTGGCACTTTCGGCGCAAGGATTTTGATCACACATTGATCACACCGTAGGCCTCCGTGGGCGTAATTGCGTAGAAAAGGGCAACCTGCATCCATGCAGAATCAACCAGTTACGACTACATCGGACCACATCGGACGACATGATTCGGGTTCGATTCCTGTTAGCGCTACCATGTTTTCATAGACTTGCAGCCGCCGAGTGACAACGCGCGGCGCACCAGCCAAATCTAGGCCTTTCAGACGAACCCTTCATCGACCAGCGTGCTGCCGGACGCTGTAATCTCATGGCGCTGCCCCGAACCGCCGAAAACCCGACACCAGCTTTCGGTAATGAGCTTGGCATTCTGGCCATCGTAGGCCCACCAATAGGCGAAGCCCCCGTACATGCCGGGAACCGGAAACCAAAACTTCCGTGGTCGGAACTCAAGCATCACTTCGAGTTCGGGAAGGCGCAGGACATGTTCTCGGACAAGCTCCGCCGCCCGCCCTCGAATTACCTCGTGGAAATGTTGCTGGATTCTGGAGAGAACTGCGGCCGGCACATCCTGTAAGCAAGCCGGAGTCAGAATTTCCTGGAGGTGAAGGTGCGACTTGGCCCGCGCGACGTCGAGAGGACGAAGCCCTTCCGCATTTCTCGCGTTTCGCCATGCGCCGTATTTGAGAAGTTTACTTACAATCTCAGAGCTTGCTCCACCGTGGGCAGCCTGATGAAGGGGCGTATATAAGGAATGCCCGCCGGGACGGGCGGCGTTGACGAGTTCCGGGTGCTCCGCTACTATAGCGAGCACCTTTGGCCAGTCATAGTCCCTTGCACCATTAGCGAGGTCCTCCCTCAGCTTCATGCCTTCTTTGGTCAGAGTCTCAGGCCTGGTGATGCCGTCCCAAATAATGTCAGGCGGCGGCGCAAGGTGAAGTGCCATTCTAACTTTCCCGTACTTCAGGTACGACTAAGTTAGAATTTCGGAAAGCCCAATTTCAAGCGGATTCTAACTTTCGCGTACCTGAAGTACGCGAAGATTAGAAAACGATACCGGGCGGGCAGCCCAAAAGTGGACATGTAAGCCTTTGGTTCCAAAGCCCTTATCTCGAGAACTGTAGAGAATTCCGTGACCGATGCGGAGATTACAGGCCATAATCTCCGCAGGAGTTGCGGAGAATGTACAACTTTGAAACCCAAGAAGCTCTCCGACCTCAAGATCACCAAGAAACAGTCCGCGGCGTGGATCTGGCAAAGGCCCGCAAAGCGTGCAAGGACCTGAGTTCTTCACTTTCCCTGGCCGCCCCCCCTGACTTCTGGTTGACATCGACCGCGCCGTCAAATAAGGTAAGATTCCAGTGGAGGTCCGCCTGGCCCGCGGCCAGGTCGGGGCACATTACCCTTCAGGGAGAGGAATCGAATGAGGACAAAGCTTTCCATCGTCATGGCCGGAGCGGGCATGTTGCTGGCGGTCATGCCCTTGTGGCCGCATCACGCATTTCAGGCGGAGTACGACGACAAGAAACCGGTCCATTTGCAGGGAAAGGTCACGGAGATGGAATGGATTAATCCTCATTCCTGGATCCATATCGACGTGGTCGGGCCCGATGGCAAAGTGACCAATTGGATGGTGGAGTGCGGCAGCCCCAACATCATGCTGCGCCGCGGTTTTACCAAGCGCTCCCTGGAAGCGGGCACCGAACTGGTGATAGAAGGCTATCAGGCCAAGAGCGGCGAGACTAAAGCCAACGGCGGCAGCATCACGTTCAAAGATGGCCACCGGCTGTTCGTCGGCGGGTCGAACCCCGACGATCCCGGCAATGCCAAGCAAGGAGAGTCCAAATGAGCCGCCGGTGGATTTCCGCCGTCAGCGCCGCTTCGCTGACGGTGCTGGCCGCGGCCGCCCAGACCTCTTCTCCCGCCGCCAAGGCCGCCGCGCCGGCGACCAAAACGGCTAAGCCATACACGCCCTCAAAGACTCCCTGGGGCGATCCCGATATTCAGGGACAGTGGCCGGCCGACGCGAACATACCCATGCAGCGGCCCCTGACGCAGGTGGAAAAAGCGGCGCTCACTCCGGAGGAACTGGCCCGCCGGGAAGAACAGTTCCGCAAGCAGGCCGAGCAGGACAGCGAGGAATTCGTCGGATCGAAAAACGCCGTCACCACGATCAATCCCCCAGGCTATTGGGTAGAACATACGAAACCAAACCAGCAAACCTCGTTGGTGGTGGATCCGCCGGACGGAAGAATTCCGGCTTTGACCCCGGAAGGGCAGCAACGGCTGAAGGAGCTCCGCGGCGGCCTCGGCCCAGGCTCGCATTTCCCTGCCGTCGTCAACACCTGGGAAGACTTCGATATTTACAGCCGGTGCATATCCCGCGGCCTGCTCTCCAGTATGTTGCCGACTCTGTATAACTTCGGCAACCAGATCGTGCAGGGTCCCGGCTACGTCGCCATCCGCAATGAGATGATCCACGAGGCTCGCCTCATCCCTCTCGATGGGCGCCCCCACGCCGGACCGAGTATCAAGAGCTTCATGGGCGATTCGCGCGGCCACTGGGAAGGCAATACGCTAGTGGTAGAAACGACCAATTTCAATGGCAAGATCGGGATCGGCGGCAGCGGCCCGACCTCCGATGCGCTGACCATCGTCGAACGCTTTACGCGCGTTGCGCCCGACGAGCTCAGCTATGACGTGACCATTAGCGATCCAGGCACGTGGACCAAGCCGTGGAAAATCCATATGCCCTACAAACTCGATCCCAAGTATGTCGTCTACGAGTATGCGTGTCATGAAGGCAATTACATGATGCTCAATGCTCTCAAGGGCGCGCGGGAGCGGGAAAAACTGGGGTTGGATACGAAGGTGGACAACGATAACCACACTCGGCCGTTGTCCAGTGTGCCCTCCGGGCCCGCAAGGCAGCCCTAGGAACTGTGGGCACGCGCCTTGCGATCGTTGGTCTGGCTTCCTTGCCGTTATTTAGCCAGCAGCTCGCGAAAGATCCGGGCCCGTTCCTGGAGCCCGGGCAATTCGGAACCGCTCCCGGGCGAGGCCCGCAGCTCAAGGCTGGCCCCGCACCCCACCTTCCCGGCGGCCGCCCCGATTTCGGCGGCAAAGGCGCCTGGTATCCCGGATTCGCTGGCAACCTCGCCGAGCCTCAGTGGAAGGGCGTTCACAGCGCCGATAAGCATGTTGACGTTCCCTTCCTGCCCTCGGCGCTCAAGCTGTTCAATGAGCGCGTCGAGACCCTCGCCAAAGACGATCCCGAAGCGCACTGCCTGCCGGTCGGGGTTCCGCGGTACATGCTCGATCCCTACCCGTTTCAGATCATTCAGACCGCCGGCCGCGTGATCTTCCTCTTCGAGGGAGACAACATGCTGTTTCGGATCGTTCCTATCGATCCCAAAGGTACCCACCCCAAGAATCTAAAACCCACCTGGCTGGGCGACGCCATAGGCCATTACGAAGCAGACACCCTGGTGGTCGACGTGGCCGGATTCAATGGCAAAGCGTGGCTCGACCAGGCCGGTCATCCCCAGACCGAACAGCAGCACCTCATCGAGCGCTATACCCGCACCGACTCGTTAACGTTGAAATATGAAGTGACCATCGACGATCCGGGAGCGTATTCCCAACCCTGGACCACCAGCAACACGGTCCGCTGGCGCCCTGGACTGGAACTGCTGGAATACGTCTGCGAGGAAAACGAGAAAAGCTCGGTTCACATGATCGGCCGCTGAGACCGTCCTCTCATCGCCAACGGAACAACTTCAGCGCCAGCCCAAAGCAGACGATCAGCCACGCGACCAGTACGCCCGCCTGCGGCGCCACCTGCGCCAGGCCGCCGCCTTGCAGCATGTTGGCCCGCAACGCGTCGATGGCGGCGGTGAGAGGCAGCGCTTTAATCAGCGGCTGCACCACGTCCGGAAAGCGCTGCGCCGAAAAGAAGACTCCGGAGAAAATCCACATGGGCACCTGCACCAGGTTCATCAGGCCGGAAACGCCTTCGATCGTCCGGGCGCGCGAAGCCAGAAGCAATCCCAGCGCGCAGAACGAGAACGATCCCAACACACACAATCCCGCCAACACGACCAGCGAGCCGCGCACCGGCACGCCAAAGACAAAAGCGCCGAACCCGAGCGTGACTCCCACCTCGCCGAACAACAGGATCAGTCGCGAGAGCAGAAACGAGAAGAGGTAGTAGTGGCGCGGCATAGGCGTCGCCACCAGGCGCTTCATGAGGTTCTTGCGCCGCGCGTCTACGATCGCGAAGGCCGTCAGCCAGACGGCGTTGCTCAACATCCCCAGCCCCAACAGGCCGGGGATCAGAAAGTCTATGTAACGCGAGCCGGGCTCCCGCAGGATCTGGTCGCGCGCCGCCACCGGATCGGCGCGGCCCGCGGCGCGCTGTACGGCCGCATCCGCCAGCATACGCGCCGCACGCCCCTCCGGGTTGGTGTTATCGTACCGGTACACCACGCCTCCACCAGGACCTGGCTCCGCCGCCAGCGCCACCTTGCCGGTGCGCAACGCCTCCTGAGCGGCGGCCGCGGAAAGTTGCTGCACGTCGAGCTGCTTCTCCTGCCGCAGCGACCGTGCCAGTTCGCTGCCCGCCGCCGCAATCTGGAGCACCTCCGCGGGACGGTTCCGGAATGCGATCCCCAAGGCCACCGCCAGTAGGATGGGAAAGGCGAAGGTCCAGAACAGCGCTTCCGGCTCGCGCCAGAATTCGCGAAACCGCATGAGCGTCAATTGCACCAAAGCATGATCGATGCGAGACCGCTCAGTCATCGCGCAAATGCCTCCCCGTCAAGGCGACGAAGACGTCCTCCAACGAGGCCGAGTGGGTGCGTAACTCGGTCAGCCCAACTCCCTGGCGGCCTAATTCGTCGAGCAGCGCGGGAACGGCGCGATGCAGCGCGGTCACCTGCATCCGGATGCTCCCATCTTCCGTGTGCACCGCCCGAATGCCCGCGAGGCCGGCGAGTGCGTTGGTATCCAGCGCCGCTCCCGAGCGGAACTCCACCACGTGCTCCACCCCGATCGAGGCGATCAATTCGCGCGGCGTCCCCTGCGCGATCACCTGCCCGTGATCCATGATCGCCACGCGGTCGCACAACTGTTCCGCCTCCTCCATATAGTGCGTCGTGAGCAGTATGGTCCGGCCGGCGAGCTTAAACTGCCCGATCAGCTCCCACAGTTGCCGCCGGGCCTGCGGATCCAGCCCCGTGGTGGGCTCGTCGAGGAACAGCAGTTCCGGATCGCCCACCAGGGCACACGCCAGCGCCAGCCGTTGTTTCTGTCCGCCCGAGAGAGCGCCGACGCGGGATTTCTGCTTTTCCTGCAATTGCACCAGCGCGATGACTTCGGAGACCTCAGGCCCTTGCCCGAAAAAGCTGCGGAACAGCCGCACGGTCTCGAACACCGTGAGCT
>Ga0075030_100004536_pt1 | contig 12553 bp, 13 predicted proteins | sample LitLauG_LLR_2012_FD_71393 | JGI IMG/M metagenome (GOLD analysis project Ga0075030, IMG submission 71393) | Freshwater sediment microbial communities from Pennsylvania, USA - Little Laurel Run_MetaG_LLR_2012 | ecosystem: Environmental > Aquatic > Freshwater > Creek > Sediment | place: USA... | reverse complement strand
CGTACGGATATCGACATCGTCGGTCGCCTCACCCTCACCGGCGCTCGTCAGGAGGTCCGTGCGCGAACGCTACGACGTCGCTGCCAATCGTGCGATACTCCTCGTGGTGGACGACCTTGAAGGACCCAACGCCGAGATGGACAGCGGACCCGAGTCAACGTCCGTGCACCCCGGTCGCCGGTTGCGCGTCCTCGCGGTGGGCGACGTTGTCCCGTGGCCCGCTCGCGACGGATATCGACTGCGATTCTCCGCGTCGATCAACGCCCTCAGTGAGATTGGCGACGTCGATCTCTTCGTCGGGGCCCGCGGTGAGGAGACGGGCGTTCCTTCGCCCGTGGTGCAGCGCTATGAAGCGAGACCGGCTCCTCAGATGTCCCCGTCGCTCACGATGGCCGTTCGCACGTGCGTGAGTCGATTGCCGAGTCGAATACTGTGGCGCGACTGGCACGAGGCTCGGGCGAGGCTCCGCTCCTTCGTGCGCGAGCCGTACGACGTGGTCTGGTACTCGCACGCCGACGCCTTCATAGGCCTCGGTCATCCTTCATTCGGACCGGCGGTGGTCGACCTCGACAACCTGGAGCAAAATGTGATCCGGACGTACCTCGCGCCCTCGAAGCCGCCGATCGCCTCGAGCGCCGGTTATCGCGCGCCTCGCCCCATGATTCGTGGTCTCGTGCGACGGATGATCAACTGGCGTGATCGGATTCTCTGGTCGAGGCTTCAGATACGGATCGCCCGATCGGCGATGTCCACATTGGTGTGCAGTGAGGACGATCGACAGCGGCTGCGCCACGGGCGAATCGTGGTGGTGCCGAACGGTTACGCCGACCCCGGGCCTCCGATGGAGGCTGTGGTCTCTGCACCCCTCCTCGTCATGGTGGGGCTGTTCACCTATGAGCCCAATCTTGATGGGGTGCGGTGGTTCGCGCATGAAGTCCTGCCTACACTGCGACACTTGGTCCCGGACATCACGGTGCGGCTGGTGGGGCGTCACGACGAACGATTGCTCAGCACCGTTCGCGTCCCGGGGATCACGATCGTGGGCGAGGTCGATGAAATCGGCCATGAATTGCGGCACGCCCGCGGGGTCATCATCCCCCTCCTCAGTGGCAGTGGAACACGAATCAAGGCGCTGGAAGCCCTCGCGTACGGTATGCCGATGGTGACGACGAAGGTGGGCAGCGAGGGTCTCGGCGTCGTGTCCGACATCCATGCGCTCGTCCGCGACGACCCCGCGGAGTTCGCCCGAGCGTGTGCGCAAATACTCGAGGATGATGCAATCGTGCGGGAACTTCGTCGCAATGGCAGGAAGCTCTTCGTGGATCACTACGAGGCCGGTTCGGTGGCCGAGCGAATCAAGCATGTCGCCCTGCACGCAACCCTTTCGGCGTCAACTCCCCCCCGGTGAGCTCGATCATCGAGCAGGTTGAGGAACCGCGCCACACGCGCGTCCGACAAGACAGTGGCGCGAGATCACTTCCGATGCGAACGTGAGTCGACCTCGTGGTACTTCATCCGTCGGCCCCCACCATCGAGTTGCCAACGACTCGAGGTGAGTGCGGCACACGGCGAGGGGTGACCGCCAGCGCCCCACCAGCGATCACGAGACCGGACGCAACTCCATATCGACCTTCATCCGCTTTCGAAATGAGTACACCAGTTCGACTTGACGCATGACGCGCGCCGCATCCGTTTCGAGCGCCCAGAATCGCATGATGCCTGCGAACCAACTCACCGCCATGAGGGTGGGAGTCGCCACTGCTCGTATCCATGGAATCGACAGCGTCGTGAGGACGACCCGCTGAGGTCCACTCGTGTCGAAGAAGGGGTCGGCCAGGTCCCGGAAATCAGGGAACCAGTGCATGAGGATCGCGCGCGCCTCGCCGGCACGACGAACTTCTCGCGAGAACTTGCGCAGACTTCGCGAGTGCGTGTGATTCCCAACGGCCTCACGATCGAATACGGCTGTAAGGCCCGCTTCCTGGCAGCGCAGCCCGAAATAGAGATCCTCATGGTAGCCAAGTCGAATTCCTCCCTTGAGCCCCACCGCGAGGGCGTGATCTCGCCGCACAGAGAAGTTTCCCGACCAGAAGTGGCTCCATATGTCCTCGGGATGATTTTGGTATCCGAGGCACGTCTTCTCGTAGTCCTGGGAATAGAGGATTGTCGGCACTTGGCCGCGGCGCCGCGGCGTCGGGACGGTGGTCGGCATGTATCCAAGGACGACGTCGACGCTGTCGATCGAGTGGCGCATCGCGTGTCGGGTGACGAGGTCAGCGGTCGGGATGACGTCGTCATCGAGAAGGACCACGACGTCATGTCGCGCCGCGGCCACGCCGTTGCCACGCGCCGCACCCTCACCGGCGTTCTCCTGCCAGATCGGCCGGACGCGCCCGTCTCGCTCGGCCCAACCCTCGAGAACCTCCATGGTGCCGTCCCTCGCGCCATCGACGACCACGATCAGCTCACCAGTAGCCGGATCGTCCAAGAGAATCGGAACGCTCCTCTCGATGAGCGCCCGACGATTCATCGTGATGATGACGACAGATATCTGTTCAGGCACCCTTGATCGACCTTTCTCTCGAAGAATCGCTCCGCTGATCTTCGCATCCCTCATCTTTACCGCTGGACCCATCCCGGTCGACACCTCTCGACGCGAACTGTCTCTCGATGATGGGCCAGTTGGTTCGTTGGAGACGCCACCGTGCGCCGAACGACGACGACGTCGACCATGAAGCATGGTCTCTTCCCGCGGCGAGAAGATGTCACCGTGCCCGGGGCGAAGTTGAACCTCTTCCCACGCGTAATGGCGCACGTCACGAGGACGGTCATGCGCGCCACAGCAATCATCGAAGGATCAGCGATCACAACGAGCCAGGGGGTGGTACGAGGATCGAGACGACGAACCCCACGAACGCTGACCGATGTAGCGATCGTCAGTTGGGTCCATGGCCGTAAGGTCGTCCTGGAACTGCGAGGGGGGCTCGCACTCCTTCGCGCGCAGTGGCATCGGTCTCTTCCGTCATGCGAACTTCACAGGCCGTAAATGATTTGGGAGGTTTTTGAGGAGCCGTAGTGGCGGGTGTGGGGTGTCAGTGCGACATTTGATTCATGACAGTTCGTCACGAGATATCCAGGGTCCAATGGAGGCCTTGATCAGGGAGTCTCAGATGAGTTTGCGGGTCAACGACGAGAGTGGGAAAGGCGGTGATGAGAGATGACTGGAATGTACCAAATCGATCACGCGAACCTCGACGTCTCTCGTCGCATTCCTGAGGAAACTCACGGAAAACTGGGAGATATGCCCTATCTTGATGTTGACATTCACCCCAGTCGGTGCGACTATCGTGTTTCGGCACTCCAATGAAGAGGAAGGTCATGAAGTTTGCCACTGAAGTGAGTGCCGGACCTGGATTTTCGGTGCCCGAGGGGCGCGATTCCGGGACGCGGAAGGCCACCGTTTCGGTGATCATCCCCACCCTCAATGAGGCAGGGAATCTGCCGTACGTACTGAATTCGGTTCCTAGTTGGGTCGACGAAGTCATCGTGGTGGACGGTCGATCGACCGATGACACCGAGCGAATCGCGCAACTGATGCATCCGGGCGTCAAGATTGTCCACGAGTTGACCCCGGGCAAAGGCGCCGCCCTCAAAGCGGGGTTCCGCGCCGCCTCGGGCGATTACCTGATCGCCATCGACGCCGATGGTTCGATGGATGGCAGCCGACTCGGCGATTTTCGTGACGCCCTGGATCACGGTGCGGAGTACGTGAAGGGGAGCAGGTTCCTCCCGGGCGGCGGTTCGGCCGACATCACGAGGTTTCGGCGGTTCGGCGATGCCGGCATCTGTTTCTTGATGCGTCTATTCTTTGGGGCACGGTACTCCGATGCGACCTACGGATACTTCGCTGTACGAGCTGATCGCGTGGACCACTTGAATATCGATTCCGATGGCTTCGAAGTGGAGACCCTCGTCAACATTCGCGCCCACCGCGCTGGCCTCAGGATCGCCGAGATCTCCTGTTTCGAGGGGAACCGGATTCACGGCGCCAGCAACCTCAGCGCGTTCAAAGACGGATTCAGGATTGCTCGATGCATCGTCCTGGAGAAAGTGAGAGGTCATCGTGGCGCCAGAGTCTGAACGAGAGATCATCATGTCGTTGGAGGGCCTGCGCGCGCTGTCGTGCGTAGTGGTAGCCGGACCAAGTTCCAACGTCACCATTCCCGGACTGATGACCGACGAAGTGGTCGGAGTCCTGGCCGCTCACGCGCCGGTCATCAAGGTGGCCGTCAACTTGAGTAAGGACTATGACTCGGGGCTTCACCGCGCCAAGTCGCTGAGCGCCAACTTTCGACCCAGTGACGTGGCCACTCGGACGTTCCGCTCGCCGCTGATCTCGCGTCAGCGGCGACAGGAGTTCCGTCAGTACTTCAAGGAGCGGGTCGAACTCGCGGTGGCGCTGGCGTGGCCGGGGATCGACAATTCGTGGATTGGCGAGTTCGTGCACGTGGCTCGTCAGGCGGGCGCACGGACGGTTGTTCTCGTGGTCAGTCATCCCTCGTCGGACCGCGGTGCCACCTCGATCGCTCGGGAATTGGCCGACGCGGACTTAGTGCTCGTCGGCGACATTATCGAAGCGACGTTGCTGAGCGCCACTCTCGGTACGAGGCGACCGGTCATCGAAGTGCACCGTGCTCTCTCACTGACCGGACGAGATGTCGGCAATGAGTACAAGCGCCTGTCGACGTTCCTGCCCAAGGACGCGGAGCAATCCCTGCTCAATGTCCTGACCGCCTTCGACGCCATCCCCACCGATTGGATCGACAACTACGACTTGAGGATCTTCATGCGGTACTCGGGTCGAACGATCCCGGACCACGTCGCCTCGAGCTATCACGCCGATCACGTTCAGTTGATTGGTGATGATTTCTCCTCGTTAGACATGCTCCAAATCGCGTCGGACTCCTCAGCGCTGAGTGTGGCTGATCCGGCGTTCGACTCGAGGGCGTACGCGACCGCGGTCGATGCGGGAGTCGCGACCGTGGTCATGGCTGGCGATATGGCGACCGACGTCGGCCGAGGATACGTGGGCGGACTGCTGGCCGACATCAACCGCCCCACTTCGGTGTTCGTGGCGCACAATCACGCGCTGCGCCTCTCCGACCTTCGTTTTCCGAGTCCCGACGCCTGGTTCGAACTCGCCGCGAGATTGGGCTCCGTCGTCGGTGACGCGTCGGACGATGTGAACGAGTTCGCGTAGCTACTAACACCCGATGGTTGGTCATCTCGCCGTGCGAGCCGATCTGTAGAAACGCTCGCGCCTGATCACCTGTCGAACGTGATGAAACCCGAGGTGTGCTGTGTATCAGCGTCATGAGGTGAGCGCCGTGTACGCCAGCGCACTTCGCGCAGCCCGCGTCGATGTCGTGGCCGGTCCTCGGTGGGCCCGCCATCAGGAGGTTGCTCTGGTTCCAACCTCCTTGCAGCGCGAATCCGGGTCTGGTCATGTCCTAGACTCAGTGCTGCTTCACCGCCTGTTACGCCACTTCCACCTAGCGTCAAACAAGGGAACGTCATGACCGAGACTCGAAGCACCGCTCCCCTCGAGGAGATGTCAGTGGGAGAGCGGTTAGCTGACATCGCCGAACGTATCGCGCGCACCGCTACCGGACCGGCCGCCTACGGGGTCGACCGTGACGCGCGTTTCCCTGCCGAGTCACTCGCTGCGCTGAAGGAGGAACGAGTCCTCTCGGCTCTCGTACCAGTGGAGCTCGGTGGGATGGGTGCCACCTTGACCGACATCAGCTACGTCATCCGCGTGCTCAGCCGTCACTGTGCGGCGACGGGTTCGGTACTGGCCATGCACACGGAACAATTGTTCGTGCTCCTCAAGTACGGGACGACCGAGGCGCTGCGCAGTGTGCTCGCCGAAGTCGTGGAGGAGCAATTGCTCATCGCCAATGCCAATAGTGAGGTGGGTATCGGAGGCGACGTCATGAGAAGTATCGCCGCCCTCGAACCCGAAGGTGATGGTTGGCGCTTCGACAAGCAGGCGTTGGCCGTCTCTTACGGCGGTGCCGCCGACCTCATCCTTTCCACGGTGCGACGGGCCGCTGACGCCACCGAGACGGACCAGGTGGTGGCACTGCTTCGCGCGAGAGACTTCGACCTTGAATTGATCTCCGATTGGGACATGCTCGGTCTGCGCGGCACGTGTAGCGCCGGGATGCGTATCACTGGTCACGTGACCGACGCCGATCTCTTCCCCGTCCCCTTCGCCACGGTGGCCAATGGTGGCGGCGGCCAGCTTCGTCACGTTCTGATGACGTCGGTGTGGACCGGGCTCGCCGAGGCGGCACTGGAAGAGGCCCACGAGACGGTGCGCGTGGCCGCGAGGCGCACCATCGGAACGACGCCGCAATCGGCCGTGCGCCTGGCTGAGATCATGGGCGAGGTGCAGGTGGCTCGCAGCATGCTGGCCGAAGCCCTCCGCCAAGTCGAGTCGGCCCTTGACCAGGGAACCATCGAAGACATTGGGCTCGTGATGAGTCTTCGCAACGTGAAGGTGAAGACCTCGACGGCGGCCATCAATTCGGCGGTCGCCGCACTCCAGATATGCGGGATCAACGGTTTTCGTCGAGGCGAGGGCCACCGCTTGGAACGGGTGGTCCGCGACGCCTGCGGCTCGTTGATCATGGTGAGTAACGACCGCTACCTGCAGGAGAACGCCCAGATGCTTCCCGTTCGTAAGACCATCTGAACTTCGCAGTGACGTCGCTGCCCACGCTCGCCTACGTCTACGACCCACTCTCGTTCGCGCCGCTCTCGATCGTCGAGGCGGCGCAGGGGATCTGTCGACTCGTATGGATCGTCGATGGTTCGCAGCCCGACACGGCGCTCACCTCGCGGCTCCTGCGCAAATTCGGTCCAGTGGTGGACCGGTCCCACAGTGACTTTGACAGCGTGACCGCTGAGGTCCGGTCCCTCCAGCCCGACGGCGTCCTCTCGATGCACGACGCTGACCTCGTGTGGACGGCCCGGCTCGCTGCAGCGTTGGGACTGCCATTCCACTCCCTCGATACGGCGCACAAACTCACCGACAAGAACGCCCAGCGAGACGCCCTGGCCGCGACGGGACTCACTGTGCCGATGTTTCGGATCCTCCCTCGCAACGCCACGGCCGCCCAGGTGGAGGACGTCGGTGGTTCCTTCACGTATCCGGCCGTGCTCAAGCCGAGATGGGGCCAGTCGAGTCGGGACACTCTTCCGATCTCGTCCTACGCTCAGCTGCGCGAGACGCTCGAGGCTTCGCAGGGTCTGCACGCCGAGGACTACGTGCTCGAAGGGTTCGTGCCCGACGCCTCGCGAGAACTCGGTGGCCACGGCTTCGCCAACTTCGTCTCGGTCGAGAGCGTGGTCGAAGGAGGCCGCGTCGAACACGCCGGCGTCAGCGCTCGTACGCCCTTTCGATGGCCCTTTCGCGAGACCGGCTATTTCACTCCCAGCGCTCTCTCGAGCGACGTCCACGACGAGGTATTGCGCGTCGCGACCACGGCGGCGCACGCTCTTGGCGTGGATATCGGATGTTTGCACACTGAGATCAAGTTGACCGATGATGGTCCGGTCGTCATCGAGGTCAACGGGCGCCCGGGCGGAGGAATGTCCGAAATGCTCGAACGTGCCTCTGGATTCAGCATTCTGCGTACGGCACTGCGCCTCGCCGTCGGCGACCCGGTGGACCTTCGCGGTTCCGTCCCCTGTTCGCGGGTCGGCTACTTGCTCTACGTCTTTCCCGAGACGGACGTGGAGTGGATCGACGTCGTCGACGGCCTGGCGTCGCTGCGCGAGGTCGAGGGGGTCGACGAGATCGTTCTCGTCCGGGGCCCCGGGCAACGAATCGACTGGCGAGAGGGCTCCGAGGCGCACGTCTTTCACCTGACGGGCACGACGCGTGACCTCGACGAGCTCCGCCGCCTCATCGATGCGACGAGGACCCTCGTTCGTATCGAGGGCCACGACGGCGAACGCTGACAACTACCGCTACCACGGGAGTCACATCAACACCCTTGGGCCGACCCTGTAATCGTTCGACGAAGGGAACTACGACACGGACGCGAGCTGTGCTTCGATCGCCTCTTCCACCACAGCGACCCCCGCCAGCAATGTCGCGTCGTCCGTGGTCAACGGGGGAAGGAACTTCACGACCTCCGATCGACCCCCCGCCGTCTCGATGATCACGCCGTGGGCGAAGGCCTCGCGCGAGACTCGCGAGGCCATGTCGGGGTCGCGACGAGACGACACGCCCTGCATCATGCCGCGACCTCGGGATTCGAGTTCGCCGGGGTGACGAGCGACGATCTCATCGAGGCGCCCTCGCAGCAGCGCCCCCTTGCGTTTGATCTCAGAACTGAAGGCGTCGTCTGTCCAGTAGTTGCGAAGCGCGGCGGTCGCCCCCACGAAGGCGAGGTTGTTGCCGCGGAACGTGCCGGTGTGCCCGCCGGGCTCCCATACGTCGAGCTCGGGTTTGATCAGGACCAGTGACATAGGCAGTCCGAAGCCCGAGAGGGATTTCGAGAGGATGACGACGTCGGGTGACAGATCAGATTCCTCGAAACTGAAGAAGTCGCCCGAGCGACCACAGCCCGCTTGGATGTCGTCGACGATGAGGACGATATGACGCTGGGCGGCCAGATCGGCCAAGCGTCGGAGCCACTCCACGCTCGCGACATTCACCCCACCTTCTCCCTGAATCGTCTCGACGATGAACGCCGCGGGAAGGTCGAGGCCGCTCGAAGGGTCGTCGAGCATCTTTTCCAACATCGCAATGGTGTCGACGTCGGCTCCGAAGTAACCCTCGAACGGCGCGAACGTGACGCCGTCGAGCGCCACTCCGGCGGACGAGCGGAACTTGCGCGACGCCGTGGCCGCGAGTGCGCCCAGGCTCAAGCCGTGGTAGCCGTGCGAGAAAGCGATCACGTTGGTGCGGCCGGTCGCGAGGCGGGCCACCTTCATGGCGGCTTCGGTGGCGTTCGCGCCGGTGGGGCCCGTGAACTGCAACTTGTATCGCAGTTCGCGCGGGATGAGGATCAGGTTGACGAATGAATCGATGAAATCGCGTTTCGCACTGGTCGCCATGTCCAGACCGTGAACGATGCCGTCGCGATCGATGTAGTCGAGGAGCGCCCTCTTCAGCAGAGGGTTGTTGTGGCCGTAGTTAAGGGTTCCCGCTCCCGCGAAGAAGTCGATGTACTCCTGGCCATCCTCACCGAACAGGGTGGATCCACGCGCCGCGTCGAAGACCACGGGAAATGAGCGGACGTAGCTTCGTACCTCCGACTCCCAGCTATCAAAGACCTCAAGACTCATGGCACCCCTGCTCCGTGGGAAAATCCACCTTCGACTCACACTAATCTCCGAGGTTGCCGAAGGAGGGGGACGGCGACAGTCGTCGTTCGCGCCGTTCGAGTTCCCGTCATCGGGGCCAGGTGACGGCGCTCGTGTCGTCGAATGAGGCGTTGACCAGGTACGATCAGGCGAGCGTGAGCCTCGCGCGCCGGCGATGTCTGGCGCACGCCACCGCGAGAACGATGGTCCTTTCGGTGACCTCGCGGTGTAGCATTGCGGCCACTATCCTCGGGCGTTCCCCGGGCCGGCCGCTCCTCGCGGGCGCCCAGCTGAAGAAAGGCACAGGTACACAACGTGACGACTCGTGTCGGTGCGGACATCCAGGAGATCGACGAAGTACGCGAGTCGTTGGTGGCCTTCGGGGATCGCTACCTTCGTCGGATCTACACCGACGTCGAGATTGCCGAATGTGGTGGCGGTACGCCCGGAGCGGCGCGGGCCCTGGCGGGTCGCTTCGCGGCCAAGGAAGCGGTGTTCAAGGTTCTGGGGGAGTTTGACGTGGTACCGACGTGGAAAGAGATCGAAGTGCGACGACTCACCACAGGCCACGCGACGGTCACCCTGCGCGGCAGTGCCGCGGAATTGGCCGCCCGCCAGGGGATTGGCACAATATCCTTGAGTATCAGCCAGAGTGGCGGCATCGCGACCGCGGTCGTTGTCGCCGAGAGTTCGTTAGGGAGCAGTGAACGATGAGTGACGCCGGCACGATGATCCGCGAGGTCCTTCAAGCGAACGGTCGATTGCCGGTCTCGGCATTGTCATTGCGCGACGATGACGATCTCTACCAGAACGGTCTGTCCTCGCACGCCAGCGTCAACGTCATGCTGGCCTTGGAGAACGCTTTTGATGTCGAGTTTCCCGATGTCTTGCTGCGACGCGACACCTTCAAATCGGTGGCGGCGATTCGAGAGGCGCTGGAATCATTAGGGGCCGAAGTAGAGTCGAACTGACCTACGACGCTCTAAGAGGGGATGCGATGACTTCTGCCACCCAGGATTTTCGTCTGGCGCTGATCGAAGCGGGATTGCTCGTCCCCGGAAGCGCCACTGGTGTGTTCCATCGCTCCTTCACCTTCGAGAAGGTGGTTCGAGGTATCGAGTCCTACGTCTCGGCGGCCGGGAGTGATGTCCCTCGTCGTCAGCTCATGTGCTCAACGCTCCTCGATAGCTCGGTCCTGGCCAAGAGTGACTACGTCATCTCCTTTCCGAACCTGATCGGGGTGCTGACCAGTTTCACGCGTTCCGAGAAGGACTTGCCGGAATTGGTGGATCGCGTCGAGTCGGGCGGCGATTGGTCCGAAATGATGTCGCCTAACGGTCTCGCGCTCGGCGGTGCGGCCTGTCACCATATCTATCCCTCCCTGGCCGGTTGCGAGGTGCCCCGCGACGGGCTCCTGTACGAAGTGCAGGCAGCGTGCCATCGCCACGAGCCCAGTGACGACCCCGCGCGGATGCAGTCGTTCTCGATGCGCGAGTTCGTCTTCGTGGGACCCGAGGAGGGGGCCATCGCGCACCGCGAGCTGTGGCTGAAGCGCGGGACCGATTTGCTCGAGGGACTCGGACTGTCACTGGAGATAGTGCCCGCGAACGATCCTTTCTTCGGCCGGGCCGGGAAATTGATGGTCGCCTCCCAGCGAGAAAAAGCCGCCAAATTCGAATTGGTGGCGGCCATCACCTCTGAGAAGCCGGGTGCGATCAGTTCCGGGAACTACCACGGGGTCCACTTCGGAGAGGCGTTCGGCATTTCGACGTCGGGAGGGGACGTCGCGCACTCGTCGTGCTTCGCCTTCGGCCTCGAAAGGATTACGTTGGCACTCTTCCACCGTCACGGTCTGGAAGTGGGGGCGTGGCCCTCGCAGGTGCGCGCCAGTCTCAACCTCGATGTCTAGATGCGGTAGGAACTTTGAGTGACGGGTGACCCGTCGACTCCGGCGGTGCTCGAGGGCGCGCGGTGGTTCGGCCCCGTGGACGACCGGCTATTCGCCTGGTTGACGTGGCCAGATACCTCGAGCGTTCGCGGGGGGGTGATCCTCACGCAACCGATCGGGCGAGAAGCGCGCGCCGCACGCCGCGCGATGCGGATCCTGGGCATCGAACTGGCGAAGAGAGGCTTCGTCGCGCTGCGCGTGGACTACCCCGGCACGGGCGACTCGAGTGGTTCACTCGACGAGATCGACCTCCAGTACACCTGGGTCGAGGCCATGACGCAGGCCACCGCGTACCTGGGCTCAATGGGGGTGAAGGATGTATCGGGCGTGGGGATGCGTCTGGGAGCTACCGTGATCGCCCTGGCGAACACGACGGGGCTGTCACTCTCGTCCCTCGTCCTTTGGGACCCGTGTGAGACGGGACGGAACTTCCTTCGAGAGGTGGGCGCTCTCGAGTCGCTTCGACGCGCCGACTTCGAAGCCCCAAGTGACGGATCGGTCGCCACGTCGGAATGGGTCTTCTCGCCTTCGTCGGTCGAGCAGATTCGGGGACTGGACCTTCTCAAGTCCGCCACCGAGATTCACGCGCAACGACTCCTGGTCATCACTCGAGAGGACCGAGCCTTCCCCGAACGACTCCGCCAACGACTCGAGGGGCGACACGTCGACTGGGAGGTCACCTCCGAACAAGGCGCGATGTTGGACGTCGAGCCACTGCACGCGGTGATGGCGACGTCCACGATCGGGCGAATCGCCGCCTGGCTCGACTCGAGCGCGGTGCCGGCGCTCCCCTTCAGAGTCGATCAGGAAGTCGCGGGCGCCGTCGTGCACGGGCGCCGCGGTGAGGCCCCCGTCAAGGAGACCTTCGTCCACCTGGGTCGCCGAGGCCTCTTCGGTATCGTGAGCCAACCCACCGGTGAGCCTCGTGGTCCTCTCGTCGTCTTCTTCAATACGGCGAACGAGGAGCACATCGGCACGTCGCGCCTGTGGGTCGAGCTATCGCGGCAATGGTCGGCCGATGGGATCCGGTGCCTTCGTTTTGACGTCAGCGGCGTCGGCGACAGTCCCAATTTCGCCAGCCCTCCGTCGCGTCTCTGGTACGAATCCGAGTGGCTCGAGGACATCGACGACGTAGTGAGGGAGATGCGACCCGAGGACGCGTCGAACGTGATCCTTATCGGATTGTGCTCCGGGGCGTTCTTGGCGGCCGAAGGGGCCCTC
>Ga0075030_100004534_pt1 | contig 12555 bp, 12 predicted proteins | sample LitLauG_LLR_2012_FD_71393 | JGI IMG/M metagenome (GOLD analysis project Ga0075030, IMG submission 71393) | Freshwater sediment microbial communities from Pennsylvania, USA - Little Laurel Run_MetaG_LLR_2012 | ecosystem: Environmental > Aquatic > Freshwater > Creek > Sediment | place: USA... | reverse complement strand
CCAGGTGCTGCGCGGACTTCCGCCCGAAGCCGTGTTTGCCCAGATCGTGCTCGGATTCGAACTGGCCTCGTCCGATCCTCAGTTCGTCGGCCTGAACCTGGTGATGCCGGAAGACTGGTACGTCCCAATCCATGACTTCAACCAGCACATGGCCATGCTGGACTATCTACATGGCGTCTATCCGAAAATTCATATCACGCTGCACGCCGGCGAAGTCGCTATGGGCCTGGTGAAGCCCGAGGATCTTTCCTTCCACATCCGCGCGTCGGTCGAGCGCGGCCACGCCGAACGAATTGGGCACGGCGTCGACATCATGCTCGAGAAAGATCCCGTGGGCCTGTTGAAAGAAATGGCCGCACGCAATGTGCTGGTTGAAGTTAATCTAACCTCGAACGATCAGATACTCGGCATCAGCGGCGACGATCATCCTCTTCCGATCTATATGAAATATGGCGTTCCGGTTGCAATCTCGACCGATGATGAAGGCGTCGCGCGCTCTGACATGACGCACGAATACTTGCGAGCCGTGCAGTCTTACCAGCTGCCCTATACTGTTTTGAAGCGCATGACGCGCCAGAGCGTCGAACACAGCTTTCTGCCCGGACAAAGCCTGTGGGCCGAGACGAAATCGGCATTCCGCCCGGTCACCGCCTGCGCAGCCGATAAGGCCGGGACCGGGAAACCTTCCGCCAGATGCGCAAAGTTCATCGAGGCCAACGAACGCGCCCGCGAGCAATGGAAACTGGAAGCGGCCTTTGCCGAGTTTGAAAAGAATTTCTAAGCAGGTTTTTCGTAGAGACGTAGCTTGCTACGTCTCTGCCGGCAGCGCCACAGAACTCGACCTTGTGGGCACCGTCGGCAGAGACGTTGTAAGCAACGTCTCTACAACCAGACGCCAATAAATTAGGCCATCTCCCATGCCACGCAAACGCACCCTGATCCCATCGCCGCTCGCGTGGACCACGTTGAACCTCCCCGTCCCGCACCCGCCGCTCCCCGTCGTCGCCGAGCGCGGAGGCACTCAACTTCATACGCCTCTCCCCGTCGCGATTATCGACACGCGCGAGCAAAATCCGCTCTCCTTCCGCCGCTTCAAAGGATGGTTCGCCAAAATCGAACACCGCGCCCTGCCTCTCGGTGATTATTCCGTCAAAGGCATGGAGGACACCTGCGTCGTAGAGCGCAAGGATCTCGCCGACCTGATCAGCTCGTTCACCACGAACCGCACTGTCTTCGTCAATCGACTCCGCCGCATGGCCGAGCTGCCCCACAGCTTGCTGGTGGTCACTTCGTCGCTGTCAGAGATTAAATCCGAATATCCTTACCGCGCCGCAAATCCCAACCGCATCACGCAATCGCTCATCGCCGTCCTCACCGGCCTGCGCCTCCCCTTCATCTGCACCGACACGCATGAACTGGGAGAGGAGATCGTCGCCTCCTACCTCTACCAGACATTTCTGTATGATTGGCTGGACCGCAACGGCCACGGCCGCCATCTGGCCGACGGCGATTTGTAGAGCCGTCTCGGCGGCTGTCGCGCAGCCTGCCCTGAGCGCAGTCGAAGGGTCTCGTCCGCGCATCTGGATGCGAAGTAGCGCTCGAAGATCTCTTAATGACCGACCAATTCACGCAAGCCGACTCCGCCGCACGATTGATCCTGAGCCGCACGTCTCTTCGTCCCAGGATCGGCCTCGTCCTCGGCTCGGGCCTCGGCGCCTTCGCCGACTCGCTCGCCGACGCCGCCCGCATCCCCTACACCGACATCCCGTCATTCCCGCAATCCACGGCCATCGGACACGCGGGGCGCCTCGTCATCGGCACAGCCAGCGAAGTCGCAGTCGCTGCGATGCAGGGCCGTGTCCATCTGTATGAGGGATACTCTGTGCAGCAAGTCGCGTTTCCGATCCGAGTCTTCGCCCGTATGGGCATCAAGACCGCGATCCTCACCAACGCTGCCGGAGGTATCAATCCCGGCTACTCGCAAGGCGCGCTGGTGCTCGTTCGCGATCACATCAATTTACAAGGAACCAATCCGCTGGTCGGCCCCAACGACGACCGCTTCGGCGTACGCTTCCCCGATATGACGCATGCCTATTCGCGACCCTATCGCCGGATCGCTCGCGAGGAAGCAGCCAAGCTGAAGATCGAGTTGCACGAAGGCGTCTACGCCGCGCTCCTGGGACCCAGTTACGAGACTCCAGCGGAGATCGAATACCTGCGCCGCATCGGCGCCGACCTGGTGGGAATGTCGACGGCAGCGGAAGTCATCGCCGCCCGGCACATGGGACTCGATGTGCTGGCGATTTCCTGCGTCACCAACATGGCCGCAGGAATCCTCGACCAGCCGCTCTCGCACGCCGAGGTGATGGAAACCGGCGAGAGGGTGAAATCCAAGTTCGAAGCCCTTTTGCGAGCGGTTCTCCCGCGCGTATCGTCGGTGCTCGTGTAGGGACGGACGCCTTCGTCCGTCTCACGAAGGCGAAGCCGAGTGCCACGGCACAACCCGTCTTCGGAACCGAGACCCATCACATGATGACAATCACTGCCCAGCACGCCGAATCACCAGCGGCGCAGGCGGCTTGATCCCATAGGTCTCAACAAAACTCTTCTGATTCACGGCCAGCCCCAGATGTCCGCGCGAGTCAATGTACAGCAACGGATCCCCCACCGGAACATCGCTGAACGTCTTCACGAATTTCATCTTCAAATCTTTGTCGCCGACCTTAACCGGAACTTCCTGGCCACGCTGGTAGCCAAGCTTCAGAAAATCGCTTCCATCCACATTGGTAACAAGATTTCCGAATGGCCCATCCGTAGCAATCACGGAAGCATTCAGTCCATGATCATCGATCTTCGCGATCTTCAGATCGAGACGCACAAGATCGCTCACCGGCATCTCCGGACCAACCTTGGTCCAGTCGTCGCCGCGGGCCACGTGCGCCCCCACCGGCGAGAAAATGTCGCGTCCGTGAAAGGTGGACGACAGCTTGCTCCCGATCATCCACTCCGGGTTGGTGATTTCGCGAATCGCGTCGATGCCGTCGCGCTGTTCAACAAAAGTAATCACGCCATTGTCAGGCAACACGAAATACTGTCCCTTCTTCGAGTGGGCCACAATCGCCTTCCGCGAACTCCCCACGGTCGGGTCCACCACCACCACAAACACCGTCCCCGCCGGATAGTACGGCGTCGCACCATACAGGTAGCGAGCTCCATCGAAGATCGAAAACGGCGTCACTTGGTGCGTCAGGTCGACAATGCGCACGTCCGGCATGATTCCATACATCACGCCGCGGCAGATCGCGACGGAATCGTCAAGCACACCGAAATCCGTCATGAACACAATGGTCGGCGGATACTTCTGGCCTGCGTCGTTCGCTGCCCACGCTCCGGATGGAGAAATCGTCAGCACGAAGAGCGCGAGGGTGACGGCGATTGTGTTGCGGAGGTGAAGCTGCCCACGGCGGGCCGAAGATGAAATCATCAAGCTCTCCTTCTATTCACGCCAGCAATGATTGCTATTCACCGCCACAATGATCGGCGATGAGGTGTTTCTCGGATCTTCCCCACGACCAACGCACCGGTGCCCCGGTCTCTCACATTTCAAAGTACTTTCGATTCTAAACAAAGTTCACAGACCCAGTAAGGTAGAGACACTTAAACCGTTAAACCGTGATCGCTGTGTCGCAGTTATAATTCTGCCGAGCACATTCCGCTCGATCATTTTTTTGGAGGAGCTCATGCCGCAAGCCATCCCCGAGAAGTACAGAGATCTTTTCCAGAAGCGGGCCTTCGCCAGCCTCGCGACTCTCATGCCCGACGGCCGCCCGCAGGTCACTCCCGTCTGGATCGACTTCGACGGTGAGCATGTTATCTTCAACTCGGCCAAAGGGCGGCAGAAGGATAAGAACGTACGCCGCGATCCTCGCGTCTCGCTCGCCATCGTCGATCCCGAGAATCCTTACCGCTATCTCGAAATCCGCGGCCGGGTTGCGGAGATTACCGAAGAAGGCGCCGCCGAGCACATCCACAAAATGGCGAAGAAGTATCTCGGCGTCGATAAATACCCCTACGGCCAGCCCGGCGAAGTCCGCGTCCTCTACAAGATCAAACCCGAGCACACAACGGTAATGGGATAGCAGTGTAGCGCCGGCGTCTCGCCGGCTGTCGTGGGGGCACCTCGCCCCCAGAGTACTAATCTTCACAACGGCCAGGAGATCTCTATCCGCTCCTACAACCTCTGCTTCGTGGGCTTCGGAAACGTCAACCGGACTTTAGTCCGTCTCTTCGAAGACCGCTCCGCCGAACTCCGCGACCGCTACGGCATCACCTTCCGCGTCACCGGCATCGCCTCCCGCCGCTTGGGTTGGATCGCCGATGCAACCGGCATCGATCCCGAAAAGTGTAGTGCGGCCGCCCCCGGCCGCAAAATGCCAGCGACTATCCCGAATGCCGACGTTCACTCCTGGCTCTCCACCGCCCAAGCCGACGTTCTCTTCGAAGCTACGTCCCTCAACGTCGAGAACGGCCAGCCCGCCGTCGACCACATCCGCGCCGCCCTAAACCACGGGGCCCACGCCATCACCGCGAACAAAGGCCCCGTCGTCCACGCATACCGCGAACTCCGCGACCTCGCCGCGAGTAAAGGCAAAAGGTTTCTCTTCGAATCCACAGTCATGGATGGCGTCCCGATCTTCTCGCTCTTCGACCAACTCCCCGCCATCCACCTGCAAGGCTTTCACGGAATCCTGAACTCCACCACAAACGTCATCCTCAGCCAGATGGAACAAGGTCTGAACTTCGACGAAGCTCTGAAGAAAGCGCAGGAACTCGGCGTCGCCGAAACCGACGCCACGCACGACATCGACGGCTGGGACGCCGCGGTCAAAACCGCCGCGCTGATCAGGGTTCTCATGGATACGCCGATCCGCCTCGATCAGATCCAGCGCGAAGGTATCCGCGACCTGACGCCGCAAGCACTGCGCAACGCAAAACGCGACGGATGGGCAATCAAACTAGTCTGCCGCGCTCATCGGACAGCGAATGGAGTGGAAGCAAGTGTGGCTCCAGAAAAGGTCCTGGGCACGCAACCGATGGCGAAAATCACGGGCACGAGTTCCTACGTCTATTTCGAAACCGACATCTTCCCCGGCCTCGCCATCACAGAAGAAAATCCCGGCTTATACGCAACCGCGTACGGATTGCTGGCAGATTTCGTCCGCGCCGTCGGCGTTATCAATTCCTAAGGACACAAGGCTTTGCCTTGCGCCTTCGGCAACCTCGCGTTACACTTCCCCTAATCAAAGGCTTCCTCTTCCCATTCAAGGCCGGCGCTCGGCCCGCCCTGAACGGTACCCGTCTTGGGGAGTAAAGTAATGGACCATCTCGCCGACGCACCTATAGCCAACATTCTGATTCTGGCTGGCGTGATCTTCCTGGCGGTCGGAATTTTCGGTCGCATCGGTGGATTCATTGGAAGCATTTTCGGCAACATCGAAGCGGGAAAGAATTCCCGCGTGCTCGCCGGGGTACTTGGATCGGTTCTAATTCTCGGTGGTGCGTGGATGCATCAGCAAAGCGACAAATCTGCTTCCCACGCCGCCACTCCCACTGAATCCGCTACTAACGCGACGAGCAAAACGATTCCCGCACCAGCAGCGACCACGGACTCCAAAACGACCCCTCCGGTCACCGTCAACGACGGCGCTCCTGCAAAAGCGAAGGTCACCGCTGATGCCTCCGTTCCCAAGAAGACCCAGCCCGATGTTGCCCCGACAGTCTTGTCCGCCGACCGCGAGAAGGTACCTGCGAAGCCCGCCGCCGTTGGCGACGAACGCCTCATCGGCACCTGGACCAACGTGATCCCTCCCCACCAAGTGACCACTGTTGCGAGAATCCAAATTACTCGTGGGGCGTCAGGCCTCGAGGCTCACATCTGGGTCAAGTGCAGTTCAGGGGAATGCGACGTTGGTATTCATCACCTGCAGGTCTCGGGCAACACTTCCACGTACGACTTCGTTAACGGCGATCGTAGGCTCGTGGGCTCCATGAACGTCTATGCGCCAAATGTTTTACTTCTGTCGGTCGACTCCTATGAGCCTGGCACCTCGAACCACTGGCATCACAACCGGGTATTAGCCAACTCGAACCTTGCCGGAAAAATCCAGGTTGCCTTTTCCCAGTATCTCGACTCGCCTGGCCAGAAAGCATTCGCCATGTCCCCGTCCGGCAGGTGTTCCTGGCATCTCAAGTCCAACACAGCCGAGGAAGCATCCCAAAAGGCGCTCCAGAACTGCCAAAACCACGGCTGGCCCGACTGCCGCATCATCCTTCTCAACGACGAAGGCCCACAATAAGTCGTGGTGGGCCGGGCCCGTGTTGCCGCCCAACCTATCCTCTAAACTCGGAACTACAAGCAATTCCCAATCCGCTTGAGCGAGACACCAAGACGATCGAGTGGAGTGGGGCCTGTTTCTCGGGAAGGAAGTCGACAGAGACATAAGCTCACCAGGAATCGCAAGGAAAGACGTGATAGAAAATAGTCTGTGACAATGTCCACAACACAAACCGCCGCGCTCACCCTTGATGTTACCTATGTGCGTTCCCAATTCCCTTCACTCGCTCAAACCGTCAACGGTCACCCCGCCACGTTCATCGACGGCCCCGGCGGAACCCAGGTCCCTCAGCGCGTGATCGACGCCATCTCCGCCTACCTGAGCCACGACAACGCCAACACCGGCGGAGCCTACGCGACCAGCCGCCACACCGACGCGATGATCGCTCGCTCTCGCGCCGCGATGGCCGATTTTCTGAACTGCGGCCCGGACGAAGTCATCTTCGGTCCCAATATGACGACCCTGACCTACGCGATCTCGCGCGCGATCGGCCGCGAACTCAAAGCCGGGGACGAGATCCTCGTCACGCGCCTCGACCACGATGCCAACGTCTCTCCCTGGCTCGCAATGGCGGAAGACCGCGGCGTCACGGTCCGCTGGGCCGAGATCAATGACACTGACTGCACTCTCGACATGGACGACCTCGCGGCGAAGATCAACAAGAACACGAAACTCGTCGCCGTCGGATACGCCTCCAACGCGGTCGGCACCATCAATCCTGTAAAAGAAATTGTGCAGCTCACGCACAAAGCCGGTGCCCTCACCTACATCGATGCCGTCCATTACGGCCCTCACGGCCTGATCGACGTCACCGCACTCGACTGCGATTTCCTCGTTTGTTCCACATACAAATTCTTCGGCCCGCACATGGGAGTGCTCTACGGCAAGCGCGAGTACCTCAAGCGTTTTCGTCCCTACAAGGTACGCCCGAACACCAACGCGATTCCGAACTGCTGGGAGTGGGGGACCCTGAACCACGAATGCATCGCCGGTATCGAAGCCTGTGTCGAATACCTCGCCGACCTCGGCCGCCACGTCACTGAAGAATGTGGGGACAGCCGGCTCGTGGCAGAACCGCGTGGGGATGGCCGCCCCGGCCGGCCGTCGAGCGTAGCTCGACCAATTTCCTCCCGTCGCGCCGCCATCGAAGCCGCCTATGCCGCCATCCACCAGCACGAGCGTGCGCTGCTGGAACGAATGATGAATGGCCTCAAGAAAATTCCCGGCCTGAGGATCTACGGCATCACGGAGCCAGCCCGCTTCAACGACCGCTGCGCCACGTTCGCGGTCCGCGACATTTCAGCAAAACCGGGCCGCACTCCGCTCGAACTCGCCACGAAATTAGGCGAGCGCGGCTTCTTCACCTGGGACGGCAACTACTACGCGTTGAACTTGACCGAGCACCTCGACGTGGAAAAATCCGGAGGCTTCCTCCGCATCGGCCTCGTCCATTACAACACAGCAGGCGAAGTCGATCGCCTGCTAGTCGCGCTACACGAAATCGTGGGAGCGTAGATCGTAGCGCCGCCGTCCTCGGCGGCGGTCGTGGCGGCGTCTCGCCGCCACCCACGACCACAGATGCGCACTACAGTTTCGAAGCTGAATCGGATTAAATAGGGATGTCCTCAATCCGCGCCCGCACCCGCGGGCTCTCTGAGATTTGTGCAGCCAGGAGTAGTCATGACCTGTATTCGCCTTCTAGTCCTCTTCCTGCCTCTCGTCGCCATCGCGCAGCAAAACACCGAAAGCTCTGACAAAAGCATGATCCTCGCCCTGGAAAGTGCCTGGAACCAGGCTGAGATCCATCACGACGCCAACGCGGCCGCGGCACTCATGGCCGACACTTTCATCAGCATCGATCATCACGGAGCGCTGTTAAACAAGGCTCAATACCTGGCCGGAATAAAAGATACGTCCTTCAGTCCCCAGGAAATCTCCAATAGCGACACCAGTGTTTACCTCTACGGAGACACGGCCATAGTCTCCAGCGCCTACCGCACCAAGGGTATGGACAACAGCAAGCCCTTCGTCCACCGTGGCCGTTTCACGGATACCTGGATTAGGAGAAATGGCAAGTGGCAGTGCATCGCCGATCAGGAAACGCTGATCCACTGACCGCCGCACAATTCCTTATCAGCGCCGTCACAACTTCCCAATAATCTTCTTTCCAATGTCCGAGCCTTTCACGCGCGCGTCGGGAACCAACATCATCGACATCGTGATGACCGCGTCCCCCTTCTGCACATAAAATGCGTGGCCAAACGCGCCGATCATGGCGTGATCTCCGACGCCCGGAACTTCCTCGAAGCCCGGAACCGCCGCTTCGGTCACCCGCATCCCGGCCCAACCATCCGCGCTCACGCCGCGCTGCACCGTAAATGAAAAGACCCGGCCGTCTGCCGGCGGCTGCGTCATTCCCAAAGTTTTGACGATCCCTTCCAGTTCATTCGCGTTCTTCATGAGAGCAGGAAGGTTGTCGGGTTTGGGTCCTGGCCGCCGGTTCACTTCGTCAGTCTGCTTCTTGGCCTGCTCCAGTGCCATCCTCTGCAACTGGCTGACAGACTGCGGATCGGTGTAGTACGCACAGCCTGATTGATTGTCGTCTACAATCTCCGCGCTCTTCTCGATCTTCACTCCAAGGATCTTCTGCAATTCCCCCGATGACAGCAATCGGCAGTTATCGCCGGAGGCCACCACCTTCACGGAATCGCTCGAGCCGCTGCTGATCGCCGACGCATAGCTTGAGACCTTATGCTTCACCCAGTACACGCCGTACACCGCCGCTGCCCCTCCCACCATGAACAGCACGAGCAGTATTCCTCCGATCCACAGCAGCACTTTTCCCAGTCCAGAACCCCTGGGCGCTGCCATGACTGGCGCAGGCACGGGCTGATACGCCTGTGCCGGCATGGACGAAACCGGCGGCGAAGAAGTGCCGGCCACATTCACTGGCTGATAGCCCGCCTGCACCGGCGTCACTGGCGGATATGGCGTTCCCTTTGCCGGAGCGGTCGGAGCGACCGCTTTGGCTCCGCAGTTATTGCAAAACGGCCCCGTCAACGGCGTGCCACAATTCACGCAGAACCCCGGCATCGGACCCTCCTAACGTGCTCCTTAGCTTGATCTTGCATGCGGACCATCGGCCCGAGTCCGCCTGCCAAAAAAGCCGCACAATTGTACCCCCGAATTCCCACTCGGAGTACCCCAGAAACACGTCAGCCCGGGATGCATCCCGGGCTGATGTGTAACGCTCGAAAACGAAAGTCGATGTGCCGCAGTCTACGGCCAGCGTTTCGCTGTGTCTTCCCAACCCGCCGCCCGCACTGGCTGCGGTGCCGGAATCGATTGGGCCGCTGCAACCGGAATCCGCGCGGTCGCTTGCGGCCCGTTAACAGCAGTCGCCAGAGATGGCTTAGACATCTCTGACATGCTCTCCTTCTCCTCGGAAAGCAAGGGAGCCACTAGCCGCAGCGCCTCTACTTCCTTCTCCAAACGCGTCAACTCGATCTCCTTCTGACGCAACACCTCGTAGACGTTTTTCATGGTCATGGCACCCGCACCTGAGTCGATGGTTTCATACCTCACCCTCGCACTCTAGCAGAGTTGCCTGTATTGTCAAGAGTTTCACAAGCTCCGTAGTACCTCTTCTCAGAGCCGGTTGGCCTCCTCCCTGGGCTCTCCGCGGCCTTTTCGCCGCCATGGCCGCGGTTCATCTGGACGGCGGAATAGAGCAGCCAACGAGTTGTCCAATACTAGGGTGCGCAAAGCCAAACAGGGTTGCTGTGTACCGACTGCAACCAAGGCGCGCTACAATGAGGAGGTCCCTAACGGAATAGCAGGAGAGCAGATGCTACGGCGCCAATCACCAGCAGAACCAGAAGAATGTACTTATTGGCCGAAAACCACGAGCGCGAGTGCTCGATCCCAGCACTAAGAACAAGCTCCGGAGTCTCCCCAGGCCGCGCTAGAATCTCACCGATTTCCGCAGGTGCAACCATTGTTTTCTGAGCTTCCTCCGCCCGGAACGATCCCGGTACCGGTGGACTCATCGCTACCTCGGGGCCAGTCTCGGCCGCGCTTTGAGTCCGGGCCGCAGCAGTCTTGGCCATCGACGGCGCGGCTGCCGTGAACGCCCCTCCAGCCGCTTTCGAAGCCGAAACCGCCGCTACTCCCGTGGGCGGCTTCCGGCCCGGAGCTTGCAGCCGAAGCTGTCCCCGCCACTTCTTCTCTTCGCATTCCACGCAAAGTACACGCCCCGCGGAAATCGGGAACCCGCAAGCCTCGCACTTCCGCAGCCCTCGCAGCACCGGAGGCACGTGGCTCTGGTCTGCGTCGGCGGTCTTCACCCCTTCGCCGACCCCCGCAGCCGCAGCCGACCAGAACAGGTGCTTCTTCGTCAGACCAGAATTGACCGGACCAGGATCGACTGGACCAGGATCGACAAGAGCAGGATCGACCGGAGTCTGACTGGCCGTGGCGACCGGTGGACCCTGAACCTGGGGCGCCGCAGCCTGCGCTTGTGGCACCCGCGAAATCGCCTTGGGGCTTAAATCCTCCAGGGATGGAATTCCGTCGGTTAACGGTGATTCCAGCGCTGCCGCCGCTGTCGTCTCAGGAGCCTGCTCTTCCCGTAGCCGTTTTACGTCTTCGACAACCAGATCGCTCAGGAACTGCCCTTCGAAAACCTCCGGATGCACCGCTTCGGCCACCGAGCTTTCCCGCTCGCTCAGCTGCTCCGGCAGACTCGCGGTGGCATTAGCCAGCCGGACCGCCGTTTCCACCATCTCGCTCAGCCGCTGCACCGCCGAAAGGTCGCGCTCCCCGAACGCGTTCGCTTTCCCGGAGAAAAGCTCGAAGACCCCCAGGACCTGGTCATCGTTCACGACGGGCATGACCAGCACGGATGCAATTCCCATCTGCCGGCAAACCTCGCGATTCACCCGCGCGTCACGCTCCGCATCGTCGCAGCGCAGAAGCCTGCGTGTGCGCACGCTCTCGCCCGACAGCCCGAACTCAGTGGAAAGCAGCGCCCCCAGTTCCGGCGCAGTCGTGCCCGTGCTGGCGCGGCACAACATGTCCTCGCGTCCATCGCGACGCAGCGCAATCGCCGCCCCGCTCGCGCCCGTAATGTACTGTGCGCGATCGGCAAGCAGTTGAAGCGCCGCGTCCAGATCGCGTTGCGCCATCTCCGCTAGCGACCTTCCTCCGTCTTCGCCCGGAAAACGCACCGACGCCGCCATAGCGGCCTGGGACGCCAATTCACCTGAAACTCCCTGCCGCCGACTTGGAAAGCTCTGTTCCAAGAACGCTCCGTGCGGACCGAAGTCCGCCTATCTTCCTTAAGTTGTAGGGATACTTGCTTACTCTGGAGTCTCGCTCGCAGGAACTACTGTGTCAAGATTTCTTGCGCTCAGAAGTGCTAAGCCCAACGCGTCAGGACAGAGTTCCGCGCCGACATCCGAATGCTCACTTCCGCCGCAGCGCCGCCTGCGCCAGTCCATTCGCCTCGGCGTTTTCTTCCCTGCGCACGTGTGAAATCGAGAACGCCAGCGACCTCGCCAGTTTCTGGCAGGTCCAATGCAGGGAGTAGAGGCGGGGACTGCGGCAGACATACTGCCCGGTCATCTGCCGCACCACGACTTCAGAATCGGAATAAACGTGGAGTTTCCGAGCTTTCCGCTCTACGGCATACAACAGGGCTTCCATCAGGGCAGCGTACTCGGCCACATTGTTGTCCTGGTGCCCGATCCACTTTGCGATCCGGACGGGGCCGTCCGCCAGACCGCTGATCACCACCCCAATACCCGCCGGACCCGGATTCCCCAGGCACCCGCCGTCCACGTAAGCCACCAGTTCTGACGTCACTTCGATATTTCTCGCCCTACTCTGCACTGTGCCTTTATCACCCCTTGTCGTCAAGACTATTTTTTGGTTCCCCTTCAGCGTCTTGCGGTTGCTCTTTTTGCTGTGAATTCCCCTGTGCAAAAGCCGTACCGGTGGAAACAGGCGCGACCTAAGCTTTTTTATTACAATCAGTTGCGTTTCCTGTTATGCACAGCTTTGGAGGCAGTGATTGCACCAATAGTTTGCGTTGACTTTTCTAGTTACTCTGGTAACTTTGCTTCGTCGACGGTCGAAAGGGTTGGCACAATAAAATGAG
>Ga0075030_100004533_pt1 | contig 12557 bp, 7 predicted proteins | sample LitLauG_LLR_2012_FD_71393 | JGI IMG/M metagenome (GOLD analysis project Ga0075030, IMG submission 71393) | Freshwater sediment microbial communities from Pennsylvania, USA - Little Laurel Run_MetaG_LLR_2012 | ecosystem: Environmental > Aquatic > Freshwater > Creek > Sediment | place: USA... | reverse complement strand
CATCAACCGCGACTTCGCCGACGTGAAGACGATCATGGCGCGCATGGGGTACGCGGTCATGGGCACAGCCTCAGCCTGCGGCGCAAAACGCACCATTGAAGCCGCCCAAAAAGCGATCGCTTCGCCGCTGCTCGAAGCCGGCGCAATCGATGGCGCCCGCGGCATCCTCATCAACATCACCGGATCAACCTCGCTCAAGCTCGCCGAAGTGCAGCAGGCCTGCTCGATCATTCAGGGCGCCGCCCACGAAGACGCCAACATCATCTTCGGCGCCGTTCTCGACGAGAAGATGAAAGACGCCGTGAAGATTACCGTCATCGCCACAGGCTTCCGCGAGGTTCCCACCGGCAAGCGCCGTCCGCAGGAAACGCGCACGTCCTTCGCGGCCGCTCACGACGACGCCATGGACTTCCCCGAACCGCTCGGCCCGCGCGATTCCATGCCCGAACCGCCAAAGCACATCATGTCGGAAGAAGCGCCGATGCCTGTGCCGACACCCAATTTCGTCAGCGACCCACCAATGCCAATGATGCAAGCCGCGGAACCAGTCGCTCCGGAAGTCATTTCGCTCGACACCATGCGCAACGCCATCGTCTCGAACTTCGAGCAAGATGATCTCGACGTGCCCGCGTTCCTGCGCAAGCGCAATGAAGTAATGTGAGGAGCAGCGAACAACGGACGGCTGGCATCCAGAGGGTCGCAAAAAGGCATTCACCACGAAGGCCACGAAGGATCACGAAGGATAAGCCTAGGCAGTTTTCCTTCGTGGGACTTCGCGGCCTTTGTGGTTGATGTACTTTAGGGCGCTCACCCCGAAACTCTACTTTTTGCCGTCCACGCCGAAGTCAAACAATCCCGAGCCGCCCATCGCCGACAACACGCCGCCGTAGAGAAAACCATACTCCCCGGGCACGAAGTCGGCTTTGGGCTGCACCTTGTAAATCCCGGTTCCGACTTTCTCGTAGGCGAACTCGACCAGATCCTTCGGAGGAACGGTCGCCGATACTCCGCCACTCCCCGGAATATCGCGCTCATTTTTCTTGCTCTCCATTTTCGTCAGAACGAATTCATTCGGACTCGATGCGTTCTGAAATGCATACGATCCGCCGGCAGGGTTTCCACCCGGCGTCGCAAAATAGAAGTAGAAGGTCGGATGCTTCTCGGTCAGGCGTAGGTGCGCCTTGCTTCCGTAGATGACCGACGTCCACTTCATTTTCCCGAAGCCCCCTCCAAACGCTCCGAAACCTCCTCCACGTCCCATCTTCGGTTGTGGTCCTGAATATGGCGCCGCATCGAGCTTGGTCATGTGCGCGCCACCGGTCTGATCGACGCAATAGATTCCGGCTTCGTGAGGCGCCAACGGATCATTCGGATCCGGCGGCTTCTTTTCCACCGGAGCCACTTCCGCGGGCGGTGCGGCCTTTGCCTTCTCCGGTTCCGCCACCACGGGCTTCGGCTCCGGAGGCGGCGGCTCGTTCGGTGGCAAGGTTCCCACGATGGTATTGGCTTTGCCCTCATACACCTCGACCGCCATTTCAAAATTGTGATATCCCTGGCGCGATATGCGTAGTTTGTGCGGTCCGGGTGGAACGTTACTTACTTTCAGAGTTCCGTCCGTGCTAGTCGTTCCCTTGCGCTCGTCATCGATATAAACTTCGGCCTGTCCCGGTTGCGCGTGAATTGTGAGGTCCGCCATGGACGGAGGCGCAGGTTTTGCCGGCGCCGGCGACAATTTACGCAACGTCTCCAACAGATCAGGCGTTGCTCCCGCTTGCGTAAACTCCTTCTCGACATCCGGTGTCATCGAAAAAGCGATCCCGTACTTGTTCACCAGGAACTGCACTCGCGCCATCGGGTCCTGCTGCAGCAGTTTCAGCACCTGATCCTTGGACAATCCGGTGCTCGACTGCCCCACACCGACCGCGCACATCACGGCAAACGCAAAGAGGACAACCAGGACGGCGCGCAGAGATCCAAACACACATACTCTGCGCACAGCAGACCGAAATCGCTCTGACACAGAAGAAGGCATATCGAACCTCAGTGGATCAGCTCATTTTCTTTTGCCACTTGCTCACGCAAGTGCTTGATATGTTGCTTCAGCGCCGTATCCGAAGGATCCAGGGCTGCCGCCTGTTCGTATTCTCGTAAGGCATCTTCGTATTTTCCCTGGTTCTCATCGTCGCGCGCCCGCAGCAGAGCTTCGGCAAAGCCTGTGCCCCGTGAAACCGCCTTCGGTTCATGCTTGGCCGGCGAATTCTTTCGCACAACGTCAGACGTCTGATCGCTCCGCTGTGATCCGCGACTCGACCCGCTTGTTTCTGCGGCAGGGTTGTCATCGACACTCGCTCCCTGGCTGCCTGCAGACGCGCTGCTTTGATCGACAGGAACTTTTTGCGTTTGTGAACTCTCCGCCTGACGGTTGTCTGTCGTGGCGCCTGCCCCATTCGTGACTGTCTGGCCCATTCCGCCGCCGGGAGCCTTCGTGTCCGTTTGCACAGCCGGGGCGCCGGCGTTTCCTCCGAACGCCGGAGCGATCTGCGGCCAGAACTTCCACGCCGCAAGTCCACCGGCGATTGCCAGGCACGCTACCACGCCGACGATCCAACCAGCCCGTGATTTTGGCTCTGGTTCGAGAAGGTAATGCTCGCGCGGCTGCGTTGCGGTTCGCCCGGTAATTCGCGCGGGAGAACCCGACGCCAGATCCTGCCCCGAATACTGCGTCCCCGCCGGCGCCGTAGCCATGGGCACCCCGTAATAGCCAGCCGCCACCGCAACGTCGGGCGCGAAACCTGCCGCATGCTCAGCCCACTCAATCTCGCCGATCAGCGCTGCTGCGCTGGGTGGCCGATTCTGCGGATCTTTCTCCAAACACCGCATCACTACTCCCGCAACCGCATATGGAATCTGCAAATCTGGCCGCGCCTCCCACAGCGGACGCGGTGCCGTCTGCAAATGCGCCAGGATCCACTGCACGCTCGTGTCCGCCTTGAACGGCAACGCGCCCAGCAACATCTCGTACATCACGATCCCCAGCGAATAAATATCCGAACGACCGTCGATCTGATCTCCCCGCAGCCCTTTCGCCTGTTCGGGCGACATGTAAGCAGGCGTGCCGATCACATGTCCCGTTCCCGTCAACGTTGTGCCGCGCGTCGCGTCATCCGATTGCGCTTCTTTCGCCTTCGCAATCCCGAAATCGAGCAACTTGGCCCGCTCTCCCTCGCCCGCCACACTCGGTGCTAACAGCACGATATTGGCGGGCTTCACATCGCGGTGAACAATTCCCATCCGGTGCGCCGCATCGAGAGCGCCCGCAATCTGCCGGATCAGCGGGCAAACCCGCCCCGCCCCCATAGGAGCCTCAGCCTGAATCACATCCTTCAGACCGCGCCCGTCCACATACTCCATCACGATGAACGGGCGCCCATCTTCGGCTTCGTCGATATCGTCTACGCGCACCGCACTCGGATGTTGCAGCTTGCGCGTCAGCACCGCCTCGTGCATGAACCGCTTCACAAACGCGCGATCGCGCGCCAGCTCTTCATTGATCACTTTGAGCGCGCGCAGTTCTTCGAATCGCACGTGCATCGCTTTGTACACTACGGCCATGCCGCCTTCGCCCACTTTGCCGAGAATTCGATACTTGCCACGCACCAGCGTCCCGTCATGCCACGCGCCGACTTCCAATAGAGCGGCGCCGTCACGCGGACAGTGCGTAAAACCGGCCTGATACGTGGCCTGGCAACTCGGACAAGTTTTCATTTTGTGTGGGCGGATGAGCGTTAGCTCAGGTTCGGGTCGCTCGTAATCTACACCCGAAAAACTTCCTATTCAATCGTGCTCGTCGTCTCATTCCCGTTACATCCACCACCTCCCCTACCCCGCGAGATCACTCTGCTGCCTGTGCAAATCGCGCCTTATTGCGAACCACGTGGACGTCTTGTTGAAAATCTCTGCACACTGGGAAGTACCTTTCCAGTAACTAAGTAACGTGTTACCGAAAGCCACTGAACCAAGGTAATATCCCTGAATGTCTTTGTCCCAGAATGGGTTAAATGGAAATTAATGGTAATCACGATCTAAACTTTGACATTGCCAGAAATCCGCTAAGTCTCTTATTATCGGAAAGTTGGGGGATAATAGGCGTGGTTACCAAGCGCTGGCACGCGCCTTGCACTCAATGTACCTAGATTCCGGGGAGTGAGATCTGTAAGATGTCCGAAAATAAGCGCCGTCTTCTTCGTCTGATTGTTGCCTTTTTCGCGTGCCTGCCCATGGCAAGCCTGAGTTGGGCTGCCCACATCAACACGCACACTTCGACGAAATCGAAATCGCAAAAGATCAGCGAGACCCAGCGCACACGTCGGCGCATGCGCCGTCTTGCACGCACCCACAGCACCAACGTGACGCGCGTATCCGCGACAACCCGCCGCCGTCGCTGGCATGAACGCTTCTCCATGAGTTCGTTCGCCGAGGACATCGCGAACGGTGACATCACTACCGGAGAGGATCCAGTCGTCCGCCAGGCGGCTCTCGACGCGCTGGGCAACATGAACGGCACCGTTGTCGCGATCGAGCCCACCAGCGGACGCGTGCTCGCCATGGTGAACCAGAAGCTGGCTCTCGCCAGCGGCGCGCAACCCTGCTCCACCATCAAGCTCTCCGTTGCGCTCGCCGCGCTGAGTGAAGGCCTGGTTTCGAAAGATACTCCGGTTTCGCTGGGCGCACGGTGGCACATGAATTTGACGGAGGCCCTGGCGCACTCCAACAACGCCTATTTCGAGGCCCTGGGCCGCAAGCTCGGTTTCGAGAAGGTCGCCTATTATGCGCATGAATATGGTCTTGGCGAGCTTGCAGGCTACGACATTCCCGGCGAACAGCTTGGCGAATATCCCGACGCTGTGATTCCCACGAAACTTGGCGGCGTTGGCAAGATGTGCTCCTTCGGTGAGGGCGTTTCCATGACTCCACTGCAACTTGGCGCCATGGTCTCTGCCATCGCGAACGGCGGAACCCTCTACTACCTGCAGCATCCGACCACGCCGGAGGAAGTCGCGAACTTCCAGCCGCGCGTGAAGCGCCAACTCGACATTGCTCCGCTGATCCCCGAAATTTCGGACGGTATGGCTGGCGCTGTGCAGTACGGCACCGCACGCAGCGTGCGCCTCAACTTTAACGAAGAAGAAGTCCTGGGAAAGACCGGAACCTGTTCCCACGAGGGAACGCGCTACGGCTGGTTTGCTTCTTACGCCAATACCAACGTCGGCCGCATCGTAGTGGTTGTCTTCCTGCAGGGTGGACGTCCGACCTTCGGCCCCAAAGCCGCCGAAATCGCAGGCCGCATGTACCGCAACATGTACGATCACAATTTCTTCGTCGCAGGTCCTGCCGTACTGCCTGATCAGTCGGCGGTCAAAACGGTCAGCACTAATCCGTAACTAAGTCGCAGCCACATCCACAAAGACGCAGCTTCGGCTGCGTCTTTCGTTTTCGAGTCCGCTCTCGGTTCCCGCGGGCTTGGCATCGTTCGCAGCTCTTCTCCTCGCCATATTAGCCAGCCTTAATGCAAGCCTGGCGGGCAAACTGCCGATGTCTTGGCAGTAAGACCTCACCGCTTTGAGGTTGTTTCTTCCGCGCTTATGCCTATTGCGAACAAGTCTTCGTCTACGCTGTGGAAAAGCCTTCTGCGTCATATTCGCCATGCCGTGGGATTTCCTCACCGCCCTGAGGTTCACTTCCGCCAGCTCGCCGAAATCATCCCGCAAATCATCTGGACCGCCATACCCGCCGGCGGGCTTGACTACTGCAACCACCGCTGGACGGAATTGACGGGTCAACCCGTCGAACACGCGATGGGGATGGGCTGGCAAGATGCGCTCCATCCAGACGACCTGCCAGTCGCGCTCCGCAATTGGGAAAGAGGACAGCGCGACGGAGCTACGATCGAGGCCGAATACCGTTTTCGTACCAGCGACGGCACCTTTCGCTGGCACCTGGTTCGCGCCACAGCCTTACGCGACCCGAATGGAAATATCATCCATTGGTTCGGTTCGTGCACCGATATCCAGGATCAGATGCACGCGCAGGAATTGCTCGAAAAACAAATCAAGTTGCACACGGCCGCGCTGATGGAAGCGAACGCCCGTCTCGAAGCAGAAATGAAAGAGCGCGCTCTCGCGCAGCAGGAACTTGATCACCAGAACGAACGCATGCTGAAGGAACTGACCCGCCGCTCGGTCCGCGCCATTACGCTTGCCAAACTCGCGGAGCTTTTGCAAAGCTGTGGTACCCTGCAGGACGTTTTCTCTGTTGTCGCCGGCATGGCCCCGAAAGTCTTCCCTGATTTTCGTGGTGCCGTACTGCTCTTCAATTCATCGCGCAAGATGCTCAAGGTCACTGTTCGATGGAGTGATTGTGCCTTGCCGGCGGAGATCTTCGAACCGCAAGACTGTTGGGCCTTGCGCACCGGGCACCTGCACTATGTCTCGGCGGGCGATTCAACCGCCCCGTGTGCGCACGTCTCTTCGCTGGGCTCTTCGTATCTCTGCGTACCGTTGGTCTCGCAAGGCGAGGCCATCGGAGTCCTGCATTTTCAAATCAATCACCCAATCGAACTTGGGGATTCAGAGAAATCCATCGCCTGTACCTTCGCCGACCAGATCGCTCTTTCGGTCGCCAATCTCCGCCTGCGCGAAGCGCTTCGCAACCAATCGATTCGCGATCCGCTTACCGGACTCTACAACCGCCGTTATCTGGAAGAGATGATGGAACGCGAGACGCGCCGCGCCGTCCGCGCCGAGCACGGGCTTGGCGTTCTCATGCTCGACCTCGACCACTTCAAAAGATTCAACGACACCTATGGTCACGATGCCGGAGACACCGTTTTGCGCGAGACGGCTGCTTTTCTTACGACCAGCGTCCGCGCCGAAGACATTATCTGCCGCTACGGTGGAGAAGAATTCGTAATCATCCTGCCCATGGCCGACGCGCGCGCGTCCCACGCCAGGGCAGAACGCATCCGTTCGAGAATCCGCAATCTCTCCGCCTTGCATCAAGGCAAAGCGCTCGGAATCATCACCGTTTCCATCGGCGTTGCTGAGTTGCCCGAACATGGCACTACGCCAAAGGAACTCCTCGCCGCCGCCGACGCTGCCCTCTACCGCGCCAAGCGCGATGGTCGCGATCGAGTTGTCGTTGCAGAGGTAAAACCGGCGGGCGATCCACCACTCCCGGTTCAGGTCGCCCCCTCCAGAGTGTGACTTACTTTTTCAACTCCCGGGCCCAGTTCTGCACCAAAACCAGTGGCTGGTTCTCTTCCTTCAAGTCTCCGCTGTTCATCAAGAACATCTTTCCGTCCGACGACACGACGTAGGGGCCTTGCTGGTTTTGCACTCCAGAACCACGAAACAGTAGATGGGGCGTGTCAAACTGAATGGTCTTGCCATCCGTCTTCACATTGCACGCCATCACGTTATCTGCGGCGTCAAGAAAGAACAGTTCCCTTCCGTCGCGCCGCCACTCTGCCCTCGTACCGCCACTCGCGGATACCTGCCATTTCACTCCTCCCCCCGGGAAGGCCGTCACGTAGATTTCGGATGGACCCGATTCGTTATTCTCGTAGGCGACCCATTTTCCGTCTGGCGACAGCGCAGGAAAATTGTTATCGAATGTGCTCTCGACCACAGTGACAGGTTTGCGCTCACCGAATAGCGGGAGAGCCCATATCCCCGGTCTCCCTTTGTCGGCCGCCACATGCGTGAACATGAGATAGCGTTGATCCGGAGAGATCCCTCGCGGGAATTCAATGTCGTTGTTTTGCAAGACGGGCTGTTCCGGGCCGCTGCCATCGGCCAGCTTTGAGAAGATTTGGAAAAACCCCTTTCCATTGGAGGCGTAGAAGATCGTCTTCCCATCCGGCGACCACACTGGAAATCTCTGCACAGACGGACCAAACGTCAAGCGCGTCTTCGTTCCTCGTGCCAGATCAAAAATCCAGATATCGATAATTCCCTGGCTCGTCAACAGCCCCGTTGCCACTCGTTTTCCATCCGGAGATATAGCTGGATCGAAATAGCGATCCAATTCGCCCAGCGCGCCGCTCTGCTTTCCGTCGCGGGTGAACCACAACAGGCGCCAGCCTCCTTCCATGCTGCCGGTCTGGTAAAGAAGCGTTCCATCTTCCGACGCAGAAAATACGGGCCGATTGGAGATCGTGTTCGTGGCAATATGTTCGGCGATCGGAACGGGCGATCCTTTTAACTCGATCTTTTTGGGATCGAACGGCTGCGCCAATAGAGTGCGGTCGCGCATGAACAGCAGGTAGCCTTGGCTATAGCGCGCCATCAGTTCACTTCGCATCAGTGGTTTCGCATCGAGCGATCCTAGTGTCCCCGCGTAGAGTGTGTGTTCCTGGACGCCTCGTGAGTTGCGCGCCCAGAACAGAAAGTGCAAACCATCAGGCAGGAAGTAAGGCCAGCGGTGACTGTTCTCTGCGTGCGGAAGATCAAGTCTCGAGGCAGGCTCGGGCGTGCCGCCTCCCGAAGAAACTCTCATCAGGTTCGATCCCGTCCCCGGCGCAAATACGATCACTCCTTCCCTGCTCCAGGAACCGCCACGCGCGCTATTCACGTCACATATAACTTGCGGCGGTCCACCGTCAAGGCTGATCCGCTTCAATTTTCCTTCTGCAAAAAAGCCAACCTCTCGGCTGTCTGGCGACCAAAACGGATAGCTGGCATCGTTGGTTCCGGGACGCACGTCCGCCGTAAGTGAATTCAGCGCGCGGATGTAGAGCATCACGTTGCCCTTATCATTGCGGCCGCTGAACGCGATCTTCGTACCATCGGGAGAAATCTCCGGTGGTCCCGCCTCTGGAGACAACGTCACAAACGACGTTCCAACAGGGGCCAGAATCGATGACCGCAACACCCCATTCTGATGCACGTTGAACGTCCCGTACGCAGTCGCCAACGCCAAGCCGAGAGCGAATGCTCCAACCGCAACGATCGACAGGCGCTCACCGCCTCGTGAAGTTGTCGGAGCCTTGGTCTCAGCACCACTTTCGGCGATCCACTTCAACTCAAGTCTCACATCCTGCGCCGTCTGCAACCGCTCGCTGGGATCCTTCTCAAGACAAGTTCTCACCACGTGATCCAGTGCCGCAGGTAAAGTTGGCTGAAGCTGCTGAATCGATTCCGGATCTTTTTCCAGGATCGCCGTCAGTACGCTCAACTGGCTCTTGCCCTCGAAGGCCTTTCGTCCTGTCACCATCTCGTACAACACGCATCCGAGGCTAAAGACGTCGCTCCTCGCATCCGCCTCTGCGCCCTGCAAAACCTCCGGTGCCATGTACTGGAAGGTGCCCACCACTGTGCCCCGCTGCGTCAGATCCTTCGATTTGGAACTTAATTCGGCGATAGTCATGGTGGGCGTGGATGGCGTCATGCTGCTGATGGCTGCGGCGGATCCCGTCAGCGTCGCCGTTGTTTTTGCCAACCCGAAATCCAGCAACTTGGCGCCGCCGGAAGTCAGCATGATGTTCCCCGGCTTCAGGTCTCGATGCAGAATGCCCGCCCGGTGCGCGGCCGCGAGGGCCTCGGCAACCTGAATCCCATAAGCCAAAGCCTGCTTCAGCGGTAAAGCGCCCTTCCTCAACCGATCGGCCAGAGACTCGCCTTCCAGGTACTCCATCACCAGGAAGGAAGTCCCGTCTTGCGTACCGACATCGTAAAGGTGACAGATGTGGGGATGATTCAGGGATGACACCGCCCGCGCCTCGCGTTCGAAGCGCGTTTTCAACTCTGCACTCGAAGAAAGATGTTCGGGAAGAATCTTGACCGCGACCACTCGATCTAGGCGCGTATCGCGTGCGCGGTAGACCTCGCCCATGCCGCCCGCGCCTAGCGACGACTGAATCTCATAAGGCCCGAGTCTGCTTCCGGAAGTGAGGGCCATAAGCGCGTGACATTATATCCCTCTAGTCCAACGGCGGCGCTAGAAAGCAAAAACGCCCAGCCTGCCGGCTGGGCGTGAACCTGAAGCGCAAGTAAACTTCAACTCCGCTGCCCGGGTCCCTTGCTTTCGTCGCTCGCGATCACTCCGTCCTTAATGTGAATCACGCGGTGCGCGTACTCGGCGATATCGCCTTCGTGCGTAACCAGGATGATCGTATTCCCCTCTGCATGCAGCCGGTCAAACAGCGCCATGATTTCCACGCCGGTCTGTGAGTCCAGGTTACCGGTCGGTTCGTCGGCCAGGATGATTGATGGCTTATTCACCAATGCGCGCGCAATCGCGACGCGCTGCCGTTGACCGCCGGAGAGTTCATTCGGTTTGTGATGCATGCGCGACTCCATGCCTACCGCCTTAAGCGCGCCCTTTGCCCGTTCGACACGCTCCTCCGTCGGGATGCCGGCGTAAATCAGCGGCAGTTCCACATTGTGCAAAGCCGTCGCACGCGCCAGCAGGTTGAATGTCTGGAACACGAATCCAATCTCCTTGTTCCGGATACGTGCCAGTTCATCGTCATCCAACTCGCTGACCAACTGGCTGTTCAGCCAGTAATTCCCTTTCGTCGGTGTATCGAGGCATCCAATCAGGTTCATCAGCGTCGATTTGCCCGAACCCGAAGGCCCCATGATCGCGACATATTCGTTGCGCTGAATCCGCAAATTCACGCCGCGCAACGCATGGACCTGCTGCTCCGAGCCCATGTCATACGTCTTCCACAAATCTTCGGCCGCAATCATGCACGATTCCGGGGGTGCCAAAGTCGCGCTGGTAGGCATGCTGATGAGTTCTGCCGTTGCCATGTTTTTCTCCTGGTCCGATGCCACTGACCTCTCCGCTTTCTAGGGATTAGGGACTAGGTGCCAGGGGCCAGTTTGTCCGGCATCCCAATCTTGTCGTCCGGTTTCCCGTTCTTCCTGATCTTTCTTTCAATCCCTGCTTTCCAGACCCTGACCCCTAAACCCTGATCCCTTTTGGACGTTTCAGCCAACCGAACGTTATGTCTCCTCCTCTACTTTCTTCGGCACACTATTGTCGATCTTGACGCTGCTCCCCGGCCGCAACGTACGCAAGACCTTGTAACTTCCCGTAATGACCTCGTCGCCTTCCTTTAACCCGTCCACTACTTCTATATCGGTTGTTCCTGTAATTCCTGTTGTAACCGGAACGAACATGGCTTTCTTGTTACGGATGACGAAGACACCTTGCAATTCCTCGTCCTTCTTGGACTTGGATGCGGCCTCTGCCGTCGAAGGTGACGCGGCATGCACCGAACCGGGCGGATTATTTTGCGCGTCAATCTGATCCTTGGTGCGCAGGGTCAACGCCTGGATCGGTATCGATAGCACATTGTTCTTCTTCGCGGTCGTAACCTTCGCCGTTGTAGAAAGCCCCGGTCGCAAGTCTTTCGGCGGATCCGTCAGGGTTACGACCACCTTGAAATCCTTGGCTTCTTCGCTTGCTGTGGCCTGCTGCGAGGTAGAGACACCGCTCGACCGCACAATGGCGTTGTTCCCAATCTCTGATACGTTCCCGTGGAAGGTTTTGTTCGGAATTGCGTCGATCGTAACCTCCGCCGGTTGCCCAAGGTGCACATTCACGATGTCGGTCTCGTCCACCTTGACTTCTGCCGTGATCACTGCCATGTCGGCAATCGTCATCAACGTGCTGCCCAGCGCGTTCTGGATACCAACCACCACCGACTCTCCTTCGCGCACTGGCAGGTTGGTTACGACCCCGTCGTAGGGCGCGGCATAGCTCGTCTTTTGCAATACGTCCGTCACACGCTTTAAGTTCGCTTGCGCTTGCGAGACGTGCTTGGCCGCAGAATCCTGCTGCGCCCTGGCCTGTGCCACACGTGCCTGCGCCTGCGTGAGCATGGCGTCCGCGGTGGCCCAGGAGTTCTTGCGGCTGTCAAAGTCAGACTTCGCGATCAAGCCGTCCTTGAACAAATTCTGTGCGCGATCCCAATCCTGCTTGTTCCGGTCGTAATCCGCTTGCGCGCGCAACAGATCGGCTTGCGAAGTCTTCAGCCCCGCATCGGCAGCAACGGCGTCAGTTTCCGCCGCCTGCAGCGCCGCCTGATTCGCGTTCATGTCCGCCGCCGATTGCACGTTGTCGATCTGCGCCAGCAATTGCCCCTTCTTGACCTGATCCCCTTCCTTCACATAAAGGTGGGTGATCTTTCCGTATGCATTCGCACCGATGTTGACGTAGGTCTTCGGCTTGATCTCACCGGACGCACTCACCACCGTAGCCAGATCCTGCCGCTGCGCCTTGCCCGTCTGCACCGTGACTACGTTCTTGCTGCTCTGATGAACGGTAAAACCGATCATCGCTGCCAGCACAACCGCAATCCCGACCCCAATCGCGATTTTTTTCCAAGTCTTCATGATTTCCGCCACCACCCTGAGAATATCGTTTTTCTACAGAAGGCCAACTCTCAGAAACCAGTGAATTACAAGAACACCCCTCCTGTGCGCTAGGGTGACGGACACACCCTCTAGTACGATCCTTGAGCCGAGAAAGTTCCCGATCAGGAATAG
>Ga0075030_100004531_pt1 | contig 12557 bp, 15 predicted proteins | sample LitLauG_LLR_2012_FD_71393 | JGI IMG/M metagenome (GOLD analysis project Ga0075030, IMG submission 71393) | Freshwater sediment microbial communities from Pennsylvania, USA - Little Laurel Run_MetaG_LLR_2012 | ecosystem: Environmental > Aquatic > Freshwater > Creek > Sediment | place: USA... | reverse complement strand
CGGGTAAGAAGCCCATCGACACGCAGGTCTACAATCACAACTTCTTCATGCTCGACGGCGCGACCATTGGCCCGGACACGGTGGTCCGTTTCCCCTGGCAGCCGCAGCCCGATAAGCCGTTCGCCAATGGAGGCGAAGTGCGCGGCACCGAGATTCATTATCAAAATGAGCTGCCGGCCGGCCAATCCGTGGCCGCCGACCTGCGGGGGTTTGGTGCGAACGACGCCAGCATCGAGAATCACAAGGCCGGCGTGGGCGTCCATATTGTGGGCGACCAGCCTTTGACGAAACTCTACTTCTGGTCCATCCGCACCGTGGCGTGCCCGGAGCCCTACGTAAGGATCCAGGCCGCGCCCGGCAAAGAAGCCAAGTGGCGGATCCACTACGAACTGTACAAGATCGCGAAGTAGTCCCCTAAAGCTTTTCGTACTACCCGACGATCTCTCACGCATGACGCGTATCCTCTCTTTCGTTCTGGTGTGTGGATCGATCGTCTCCGCGGGCAACCGCGCGGAAACGACGACATATGTCGAAGGCAACATTACTGGCGTGACGCCGAACACCGGGGGCACGCTGCTGTTCTCCGACGATAAGGCTATGTATTTCCGTACCGGTCTGGCAACGGTTGCGGTGCCGTATCCGGCGATTGTGAAGGCCGAACTGGGCGCGACGCGCGAGATTACGCACGGCGCCCCTATCTATAAGGTCTGGGCGCGCCACAAGAAGACTGAGACGCAGTTCCTAAAAGTGGACTTCAAGGGCGACGACGGTGAAGACAAGACCATGACGTTGGAATTGGCGCAATCCTCCGCCGCAGGCGTGCTGTCCTCCATTCAGGATCATCAGGCGGTCGCGAAGGCTAACGCTCCCGAGGCTGCGCCGGACGCCGCGGCGGCTCCGAAGGAAGTGGCCAAGGCTGCTCCTGCTGCCGTGTCTGCGCCCACGCCGGTCGCCGCCGCGAAACCTGCGCCTGCAATCGACAAGACTGACAAGGCGACGTTGGCCACGCCGCCCAAGCCGGGCAACGCATGGTGGGGCGATACGATCTGGAAGACGCAGTCCAACGCCGCCACCTGGACCAGGCCTGCCGGCCCAATTGCTCCTGAGGAGTAAGATGTATGAATGCGGGGCGTGCTCTGCGTTCTATTTCTGACTCTCGGCGTGTGGGGAGTGCTGCGCGCGCAGAAGCCTTTTAAGGCCTATCAGGGCATTGAGTACGAAGACTTCCAACTGCCCTCGGATTATCAGAACAAAACCGAGTGGACGCGCGCGCGTCTGCACTATCAGGATTACTTCGGCTCAGAGCGCATCCGGCGCGGAGGCCCTGGCTCCTGGACCATGGATTACCCGCGCTCGGACCGGCACTTGCTTGAGGGGGTGCGGCGGCTGACCCGCATTGATACGCGGTCAGTGGAGCAGGTGGTGGATCTCGACGGCACCGACGACATCTACAACTGGCCGATGCTGTACGCAGTGGAGGTGGGGCATTGGGGCCTTACCGACGAGCAGGCCGCGCAGTTGCGCGAATTCCTGCTTCGCGGGGGCTTCCTGATGGTGGACGATTTTCACGGCACGCAGGAGTGGGGCATTTTCGTCGCCAGCATGAGGAAGGTTTTCCCGGACCGTCCGATTGTCGACCTGGAAAACTCCGACCCTATTTTTCACACCATCTACGATTTAGGCGAGCGGTTCCAGGTGCCCGGCTGGCAGTTCTACCGCAGCGGACGCATCTATGAAAAAGACGGCTACAATCCGAAGTGGGCCGCGATTACCGACGATCGCGGACGCGTTATGGTGGCGATCTGCCACAACATGGATCTGGGCGACGCCTGGGAGTGGTCCGACGATCCGAGGTATGCGGAGAAGTGGGCGTCGTTGGCGTACAGAATCGCGATGAATTATTTCACCTACGATTTGTCGCACTGAAGCCACTTGGATCGGGCATTCGGGTAGCGAAGGGGACAGACCGCTGTGTCCCTGAGCAGGATTCGTTGAAAGTGCGGCTTTGTGGGTTGGGACACAGTGGTCAGTTCTCCTTCGCCGGAGGCTAGGCGGCGCGGTATGTGCCGAGCACGCGGAGGAAGTCGGCCACTTCTTCCAGGTGACCGAGCGCTTTTTTCACCACCGGATCGGTGCTGCGGCCCAATAAATCGAGGTAAAAAAGATACTCCCACGGCTTGCCCCGGAGCGGGCGCGACTCGATTTTCACCAGGTTCAGATCTCTGAGCGCCAGTGCGCTCAGAGCGCGAAAGAGCGCTCCGGGGATATTTTTCGTGGAAAAGACCAGGGACGTCTTCCAGGGCTTGCTCGCATCGCCGCGTGCCGTGCGAGGTTTGGTGCCGGCGGGCTCCAGCAGGAAAAAGCGGGTGAAGTTCTGGCGGTCGTCCTCAATTTCACGGCGCAGGATTTTTCCGCCGTAGATTTTCGCCGCCAGTTCGCTGGCGATCGCCGCGGCATCGGCTGGCTTTTCCTTCATGATCATTTTGACGCTGCCGGCGGTGTCGTAGAACGTTTCGCGGCGGATGCGTTTATGAGCGCGAAAAAAATCCAGGCACTGATTCAGCGCCACCGGATGAGAGTACACTGTGCGCACCCGCTCGAACGCCACGCCAGGAGCGGCGATCAGATTGTGTACGATCCTGACGCTGGTCTCCGCCGTGATCTCGAAGTCGTAGCGCAGCAGCAGGTCGTAGTTTTCATGCACGCTGCCGTGCAATGTGTTCTCGATGGGCAGCACGGCGGCGTCCACTTTTTCGGCCCGCAGAGCCGAGAACACTTCTTCGAAGCGCTGGTAGGGCACGGGCTCGGCCTTCGCTCCCAGCAACTGGCGGATGGCGCTCTGGCTGAACGCTCCCAACTCGCCTTGAAATCCAACTCGTTTCATTTTTCCCCGTCCTTGACCGGACCATCCCAGCGCCGAGCCTCGGGGGAGGGAATCCCCAGCAGGTCCAGCACACGGTCCACGCTATGATCCACGATATCGAGAATCGACTGGGGATTGTTGTAGAAGCCCGGAATCGGCGGGGCGATGATCGCGCCCATTTCGGCCAGCGCCGTCATGGAGCGCAGATGCCCAAGGTGGAACGGCGACTCGCGGACCATGAGGATCAGTTTGCGCCGTTCCTTGAGAATGACGTCGGCGGCGCGCACCACCAAATTGTTGCTGATACCTGCCGCGATGGCGGACATCGTATGGATTGAGCAGGGCGCGACCACCATGCCGTCGGTGGGAAACGATCCGCTGGCCAGCCGGCATCCTATATCTTCAGCGGGGTAGGTGACCGTGGCCAAGGCTTTGAAGTCGGCCGCTGATTTGCGCATTTCCAGGTAGGCGGTGCGCTCGCCGGCGCGGGAAAGGACCAAATGAGTCTCCATTTTCGGGGTAGAGTGAAGCTTTTCCAGCAGCCTCCAGCCGTAAATGCTTCCGCTTGCGCCAGTTAACCCGACGATGATGCGCAAAATACCCTCCCTTTTTCGCTTCCCCTGTGCCGTTTTTTCTAAAGTACCACGTCTGTGGATATTCTTGTTCTGAATTCAGAACGGCCCTGCGGGAAAATCCTTGCTATCCAGACGCCGCTCCCGATATAATTCAAGCCGAGCCTAACTCGTCAGGCTCTATAACGCATAGTACTGGCTGCGCTTAGGGACCTGAAAGAGAACACATCGTCCATCATGGAGGAACCCGGACAGAAGCTCAAGAGAATACGGGAGCGGTTGCGCCTTCGTTTTCGCGATGTCGAGGAAGCCAGTTCGCGGATCGCTGCCCTGCACGAGAGTGACGAGTTCGTGGTGGCCCTCAGCCGCTTGGCGGACATTGAAAACAAAGGGACGATGCCCTCCGCATACCGCCTGTACTCGCTGTGCGCGATTTACCGGCTGGATATGGCGGAGGTGTTGGGATGGTACGGCGTTACCCTGTCCACGCTGCCCGCAGACGCGGCGGTGATTCGGCACACTCAGACGCACACCATCAACTTCAGGGCCGAAGAGGGCGAGATTCAGGTGCCGATCTCGCTGGATCCGGGCATCGATTTGAGCCGCACGGTATTCCTCAGCCGTTTAATCCAGCGGTGGGGGACGCTTCCCCTCATGCTCTTCAAGAATATCGACTTGCGGAATTTTCGCTACGGGTTGATCGGGAGCGAGGACTGGTCGATGTTCCCGATTATTCCGCCAGGTTCGCTGGTGGTGATCGACGACACGCGGCGCAAGATCGTGAATACCGGATGGACATCGGAATTCGAGCGTCCGATTTATTTCCTGGAACACAGGGACGGGTACATTTGCGGATGGTGCACGCTGCGCGAAGGCACGGTGATTGTGCAGCCACACCCGGCGTCGCTGTACGATCCGAAATCCTACAAGTATCCCGAGGAAGTGGAAGTGATCGGGCAGGTTACGCAAGTGGCGATGAGTCTCGATCCTGCTGCTCGACGGCGGAATGCTGCTGGCGCCTGAGGTCTTCCGCGCGCAGGAAACCCAGCAAAGTCTCAAAATCGCGGGCGAACAGTTCGGCCTCGACCGGCAATGCGCTGTCCGGAATAAAGCTGCGATAAAGCCCTGATTTCAGCCAGTGCACCACGACCTGATCCCTGTTCGGCTCCACGCCATTGAGGTAATCCTTCAAGTCGTCGCTTTTTGCGCCCAGACTTAGGTTCAGCCAGGCGACGAACTCCTTCGCATGACTTTCCCGCAGCGCCCGCGCTGCTTCGTCGCGGCCGAAGGAATTGGTCAGGCCGTGATGTTTATATGCGCCTGAATGGGTGTCCCTTAAGGACGCCAAGTAGGCTAAACGACCACAAAGCGTAGGAATTTTGGATAAAGTGTGTTTCCACAGATCCGCGAGTGCGGTCCGTTCCAAGCGGGCTATCGTTTTGAATCTAGGCATCCAGCCCCACGAATCCCCCCATCAATTGTAAACGAGAACACAAGCCTAAGGCGATGCCTAAATCCAAGCGGCGTGGGGGAAAACACACTGTTCCGATTCCCGAAAACGTTCAGTCCACGCGCCGGTATACGGAATAAGTCGTTTAGCATAATACCGGTAAGCAGTTCACCTTAACCCGTTCTGGAGGCTCTCTCATGAAAAAGATTTTTGCGATGCTCGCCCTGGCTCTGACGTTCGCCGCCGTGGCCGGCTCCCAGCAGCCGAAGAAGGACGCGCCGATGCCGAAGTGCTATCCCTGCACCTAAGCTCGCTTCATCTTTCCTCTGTTTACGGGAACTCTCCCGGGTCCGCCAAACCGTCGCGTTTGTCGAGGACCGGGAGAGTTTTGCCGTTTCTGGGCTGAAGAAGAACCCGGAATGTATCCGCTGGAATCGGTGTTAGACTGCCTTTGAGCCAACACCGAAACTGCGGGAGGTCTATTTGAATGCACTGGCAGGCGGAAATCGTCTATCTCAATGTTGGGTTGACGGTCGCCCTGTTGTGGCGAATCTGGATGGCACGGCTCGCCGGGGTTTATCGGCTGTTCTATTTTTATCTGTCTGTGGACTCCGTATACACCGTGGTGCAACTGATGGAGAAGCCGGGCACGAATATCTACGCCCAGACTTACTTCGGAGGTCAGGCGGTAAAGATCATCATCGCGGCTTTCGTCCTCGTGGAGATTTACTCACGGGCCTTGGAAAACACGCCGGCGCTGGCTCAGTATGTGCGCAATTCCGTGGCGTATATTCTGGGGGCGGCGGCTTTGATTCCGGTGGCCATGGTGCTCTGGGATCGGGCTCCCTCCGGCGGAGGCACGCTGCACTACTATTACCTGTTTGAACAGACCATGAGCGCCACGATGGCGACATTCCTGATTTTTCTTTCGCTATTCCTGGCCTATTTCCCGGTGAAGCTGAAGCGCAACGTTTTCTGCTATTCGAGCGGCTTCATCGTGTGGGCGCTGACCCACTCCGCCGGGACTTTCCTGATGAACCGGTATAGTAACAACGAACCAGCCGAGGACATGGTGAATCTGGTGCAATCCTGCGTGCAGGGGGCCTGTCTGCTGTACTGGATGGCGGGTTTCCGTTCCGACGGCGAATCCCGGACGGCGGTGGTGGGGCATTTATGGAGCCGGGCCGAGGCCGAACGGCTCAGCCATCAATTGGAATCGATTAACGACAGCCTGGAACGGCTGCGAAAACGCTAGCTCGCCGTATAATGTTTCGTAAATTGTGTTGCGCTTGTCGTAATTATCGGTTATTCTACGGGAGATTTTAGCCAAGCTGCAATCTATTTGCGTCTTAACCGGCGCAACCGATGATCGCCGTTGGAAGAGTACGAACGCGTCTTGGGGGTCTTACCGTGCTGCCTGATCGAAACGATGAGCCTGAACTAACAGGGCTGGAGGGAGACGGCGAGGGTGGGGGCGAGTTTTCGCTTTCCCGCTACGCGCCGATGGCTCGCCTGCTGAGCGAGGAAGACGTTGAATTTGTGAGGGCGCAGCCAGGGTATACGCCAGCAATCGAGCGTAAATTCCTGCGCGAGCGGCGCCAGGTGCTCCGATTATATTTGCGGCAGCTCGCTGCCGATTTTGAGCGGCTACATGTGCGCGCCCGTGTCGTCGCGGCGAGCCTGCCTGCCGCTGAGTCCGCGTTGGTGGGATCGTTGATCCGCCAGCAAGTCCGTTTCTGGTATGAAATGACCGCCATTCGCGTCCGTTTGAGCCTGGCTTGGACCGGCCTCGGTTCGGTGGATGTCAGCGGTCTGTTCCATGCGGTGGGCGCGATGCAGGCGGAGATAGACCGCATGTCTGCTCCTGCACTGGCGTAAGAAAAAAGCTACAAGCGGCGGAGCGCCTCGCGCGCTTCGCCCAGCTTCTCGAATGTTTTCTCCTCTTCCTTAAATTCCTTCGTATGGACGCAGCGCCGCGCCCCGCGGTGTTCGGCCGGATGGCGCAGGTGCAGCATTTCGTGAAACAGGACGTACTCCACCGCCACGCGCGGGGTTTGCGGACGGTCCAGAATGCGGCTGAGCACGATGGCGTTGTGGGAAGGATCGTAGTGGCCCAGCAGCGTGCGCGATGCATTGGGGCTCCAGCCCAGCAGAGGCTTGGCCATCAGGCCGTGAAAATACTGAAAGTTGAGATCCTCGAACATCTGGTCCAAATCGTAGACGGAGCCCTGTGCGCGTTCCACCTGTTTGCGGCCGCGGACCTGGCGCACCAGATCCAGATGGCGGCGTACATCGCGGCGGTTGAGGTACCGGCGGTAGCGGTCGTTGGCATGCGGGGGGACGGGCTTGCGGAACAATTTTGACAGCAGAATTTCCGCCAACGCGTGCATGACCAGATCGGGCGCGCCGGCCAGCGAATCGGCAATGCGCACTTCAAGGACGCCATTTTTCCATTTTATTTTCGCCGTGGCGTTGGCATATCGCCGGAATTTCACGTCAATCAAAGGTATTGGTGTGCGCGGGCGGAGTTCGCGAAACACCTCGGCGTAAATTTCCGGCGGAGTTTTTGAAGACGCTTCCGAGGGTTCCTGGGCTACCAGCAGAGGGCTCTCGACTTGCATTCTCCACGACTGTAACATGACAATGTATCGTTCGAGCAAGAAACGGAGAGCCAAAATTGCCAGGAGCGAAAATCAGTGCGCTGGGCTGCCACGTGCCGGCCGGCGTTCTGACGAATCAGGACCTCGAGAAGATGGTGGAGACCAACAACCAGTGGATTCTCGAGCGAACCGGTATTTCCGAACGCCACATCGCCGCCCCGGAAATAGCGACGTCGGACATGGCGGCGGAGGCGGCGCGCATCGCGCTGGCCCAGCGCGGCATCGACGCGTCGGAACTGGATACGATCATCGTCTGCACGGTGACGCCCGACATGCTTTTCCCGGCGACGGCGTGCCTGGTGCAGAACCGCATCGGCGCGCGCGGCGCTTGGGGATTCGACCTTGTGGCCGCCTGCTCGGGATTTATTTATGGATTAACCACGGCTGCGCATCTGGTGATGGCCGGAACACACAAGAAAGTCCTGGTAATCGGCGCGGACACGATGTCGCGCATCATCGACTACACCGATCGGGCGACGTGCGTGCTGTTCGGCGACGGCGCGGGCGCGATGCTGGTGGAAGCGGCTGGCGAGGGTGAAGAAGGCTTTCTCGGGTTCAAGAATGAGATCGACGGCTCCGGTGGAGATTATCTCAAGATGCCGGCAGGCGGCAGCCGGATGCCCTCGACGCACGAAACGGTGGACGCCCGCATGCACTTCGTCAAACAGGACGGCAGCCAGGTGTTCAAATACGCCGTTCGCAAGATGGAGGAGCTGTGCATCACGCTTCTGGAGGAGCACAAGGTGGATCCGAAGGACGTGAAGCTGCTGATCCCGCACCAGGCCAACCGCCGCATCATCATGAGCGTGGCGGAGCGCATGGGCATGGATGCCGACCGCGTGGTGATCAACATCGACCGCTTCGGGAACACCACGGCCGCCACCATTCCGTTGGCCACGCGCGATGCGGTGGAAGCGGGGCGTTTGAAAAAAGGCGATCTGGTGCTGTTCGCGGCGGTCGGCGCGGGGTTCACGGCGGGCGCGAATTTGTGGCGCTGGCAGATGTAGAAGAGTGGCAGCCTGAACACGTGTGCACTACAATGGTGCAGGAGGCCACGATGCACTCTCAAGGACCGCTGGAATCGCTCGAGCAGTGGGATGATTTTGTCGGCTCGCGCTACGACCCGAACAAGAAAAAGGAAGAATTTCGCGATTATTCCCACACCACGCCCGGAGTGGTGGAGTTTTATCGCCAGAATCACGCCAACCAGACGCGCGAGTTCGTGCTGGCGAAGAAAGCCCAATACACGGGCCTAAAGCGCAGCCAAATGAGCCTCTGGGAAGCTCTGGACTATCTGAACACCCTGGTGGACGAGAGCGATCCTGACACGGACCTGAGCCAGATCGACCATAACCTACAAGCTGCGGAAGCAATCCGCCGCGACGGACATCCCGACTGGTTCCAATTGACCGGTCTGTTGCATGACATCGGCAAGGTTCTGTGCCTGTATGGGGAAGAGCAGTGGGCGGTGGTGGGCGATACGTTTCCGACCGGCTGCGCGTACTCCGACAAGATCGTGTTTCCGGAGTTTTTCGAGGCTAATCCGGACTCGAAGAACCCGGCTTACCAGACCGAACTCGGCATTTACGAAAAGAACTGCGGCCTGGACAAAGTAGACATGTCCTGGGGCCACGACGAATACATGTATCACGCGATGAAGCCGTATTTGCCGGAGCCGGCGCTGTACATGATCCGCTACCACTCTTTTTATCCGGCGCACCGGGAAGGCGCGTACGATTACCTGATGAACGACCACGACCGCGAGATGTTCCAGTGGGTGAAGGCGTTCAACCCGTACGATTTATATTCGAAGAGTGACACAAAGCCAAGTCTGGCGGAGTTGAAGCCGTACTATTCGAAGTTAATCGACAAGTATTTCCCGGCGAAGATCGATCTTTAGAGCGGCCCTCATGCATACGCATGGCGGCTCAGGGGTTTTTGACCGGGGGCAAAACGATTTCGCGCGGGCCTTCGTCGAGGCCGATGATGCGGACTACCTGCGGTTTGGGATTTTCCACAGGTTTTTCGACAGGCTTTTCCACTGGTTTTTCAACGGGCTGCTGGGCTGCAATTTTCGGCAGTTCCACCGGAACCAGTTCGACTTTGGTGGGCGTTTCCACCTTCACTGCTTCTATAGGCGTGGGGTCAGGGGCCGGTGCGGCGATCGAGGCCTGAACCTGATCGCGCGTTGCCTCTAGCGTGAGCTGCACCGCATCGCCGTCACTTGAAATCGTCATACCGCGAAAGAGTGAAGGCATCCGGGCTTTGTCCGTTTCCAGTTTTTCCGCGATTTTGCGGGCGTTTTTCTCCGAACCGGCGGCGAGTGTCGCCTGCAATTCCAAGCCGTTCCGGAAGGAAACGGCCCCTTCCATCTTCGTGGCGTCGACGCTCAAAGGCACGAAGCGATCCGCCAGTTCGTCGGGCAATTGCGCCGCGACCACCCATAGGTCCTTGCCGTTGAACTGCGCCGCGCGGGCGAGGAGCGGCGAATACTCCCTCGAATTACTAAGGCTCCGGTCGATGGCCGCCTGCAGAGTATCGGGCATGGCGATCATCAGCACCTGATCATTTAAGCGTGCGATACTCAACGTGCCTTTTTCGGTGGCGAAGTACATCTCCGTGCCGCGATAGTTCATCACGCGGAAGGTGCGGGCCTCGCCGCGCAGGGCGGGGCAGTTGGCGGAGGCCAGGGCCAGCAGCTCCGGCGACGAAATTACGATTTGCCGGGCGTGCCGGAGGCAGGGCAGGTCCGGAAAGCCCATATCGCCCCACAATTCGGCCTCGACCGCGTCGGCAACCGGTGTGTTTTGAAGCGCTTGCCAGTCGATGCCGACTAGCGCGGTTGCGTTCGGCGACGCGTTGTTCCACCAGCTGGGATGCGATTGCGCGCTTGCCACAGCCGCGCATGTAAGAAACAGTAAGACTGCCCGCACAATCTACCTATCGGGAGAAAACAACCGGTCAACTAGGAGGCTGAGCCGGAAAAAGTTACCGAGGCCGATTGGCAGTGGCTTGTAAGCCATTGAACTACATAGGTATCGTTGTTGGAACGGTGATTGCTAGTACCGAAGTAATGCAAGGTACCGAGTACGCAAACGCCTTTGAGACGGGATATGGCGCGACACGGCGATTTTTGCTCGCACGGGGCGCGCCGTTGGAAGATGCCGAGGAGATCGCCCAGGCGGCATGGGCCAGGGGCTGGGAATATCGCGACCAGTTGCGCGATCCTGGTCTGGTTAGCTATTGGGTGAACTCGATCGCCCGTAACCTATTCCGTGCGCGCTTCCGAGCTCCTGCGGAGACGGAAATTGACGACGCGGCGGCGGCGTACACGCTGGATCTGGACGCGATTGAGGTCGGCCGGCTGCTGGCGCGGTGTCCGACGCGCGACCGTATGCTATTAGAACGTAGCCTGCAAGGCTATTCGGCAGAGGAGATTGCGCGCAGCGAGGGAATCACGCCCACAGGAATCCGCGTGAGGCTATTGCGCATCAGACAATCGTTGCGGATGCAACTGAATTTACCGCTGACAGCGGGGGCAGAAGTAAGTTGAGCGCCCTGCTTGCGGGATACGGCGGATGGCAGTATGGCAGTTAAAACAAGGCTCCCCCTCGCGGCCATAGACGCGGGACGGAAATTCATTGCCGGGCGCATTGTAAACGCGTTCGGATTCAGCGACCGCCTCTTGCAGCACTTCCAGAAGCGCGAGGCGCAGAGCTTCGCGCCGGGGCTTGCTGATCGCGCAGGCGATGCGGCGCGGGTCGATACGCGCGCGAAGAAGCGCTTCCGCGGCATAAATATTGCCGATCCCCGCTACATGACGCTGGTCGAGCAGAAATAGCTTCACCGGGCGCTTCGAAGCTTCGATGAGCGCGTCGAAAGCCTGACGGGTGAAGGACGCATCGAGCGGCTCCAGTCCGATCTTGCCCAGGCGGTCCTCGCCGATCCAAATTTTGCCCAAAGTACGGGGGTCGTCGAAGACCAGCGCGCGTCCGTCCACCAGCTCAAACGCCGCGCGGACGGTGGCGGAGCGAAAGCGCGCGTCCGGGATCACCGTCAGGTTGCCGGTCATGCGGAGGTGGATGTGTAGGACTTCGCCTCCGCTGAGGTCAACCAGAATGTTCTTGCCGCGGCGGCGGATTTGTTCAATGACGCGTCCGGCGGAGCGTTTTTCTACTGTCTTCACCGGCTGCGGGCGGGTAACAGAGGGGCGGAATATTCTCGCGACCGCAATCTGCGCACCGAGCGCCGTGCGGCGCAGGCGGTTGCAGACGGCTTCGACTTCGGGGAGTTCGGGCATCTTGTAAATAGGAGTCAGAAGTGAGGAGTCAGGAGTCAGAATAACGAGTCGGGGCGGCGCACGGCAGTTTGTTGGCTCGCAAGCCGAGTCGAAACTCGGCTGCCGGCAGAATTGCCCGCCCCACGAGACACTTCCGGGTTAAGCGCGTCTGTGGAGGCATGCTGGCCCTACTCTTTCTTGTTGCTACCGTCCCTGCCGGTGACGGACCCGGGTCGGTCGTGATTGCCGATGTGAATCACGACGGGCATCCCGATATTCTGGCCGTCAATGTTAACAGCCGCACGCTGACCGTTCTGCTGGGTGATGGACGCGGGCACTTTTCGACTGCGCCGGGCGCGCCATGCGCTACAGGGCCATCGCCCAACGACATCGCTGCCGGCGATTTCGATGGCGATGGCAACATCGATGTCGCGATCGCCAATACCGAATTCCCTCTGATCACCATCCTGCTCGGCGACGGCAAGGGCGGCTTTCATCCCTCGCTGCATTCGCCCTTCACGGTGGATTCGCATCCGCACGTGCACGGAATCGCGGTGGCCGATTTCACCGGCGATGGCAAGCTCGACGTCTTCACCGACGATTGGGGACGCAACCAGATTCGTCTTCTCGCCGGCGACGGTGCGGGCAACCTGATCGGTCCAGGCAAGCCGTTCGCTACCGGGAAGCGTCCTTACCAGCGCCTCCGCACCGCGGACTTCAATCATGACGGCAA
>Ga0075030_100004530_pt1 | contig 12557 bp, 6 predicted proteins | sample LitLauG_LLR_2012_FD_71393 | JGI IMG/M metagenome (GOLD analysis project Ga0075030, IMG submission 71393) | Freshwater sediment microbial communities from Pennsylvania, USA - Little Laurel Run_MetaG_LLR_2012 | ecosystem: Environmental > Aquatic > Freshwater > Creek > Sediment | place: USA... | reverse complement strand
GCGATCTCTTCCGTGGTCAGGCCGCAGATTTCGCGAAGGGTGAGCGCAACCTGTCCCTCCGGAGGCAGAGCGGGATGGCAGCAGGTGAAGATCAGACGGAGGCGATCGTCCTCGATCTCTTCATCTCCGGTCTCTTCATTTCCGCCGGGAGCGTCGTTGACGCGCGATTCCATGTGGGCAACAAGATCTCTCTGTGCCCCGTCGAAGCGCGTGCGCCGACGGATCACGTCGATGGCCTTGAAGCGTGCCGTTGAAATCAGCCAGGGGCGTGGCTTGTCCGGAATACCAGTCTGAGACCAGACTTCCAGAGCGGCAGCGAATGCCTCATGCATGGCCTCTTCGGCGAGATCCAGATCTCCGAGGAGGCGCACCAGCGTCGCCAGAACCCGGCCCGATTCCGACCGGTAAAGAGTCTCAATGGCCCTGCTGAGTTGCTCGGGCACAGGCGGCGGCATCTACGCCAAGCTAGCAAACGGAATGGCTCGATACAACTGCGCTCGGGCTTCCCCTACCCGCAATTCATCGGTGTTGCGATCTCTTGCACGTCGTCAATAAGCGCAGTATCGCCAAGTCACTCATCGAAAGGGTTCTGGGCGGATCACGAGCTATCCGGAAGTTATTCCGGGCCAGAAGTCGGCAAGCAGAATCAGATAGCGATGCCGAACTCCGCAGGATGACAGAGCGACGCCTCAGACAAAGAAACTCTGCTTAGGGTTGACGCTTACCGACTGCGCCTCCGGCCGGCGGAGCAAAGCTCCGCAACCTGAATCCAACCTAGATCGACGGGCATCTATCCAACATGAATTTGGAAGAAGGAAGTGTCTTTTCGACAGCAGTTGGGCACACGGCTCCCTTGAGCCAACTCGCCGGGCCGGGTGGCTTTGCGGAGGAAACTGGCCGGACTGTAGACAGCGCGAACGCCCCCAGCGACGCTTCCCTGCTGGACGCCTACTCCATCGCGGTCACGAGCGCGGTGGAGCGTGTCAGCCCTTCGGTGGTGCACATCGAGGTCCATCAGGTCGCAGGCCGACCGCGCTCGGGCCAACCGCGCGAGCAGCGTGGCGGAGGCTCGGGATTCGTGTTCACGCCTGACGGCCTGATCCTTACCAACAGCCACGTGGTACACGAGGCCGTGCGCATCGCGGTGACGACTGCGGAGGGGCGCCGCATGCCGGCCATGCTGATCGGCGATGATCCGGCGAGCGACCTGGCAGTGATCCGAGTGGACGAACCTGGCCTGACCGTGGCGGCGCTCGGCGACTCGCAGCGGCTACGCGTGGGTCAGGTAGTGATCGCCATCGGCGCGCCCTACGGATTTCAGTCGACGGTGACGGCTGGCGTGGTCAGCGCGCTGGGGCGGTCTCTACGGTCCTATTCCGGGCGGCTGATTGACGATGTAGTTCAAACCGATGCGTCGCTCAATCCGGGCAATTCGGGCGGGCCGCTGGTCGATTCCGCTGGGCGGGTGGTAGGCGTGAATACAGCGACGATTTTGCCGGCGCAGGGGATTTGCTTCGCCATCGGGATCAACACGGCGAAGTTCGTGGCCAGCCGGTTGCTGCGCGATGGACGCATTCGCCGCAGCTACATTGGCGTTTCAGCGCAGACCGTGCCCGTGCATCGGCGCGTGGTCCGGTTCTACGATCTGCCAAAAGAAACCGGGGTGGTCGTGCTCTCGGTTGAAGAGGGCAGCCCGGCGCGCCGCGCCGGTCTCCGCGACGGCGACGTGATCGTAGCGCTGGAAGGCGAGCCCGTCGCCGGCGTGGACGACTTGCATCGCCTGCTGACGGATGTTCGCGTGGGAGTGAGCTGCACGCTGACTGTGCTGCGATGGACGGAGAAACTGGAACTCAAGATCGTGCCCGACGTCAGTCCGGCGGAATCATAAGCTGACCGCGCCTCGCTAAAGGTTCCCTAAGGCCGAGCGTAGGCGGGGCTGTCAGGGTCGGGACGGTCGTAGTCGCGGTCATACTTGTTCTTATGGGAAAGCTCCACCTCAGACACCGGCAGGGTGAGCGTTCCCAGTGATGAATTGCCCTGACCTACCGTAATCTGACGACTCTGCGCGCGGAGCGCATCGGGTGCAACGGCTGAATGAAAGACCTGCAGCGTGTAGCGGCCCGGCGGCACATTGGGAAGAGTGATTTCCCCCCGCGCATCGGAAATGGCGTAGTAGGGCGTGGCCAGCGTGATGACGACGGCGCTCATCTCCGCGTGAATGTTGCAAAAGATGAACGAAACTCCCGGCTTGTCAAACTGCACGAACCGCGTGGTTCCGCTTTCGTAGAGCCCGAGATCGAAGCGCTTACCTTCGAAGAGCGAGAACACGTTGTGGAAGAACGGATCGTGGTTGGGGAATTCGACCTTGCCGCCTACCGGAACGACCAGAAGCGAAGGATGAAAGCTCTTGTCCTTTTGCACCAGCTTCGGAATCTGTGACGGCGGCTGCGAGGGCGGTTCGACTGTCGCGGCCATGGGTGTCAGCCAGACGACCACTTTGGAAGCGTCTTTCATGGGGTAACCTTTTTTGGTCAACTCCACGTGGGCCTGCAACGCCGTTTGCTGAGCCGATGCGGCAACCGACACAATCATCAGGTAGAGGATAATCCTCACTTTTGCCGCAAAAAGCGTGGCAAAAATGCGGCGCCCTAGAAATCTCCGGCAGATGATTCGCGTCTTCAAAACAGGATCCCCATGGCCAGATTGACCTGATTGGTCACTTGGCTACTGCTATAGACGGGTAGGCTCTGCAGCCGTCTGAGTTCCGCTGAAAACACGAGGTCGGAGCGAGGGCGGAAGACCACATTCCCGAAGGCGCCCCGGTTCCGTCCCAAGATCGGAAAGAAATTATTCTGATCGGTGGCGAAGCCGCGAATGTCACTGGTGAGAGCGTCGTCTTCCGCGACCACGCCGTTCAACTCGAGCTTGGGAGTCACTTGGAACTTGAGTTGTGCCCATCCGCCGGCGGTGTTGAGACCGCGAATCGGCGCTGACCGATACGCTGGATTTCCGCCGTACACGATCGAGCGTCCTGCGGACGCCCCGAGCCCGCCAATGCCGCGACCGCGGTAGAACTCACCGGAGAGCGACAGGCGACGAGCGATTGGAACTTGCCAGTCGGCCATCGCCGCCCAGGCGTCGACGTACCGGTCCCAGTTCCAGTTCTGGCGGCCGTAGTAGCCGGCTGCCCCAAAGCTGAGAGGATGTTCGTGCACCGGACGCGACCACGAGGTGCGGACGGCATAGGCTGGCTGGCCCGTCTGCTCGCCCGCTTGCGCGTAACGGTAGAACGGATCGGAAGGAAACTCCCAGTCGAGGTTGTCGAGAATTCCGGCCTGGACGGTCAGAGTCTGCTGGTCGGAAACCGAGAAGCGGCGCTCGACTCGAAGCTGCGGCGTCCAGCCCCAGAGATTTCCGGCAAAGGCGAAGGCCGGAGTTGCCAGCGATGCGAACGAAGTGGGCGCGAGTGGCGAGATGAACAGGGAGTCCTGGCCCGCGACTACGGAGGTGTGTTGCCAGTCCATACGCAGGCTGGCGGTCTGCAAGCGCACGATTCCGAAATTCACTCCGTTGCCGGTGGTCGGGAAACCTCCTGCGAAGTCTAGCTGGACGTCCGCCGAAGTTCTAGCCCCGGCGAGGGTGGGCCCGAAGATCTCAAGACCGATTTCCGACTGGCGCAGCGTCGCCCCAAATGACGCCTGCGGCGTGCCAGGGCTGACCGGTTGCGCGAAGCTCGGTAAGTCGAGACTATCGGAGCCACCGACGTTGCGGAAGGCATTCATCAGCACGATGCCGTGAAGGCGCGCTCGATATTTCGAGGCGGTCTCGACCTTGGTCTGATACTGCTCGTCGATCTTGGCGCCGATCAGCGACGTGGAATCTTCCAGCTTCTGAACCCGCTCTTCGAGTCCTGGACTGGTCGTCGATGCAGCAGCACCCGAGGCAGGCGACGAGATTTCCGCCGCAACAGGCACATTTCCTTCCGCTCCGGATGGGCTTGCCGCGGCCCCGGCCGGCCGCTCCAGCAGAGCGCGTGTAGCTTGCAGGTCTTGCTGCAACTGGTGCATTTCGGCACGAGACTGGGCATTTTCGGCGCGCATTTCATCGACCAGCATGCGCAGTTGGCGAACCTGATCCTGCAGTTCATGCACGACGGTCTCACCCGCTGGGGGAGGAACAGCCGGAGCAGCACTCTCCTGCGACCGGCCATACGTGCCGGATAAGACGAAGAAAGCGGCAACCGCGCAAGCGGCGCCGCGAACCACTGAGGTTCTCAGGCTGTTCACACCGTCCTCCTGCACATCATCCCAAGTTAGGCATCCAAGGTCGGGGCACGAGATAAAGACGGGGACCGCGCTTACATGCCCGGCCGTGGAATCGAAGCATTGCCGGCGTCGCCCCGCTGTGCCGGCACTAGAGAAGTCATTCCCCCGTCGTGCGCGTGCCCGAAGGCTTCCGGTTCACGCCTGGGTAGCACAATCCGGAAGATGGTTCGGCCCTGCGCCGTGCGCTCCAGGGAAATCTCACCCCCGTGATCCTGGACGATCTTCTGCACCACCGCAAGGCCCAATCCCGTACCGTTTTCTTTCCCAAAGCTGACGAAGGGGTGGAACAGGCGTTCGCGGATGGATTCGGCGATGCCCGGGCCGTTGTCGGCGACCGAGATGGTGATCACACCGTCAATCTCCGCCGCGGTCACTTCGACCTGACCGCCGCCTGCAGGTGCCGCCTCGCAGGCGTTCAACAACAGGTTGTACAAAACCCGCTCTAGTTTGCGCCCATCGAACCAGCCTGAGACTGCGCCGCTGCACAGCACGTCAATCGAGCGGGAATGATGCCGCGGATGCAGGCGAACCGCCTGCACCGCCCGCTGGATGACGTCCGAGACATTGCCGTACGCCGGGCTCAACGATTCGCGGGTGCGCGCGAATTCGAGCAGGGAATCGATCAGGTCGGTCATGAGATTCACACCGGTACGGACTTCCTGGTAAAGTTCCTCGCGCTGCGCGGGAGTCAGGCCGCTGTCGACCAGAAATTCGGAGTTGGCCACTATGGCCGCAAGCGAGTGCCGCAGATCGTGCGAGATCGAACTGGCCATGCGCCCGATGGTCGCCAGTTGCTCGGACTCCAGCAGATCCTGCTGGCTCTTCAGCAAGCTGGCGCGCATGCGGTCGAAGGCACCAGTGAGTTCCGCAACTTCGTCTCCGCCGCGGGGATCGAGCGGATGATGAAAGTCTCCGGATTCAAGAGCGCGTACCCCGGCCACCAGACTCGCCAGCGGCCGGGTGAAGGTGTGGGAGAGAAAGAATACGAGTCCGCTTCCCACCACGATCGCAGCCAGCCCCAGCAGCAGAAGATAACGATTCAACTCATCCAAGAATCTCGTAGCTTGATCGTACGAACCAAGCACGGTCAATCGAACCGGATTGCTCTGCGAATTTGACAGCAGCAGCGACGTGGCCAGAAAACGTTCGTTGCCGATCTCGACATCCCGCGGATCGCTCTGAATCGCTCCCGGAATCAGACTCTGGAAAATTCGGCTTTGCATCTGGGCGCTGGTGAAGGTTGTCGCGACGACTTCGTCGCCATATGAAAAGGCCACTTGGCTGCCCGCCACCTTGCTGACCTCGGCCGCAAGCCGGTCATTGATCTCATAGCCAATGACCAGGAATCCGAGTAGAGTGCCTTCGGTTGTGGAGCCGCGGTAAATCGGCTGAATGAAGGCTTGATAAAGATGCCGCCCGCCGTACCACCAGTGACTGGAATCGCCCTGGTCCTGGTCGAGAGACTGCTGAAAGTAGTTCTCGGCCGCCTCGCGGGTGAAGCCCGGAGTTTTCGTGTGCAGGGCAACGACTCTGCCGGTGCGATCGACCAGTACGAACAGATCGCTGCTGCTGCGCACGTGCTGCCAGACATCCTGCGACGCGTCTTGAATGGTGACCGGATCCGTACTGGTCATAATGGCGCGGGTGAGGGGAATATCGGCCAGGAGCGCCACGTCGCTGGTCAGCATGGCTTCCCGTTCACGCCGAAAGTCCAGAAAAGCGCTGACGGAATTTCGCAGGTTGACCGAAATGCTTTGCCGCACGTTGCTCTCGACACTGCGCCGCACCAGCAGCAGGCTGGTCGTGGTCAAGCCCGCAGTGACGATCAGCATGGAGAGGAGGAAACGCGTACGCAGGCGCAGACGCGGGACAAGCCCGTTCGCAGGCGGAGTCTGAGAACGGGGCACGGGTTGCGGAGATGGGTTCACGCGAATCAGCGTACGAACTTGTATCCCATACCGTGTACCGTGCGGAAGTGTACCGGGCTGGATGGGTCCTTTTCCAGTTTCTGGCGCAGCTTGAGGATATGGTTGTCCACCGTACGCGTCGACGGATAGTTCTGGTAGCCCCAAACCTCATTCAGAAGTTCATCGCGGCTGATGACACGGTCGGCGTTCTGTACCAGAAATTGGAACGTCTTGAATTCCTGGGCGGTCAAAGTGACGATTTTGCCGTCGCGTTTGACTTCCATCTTTTTGAAGTCGGCGGAAATTTCGCCAAAGCTGACCACCTTCACCTCGGGACTGCGCTCGGTGTGTCGAAGCGCCGCGCGTACGCGCGCCAGCAGTTCGCGGGGACTGAAGGGCTTGGTCACGTAGTCGTCCGCGCCCAGTTCGAGCAGCAGGACCTTGTCCGAAACATCGCTGGCGGCGCTCAGGACGACGATCGGCAAGGTCGGGGCAAGTGCCTTGATCTCCTTACACACGTCGCGGCCCGAGACTTTGGGAAGGCGCAGATCGAGCACAATGGCTGCGGGCGACGAGGCCTGAAAACTATCGAGAGCGGCGCGCCCGTCGGACTGGGTCTCGACGGTATATCCTTCAGTCTCAAACAAACGCCGCAGCGCTTTTTGGACGGCAGGGTCGTCTTCGACTACAAGGATGCGGCCCGCGGGCTTTGGCGTAAGGGTCGGAGCCATCACTTTGATTGCATTGAAGGGAGCAGCGAGATTGCCCATAAGAAAACTGTCCTCGGTCTCAGGGAAGAGGTCGCGGTACCGGCGAAAGGTCCCCGGGAGATCGACCATCGAAGCTTACAATGATTTGACGGCGAAACCGGCTCGACGCTGCGGCTTTTGACATAACTTTTACAATTTGCAGACAGGGTCACGAGAGTCCGCGGAAGGCCACGTGCTCTGCCCATGCGCCGTCGGTTCATCGTTTGCGTGGATTGAACGGACGACAATGCCGCCGGGACGCTCCGGCGGCGCTGGACCACATTCGTTACCGAGGTGCACCAATGGAGACTGGTACGCTTAGTCTTCGGCGGCTAGACTACCGAATAATCAGAAAATTTCTGCAGGGGCGCGGGAGTCTTTCGCGGAGGTGTGGTTGGAGGGCAAGACTGAACTGGTGATGCGATTTCGCTGGATGCACGGACCGGGAGATGGCGTCGGGATCCGGGAGCGCACGTTCCGGTTCTCCGTCCTCACGACTGCATTTTTGGCTTGCTTGATTGCGCTGCGGCCCGCGGCCTCGGCGCAGATTTCTCCCGGCCCTCTCGCCCGCCCGCACCAATTCCTCAACGGGTCCACCAACTGCGCCCAATGTCACAAGTTTGGCGGCGAGGCCAAGTTAAAATGCGTGGAGTGTCACACCGAGATTGCGGTCCGGCTCTCGTCCCACAAGGGATTGCATGCCACCTATAACATCCCACCGGGCTCCAGCCAGGAGTGCGCCCGCTGCCACTCCGATCACAACGGCGTCGACTTTCCGCTGATCAAGTGGGACATCAAGACTTTCAATCACAAGGAAACCGGCTACGTTCTCGAGGGTAAACACGCCGGACTCGACTGCAACAAGTGCCACATTCCCTCGCGCATCTCTCCCCAGGAACGACCGGCCATCAAGATTAAGGATCTCAGCCGCACTTACCTCGGTTTATCGACCGCCTGCGTCCCCTGCCATGAGGACTATCACAAAGGCCGCCTGGGCCCAAACTGCCTGCAGTGCCACAACTACGAAGACTGGAAGACGCTCAACATCGGCAAGTTCGATCACTCGAAGACGCGCTATCCGCTGACGGGTCTGCACGCCGACGTGCAATGCGCCAAGTGCCACACCAACGGCACCGATGGCAAACCCCAGTACTTCGGTATTCCCTTCAACCTGTGCTCGGATTGCCACAAGGACCCGCACCACGGCAGCTTCACCCAGACGTGTTCGTCGTGCCACAGCACCGCCGGCTGGAAGAAGATTTCGCTGCAGGCGGTCAACGAGCGCTTCGATCACTCGAAAACGAAATACCCTCTCCAAGGCAAACACACCACGGTTGGTTGCGAACAATGCCACGCCAACGGCGACTTCAAGAAGCCACTGGCTTTTGCGAAGTGCACCGATTGCCACAAACCCGATCCCCACAACGGACAGTTTGCCAAGCGTCTGGGCGCTGGCGAGTGCGCTTCTTGCCATACGGTGCAGGGCTGGAAGCCTTCTACGTTCACGGTAAAGGAGCACGCCACCAGCGCGTACCCGCTCCAAGGCGGCCATGCACGCGTGGATTGCGCTCAGTGTCATATCCCCAAAGGAAAGGATACGCGCTACAAAATAAAGTTCGACAAGTGCACCGATTGTCACACCGATCAGCATGCCGGACAGTTTGTCCCCGCGCCCTACTTCAACGCCTGCGATCAGTGCCACACTCTGGATGGATACAAGCCCTCAACCTTCTCCCTGACCAAGCACAAAAAGACGCGGTTCGGTCTGACCGGCGGGCACGTAGCCGTGCCTTGCGCCGACTGCCACAAGGAATCGGACGAGTTTAAGCCGAAGCCGTCGGCTGTTTACCACTGGAAGAATCTAGACTGCACCAGTTGCCACACCGACGTGCACAAGGGCCAGTTCAAAGAACGCATGGAGCAAAAGCGCGCGGATGGCTCAATGGCGGGCTGCGAGGCCTGCCACACGACCAAGTCCTGGAAAGAACTGTCGGGCTTCGACCACTCCAAGACCAAATTCCCGCTTCTCGGAGCGCATCGCGCGACGACCTGCCTCGATTGCCACAAGCCGCCCAACCTTGAAACCAACCTGCTCAACGTGGATTTCAAAGTCGCTCCGACGCAGTGCGAGGACTGCCATGAAGACATTCACGGCAAGCAGTTCGCCAAGGTAGACGTCACGCGCTGCGCGGACTGCCACAACAGTATCAAATGGAAGCCTTCGCTTTTCGACCATGAGAAGCGGACCGACTTCCCGCTGCGGGGAGCGCACCAGAACGTACGTTGCGCCGAGTGCCACAAGGCCACCAAAGAGGTGGCCTCCAAGACCGTCCTCTTCTATAAGCCCACACCCAAGGACTGTGCCTCGTGCCACGGTCCCACCAACCCGGTCCCGAAAGCAAAGCCACCCTCTTCATAGCTCGGCGTCCCAGCCATTTACGCGGCGCTTGTGTTCAGAAAATTGTACGACTCGACGTCCTCATGTTCGGAAGGTTGTACAACCTTTGTGCGGCCTTCCAGAACCCGCCTCTGTGTGTATAATGAGCGATCGAAATCCTTGTGTTTCTATGTTGCAGAACCTGCCTGTCTGTGGGGACCGGCGACAACTCTGGCCTCTGTTGATTTCTTGTAACACGCTCCGACGAATTTGAAAAAAGTGCGGGGTGGAGGGCAGAACTTACAGTGGGGATGGTCAAGACTGGGAATCCGCACAATGCAGAACCGCCAATGCGGACACGCACCAGCGTAACTTTCCAAGCCAAGCCCCGGGCCCTTACCTTAAGTGGACGAAGAATTGCTGACATTTGCATCACTCACTGTAATTTTTTTATTCACCCTTCCTCGAGTCTGATGGGGAGCAATAAGAAGTAGGGCACCTAGTACAAGGGGCGAGTTTATGTTGGCTTCGGCGAGCATATTCAATCTGGTTGTGCTACTGGCGCTTTCCGGGACTCCGGCAGGCGTGCCGGCGCAAGCTCCTGGCACCCATAGCCCGCACGGAAATCTGAACGTCCCTTGTCAAAACTGTCACACCGCCAGTGGATGGAAGCCGATCCGCGCCGTCCCCGAATTCGATCACAACCAGACCCGGTATCCTCTTCGCGGCATGCACCAGTCGGTGACCTGCACCCAGTGTCACATTAAGCCAGTGTTCAGCAGCGTCGGTCAGCGCTGCCAGGATTGCCACGCCGACATTCACCGGCGGCAACTCGGAGCCAATTGCGAGCAATGCCACACCGTGCGTGGATGGAACGTGACCGTGCAGCAGATCCAGGATCACAACAACCGCTTTCCGCTCACTGGAGCTCACGCGGCGGTGGATTGCGACGCCTGCCACAAGGCAGCGGCCCAGAGCAAATTTCAGTCGATGTCGGTCGCGTGTTACTCGTGCCATCAGTCCGACTACAACGGAGCCAAAAATCCCAACCACGTCACCGCCAAGTTCTCCGTGACCTGCGATACGTGCCACAGCACGGACAACTGGCTGAACGCGAAGTTCGATCACAATACGATGACGAACTTCCCGTTGACGGGCCTGCACACGGTGCCGCCACGGCAGTGCGCCGATTGCCACATCAACAATAACTACAACGTGACCAGCACGGCCTGCGTCAGTTGCCATTTGCCGGACTTCCAGAAAACGGCGAATCCGAATCACGTCGCGGGCGGATTTCCGACGACTTGCGATCAGTGCCACGTCACCAGCGGATGGTCCCCGGCTACCTTCGATCACAGCATAGTGAATTTCCCGCTGACCGGCATGCACACCGTGCCGCCGCGGCAGTGCTCCGATTGCCACGCTAACAACAACTTCAATCTGACCAGCACGGCCTGCGTCTCGTGCCACCTGAAGGACTTCCAGAACACGACCAATCCGGGTCACGTATCGGGAGGCTTCGCGCAGACTTGCGAAACCTGCCACACGACCAGCGCCTGGCAGCCGGCTACCTTTGATCACTCGAAAACGGCATTTCCTCTGACCGGCAATCATATGGTGCCGCCCCGCATGTGCACCGATTGCCACGTCAACAACAACTACAACATTACGAATACGGCCTGCGTCACGTGCCACCAGACCGACTACAACAACGCGACCACCCCGGTGGCCCACGCGTCGGCGGGATTCCCCACCACTTGCGAGCAGTGCCACGACACGAACCTGTGGACTGATGGCGTGTTCAACCACACCTCGACCGGACTTACCTTGACCGGCATGCATACGGTGCCGCCGCGGACTTGTACCGACTGCCACTCGAACAATAACTACAACATCACGGTGACGACCTGCGTTTCGTGCCACATGAAGGATTTCCAGGGCACGACCAATCCCAACCACGTGACGTCGAACTTCCCGCAGACTTGCGAGCAATGCCACACCACGGCGACGTGGCAGAACGCGAGCTTCGATCACAGCAGCACGGGCTTCCCATTGACCGGCAATCACACCGTACCGCCGCGCGTCTGTACCGACTGCCACGTCAACAACAACTACAACATCACGGTGACGACCTGCGTGTCGTGCCACCAGACCGATTACAACAATGCGGCCACACCGGTAGCTCATGCGTCGGCAGGGTTCCCAACCACCTGCGAGAACTGCCACGACACGAACTTGTGGACCGACGGCAAGTTTGATCACGCCAGCACCGGCTTTACCCTGACCGGCCTGCACACGGTGCCGCCGCGGCTCTGTACCGACTGCCACACCAACAACAACTACAACATCACGGTGACGACCTGCGTGTCGTGCCATCTGAAGGACTTCCAGGGCACGAATAATCCGAACCACGTCACGTCAAACTTCCCGCAGACTTGCGAACAGTGCCACACTACGGCGACGTGGCTGAATGCGACCTTCAATCACGACAGCACAGGTTTCCCGCTGACCGGCAACCACATGGTGCCGCCGCGCGTCTGTACCGACTGCCACGTCAACAACAATTACACGATTACGAATACCGCCTGCGTCTCGTGCCACCAGACCGATTACAACAACGCGACGGCCCCGGTCGCCCATGCGTCGGCGGGATTCCCGACCACCTGCGAGAACTGCCACGACACGAACTTGTGGACCGACGGCAAGTTTGATCACGCCACCACGGGCTTCACTTTGACCGGCCTGCACACGGTGCCGCCGCGGCTCTGTACCGACTGCCACGTCAGCAACAACTACACCCTGAACAGCACGGCCTGCGTGACCTGCCACTTGAAGGACTACCAGGGCACGACCAATCCCAACCACGTGACCTCGAATTTCCCGCAGACCTGCGACGTATGCCACAGCACGGCGTCGTGGCTGAATGCGACCTTCAACCACAACAATACGGGCTTCCCGTTGACCGGCAATCACATGGTACCGCCGCGCGCCTGCGTCGATTGCCACATCAACAACAACTACACGATTACCAATATCGCCTGCGTTTCGTGCCACCAGACCGACTACAACAACGCGAACGCCCCGGTGGCCCACGCGTCGGCGGGATTCCCCACCACTTGCGAACAATGCCACGACACGAACCTCTGGACCGATGGCAAGTTTGACCACGCCTCCACCGGCTTTACCTTGACCGGCCTGC
>Ga0075030_100004529_pt1 | contig 12559 bp, 12 predicted proteins | sample LitLauG_LLR_2012_FD_71393 | JGI IMG/M metagenome (GOLD analysis project Ga0075030, IMG submission 71393) | Freshwater sediment microbial communities from Pennsylvania, USA - Little Laurel Run_MetaG_LLR_2012 | ecosystem: Environmental > Aquatic > Freshwater > Creek > Sediment | place: USA... | reverse complement strand
TGTTCGTGGTAGATGGTGTCGAACTGGAGGTTTCGCATCAGCTCGAGCAGATGGGGGAACTCGATCGAGGCGACCCCCGCCGCCCCCAGCAGCACCCCGACGCCCGCCAGGACATCGTGGAGGTCGGGCACGTGGGCCAGGACGTTGTTGGCCACGACGAGGTCCGCGGGCCCGGCCCGGTCGACCAGCGACTCGGCGTAGCTCAGACCGCAGAACTCGCAGTCCGTGGCGATGCCCTTGGCCCGCGCCACCTCGGCGACGTTGGCCGCCGGTTCGACACCGAGCACGTCGACACCGGTGCCGGCGAAGTGCTGGAGCAGGTAGCCGTCGTTGCTGGCCACTTCCACCACCCGGGAGCCGCCGGCCAACTGGAGCCGGTCGGCGGCGACCGTCACGAAGGCCCGGGCGTGCTCGACCCACGAGCTCGAATAGCTGGAGAAGTACACGTAGTCGCTGAACAGCCGCTCGGGGCTGACGGTGTGGGCCAGCTGGACGAGCAGACAGCTGTCGCACACCAGGGCGTGCAGCGGGAAGCAGGGGTCCTCGCCGGCGCGCAGCTGCTCGTCGGTCAGCAGGGCGTTGGCCAGCGGGGTCTCGCCGAGATCGAGGAAGCTCCGCGACAGCCCGGCTCCACAGGCGCGACAGGTGCTGGGGGCCCCGGCTGAGGCCCGATCCAGGGCCGGCACGGCGTTGAGCAGAGACAAGGTCACGTCCAGGTAAGCCCGGCGTCCGTGCACAGCGATGGCCGATCCGTCGGCTCCAGTCCACCCCGATCGACATCGAAGGGGGCGGGATGAGGCTTTCGCGTCATCACCCGTCGACCTCAAGCCACGACGGGGTGGGCCGACGACGTTGACCGTGTCCCCCCGGATCTCGGTCTTCACCCCGGTCTTCAATCGCCGGGAGTGGCTGGTCGACTGCATCGAGAGCGTGACATCGCAGGACTACGACAACTTCGAGTACGTCATCAGCGACAACTGCTCGACCGACGGGTCCTACGAGGTGGCGTGCGCCTACGCCGCGGCCGACCATCGGCTCCGGGTGAGGAGGAACCCCTCGAACCTCGGGATGGTGGCCAACACGGACCTGGCGTTCAGCCAGCTGGTGGGCGAGCTGGCCATTCTGGTCAGCAGCGACGACCTGCTCCTGCCGGGAGCGCTGGCCCGCCTGTCGGCCGCCCTAGACGATCACCCGCAGGCCACCTTCGCCACCTCACCGACCGTCCTCATCGCCGCCGACGGGGCGCCCCTGGCCCGGCAGTACCCGGTGCTGCTGCCCATGGTCCTCGATGACGCCCTCCTCGACGCCCGGGGCCTGGCCCTGCGGATGATCTACGAGTTCGCCAACTACGTGGGCTGCCCGCCGCTGTTCCGCCGGAACCTGGTGTCCCCGGATCGCTGGGCCGAGCTCGACCGACGGATCCCCACGGCCGGGGACATGGCCATCTACATCGACCTGCTGAGCAGCGGCCCGGCCTACTACTGCGCCACCCCCCTCCGCGCCCACCGGGTCCACGACGGCCAGTACAGCACCTCCGACGCCGCCACCCTCGGGCGGGTCATCGACCGCTACGAACTGCTCCGGCTGGCCGCCGAGGTCGGCCTCATCCACCACCCGAACGAGGAGCGCGAGGCGCTCCTGCGGATGGTCTGGGACTGCGGTCGGCGGCTCATCGACGCGGCGCCGGTCACCGACGCCCGGCAGTGGTCGCAGGCCACGACCAACGTCGCCGCCGCCTACCGGCGGCTGGGCGAGCTCGGAGCCCGGTGAGCCCTTCCGGGGACCCGCCGGCCGGCCTGTCGGTCTGCCTGGTGACCCACGCCTACGGCCCAGCCGATCGGGGCGGGGTGGAGACCTACGTCGCCGACCTGGCCCACGAACTGCTGGCGCTGGGCCACCGGGTGGTCGTGTTCCATCCCTTCGCGTCCACCGAGGGCGCCGACGGGCTCCTCGAGACGGCGGTGGTGGACGGGGTGGATGTGGTGCGCATCAACCGCCCGGACCTGCTGCCGTGGCAGGAGTTCGGCGACGAGGTGGTCGAGCGGGCCTTCCGGCGGCTGCTGTGGGACCGCCGGGTCGACGTCGCCCACTTCCACCACCTCACCCGAGGTCTGAGCGTCGCCCTGCTCGAGCAGGCGTGGCTCGGTGGGGCGCGGGTGGTGCTCACCCTCCACGACGGCTGGCTGGCCTGCGCCCGGGCTAAGGAGATCACCTCGGACGGTGCGGTCTGCTCGGGGGCGGAGTCGGCCCGCAAGTGCGCCAGCTGCCTGGCCGGGGCGCCGGTGACCGACGGATCCCGGGCCGAGGCCTGGGTCACGGCCCGCAACACCTACTTCGCCTCGGCGCTCGGCCTGTGCGACCTTGTCACCTCGCCGTCGGCCTACGAGGCCCGCTTCGTCGGACGGGCGCCGTGGCTGACCACGCCCGTGGTCGTGCACCGCAGCGGGGTGTCGACCCCCGCGGCTCCGGCGGCGCCGCGGGGGCGGGCCACCGGACCGGTCCGCATCGGTGTGCTGTCGAACTTCGTGCGCAGCGCCGACGGCCACGACTTCAAGGGGGCCGCCGATCTGGACGAGGCGGTGCGGCGATGGCACGACGAGGGGCCGGGGACGCCACCGCCGGTCGAGGTCCACGGCGCCGCCGACGAGGCGGCGGCGGCGCTGTTCGCCGCCAACCCGGGACTCGTCCACCACGGTCCCTACCAGGCCGATCGGCTCACGGCCATCATCGACGGTCTGGACTACCTGCTGTTGCCGTCCCGCGTCGAGAACTACCCGACGGTCGTGCGCGAGGCCTTCGCCCGGGGTGTCCCGGTGCTGTGCTCCGACGCGGGCGGTCTCCCGGAGATCGTCACCGACGGCCTCGACGGCCTGGTCTTCCCGGCCGGCGACGCCGGGGCGTTGGCGCGGCTCCTGGCCCGGGTGGTCGAGGATCGGTCCCTCCTCGAGCAGCTGCGGGGATCGGTGCGGCCGCCGCGAGGCATGGCCGAGGACGCCACCGAGTGGGCGGCCACCTACCGGCGGCTGGTCGGGCCGGCCGGGGCACCACCGAGCGGCCGCATCAGCGCCGTGGTCGCCACCTTCAACCGGCCCGACGATCTGCGGCGGTGCCTCGCCGGGTTCGCCGCCCAGACACTCGACACATCCCGCTTCGAGGTCGTGGTGGTCGACGACTGCTCGCCGGTTCCAGCCGGGACCGTCGTCGCCGACTTCCAGGACCGGCTCGACATCCGGCACATCCGGCTGGACACCAACCAGGGGCTGGGCGAGGCGCGCCGCGCCGGTGTCGGCCTGGCCACCGGCGACGTGACCCTCTTCTTCGATGACGACGACGTCGCGGCCCCGGGCTGCCTGGCGGCCCACCTGCGGCTCCACGCCGCCCATCCCGGCGAGGCCGAGGCGGTGCTCGGGTTCAGCGGCGTCCATCCCGACGTGGAGGTCACCGCGGCCCTCTACTTCGCCCTCATCGGCGGCCGTCGGCTGTTCTCCTACCCCGGCCTGCCCGAGGACCGGCCGGTACCCTGGCACTGCGGCTGGGGCGGGCGCACGTCGTACAAGACCTCGCTGCTGCGACGCATCCCGCCCAGGGGCCGCTGGCTGGAGGACACCGACCTGAACGGCCGGCTGCGGGCCGAGGGCCTCAGGGTCTGGTTCACACGCCAGTCCGTGCAGTACCTCACCCACGGTCTCGACACCAACCAGCTGCGGGACCGCGCCCGGGCCCTCGGGCGGGCCGCCGGGGAGGTCCTCGCCCGCCAGCCCGACCCGGCCCTCGCCGGGCTGCTGGGGGTCCACGACGCCGACCGCCGGCTGGCCGGACCGGAGGAGCTGGCCGAGGTGGAGGCCCTGGCCGACGAGCTGCTGGCCGTGCCGCTCGGCGCCCTGCGGGCCACCACCGTGACGGCGGGAGGGCACCCGGCCACCGCCGACCGGGTCCTGTGGCACTGCCTGGGCCGCCTCCTCGATCACGAGAACCTGCTCGGCTACCTCACCGGGCCGCAGAAGCGGGCGACAACGGCGCCGTTCCGTTTCGTGGCGGCCCCGGGCTGGGGGACCGGCGCGGAACTCGACGCGGCGCTCACGACCTACGCCGGCGCCTTCGGCCCCGCCGATCCCGTCGAGCTCGTCCTGCTGGCCCCCGACGACCGGATCGACGGTCCGGTCGCCGTCGAGGAGGTGCTGGCCTCGCTCGCTCGGCTCGGCCGCGACCCGACCGAGCTGGCCGACATCCAGATCGTGCCCCATCACGGTCCGGTGGCGACCGTTTCGGGCGCGGTGTGGCTCCGCCCGACGGGTCACCCCGCCGGCGGTCCGCTGAGCGTACGGATCGGCATCGGTCCCGACGAGCTGCGGAAGCTGGCCGGCCTCACCCCCCGCGAGGCCGCCCTCGCGCTGCACTGAACGCCCGGAGGAACTCCCGTGAACTGTCTCATCCTGGTACGGGCCGGCGACCGCTCCCGCCACCCGGGCTGGCTCGAGCCGGCCGCCGACAAGATCTTCCGGCTGGCCGTCGACTACTACGGCACGACCGCCGGAACGTGGGCCGACTCCGCCGACCACTACCACGCCGCCCGGGGACCGAAGCTGCCGTTGGTGGCCGACTGGTTGGACGAGAACTGGTCGTGGGTGAGCGACTGTGACTACGTGGCCATCCCCGACGACGACCTCGAAGCTGACGCGACGACGTGGCGGCGGGTATTCGAGCTGATGGAGGTCCACGCTCTCGATCTGGCCCAGCCTTCGTTCAGCGCCCGGTCCCACTGGTCGCATCCGATCACCGCCCAGCGCCCGGGCGGCGGCGTCCGCCTGACCAACTTCATCGAAAACGGCCTGGCCGTGTTCTCCCGTTGGGCCCTCGAACGGTGCGCGGCCACCCTGCGCATGGGCAGCTCCGGCGTCGGTAGCGACTACGCCTGGTCGACCATCGTGCGGGCCGGGGGGGGCCGGGTGGCGGTCATCGACGACGTGGCCGTCGAGCACATCCGGCCGCACCACGGCGCCGGCGGCAGCCTGGCCAGCTCCGTCGATTCGCTCAGCCGGTCGTTGCCCCACCCCGAGCTCTACGACGAGCTGCTCCTCATGTCGACGCTGGCCATCGGCAACCCGTTCGACCCGACCACCGAGCTGCTGCTCCCGGCCACCGCCACCGCGGCCTCCGCGCCGGCGGGCGTCGGTCCGGTCGACCCAGGCCCCGCCTTCCCCGCTTCGTTCGTGCTGGTCGGCTCCGGCCCGCGCGCCGAGGCCCAGGCCACCCTCGACGCCATCGTCCGGGAAGCCGGCCCCGACGACCAGGTCCTGTTCGTCGACGCCAGCTTCGCCACCTCGCTGGCACCCCGGCTCGGCGCGGCGCGACCGGTCGACGCGGCGGCTCTTCCCGACCAGGGTCTCGGGGCCTGCCTGGACGCGCTGGCCGGGGCCGCCCGCCACGAGCCGGTGGTGATCGTGGGCAGCGGCTGGACCCTCGGCCCGGGCGACCGGTCCCGCCTCCTCGCCACCCTCGCCGGCGAGGGCGTCGGCTTGGTCCGGGCCGTGACGGTCGACGGCCTGCTCGCCCCCGTCGTCGCCCTCCGCCGCCCGGTGCTGGCCGCTGTCGGAGGCCTCTCGATGGCCGAGGTGACCGCCCAGGACGGCCGTTTCGGCAAGGTGGGCACGGCCGAGCTGGCCGCCGGGCTGGCCGCCGCCGTCAGCCGGGCCGGGGCGGCCACCCCGACGGTGGTCACCGCCGGGTCTCCGGCGCCGCGCCCCACCGAGCGCAGTGGCGGGCACTGCCCGAGCGACGCCCGACCGACCCGGTGGTATGGCCCCGAGCTGGTCGGACTGCTCGACGAGGCGGGCATCGAGGCCTGGCGGGCCCTCGGCCCGCTCGTCGACGCGGCCCAGGCCGATCAGTACCGCCGGGTGCTGTCCTGCCGGTGGCCGGAGCTGGCCGGCGAGCCCTTCGCTGCCGCCCGCCCCTATGCGGGGCCGTACTCGACGCCGGCTCTGGCCCGGGCGCTCCGCCGTCGCGGTAACCAGGCCCAGGCCGCCGAGCTGCTGCGGGTCCCCGGCCCCGCCGCCGGCTCCACCCTGGGCTCGGAGCCGGTGGCGGCCGTGTGAGCCCGGCCACGCCGAACGGCCGTTGACCTCCGCTCCGCCGGGGAGCAGGATCTCCGGGGACGGCCGGGAGGCACAGTGACAACAAATCGCTATCTGGCAGGCAACTTCGGACCGGTCGCGCCCGAGACGACAGCGGTCGACCTGCCGGTCACCGGCCGGCTCCCGGAGGAGCTCGACGGGCGGTACCTGCGCAACGGACCCAACCCTGTCGGCCCGGTCGACGAACGGTTGCACCACTGGTTCGTGGGCACGGGCATGGTGCACGGTGTGCGCCTGCGCGACGGGCGGGCCGAGTGGTACCGCAGCCGGTACGTGCTCGGCGACGAGGCCGCCGACGTGCTCGGCCGACCCCGCCTGCCGGGACCCCGCCACGAGCTGTTCGGCGGCGGTTCGCCCAACACCAACGTGATCGGGGTCGGCGGAACCACCCTGGCCATCGTCGAGGCGGGGGGCCACCCGGTCGAGTTGAGCGACGACCTCGAGTCGCGGCGCTACGTGGATTTCGCGGGCACGTGGGCCGGCGCCTTCAGCGCCCACCCGAAGGTCGACCCGGCCACCGGCGAGCTGTTCGTCGCCGCCTACTCGCCGATGTTCGGCAACGAGATCTCCTACCAGGTCCTCGGCCCCGACCTGCGGGTGCGCCACGCGGCGCGCATCGACGTCGGGGCGCCGATCATGCTCCACGACGTGGCGGTCACCGAGACCCGGGCGGTGATCTTCGATCTGCCGGTCACCCTCAGCGCCGACGCGCTCAGCGCCGGCTACCCCTTCCCCTACCGGTGGAACCCCGACCGCCAGCCCCGTGTGGGGGTGCTACCCCGCCACGGTGCGGCCGGTGACGTGGCCTGGTGCGAGGTCAGTCCGTGTTACGTGTTCCATCCGATGAACGCCTACGACCTGCCCGACGGTCAGCTGATCGTGGACGTGGCCCGCCATCCCCGGATGTTCGCCACCGATCTGCAGGGACCTTTCGAGGGACCGCCCGTGCTCGAGCGTTGGACGGTCGACCCGGCCAGCGGCAAGGTGGCCGAGGAACGACTCGACGACCGGTCCCAGGAGTTCCCCCGGGTCGACGAACGTCGGGTGGGCCGACCGTACCGGTTCGGCTACGCCGCCGACTTCGGCACGGATGGCCCGAACCCCGGCGGCCTGACCAGGTGGGATCTGCGCGCCGGCACCGCCCTGGATCACCACTACGGGCCCGGCCGTTCGACCGGTGAGGGCGTGTTCATCCCCCGGTCGGCGGAGGCCGCCGAGGACGACGGCTGGGTCATGAGCCTGGTCTATGACCGGAACACCGACCGCAGCGACCTCGTCGTCCTCGACGCCCGGGACTTCGGCGGCGAGCCGGTAGCCACCGTGCACCTCCCCACCCGCGTGCCCTACGGCTTCCACGGCAACTGGATCCCCACCGGGCCGTAGAGGCGCTGACCAGGGAGCCCGTCACGGCTCAGGGGCGGGGTGGCCGCGACACCGCGGCCTCCTCGGCGGCGGCCAGCCGGTAGGCCCCGAGTTCGGCCAATCGAGCCACACCGGGCTGCCCGGAGGCCAACCAGTCCGGCCCGTAGGTCGGGTAGCGCTCAACGTCGTACCCGCCGTCCCAACCGACCTGGAAGATGCCGGCCAGGTAGGCGGCTACCGCTGCCTCCTCGGCCGGCCCGCGCGGATCGGCGATGAAATCGACCCGCCACTGCCGCCGCTCGCCGCCGCCGACCGAGGCGTGCAGCAGGTGCTCGTCCATGACCACCAGGTCCCCCGGCCGGGTCGCCAGGGTGCGGCCGGCCTCGCCGTCGTCGCCCGGCAACCCGGGGGGCGCCGCCCTGAGGGGGGGACGGTGAGAGCCAGGAAGGACGCGCAGGGCGCCGCTCGGCCCGTCGAGCGGATCGAGGTAGGCCATCACGGCCAGGCTGGTCACCTCCCCGTCGGCGTCGCGGTGCCACCGGGTCGAGCCTTGGTAGCGGGTCCCCTTGGCCCGGACGGGGAGCGCTGCCCGCCCGAGCAGCTCAGCGGCCAGGCGTCCCAGCTCGGCGACCAGGGACAGGCTGACGGGCGACCGCCTGCTCATCAACGGCACGTAGTGGAAGGCGTTGCCCGTCGGACTCGACCGCGGCGCCGTATCGGCGGGCACCCCGTCGGCCAGGCAGGCCACCACCTCGGCGGACAACGGCCCCGGGTCGACGGCCCCCCGGAGCACGATGGCGCCGTGGCGGCGGAGCTGGTCGGCCGATCCGGGCGGCAGAGTCGGCTGCGGCACCCGCCCATCCTGGCCTGGGGCGGCGGCAGGAGCGGCGGACGCCTGTGCGATGATCGCCCGGTCCGTCGGGCGCCGCCGGCGGGACCGGGCAAGGGAGGGACGCCAATGATCATCATCGCCGGCACCATCGACCTGGGCGGCCCGGCCGAACGCGACGGTCTCGTGGCGGCCAGCGCGCCGCTGCAGCAGGCCACCCGGGAGCAGGAGGGCGGTTGTCTGGCCTACTGCTTCGGTGCCGATCCGGTCGAGCCGGCCCGCATCCAGATCTATGAACTGTGGGCCGACGAGCCGTCGCTGGCCGCCCACTTCCAGCATCCGAATTATCTCAACATGCGGGCCCTGCTCAACGGGGCGGCGCCCCGCGCCGTGCACACCGCCAAATTCCGCTGCGATCTCACCGAACCGGTCTATGACGACACGCGCACACCCCGCGCCGACTTCTTCAGCGCCTGAGCCCGGCGGTGAACCGGGCGGCCGCGTCGCGGGCGTGGCCGACGAGCGGGGCCCGGCCGGCCAGCGTGGGCTGGCCGCCGGTGATTTCGGAACCTGGTTGGTCGAGATGCGCGACGCCCTGGCCGGGCGCCACCCGGCCACGGTGCCGTGCGGCGAATGCCACGCCTGCTGCACATCGTCGCAATTCATCCATGTCGCGCCGGACGAGACCGCCACCCTGGCCCGCATCCCGGCGACGCTGCTGTTCCCGGCTCCGCAGCGGCCACCCGGCCACGTCGTGATGGGCTACGACGAGCGGGGCCACTGCCCGATGCTCGTCGACGGTCGCTGCTCGATCTATGAGAACCGCCCCCGGACCTGTCAGACCTACGACTGCCGGATCTTCCCGGCCGCCGGCGTGGCCGTGCCCGGAGCCGACCAGGCGGGCATCGCCGAGCAGGCCGGGCGGTGGCGGTTCAGCTTTCCGACGGCAGCCGACCAGACCGCAGCGGAGGCGGTCCAGGCCGCCGCCGCCTTCCTCGACCGCCACCCCGAGATCGCGGCGCCCACCGGGCGGCCCCCTAACCCCACCGCCCTGGCCGTCCTGGCCGTCGAGGCCAGCCCGGCCTTCCTCCGACCGGACCGCCTCGCCGGCGTGACGGGCATGGTGGCCGAGCCCGACCCGGCGACGGTGCGGGCCGAGCTCGGGCGGCGGCCCGCGGCCGCCCCGGGCGACACGGCATCCCGCCGGGCCACCGACCGGAAGCGACCCAAGCGGCGTGGGCGGCGCGGCGGCTGACCCTTTCGCGGCGCCTATTTCCCCGTTCTTTACCGATTGCTGGCCGACCGTTTGCCGTTCTTCGGTACGGGTGCGCAGGCATCTGACAACTGCGTGACAACAGCCACCTCTCCGGGTGCCGGTGGAGGTCGTCGCCGTAGGGTTTCGTGTCGCCGACGCCGTCGACCGCACCACCGCTGCAGGACATCGAAAGGTCGCTGATCCGCTTGACACAGACGGTGAGTGAGCTTCGACCCGCCCGCGCCCGGCACCGTCGGTCGGCTCGGCATCCGGTGGCCTCGACCGCCCGGCGGCGCGATCCGATGCAGCCCTACGCCCGGCATCTTCGGCGGGCCGGCCAGCGCCACTGGGCGGTGGCCCTGACGGCGGCGGTCGTCCGGACACTCGCCGTCGTGGCCCTGGTCGCCATCGCCGCCGCGGCGGTGGCCGTCGCCCTGCTCATCGCCAGGGCATAGGGCCGCCGTGTCTCCCCGCTCCGCCCTCTGGGACGGCTTCCGGCCGTGACCGGCGTGTTCGGGTGGCCGGCGGTCACGGGCTTCGCGGCGGGCAGCTGCTTCACCGTCCTCGTCCGCCTCATCGCCGTCAGGGTCCGCTGGCCCGAGCTGCACCGCCGCGATCTGGGCGAGCGTCTCGCCCCCTTCGAGCCGCCGTCGGTGGCCGACGAGGCCGAGCAGTGGCTCTCCGAGCGTTGAGCGGTCCGCCGGTCGCCATCTGAGCCGGTCGCCACCCGGCCACCGGCGGTGCGGACCGGGCAGCGCCGGAGCCTCGTGCTGGTCCGGGCCGGCGACGGCACCCTCGTCCTGCACAGGCTCCCCGTCGACCGTTGCGGCTTTTTAACGCCCTGGCGTCCGAAATGAACGACTCCTACATGCGCTTCGGGCGTACAACGCTGGTGTGGAGTACGCAGCGCCTCGTCTGCCATCGTTCGTCGACGCCTTCCGCCAACGTCGCGCCCGGGACCCGCTCGGCCGGCCCGACCTTCCCGAGGAACCACGGTGACCCCGGCCGCCGTCCTGCTGCTGATCTCCGGTCTCGGAGCGGCCGTCGCCCTGTCCGTCGTGCCCCTGCTGCTGCCCTGGCCCCAGCAGGTCCGTTGCCTTGTGGCCAGCGCCAACATTCCCGATCCGGTGGCCCCACCGCTCGGCGGCGGCGCGCCCATCTGGCGCAGCGTCACGGTCGGGCGCGTCCGTCACACCGCCGTCGGCGCGGAGATCGAGATCGTCGACGTCCCCTCGGTTCACGCGTCCAGTGTCTACCTCGCTCCCCTGTCGGGGGTCACGTCGGCGGCCGCCGACCTGGAGGGCTGGGCGGCCGCCCATACGCCCCTGCTCCTGCTCCTGCTCACCGGTGCCGGCGAAGCCAGTCTCCACGGGCCGGTATCCGCCCTCGTCGGGCTCCGTCGAGCCGGTGCGTGCGACCCAGTCGGCGTGACCCGATCGATCGGAAGGTGACCGTCATGTGGTTCGTCGTGGTCCTGATGGTGCCCGCCGCCGTGCTCATCGCCCGGTGGGCGTGGCACACTCAACACCGCGCCGCAGCGGTCCTCGAGGCAGTCCAGCAGCGTCAGTGGTCCGAGATGACCCGCGTGCGGATCACCGCGGTGGTCGTCGCCCACCGGAGCCTTCTGGTCGGCACCACCACCGTCGACCGGGGCGATGACCAACCGGCGAGGGGCGACCAGGTCATCGTCGGACACCTCTGCGACACCGACGATGAGGCGACCGTCGCCGTGCTCAACACGTGGCGTGAGGCGGGGACGAAGGTGAACGTGCACATGGGTGTCGATCACCTGATCTTCGAGGCGCCGCGGGGCTCCTCCATCGTCCTGGCCACGGCCGGCTGAGCGGCCGCGCCGGCTGCGTCGATGCCGAGACCGGCGGGCTCAGGCCGGTCGGCCGCCCTCGAAACGGTTCCGGGCGCCGACGGTGACGGAAAGCAGTCGGGCGACCGTCTCCCCTCGGTTGTGCCAGCGGTGACGGGTCCCGTTCTGCACGACGATGTCACCGGGCCTGAGGGTCACCTCAGCCCCGTTGTCCAGCTCGAGCCCGACGGTACCGGCCAAGACGACGTCGTAGTCCAACGTCGCGGTGCGGTGCATGCCCGGCTCGTCTGGATCAGCCCAGGCGGCGAGGCCGGTCCGGACGAACTCGTGGAACTCGTCGGCCCCGGGAGCGAGCTCGATCACCGACAGCCCACACCCGCCGGGCGGCGGGAAGACGGCGGCCATGGTCGGCTCGGCGCCGTCGTCGGGGTACTCGGCGGTGTCGTCGCGACCCCACACCCGGATCGCCGCCGAGCCCCGGGGGCCGAGCGGGATCAGGGCCAGCTCGGTGTCGCTGACCACCAGCGCCGTCCCGTCACCGGTGTGTCCGGTTACCACTCGCCGCACCGAAGTCGGCGGCCCGCCGCTCACGTCCATTGGCGCACGCTATCGGCCGGACGGGACGGTCGGACGGACCGACCCCCGCCGAGGCGACGGTGCCCGATGGAGGCCGGTGTCAACCGCCGGCGTCGCACAAAGGGGCGTGGCGATCCGGCGACTCGACGACGAAGTCATCGATCTCAACCTGGTCGGACGCCACGTCGAGAACGGCGTAGGACAGCTGCCGGCCGTTGTGTGGATCTCTCGCCTGGCCGACCGAGCCCGGGTTGATGACGAGGGGACGCCCGACCCGAGCGACAACCTGCTGGTGGGTGTGGCCGATCACGACGAAGTCAGCATCGATCTCGGCGATCCGTCGGAACTCGGCCGAATGGGGGAGCACGTAGGGGAAGCCCGGGGTGCACGGGCTGGCGTGGGTCATGACGAGGCGCTTCCCGCCGACCTGGACGTCGAGGCGGTCGGGTTGTGCGGCTAGCCAACTGACCAAGCCCGCTTCGACGGAGGCGGCGCTGCGGGCCCGCGCCCCGTGAGCCGACAGGAGGCCGACATCGTGATTGCCGACGACGCAACGCGCGCCCCGATCCCGGAGCATGGCC
>Ga0075030_100004527_pt1 | contig 12559 bp, 11 predicted proteins | sample LitLauG_LLR_2012_FD_71393 | JGI IMG/M metagenome (GOLD analysis project Ga0075030, IMG submission 71393) | Freshwater sediment microbial communities from Pennsylvania, USA - Little Laurel Run_MetaG_LLR_2012 | ecosystem: Environmental > Aquatic > Freshwater > Creek > Sediment | place: USA... | reverse complement strand
TCGCCGCTCATGTTCTGCAGCGGGAGCACGGCGATCGCGTTGCGCTGTTCGGCGTTGGTCACTTCACGGTGCTTGTACCACCAGGCCCCGACCGCGCTCAGCACCGTGACCAGCAGTCCGGCCATCCCCAGCAGGAGATAAGTCTGGAGCCGGCTGTTGCGTCCGAAGGTCTTCGTGGCCGCGCGCAGCTTGGCCGTGTTCGTGCCACTCTTGATCTGGCCAGACTCGGACTCGCGCTTCAGCAGGGCCAGGTCGGACTTCATCTCGGCCGCGCTTTGATAGCGATGGTTGCGGTCTTTCTCCATCGCCTTGCCAATGATGCCCTCGAGTTCGACGGGGATCTTGGGATTCAGGTCCTTGGGCGGCACCGGCTTGGCGTGCAGCACGGCGTCCAGGGTCATCAGCGAGTTGTTTCCGGCGAAGGGTTTCTTGCCGGTCGCCATCTCGTAAAGCACGACGCCAAAGGAGAACAGGTCGCTGCGGGAGTCGACAGTCTCGCTGCGCGCCTGCTCTGGCGACATGTAGACGGCCGTGCCCGGGATCACGCCGACGGCGGTGAGGGAATTGTCGGCGCCGGCGTCGTCTTCGGTGCCCAGATTGTGCACCAGTTTCGCCAGGCCGAAGTCGAGCACCTTCACCTGCCCGCTGGGCGTCAGGAAGATGTTCGCAGGCTTGATGTCGCGGTGGACGATGTTTTTCGAATGGGAGGCGACCAGCGCGTCGGCCACCTGCACCCCGATGTCGAGCACCTTGTCGACCTCCATGGGGTGCCCGGCGATGGCCTGCTTGAGACTCTGGCCATCGAGTTTCTCCATTACGATGAAGGGATGGCCGTTGATGTCTTCGATTCCGTGGATGGTGCAGATGTTGGGATGGTTCAACTGGGAGGCGGCCCGGGCTTCGCGGGTAAATCGCTCCAGCGACTTGGCGTCGCCCGCCAGATTTTCCGGAATGAATTTCAGGGCGACGTGGCGGCCCAGCTTGATGTCCTCGGCTTCGTACACCACACCCATACCACCGCCCCCAAGTTTGCCGAGGACACGGTAATGGGAAACAGTCTGGCCGATCATGAGAACGCGAGCCCTTGCCCGGCGTAATGGTAGGCCGCGAACCGAAGCCGGGTCAACTGCCTAATTTGGTTTGGAAGTAGGAGGATTTCGCTAGAATTGGGTGACGGACTGTTTTCCATTTCCGGTTTGAAACATCTGCTGCCGATTCCCACCAGCGAACAGCTACGTCCTCTGGTTGGATGCGGTATCGGCCGGAGGCGTGTGCACCGGATTTAGGATGGAGAGAGACGAAGCTGGCAGCGCTTCGCCTGGCAGGAGATTTCTTATGGAATCCGACCACACCACATCGCCCCGTTTGCCGTTCGCTCAACCTGATCGGCGCTCGGCCATCCGGCGCCGCGCCGAGGAAATCTACGATAAGAGCGGAAGGGTGGGAGGCCGCGATCTGCAAAACTGGGTGCAGGCCGAGCAGGAGATCGAGCGCGAGATCACAGAGCCTTCCCCGCACCGAAGGGCGATAGTGGTCAGGGTCGACGGTGTCCGGTTTGTTGGGGAATACACGGCTGCAGATGCCCAAGGCTACAGGCCGGGAGAGTTCGAACCGGGTGAGCCCGTCTTTGTCCGCTTTCGCGGGAACAAGATGTGGCTCAAACGCCGCAACGGGGAAGAACTGGAAACCACCGTCGTTCAGAGAGGGGATTGACTTCGCCTGAATCCGAGCGTCACCCCGGGAAACTGAAATAACAGACTCAGGGGATGACGGTAACGACCGAGGCTGCTCGGAGACTGCGCGGACAGGCGGGCTATTGCTGAAACAGCCCCGCAGACGCTCCCACCCACTCCAGGTTCTTGTTGTGATCGACCCCCATCATCAGGCCGCGGCCGGTGCGGATGATGGTGAGCACCGGGACGAGTTGGTCAAGCCACACAAACATGACACGCACTTCCGCCTTGGTGGTGCCGTGGGGCGTCGCAATCACGGGCTCGAAGTGCAGGCGCTCCTGCAGAATGTAATAAGGACGCTTTTCGGCGGGGATGGCGGCGATATCTTCCTGGGTGGGCGCGATGACTACCCCCAGCCCGGCAAAGGAATAGAGCGGTTTCAGGGCGTAATTTTCGAGGTCGCCCGGGATCTTGTCCAGTCGGTCCAGGAACCAGGTCTTGGGCACTGAGGCGTGTTCGAGGTAGGGAATCGAGAACTTGCTGATCCGGAAATACCAGTTGGGGTGTCCCGCCCATTCGACGTCAAGGTCGTCGCGCCAGTCAAAGCTGAGCTTCACGTGCTTGCGCTCCAGTTCGTCGACGATGGCCCGGTTGTAGATCCGCCGGACCGGCACGCGCTTTCCATCGCGCTCGTAGTAAAGCCGGGAGCCTTGCTTTCGGATGTCGACGATGTCGACCGTCCGCACGCCCAGCAGTTTCTCAGTGAGGAGAAAGTCCGGCAGCGTTTTCTGTTGCTGCGGATGGATCTCCATCAGGATCACGTTTTCGGGATCGTGTGCGCCCACGATGGCGCGGCCGAGAAGGTCGCGATAGGTATTGGTATCGAGCCCGCTTAACAGATACCGGAGCCGTGGATCCAGTCCATAGACTTCGATGTAAGATTCGGCCAGCGGCCCCTGGTAGGCGTAGAGAGAAGGGAAGGCCTGCAACTCCACGAGTTTGGGCTGCAGCTCACCCTGGGCATCGCGCACCAGGCCGAAATCGACTTGCACGAACATGGGGTGCGGCGGCTCGTTCGGTACCTTGAATTCTGCCGGCACGGCTTCGTCGGATTTCGCCAGATACGAAGGGTTGTCGACGAGTTGCCGAATGAGTTCCTGTCCGTCCCGCGCCAGCCGTTCGACCAATTCTTTGGGGAAGAAGCAGGGCGTCTCCGACACTCGGAACTGCACATGCGTGCCGCAGCGATCATCGATGCGCCGCAGGAAGGCCTGATATTTTTCGGGCGTAAAGTTCGCGTTGAATGGCTGGCGCAGGGCGGGAATCATGATTTCAGTGTGTCATCCTGAGCGGAGTCGAACGACCCTTCCCACGCGGCAAGTCGAATTCTGCCATCACCGGTTTCGGCCGATCCCGGTCAGGCTTCGACCAGAAACTTCCCGTCCCGCATGATCTGCTCGTCGTCGACCCAGATGTTGAACTTCCGTCCGACTACGTCGATGTGCGTAGTCGAATCCCAGTCCGCCCCGGTATGCGCGCCGTAAGGGTTGCCGAAGGCGATATGCACCCCGGGATATTTTTCATCCTGCAGGATCTGCCCGATGACTTCCTTCAGGTCGATGTTGGTTCCGATGGCGAACTCGCCCACCCGGTCGCTGTTCTCGTCGGTATGGGTGTATTTCCAGAAGTCGTCTTCCAGTTCGCGATTCTCCGAATGGGCTTCGGTCAGCCGATTCTGCTTCATACGGACAGTCAGCGGCGCGTCCTGAAGGTTGCCGAATTTGGCGCACAAATAATCCCCCACCACGCCATCAATCACGAAGGTGCCATTCACTTCGCCGGGAGTGGTGAAGATTTCACCGCCGGGAAGGTTGCCCCACTTTTCCGGAGTGATAATGCCGCTGGTCTTCAGCCACTTGTAGTTCGGGTTCAGGTCGGCGGTCAGATCGGTCCCGGCGCCGGTTCTGGCCCGGATCTTCGATGCCTTGCGCACCATCTCGACCACTTTCTGGCTGAGGCGGTCGACCCGCTGGAAATCGGCACACATGCCTTCAAGCATGATCTGGCGGTTGATGTTGACCATGTGGGCGTGCCTGATCTTGCGCCGGTTCACCACGTCGGTCATCTGGATGCGAGACCGCAGTTCGTTGGGTTGCACCTGGACGGCGAAGATGGAAACCTGGCTGCTTTCGAGATCGTCCAGAATCTGCCGTGGCAGGTTGGTCAGCGGACGCGGCGCGAGATCTTCGAGGACCCAGGCGTGGTAAGGCGAGCCCAGCTTTTCCAGTTCGGCCACCACGGCCGCGGCGATTTCGGCCGTGGCCTCATCGGTGATAACCGAAACCTGTTCGTGGGGCGCGACGCGCAGGCAGACGTTGACCGCGTTGCGCGCACCGGGCGTGAATTCGGCAGGGAAGGGAATCTGGTTGAGTTGTCTAGGGTGGGAATCGACTGGTGTGCTCATTAACCGACTTTTCGAATGGCGGCCGGCTCTTCTTCCAGCCCCGCTTCCGTCTCCTCGATGATGTAATCGACCACTTTCTTCAAATCCCCGGTTTCCTGGAACACGCGCAGTTGCCGGTCAGCGCCGCTGCCGGTCTCGAGAATCTTGTGGATGTAGTTCAATTCCTCGCGCGAGTCCAGTTCGTCCACCACGTCGTCGACGAAGTCCAGATACTCATACACCAGGTCGCGGGCCGGAACTTCCTTCTGCTTGCCGAAGTCGATCAGCTTGCCATCGAGGCCGTAGCGCGCCGCGCGCCACTTGTTTTCCATGATGAGGGCGCGCCGGTACAGGCGGAATCCCTGATTGGCCGTGTACAGCTTGTACAGCTTGGCCACCGTGGCCTGAATCAGGGCCGCGAGCGCGATGGTTTCATCGGCGCGCATGGGAACATCGCACACCCGGAACTCGAGGGTATTGAAGAACGGATGCGGCCGGATGTCCCACCAGATCTTCTTGGCGTTATCGATACAGTTGGTCTTGATCAGCAGCTTGATGAAGTTTTCGTACTCCCCCCAGCTGGGAAAATAGTCGGGAATATTGGTGCGGGGAAACTTGTCGAACACCTTGCAGCGGTAGGACTTCAGGCCCGTGTTCATCCCCAGCCAGAAGGGGGAATTGGTGGACAGCGCGAGAATGTGCGGCAGGAAATAGCGCGCATGGTTCATCATGTGGATCGCGGTCTCGCGGTCCTCGATGCCGATGTGCACGTGCAGGCCGAAGATCAGGTTGGCCCGCGCCACCAGTTGCAGGTCTTCGACGATGTTCTTGTAGCGTTCGTCGGGATGAATCTCCTGGGTGCGCCAGTCGGAAAACGGATGCGTCGCCACCGAGGCCACCTGCAGGCCGTTCTCCCCGGCCAGTCGGATAATGTCGCGCCGCAGTTTCTTGACTTCCGTTTTGGCTTCCTTGATGTTCTGGCAGACGCTGGTACCGACCTCGACGACGGACTGGTGCATCTCGGCCTTGACCCGCTCCTGCAGCAGCAGCTTGCCTTTTTCGAGGAGTTCGGCCTGAATATGCGACCGCAGATCCCGCGTTTCGGGATCGATGGTCTGATATTCCTCTTCAATTCCGATGGTGAAAGTCGGCTGCATATTCCCTATTTCTTGTCCTTCCGAGCGAAGTCGAGGAACCTGCTGTGTCCCGGCGGCGCCCTACCGCCCGGTGCCCTATACTCGCCGGCTCCGCGAGGGGTGGAAAAACAAGCCCTAACAGTATAACAATGACCGGAAAATCTAGGCTGACCAGATCAAGCCCATTCTTTGTTTTCCGCCACCCGTGCCTTAACGATCTTCCGCAGTAGAGCGTCCGGCAAGGGTTGGTCGGAAGGGAACTGAATCGTTCCCCGCGAAGTGGGGTAGTTCTTGAGCTCTTTCTTGAACTTCTCGATCACGCCGGAGCCGGTTGGGAACAGGCTGCAGTGGTTCTTGAAAGCGGCGTAGCCCACCAGCATTCCCTTGTACTTAAACATCGGGATCCGGTAACTGATTACCTCAGTGGTCTCGGCCGGGACCACGGACTGAATGACGGCGCGAATATGTTTCAACGTGCTGCGCGCCGGTTCCGGTGTGCCGGCCAGGTATTGGTCGACGGTCTTGGCTGCGCCTTTGCCCTTCATCATCGGACCTGACCTCCCGTGGTCATTTTGACGGTTGCCCGGTTGACGGTTGCCCCGCAAGGAATTCTGCCCAGCGCAACTCCTTCACCTCACTGGTCCCGCTCAAGGCCATCTTTGTCGCCATCTCGGCGGCAGCATTCACGATCCAGTCGAAGTTTTCTTGTCCCACGGAGGTAATCTCGGCATCCGGCGCTGGATTGAGGAAGTCGATCGCGTACGGCACGCCGCCTTCGACGGCGAATTCCACGGTATTCAGGTCGTAGCCCAGGGCGCGGCACAGCGAGAGCGCATCTTTTTCCATGCGATCGCGCAACCCCGCCGAGGACGGAGCCGGATTGCCCTTTACGTAGCGCTCATGATGCGGCGCCTTGGGGTCGTATTTCATGATGTGGACTTTTTCCTGGCCGACGACGTAGCACCGGTAGTACTCGTCAAATTCGACGCCGTGCTGCAACGTCATGCACAGGTCGCCGGTCTGGTTGTAGTGATGAAAGAATTCCTCCGGAGAGTGCACCTTGTAGACATGCTTCCACCCGCCGCCCGAATACGGTTTCAGAAACGCGGGGAAGCCGACATAGGCAAACAGTTCCTCCCAGTTGAGCGGAAAAATCAGGTTGCGCATCGACTGGTCGGTCGTACCCTCGGGATGCTGGTTGTGGGGCAGGATCACGGTTGGCGGGATGGCCACCCCCATCTTGTGCGCCAAAGCGTAGTTGAAGAACTTGTCGTCGGCGGTCCACCAGAAGGGATTGTTCACAACAATGGTGCCGTGGAGGGCGGCGTTTTTCAGGTAGGCGCGGTAAAACTGGATGTCCTGTGAAATGCGGTCGATGATCACGGCATATTTTTTGGGCTCGTCCATGCGGATGCCGCCGATCTTCACAAACTCCGCCTCGACCCCCTCGACCTTCATCGCGTTGACCTTCTCGACGAATGCCGGCGGGAAGGTGTTTTCCATGCCGAACAGAATCCCAATCTTCTTCATACCCACTCCATTCCGGTTTTGTCATCCCGAGGGAAGCAGCGGTTTCGCCAAGCTGACGGTCGAACCATCCCCGATTACTCCGCACCAGGACCCGAGAACGAGTCCAGGCCGCAGGCGCTAAAGCGCGACACTTTTTTACCGCCACCGACGGCCCTTCCCCCGGCTCTGCCTAGAAGTACTTCGCCGCCATCCTCTGCCACAACGGCCAATCATGTTTCGAATGATCGCCCCAGACGTCGAGCCAGTGGGGAATCGCTTTGCCATTCAAGATCGCCGAAAACTTGATGTTCTGATCCAGGCACATGTCCCAATCCGCCGATCCCAGCACGATCTTCATCTGCCGATAGCGGCTGAGGAACCAATCGTCGCTCATATTCGGCAGGAAGTCGGGCGGATTGTTGAAGTAGCAATCGTCGTCGTAATAGCCATCCAGGAACTGGTGGATATCAAACGCCCCGCTCATGCTGACGCAATGGGTCACCACGTCGGGATGCTTGAGCGCGAAATTCACCGTGTGGTAGCCGCCAAAGCTGCAGCCGGTCACCGCCAGCTGCCCCGATGGATTCTTCCAGCGGATAAACGGAACAAACTCGTGCAGGATGTAGCGCTCGTACTGCAGATGGCGCAAGACGCGCACCCTGGGATGCACGCCCTTGTTGTACCAGCTCTCGGTGTCGACGCCGTCGGGGCAAAAGATCTGTAGTTCGCCGCGATCGATTTTCGGGGCCAGCACGCCCACCATTCCCCGGTCCTCGTACTCGAAGAATTTCCCCATGGAGGTAGGGAACACGATCAGCGGCATGCCCGCGTGCCCGAACACCAGGGCCTCCATATCCCGATGCAGTTCCTGGCTGTAGCCTTTGTGGTATTCGCGATTCATCGTGAAAAAGACGGCTCTAAGACATTGCCGCAACGTTGGTTTCGCAGCCGATGTATCTTATCCGATCCTGTGCCGGATAGCCTACTGGCCGAGAAACCGGGTAGTGGGTCAGTTTGAATCTAAGAGGGCAGCAAGCTCTTCGACTGTCCACACATGGGCGGAAATGCCAGCCTCTATCGCCGGGGTCACTCGCAAGGTTTGATGCACTCGACAAAAATTGTAGTACATGAACCAGACCGCCACCGCTGCCGCATGGTTCTCTACCTTCTTGGAGAATGCATTAGTGAATTGCGTGAAGCGGCGAATACTTATTCTCGTGGATAAATTCAGCCGCTCAACAAATGATGCGCTGACATATTTCGGGTCAGGATTGCCGCTCACGACTTTCATATCACAGCCAATGCAGATTGCAGGGGAGTACCGTTTGTGATCCTCAGAAGGCGCGCCGTAAATCTTCTGCAATTGCGCGTAGTCGATGTCCGCACCAAAGGCGCTCTCTACGGCCTCAAGATACGGCTTATGGCCATCTGTGGTGATCTGGACTCGGTTACTAATGCGTCGGGCGCAGTCGCGCATGAACTCGGTTGCCCAACCAAGGTCACGTCCCCCGACCAAATAGCTAATGCAGAGTTTCGTATCCGCGTCCAATGCCGTCCATGTCCAAGTATCGCCCCATCCCTCGGCCTTTTGCTCTGGGGTCACATTCTTCGCCTTTGCGCCAACAAAGTTCCAGATTTCATCGCACTGCAAGCGGCGCACTTTAAGATTGCGAACATGCTTATCGTGGTAGGCCACGCATGCATCAGCTAAATCGACAAGCAGTCTTACGATTGTGTTTTTGGAAGCTCCAGTCATTCGAACCGTGGCGCGAATCGAGCATCCTTCGACAAGGCATTTCACGACTTGGGCACGACGTGATTTATCAAGCCTGTTCACACTGACCATTATGCTTGCTCGTGCATGCTTTGCCAATAGTTTTTTTCAAGTCAATGAGTTATCGTCGGTATTGACTCCTCCCTATCGTAGGGCTTGCACAAGGGGTGTATCCTCGGTTGGGTAGCGATTCCACAATGGCGAATAAAAAGCAAAACTCGGAACCAATTCTTCGGTTAAAGATCGATGGTCCCGGAATGCGGACGGGGCGCGTTCCGATACCCGAGCTTATTTTGATATGCAAAGAGGCGCAGAGTGCGATCAACAAGCAGGCGGAGGCGTTAAGAAAAAAGAAGACGTATCATCCCGGTCCTATTAGCCGCAGTATACAAGAAGAGTGTACCTTGGAACTTATCGCAATTTACGGGAATAGCCCCACCACGCTAGATTTCGACCTGCGGAAGCCACAACGGGCACTTGATTTCAGTGAGGGGTTTGGGACGACAGCGATAAGAGAAGTTGGCAAAACAATTTCAGGGCTTCGCAAAAAGAGAGAGGACGGGTTTGATCCCGGCGTCCTGTTGCGACTGTATTCGCTCACGGAGGCGATCAACCCGAAATTGATTTCGCAGATTGATTGGATCACCCCAGGTCATAATGGCCAGGGGCGAACAATTTCGGCAGCCATTACGAAAACAGTCAGGGCTAATGTAGCGAAGCGACTGAGCAGCCCGCGGAAGGCACCAGTCGAAGTCGATGGCGTTCTGGAGATGGCAGACTTCAAAAAAGAAGAGTTTAAATGTCGGATCGATCCTCCCATTGGGCTACCCGTATTGTGTACGTTTGATACGCAACGAGCAGACGAAATCTACGGCTTGCTCAGGAAGTATGTGAGAGTCAAGGGCGAAGGAACCATCCATCCCTACACAGACAAAATCGAAGTAATGCATATCGGAGAGATCGTTCCGCTCTCTCCGATGGCACTCAGCGACCAATCGTTTTTCGCGAATCCATCCATTGGCGATTTGATGGTTGCCAACAATGTGCAACCGTTGAACGACTTGTCTGTTCTGGCCGGAGGACTACCTCCAGATGAGGACGTGGACGAAATGCTAAAAGTGATCTACGACGCAAGAAAGTAGGTAACAACCGCCACGGCAGACGCCACTTCTAACGCCGAAGTTGTTTTGGTCGATACCGACGTATTTTCCTTTTACATTAAAGGCGATACGCGGGCGTCGCAGTACGATAAACATACCAAGGGCAAAAAGTGGGCGCTCTCATTTGCTACGGTTGGAGAACTGCTGACATGGTCGAGATATAGGGGATGGGGATCGGCGAAAATCGCAGAGTTGGAACGGCGGATTGCGTTGACTGGCGTGATCCCCTATGACATGACATTGTGCCAAACCTACGCTGAACTAAACGCACAATTCTCAAAGGCCGGGAGGCCAACCCGCGATAACGATCTGTGGATAGCTGCGACAGCAATTCGACACTCAATCCCGCTAGTATCACACAATCGCAAGCATTATGACGACATTCCCGGCTTGGTTTTGCTTTCTGAAACTCCAAGGGTTCTTAAGGGTCAAATGGAGATCAAGGACGTGACCGACGAAACTTAGCCCCATCTTGCCTTGGCTGCTTTTCGTGCGATGGCTTTGCGTTTGGCCGCTGAGAGTTTCTTGGCTCTAGCCATGCCTCCCTTGGATGCGCCGAGTTTGCTGAGAGCGAGGGCGGCAGGGTTCTTGCCAGCATCTCGGTCTACCAGTGGGCTCCCGTCCATCTGCTCACCAATCGCTTGTTCTACGACGCGGCGGGCATTTGTGAAGAAATCGCGTCCCTTGCTTGCTCGACTAGGCATGCTCCATCATGCCACGATTGAGCCGATGGCGGGAAGCCCTATGGAGTTCAAACTGACCCACTGCAGAAACCGAGAAACGGAGAAACGGAGAAACGTAGAAACGAAGAAGTGGAGAAGTGGAGAAGGGGCGAAGGGGCGAAGTCAGATGCCTAAGACCAGGGGGAGAGCAACGCGGGCGACGCACCTGGGCGACGAACCAAGGGGCGAGCCGCCCGTCGTCGATCCGAGGTTCGAGTGGACTGACCTTTTAGTTCGCTGGGGCTTTCGACATGTGCACCGCGATCACCTGCCAGTCCTCGCCGTGTTTCTGAAACACCGTGGTCATGCGGATTTCTTCGGTTTTCTGCGGAACCTGCATGGCAACCGATCCCATCAGCACGGCCGTGTCCCCGAAAATCCGGACCGTGGAATCGTGCAAGGTGGATTTCGGCAGGTGATTCGCTGTTCCCTCGGCAGGAACGACGTCACTTTTGCTGAGCACCCCTCCCCCGAACGAAGTACCCATGAAGTCATCGGCGAACATCTTGCGCAAGACGGGCAGATCCGGGGCCGCTGCCGCGTCCAGCCAATTCTGTTCCATTTTGCGGAAATCATCTTCCGTCACGGGCGCGGTCGAGCCCGACGGAATGGGATGAGCGAACGCCATCAGGTAGAAGCAAGCGGCCAGGCCCAATAGCGCCAGCTGGATTTTCATGGCGGCTCCTCAAGTTCTGAATTTCTGCCCACGCAGAGTTGAGAACGTAGACACCGGACTTTTGTGGAAAGTTCCGCGATGGGATTCCGCCCTGACCGAGAGCTTTATCCCGGGATGATTTAATATCGCATTGCGATATATGCTGCAGTTCCTCTTCAAGCTGGTCCCGCGTTCTGTGGTTATGGTGCTTCTGACCCTGACTCTGGGCGCGGTGATCGCCTTTGCCGCCGTCAGCCATCTGGTAACCCGCTTCAATGCCAACCAGCAGGCGCGCGGCCGCAGGCTTTACCGGCAGGCCGTCGCTGATCTGAATGCCGGCCATCCCAACCGCGCCATCGAGGAACTGCGGGCGGCTCTGACTTGCGACCGCGGCAATCCGCAATATCAGCTCAGCCTGGGGCGAGCCTTGCGCGACATGGGGCGCCTCGACGAAGCCGAATCCTATCTGCAGGCGATTTGGGAGCGAGCCCCGGAGGACGGCACCGTCAACCTCGCACTGGGCCGCATTGCGGTTCGGCGGGGCTCGGTCGAAGACGCGCTTCGCTACTATCACAATGCCATCTACGGCACCTGGAGCGCCGATGCGGACGAGAATCGCCGCAAGGCGCGCATCGAACTCGCCGAATTCCTCCTCGAGAAGAATGCCCTGGATCAGGCCCGAGCGGAACTGGTCGCACTCTCCGCCTCGCTGCCACCGGACCCGGGACTCGGCCTGCTAACGGCCGACCTGCTCATGCAGGCGCAAGACTATCCTGACGCGCTCGCCGAGTTTGAAGCCGTGCTGAAGCTCGATCGCGGCAACGCCGCGGCCCTGGCGGGTGCGGGCCAGGCGGCCTACCGTTCCGGACACTACCGTACCGCACACCGCTACCTGCAAAGCGGGGTGAATGCCAGCCCGCAGGATGCGGAGTTGCGAAGCCTGCACGCTTCCGCAAACCTGATCCTGGAGACCGATCCGTTTGTCCGTCGGATTTCGGATGCGGAACGCAACCGGCGCATTGCGGCGGCTTTCCTGGTCGCAGGGAACCGGCTTGATTCCTGTGCTCAACAGAACGGCACAGACCTGAGTTCGATCAAGCCCACGGCTTCTCCCACGCCGCCTCTGCCGGTGTCCCCGCTGCCCGGGCTGAAATCCCGCTGGCTGGCCACGAAGGCCGATCTGCCCCGCCTGCGTGCTGCCGCCGAAGCGGATTTGCCGGACACGATCATGGACCTGGTTTTTGCGATCGAGCAGACCACTACGGAAATGTGTGGGGAGCCACAAGGTGCCGATCAGGCCCTGCTTCTCATCTCCCGGGATCGTGAGACCGCCGACCAATGAGCGATCTGAGTTCTGCTGCCCAGCCCGACGCTCCGGTCCGCGGGATCGGCTCGGTCCGTTTCGGGGCGCCCCGCCGTCTGTTCGCAGCCTTTGAAGAGGTGTTCGACGAAGACCGCTTCTTCCTCATTCTCTCGGTGTTTATCGG
>Ga0075030_100004526_pt1 | contig 12561 bp, 16 predicted proteins | sample LitLauG_LLR_2012_FD_71393 | JGI IMG/M metagenome (GOLD analysis project Ga0075030, IMG submission 71393) | Freshwater sediment microbial communities from Pennsylvania, USA - Little Laurel Run_MetaG_LLR_2012 | ecosystem: Environmental > Aquatic > Freshwater > Creek > Sediment | place: USA... | reverse complement strand
CTGTTACCATATTTACTGGCAGTCCATGTTGCAGAGCTTGCAGGCATACTGGTGCTGTTGAGAATAACCCTGCAATAGTTGATTTATTTGTACGATTGACAAAACCAGTCTGTGAAGCAGCAGTACAAAGAATATCTAAAACTTAACAAAAATATCTTCTTGGGATTTCTTGCATCAATTGTTGTCTCGGCAGTTGTCGCACAAATGTTTTCCAACCAACAAAATTATGTAAATGCCACCCTGACTCTGGGCGTTGATTACATTGTGTATTTTTCTACCTTTGGAACACTTTATTATTTTGATAACAAGAAAAAATACCTCCTCAAATCTGGTGAGGTAGACAAGACGGGTCTTAGAAGAGATCTAATAAAGGTGATATCCTCCCTTGGAATAGGCGAGATAGTTTATACAGTCTGCAGGTGGTCCCTTCAATACTATCTACTTACAAATTCTTATCAAGCATATGTTGCATCACTAGTATCTCAATCTATTTCGACTGTAATCTACATGATTACCGTAAACCTAAGTATAAAATTTATGAGGTTGTACAAAGATGGTCCTTAGCATATTTGTTGACGGCTCTGGAGGAACAAACTCTGGCTTTGGCTATTTTATCAAAGAGACAGGCGAGTCATTTTATAAAAAAGAAGATAACATAACTAATAACCAAGCCGAGTACATGGCTATAATTTCAGTTCTAAAAAAATTCTTTAATGTACAAGACGAAGTTATAATCTATAGCGACTCCAAAAATACGGTTTCACAATTAAACCATGTATATGCTATAAACAATGAGCAGCTGAGAAGTCTTGCCCGGGAAGCATGGGAATTGATGCCCAAGTTTACAAATTTAAAGATAAGATGGATTCCAAGAAATGAGAATGTGGCGGGAAAAATGCTTGGTAGTTAAAGTCTTAATATGTTAAGATCAGGAAATCTCCTTGGATAAACTTATTATACAAATCTATCTGAATCAATCTCATTAAATGAGCGAGTCAATTTTTCTGTCTCCAAAATCTATTGCTATAATTGGAGCTAGTGAAAAAGAGGGAAGTGTAGGAAGCGCGATTACATGCAATATAATTAACGGATATATCGGAACGATTTTCCCGATTACCCCAACAAGAGAAACTGTATTTGATAAAAAAGCATACAAAAGTGTTCTAGATGTTCAAGAAGAAATAGATCTTGCAATCATAATTACACAAAATGATATTGTTCCAGTAGTGCTTGAAGAATGTGGCAAAAAGGGAATAAAGGGGGCAATTGTCATAACAGCTGGATTCAAAGAAGTCAACGAAGAGGGAGCAAAACTTGAGAGAAAACTTGCAGAAATTGCAAAGCAATACAATATCAGAATCATAGGACCAAACTGTCTTGGTGTGATGAACCTGGCGCCGCAGACAATGATGAATTCCACTTTTCTCAAAGTAACTCCAAAGTCTGGTGGAATTGCCCTAGTCTCTCAGAGCGGTGCAATATGTGCGGCACTTGTAGAAGATGCTAGTGCTCAAGGAATAGGCTTTTCTTCTGTAATTAGTATGGGAAATAAAGTAGATCTACATGAGGTTGATATTCTTAAAATGCTTGCTGAACATGAGCAGACAAAGGTCATCGTAATGTATCTTGAGGACATCGGTAATGGAAAAGAATTTTTGAAAATATGTAAGCAAATTACTAGATTAAATCAACTAAAGAAACCTGTACTTGTTCTAAAATCTGGTAGGAGTCCAGAGGGTGCAAAAGCAGCCATGTCTCATACTGGTGCTCTCATGGGTTCAGATGAGATCTATGATGCATTGTTGACACAATCTGGTGCAATAAGGGTTGATACAATGGAAGAACTATTTGATTATGCTGTAGCCTTCTCAAAGCAACCATTGCCTCTCAAAGGAGACCTGGTAATAGTATCAAATGCAGGAGGGCCATCGATAATCTCTACAGATGCTTGTTCTAGGATGGGAATAAAGATGGCAAATATAGATGACATACGACCGCAAATTAACGCAGTTATTCCTCCCTGGGGAAATTCCAGAAATCCTGTAGACATTGTAGGGGATGCTGATTTCATTAGATTTGAACACGTACTAAATCTTGTACTTGCCCATCCAAATGTTGGTTCAGTTATAGCAATGTGCACACCATCTGCAACACTTGATTACAACAAGCTTGCAGAAGTAATTGTTGCCGCATCAAAGAAATACGACAAAACAATTCTTGCAAGCTTGATGGGTCTTGACGAAGGAATAAAGAATAGAGAAATTCTGGCAGAAGGTGGAATCCCGTATTATAGTTATGCTGAGAAGGCAATAAGAGCACTCCAAGCAATGCTAAGATTTTCTCAATGGTCACAAACACAAGAAGGAAAGATACAGCAAATCAAGGTAAACAAGAAAAAGGTAGAGCAAATCTTTGCCAAGGTCAAGTCAGAGGGAAGAATGAATCTATTAGAAGAAGAAGGCCAAGAAGTTTTACGAGCATACGGTTTTCCTTTGCCAAAAAGTATTCTTGCTACAAAAGAACGTGAAGCATTACAATCAGCAAGAAAGATTGGCTATCCAGTTGTTATGAAAATAGCCTCACCGCAAATTATTCACAAGTCTGATGCAGGTGGAGTAAAAGTAGGATTAAAAACCCCACAAGAAGTCAAAAAAGCCTTTAAAGAAATAATCAAGAATGCAAAAAAATACGACAAGAAAGCCACCATAAAAGGTGTATTAGTTCAAGAGATGATAAAAGGTGGAAAAGAGACCATTGTAGGCTCAAAACAAGAACCAGGATTTGGACCTGTAGTTATGTTTGGTATGGGTGGAATATATGTAGAGGTACTAAAAGATGTCACATTCCGAGTTGCACCTGTTACAGACTCTGAGGCAGATGAAATGATATCGTCAATTAAAACAAACAAGTTGTTGCACGGTGTCAGAGGGGAAAAACCATCAGATATAAAAAAACTTTCAGACTGCATTCAAAGAATTTCACAGCTAGTGACTGATTTCCAGGAAATTAAGGAACTTGACATGAACCCAGTTCTGGTATTTGAAAAGGGTAAAGGCTGTAAAGTCGTTGATGTAAGGATTGGACTTGCCTAAAGACTCACAATTTTGTTATAATATTTATATTCCTTCCAAAGGCTATAGCAGATATGCCAATTAGGACAGCTTCTGAGTATATACAAAGTCTCAGAGGCCGTAACATGAAGGTTTACCTTTTTGGTGAACTTGTAAAAGAACCTGTAGATCATCCAATGATTCGACCTTCAATAAATGCAGTAGCAGAGACATATGATCTGGCCGAAAAAGAAGGCGATGTTGCAACTGCAAAATCATCTATAACAGGTTTACAAGTTAATAGGTTCTTGCATATTGCAGAAAGCGCCGATGATCTAGTAAACCAAAATAAGATGCAGAGAAAACTTGGACAACTTACTGGAACATGTTTCCAAAGATGCGTGGGAATGGATGCATTGAATTCATTATATTCTGTTACTTATGAAATTGATGAGAAATTCAAGACCAATTATCATAAACGACTTGTTGAATTTATCAAAATGGTTCAGAAAGAGAATTTTGTCATAGGTGGTGCCATGACTGATCCTAAAGGAGACCGAAGTAAATTGCCACATGAACAAGAGGATCCAGATGTATTCTTACATGTAGTAGAAAAAAATGACAAGGGAATATTTGTTACAGGGGCCAAGGCTCACCAGACTGGTTGTATAAACTCACATTGGATAATAGTAATGCCTACTATGAGACTGCAGGAGAAAGACAAAGACTATGCTATAGTGGGTGCAATGCCTGCTGATACACCTGGAATTTCATACATCTATGGTCGTCAGTCATGTGATACAAGAAGTATGGAGGACGGAGACATTGATGCAGGAAACTCAAAATTTGCAGGCCAAGAGGCATTGATTATTTTTGATAGAGTCTTTATTCCATGGGATAAGGTGTTTATGTTTGGTGAATATGAATTTGCCGCAATGCTTGTAGAGAGATTCACATGTTATCATAGAAGAAGCTATGTATGCAAGACAGGTCTGGGTGATGTTCTAATTGGTGCAGCTGCAGCAATTGCTGATTACAATGGAGTGCCTAATGTTTCTCACATTAAAGATAAGCTAATCGAAATGACTCATCTCAATGAGACAATATATGCATCTGGCATAGCTTCTTCATTTCAAGCTCATAAAACCAAATCTGGTGTATGGATAAATGATGATATGTTGGCAAATGTTACCAAACATAATGTAACTAGATATCCCTATGAAATTGGCAGACTTGCGCAGGACATTGCTGGTGGTTTAGTTGTTACACTTCCATCTGAGAAAGATATGAAAAATCCAATTACAGGTCCAATACTAAAAAAGTATCTGAAAGGACGCAAGGGTGTTGATGTTGAAGACAGAGTCCGAATCTTAAGACTAATAGAAAACATGACCTTAGGCAGAAATGCTGTAGGATATCTTACTGAATCAATGCATGGTGCAGGTTCGCCACAAGCCCAAAGAATTAACATTGCACGTCAAATGCAGCTTGGATACAAGAAAAAACTTGCTAAAAATCTTGCAAATGTTAAAGAAAATATAGCGTCTGAGCCCGAACAATCTGACTACTTTCAACGTGTATTCAAGATGAGATAATAGTAAAAATTTACTTAATCTTGTTTTTTACTTGGGTCTTTATTTTTATTCTGAGTTTCTCCAAGTTTATCATCTGACTTGCTTTCAAATTTCTCTGAACCCTTCGCTAGATAGGAATTATCGCCAGACAAATTTTTCTTATCAGACTTTGAATCTTTTGTTTTATCCGGATTATCGTCAGGCAAATTTTCTATGCTAGATTTTGGTTTCCCGAATTGCTTTACTAACATTATTCCAACAATAACAGCTATTATGATGTAATTTATTGGAGGAGTGAGTATTCTTGTAACGTAGCCTATCTGGGGAATGACATACACTACTTTACCAATATAATCATCTTTTGTTATGGGAAAGTCGGTTCCTGGTATGGATCCTGGATTGGCGTCACCTTTTGTTCTGATCACCAAAGGATCCTTGTTTAGTATCTCTGCAACCCTGTGAACTATTACCTTGTCGTGTCCGTTTGGTCTGTTGAATACTATGATATCTCCAACTTTCAGATGATCAAAAACCACATTTCCCTGAACTACAATTACGTCAAAGATATTGAGATTTGGTATCATACTTCCACTTGAGACAACATAAAATGGATTTTCTGTTCCAAAAGCTACTCGAAGACCAATCCAAATTATTGCAATACCTACCACTACTATTATGATGTCCTTTACAATGCCTGACTTGAGGGAAAGTTTGCTCAATTATTTCTAGTCCTTTAAAATCGTAAGATAAATCTTGCTTAACAAGGATGCTTTACCTTAGTTTGTTGCCGCAACTTTCACAGAATTTTGAGCCTTGGCTATTGGTGTAACCACACTTTGTACACTTCAAAATATTTTCTCCAAGTGAACCTCCAAGCAATACAATCTCTCCGATCTTTCGGATTTCATCCCACTTTATTGTGATATCTGTTCCATCATTTCTTGTTACAATTAGAACTATGTTAGATTGGTCTGGTTGAATGCCAATCTCTTTTACAACTCCAACCTTTCTTGCTTCGGTATCATAAACTCCAAGACCTGTAATTGAGCTAAATGTCTTTACACTAGAAGTTTTAGGCTGATTTTGTAATTCAAAGCTTTGAGCTGGGGGCGGCGGTGTTATGACATTAGTAGCAGCAGGTATTGCAGCTCCAACCGAAGCAGTTTCATCAGGTTTGCTAAAATTTCTATATTCTGCAAGAATTGATCCACAAGTAGTACACACGTACTGCCCTTTCTCTAACAAGACTAGATTTTCTGCCACTATCTCGTTAGGATTTTCATACTCTATCTTTGGACTTCCTTCGTATTCTTTCTCGCAGATATTGCAATAATACTTTGAAATTTTTTCCGAATCTAGGCGACCAACGGGGGCAAGAAACAAATCTGGTCCGCCTAGATTGCCTTTTCTTTGTTGATCATCAGTTACTGTTGCCATGATAAAACCTCCAGATCCCCTTAATTTTTTTAATCGAAGTTCATTACTCATGCTTTTATCTACATAAACCTCAGATAATTATGTATATCATTTTGATGGGTCAAATCTATAATACGCATCAGAGCAAGAGATTATACAATTTTTAAAAATAATCTAATTTTTTTCAATATTTTGGAAAGAGTTATTAGAGCCAGAAGACAAGATTAAACAAAAATTGACGGAAATAGGTAATCAAACTTTTCTCTGTCGTTTCGATAAAAAAGATGATGAATAAATTTGACAAAATTTGAAGAATTAGGACTAAAGGATACCATACTCACTGCACTTAATGAAATGGGTTTTCGTGAACCGTTTCCCATCCAATCAGGAGCAATTCCAGTACTTCTTTCAGGTCAGGATGTTATAGGTCAAGCACATACGGGAACTGGCAAGACGGCTGCTTTCTCTCTGCCTATAATTCAGAATGTTATTCCTAAGGGTGGAATACAAGCGCTCATTATAGCTCCGACAAGAGAGCTTGCTGTACAGATATCGGCTGAAATTGTAAAATTTTCAAGGCATACTGGAATCAGAAGTGTGACCATATATGGCGGTCAAAGCATGAATGTACAACTAGACGAGCTTCATAGAGGAGTAGAAATCGTAGTTGCTACACCTGGACGTCTTATTGACCATATAAAACGTGGATCAATAAAACTACAGAAAGTAAAGTGGGTTATACTTGATGAAGCAGACACAATGCTTGACATGGGATTTATTGAAGATATTAAATTCATCTTGGATTTGGTTCCAGAAGATCACGTGAATGCCTTATTTTCAGCCACGATGCCAGCTGCAATCTTGATGTTGGCAGAAAAGTATATGAAAAATCCACAAAAAATATTCATCGATTCCGATGATCTAAGTGGAGAAGGGATAGAACAAGCATTTCTTGTAATAAAAGACAGAGAAAAAACAGATTACTTGTTTAAGTTTATTAAAGAAACTGGAGCAGGACAGGCAATAGTTTTCTGTTCTACAAAAGATAGGACAAGAAGAGTCGCCCATGAACTGGAACAAGCAAGATTCAACGTAGTCTCAATTCAAGGAGACATGTCCCAATTTCGAAGAGATAAAGCAATGTACATGTTTAAAAAAGGTAAAGCAGACATTCTGGTCGCTACAGATGTAGCAGCAAGAGGCATAGACGTTCCAAAAGTTGCATTGGTGATAAACTATGATGTTCCAAATCAAGATATGGTATATTTCCATAGGATAGGAAGAACTGCACGGGCAGGAGAAAAAGGCAGAGCAATCACTTTGGTGTCTTATTCCTCGATTGGTGATTTCAAGGCAATATCACGTCAAACAAAGGTTCAGATGAAAGATCTAAACAAAGAGCTAGGAATTGAGGTGAACATCCCAGATCCACTAAAAAGGGAAGTGAGTCATAGGAGAGGTTACGGCAGACCCGGCGGTGGCTATGGCAGATCTGGTGGGGGTTACGGCAGATCCGGCGGTGGCTATGGAAGAAGCGATGATAGACGAGATGATAGAAGGGGCGATCATAGAAGGACTGATGATAAGAAATACTATGGTCTAAAAAGTCGCTGGTAAGAAACCGTTCAATATATTTAGGGATTCATAATTTTATAATGTATGGATAAAGCAAAACCTGTAGATTCAAAGAACTGGGAAAAAGAGGTCATGTCTTCTCAAATTCCCGTGTTTGTAGATTTTTGGGCTGAATGGTGTGGTCCATGCAGAATGGTAAGTCCTGTGATAGAAGAGCTAGCAAATGAATATGCAGGAAAAGTCAACTTTGTAAAGGTTAATGTTGATGAAAACAATGAACTTGCATCAAAGTACAATGTCTTTAGCATACCGACCCTTGCATTATTCAACAAGGGTCAGATTGTGGCACAACAGGTAGGTGCCGCATCAAAGGGATCTTACAAGAATATGATAGAAAGCACTCTTTCCAAAATCTAAATCTTATCTTCTTTTTTAAATCTAAAATAATTAATACCGGTCAAGGAAAACAATTCACATGTCATTTGGCGATATTGATACTCTAAACCTTCTATTTGATAAACTACAGAATCTGCTAAATGATACCCAAGGATACTATGAATCGTTTCTTGATGCCAATACGATGTACAAACAAGGAAAGCTGTCAGACAAGGAATTTTTTGAGAAACTAGGCGATTATGTCGTATCATACTCTTCATTAGAATTTCTATCTGTCAAGGTAATCTTTGAGCTAAAGAAATCACTTGACAAAATATCGCGCGGTCGTACTTCTGGTTCAACTATGGCAAGTCCAATGCCTCCGGGTATGGGACCACAATCATCACAGGTAACAGTATCTACCTTGCCTGGCCCTGGACAACCTCCATCAATTATCTCAGCTGCAGCAGCTTTCTCAACACCGGGTGTTTTACCACCACCAGATCCTGCACTCATGCCAAAACAAAGTCCGTCAGGCGGTCAGACATGCAACTCCTGTGGATCTACCGTAAAAGATAAAGCAAAATTTTGTCCCAAGTGTGGAAGTAAGATCTAGTAGCAAAGAAAAATTCTACTACTGAACTAGTCTTGATTTGCACCGCATTCGGTGCAGAATTTAGCAACCAATGATAATTTTGAACCGCACTCTGAGCAAAATTTTGAGTCTGAATCGGTCACAGTATTTACACTACCGTAAAGACCACCAATTGCCTTCATAGCCCCTGTTGGTACGAATTTATCATCATCTACTAGAGGAGTTGGGGCAAAATCTCTCTCTTCTACAAAACTCATGATTCGAGGCATCTGTTGCCCTGGATTTTTTGGATCCGGTACCATGTCCCCTAACCAAAATGCAAATCTGGTTAATGTAAGCTCAGGTGTAGAAAAGGTCAATGTATGGCTTGACATATAATCATCGGCTGCTGTCTTGCCGTTGAATACTTTCATCAAATGAACTAATTGGAATGGCTGTATATTGTTTTTTGTTTGGTGGGATGAGACTTGAGGCTAGGCCCATGTGATTTGGAACCTAAACTGAAATTTAAGTCGTAAGATTTTCAAATATGATAATCTTTGATCCACTGGACATATCTAGAAATACAATACTTGTCATAGTATGCCATGTCGAAGAGATTGGAATATCGTTTTTCCGCAGAGCTGTCATTAGTTTCTGGTGCAATCATACTCAGTGCAGCAATCTTATTCCTTTTGCACATTTCATTTTTCCCCCACATGCAATGGATGATGGGTCCTCAATTATCAAACCAAGTTTTGATTACATCCGTAGTTGATATTGTATGTGGCATTATGATCATCATAGGAGCAATCATGATCTATACACAGCCCCTTCATATTAGAAAATGGGGAGTACTAATCTGGTTCTTTTCAAGCCTGAGTTTCTTTGGAATCGGTGGTTTTTTCATTGGTGGCATATTGGGAATAATCGCAGGATCTCTGGCAGTAACAAAGGGAATAACATTTTTTGGTTCAAAGTCAGAACATCTCAAATAATTTATACTACATTGACCAAAATGGGATGGACCAAACTCGCTTGCATCTGTAAATGCCAACTGAAGCTAGGTTAATAGTGATGAGTGTGTAACGTAATTGGAGGAATTAGAACATGAAACAAGAAATAGCGATTAAATATTTTGACGACAAATCCAATCCAACATTTTCATTTATCGTTTGTGAACCTGGAAAAGAAACACTCGTAATTGAAAAACTTCGAACACTCAAAACAGTCAAGGAGATTCACCGAACGCATGGAAAATACGACTTGATAGTCAAGTTGGAAAATATGACTGAATCTGAACTAAGAGAGTTGATACATGATGAAATACAAGATATGACAGTAGTCAAATCTGTAATGAACTTGACATCAATTCATACAGTGGCATAAATACAACCTAGTTTTTTTTAACAACTTGTTCTATCAATAATTCATGGAATGTAGTTTTGCCATTTATTGTGACTCTGGTAGAGCGTCAGACATCAAAATCCATAGGGTAATTTGTCCTGAACATAAAAAACTTGAAGGGCATGATCATGAATGGTTTTACTCACCAACTTATGCAAATGCAAAAATCATAGCAGAATTGCTAAGCGAGGATAGGAATCTAGGTCATTCTAATTGCCAGCATTGTAAACCATCTCCATGATCTTAACTCCTATTTTTTGAGATAGAAATTTCATCTGAAACTTAACATTCAATTTGAACAAAACTATTTCACCCTTTAATTTACCAGTGTCACATAATTTGACCTATTTTTTGTTGGGACATGGTTTAATCCTTCTTGTAAGATACTAGCTTGTTTATTTTTTCTATTATTTTTCTTCCAATCTTAGAATCAAGTCCTATACTTGTACTAACACCTACACGTTCGAATTCTCCTCGAATCATGTTTCTTATTTTTACTTCATCTTGTCTTGTTAACATGACTTGTATACGTCTATCTTGCTATTAAGACAGACGTAAGACATAGTGAGGGATTGATCTAATAATGTCTAGTTATGTGAGATTCTAACTCTCACAAGTCCGATTCCACTGACTTTTTTATCCAGAGGGTTTAACGGAAAAAAATCTACTTTTTTGATTTAGCGTTATCTTGTTCCTTTTTCCTTTTTTTTGCTTTATTTGAGGTTTTACTCATATCAATTTCTAATTTTATATGAACTTAAGGTTTTAGAAACCTAACGTGGAAGAAATTCAATAAAAAACTAAAAAAACTATGAACCAGATGAAGAGTTTGAATAATCAAAAAAATAATCTTCAGTATTTCTATTATTGATTATTCCATGCCAGTGTTGTTCGTGAGAATATGCTAGTTGTCGTAAAACTTTAGTTTAAGCATATCAAAGAGAAATTGAATACATTTCATGTCTTCATCAGGAAATACAAATCAGAAAGAATCAGGCGATATTAAACAAGCGATAAACGATTTGACAAATATGATAGAAGGTAAACAAATGAGATTGGAACCGATAATTTCTCAGATAATTGAACGTGAGATGATAACTCAAGATTCCTACGACAAAATCATGAATTTGCTAATGGAATTTGGTAAAAAGAAAGGTTGGACAAAACAACCGAATTATTATCATGATGGATGATTGTTATTTCTAAAATATTCTTTGAATCTAACTTATTTTTTCCAAAGACCTTCTAGCAAATTTTTCTATGCTAAAATCTAGGATCACAGTAACTAATCTAACCAAGTCTCTCTAGCATTTGAATCAGACTAGATTTACACCATAAATTCAGTGAAATATCTGTTTTACACCATCGATGATAAACTGTACTGCAAGAGCTGCTATGATAATTGCAAATATCCTTGTAACGATCATAGAACCTCTTTTTCCCAAGAATCTGTATATTGGCTCAACTGATCGTAAAATTACATAGGTAATACCTGACACTATAATTATTGACAATCCTGTTACTAGAGGACCATAAGTTTGAAATGACAACATTACTGACGTCAAGGCTCCAGGTCCTGCAAGTAGCGGGAATGCAAGTGGTACAATTCCTGATTCATCTTGCAAATTTTGACTTCCAAATCTCCATTCGCCATGTGTGAGCAATTCCATAGCAACCAAGAAAAGTAGAACACCTCCCGCAATCATAAAGCTGAATATGGAGATGCTAAGGGTTGAAAGAAGTGTTGTACCAACAAATGCAAAAGTAATCAGTAAGATTGCTACTGTAATTATGGTGAGATTCGACATTGATTTTTTCTGCTTCTTTTCCATCTTGCTTGTAAGTGCAATGATTATAGGAACACTTGCAATTGGATCGATTACTACCAGCAGGGTTATGATGGCCTTTGGAAGGTCATCTAAGATATTGGAAATCATGTATCTAATATTGCATTTTTGGCATCATTTATTTGAGATGTTTAGATTTAAATCAAAAAATGTCATTCCATTTGTTACTGCCAGAGATCCTGCGATTATTCCAAATATGCCAAGATTATCATATTTGAAAATCTTATATCTTCCTTAATTTTCAGTTTAATGTTCTAACTATAAAATTAATTCTTAAGATCAGAAAGGATTTTTTGCGTTCTGTACAAATGATGGGACATGGTTTTACCTGTTTTCGTTCGGGATATGGAGATTTTAAATCGAAGGGTAATAGTGATCGTTATCAAAGAAATAATTTTGACTTATTTTATCCATGAATTCGGCATATTTCTTATCATGTGTTTCTTCTGAGAGGTGTGAGTTAATCATGGCAATAATGAGATTTATCAAAGCGGCAAAGAATTTCTGGACCTTGATCTTGTGATGACAGAAAGCAAACAGGACACAAAAGGCAATGTCGTAAACAATGTGATACAAAATGCAACTTCTGCGGATCTTGTAAATATGTGGAATCTTCTTCAGATCTGGGCAAACGAAATACTTGCAAGAAGAAGATGAACTTTGGTCCAAAAACTGGAAATTCCTGTATTTTGAAGGGGTTCCAAACCGTATGTAGAGGTGGACCGAGGGGGATTTGAACCCCC
>Ga0075030_100004524_pt1 | contig 12564 bp, 12 predicted proteins | sample LitLauG_LLR_2012_FD_71393 | JGI IMG/M metagenome (GOLD analysis project Ga0075030, IMG submission 71393) | Freshwater sediment microbial communities from Pennsylvania, USA - Little Laurel Run_MetaG_LLR_2012 | ecosystem: Environmental > Aquatic > Freshwater > Creek > Sediment | place: USA... | reverse complement strand
CCCAGATATAGATGAAGACGAGGGACCAGAAATGCACAATGGAAAGGCGGTAGCTATAGACGGGCCGCTCCGCTGCCTTGGGCATGTAATAGTACATGATGCCCAGGATCGGCGTGGTGAGGAAGAAGGCCACCGCATTGTGACCATACCACCACTGCACCAGTGCATCCTGCGCACCGCCGAACAAAGGATAGGAATGCGTCCAACTGGTCGGAATTTGCAGATGATTGACGATGTAAAGCATGGCCACGGTCAGGATGGTGGCGATGTAGAACCACAGGGCCACGTAGAGGGTCGGCTCATGGCGCCGCGCCAGGGTCCAGAAAAAATTCACGGCAAAGAGCACCCACATCAGCACCACCATGATGTTGATGGGCCAGATCAACTCGGCGTATTCCTTGCCCCGAGTCAAACCCAGCGGCAGGGTGACCGCCGCCGCCACAATGATGGCCTGCCAGCCCCAAAAATGCAGCCAGGCCAGAAAATTGGAGGGCAGCCGCGCCTTGACCAGGCGCTGCGTGGAATGATAGATGCCGGCGAACATCATGTTGCCCACAAAAGCGAAAATGGCCGCATTGGTATGCAGGGGCCGGATGCGGCCAAAAGTCAGCCACGAAGTGTTCAGATTCAACGGGTGATAGGCCAGTTGGGCGGCTATCACCACCCCCACCAGCATGCCCACCGCCCCCCAAAAAATGGAGGCCAGCATAAAGGCCCTCACCACCGCATCGTTGAATTCAATCTCTATTTTACCGGTCGTGGTTTGGGTACTCATATCAAATGCCGTTTCAGATGTGCTTGCAGGGTTTTGCCGGGCGCGACTGCTCGGATTCGAGGGGGAATAGCGAATCCCGTTCGGGATTGCTCCAGCGGTCGCGGCGCTGATAAATGAAGCCCAACACAAAAGCCACCGTCAGAATCAAACTGACAAAGATGGTAAGCGTCAGAACATCCATGATCCTGATATTAGAAATAAACAGCTCAATTAAACAAGAACTATGGCTAATAGATAATTATTATTATATTGTTTAATACTAATATTAAAAAGCTTACTATTGTCCGGTCGCGGTGTTTTTCCCCTCAATGCTTTCATAATCGGCCTTGCGCATCTCCCGCAACACGCATATTTCATGAATACCCAACTCATCACCCCCCCTCATGAAATCCTCCAAATCCCTTATCACCGGCTGGATCTGCGCCGGCTTCGTCATCATCGCCTTCTTCCTTCCCTGGGCCCGCTTCAACCCCGATCACTCCGGCAATAACCTCCTCGGCATCGCCCGCAGCCTCGGCCAGGACAAATCCGATTTCACCCACTCCTACCTGCTCATGCGCGGGGAGGATTTCGAAGCCCTCTGGAACAGTCCCGCCGACGGCATCTCTGCCTATCAACTGCTGGCGCTCTCCCATCCCCATCACCTCGCCGCCAAAATCAAACGCGCCGTCTTCGACACGTTGGTGGATAACGACAAGGGGTCCTGGCAGATTTATGGGTTAATTCTGGCCCCGCTGCTGGCCCTGGCCGGCGCCATCCTGCTGAGCTCCAGCCGCTACGCCCGCACCTGGATGCTGGCCGTCGCTTTCGGCCAGTTGGGGTTCTACACCTTCGTCCGCTGGAAACTGCAGGCCAATCTCGTCAACCGTCTCGCCATGCAAATCGACCTGAACTGGGGCCTCTGGCTCAGCCTCTACGGGCTGCTATGCCTGGCCCTGCTGCTGCTCATCCGCGCCCTGCTTCCCGACAAGGTCCGGTTTTAGCCCGTGCGGGAGCGGGCATTCACTCCAGACAATAAAAAAGCCGGACCCTGAGGACCGGCTTTTCCAAAACTATCTTTCCGCTAACTCAGACCGTCTTGTTGGTCTCGGTCGGCTTTTCCACGTGGGCCACGGTGTCGGGACGGCTTTCCAGCTTGGGCTGGGCCGATTCGTTGGCCGCCTTGTGAATTTCCCGTTCCAATTCATTCTTGGCCTTTTGAAATTCACCAATGCTGCGGCCGAGACCCCGGGCCAGTTCCGGCAATTTGTTCGCGCCGAACAGAACCAGTACAATCAGCAAAATCCAGAACGTATCCGGTGCTGATGGAATAAAACCAAAAAACAAATGATTCATGAAATCATGGTAGCACCCCCACCCCGCTTGGCAACGACATTATCGTCCGCCCGGCCTGGCCCGCACTGCGGATTACCGGCCCTAATATTTCTGGATTTTTTCCGGCTACGGGCTAATATTGGATGCGATTGAATTTCCCAACCAACCCACGCACTCTTGGATAGATTAACTTATGGCCACTCCCCCCTTTCACTACCAAAAGCCCTTCCCGCTGGGCAAAGACGAAACCGAATACCGGCTCCTGACCAAAGACCACGTCACGCTTGCCGAATTCAACGGCCAGCCCGTACTCAAAGTGGATCCCGAAGCCCTCACCCTCATCGCCGCCGAGTGCTTCAAGGACACCTCCTTCATGCTGCGCCCGGCGCACTTGAAACAGGTCGCAGCCATTCTCGATGATCCGGAAGCCTCGGAAAATGACCGCAACGTCGCCCTGACCCTCCTGCGCAATGCCGAGGTCGCCGCCCATGGCATTCTGCCCTTCTGCCAGGACACCGGCACCGCCATCATCATGGGCAAGAAAGGCCAGCAGGTCTGGACCGGCGCCAACGACGAGGAATATCTGTCCCGCGGGGTGTATAAAACCTACACCGAAGAAAACCTGCGCTACTCGCAAAATGCGCCGCTCGACATGTGGACGGAAAAAAACACCGGCACCAACCTGCCGGCGCAAATCGATCTCTATGCCACGGAAGGCATGGAATACAGCATTCTCTGCGTGGCCAAGGGCGGCGGCTCGGCCAACAAAACCTATTTTTATCAGGAGACCCGCGCCACCATCGTACCGGGCGTTCTGGAAAAATTCCTCACGGAAAAAATGCTCACCCTCGGCACCGCCGCCTGCCCACCCTATCATCTGGTCTTTGTCATCGGCGGCACTTCCGCCGAAGCCTGCCTGAAAACCGTCAAGCTGGCCTCCACCAAATACCTCGACTCCCTGCCCACCCACGGCAATGAACACGGCCAGGCCTTCCGCGATTTGGAAATGGAGGCGAAAATGCTCGAGGCCGCCCGCACCTGTGGCATCGGTGCCCAGTTCGGCGGCAAATATTTCGCCCTCGATGTCCGGGTGGTCCGGCTGCCGCGTCACGGCGCCTCCTGCCCCATCGGACTGGGCGTCTCCTGCTCGGCCGACCGCAACATCAAGGCCAAGATCAACCGCGACGGTGTTTGGATCGAGCGCATGGAAGCCGACCCGGGCAGGTACATTCCGGAATCCCAGCGCCGCCTGAGCCGCAGCGGCCGGATTGTACCAATCGATTTAAACCAGCCCATGAAGGACATTCTGGCCGAGTTGAGCCGTCATCCTGTCACCACCCCGCTGTCCCTGACCGGCACCATCGTGGTGGCGCGCGACATCGCCCACGCCAAACTGAAGGAGCGCTTGGACAAGACGGGGGATCTGCCGCAATATTTCAAGGATCATCCGGTCTATTACGCCGGGCCGGCCAAAACCCCCAAGGGCATGGCCTCGGGCTCCTTCGGCCCCACCACCGCCGGACGCATGGACAGTTATGTGGAAGTGTTCCAGGCCAAGGGCGGCTCCATGATCATGCTGGCCAAGGGCAACCGCAGTCAGGCCGTGACCGCCGCCTGCAAAAAATACGGCGGGTTTTACCTCGGCTCCATCGGCGGCCCCGCCGCCATCCTGGCCCAGGACAACATCAAAAAGGTCGAGGTGCTGGAATATCCCGAACTGGGCATGGAAGCCGTCTGGAAAATCGAAGTGGTCGATTTCCCGGCCTTCATCCTGGTGGACGACAAGGGGAACGATTTCTTCCAGCAGATCAATTCCTGCGGCATGTGCGCGACGTCACCGGGCCATTGAAGCCCCGCTAAACAACGTGCCGTTCGGCCCAGACGTTGTTGCGGCGCTGACCCAAGGGCCGCAAAAAATGGCCCGGCTGAAGTTATGATGCGGGGCCGTTACACCCTCGCCGTGAAGACGGCCGATATTTTTAGTAATGACACCATGACCCTGTTGCCGGTAAGTGTGGGGTGGTCAACATCATGAAACCACGCGACCTTTTCGGCATCATCCTGCGCAGTCTGGCCACCAGCATTTTGGTCTGGGGCCTCTGGAACACCCTGGCTGCCATCCGCTATATTTATCCGACCCTGCTGTCGCTCCTGAATGGAACGGAGAACGACCAGAGTTCCGTGGAATATTTCATCTACGGACTGCCGGCGGTTTTTGGCGGCATCATCGTGCTGCGCTTTGCGGAATGCTTCGTCAACTTCACCTATCGCGAGCCCATACCCCCGCCCCTTAAAAAAACAGTTGAGGTTAAGGTCGGCGATTTTAACGCCAAGTCGCCGGAAACTTAAGGCGCTAAATTCAATTTTTTTAAAGTGCGCATGCGTGTTCCATGCCACACCAGGCTTTCTTTGAGACTTTCCGTCCTTGCGTTAAGGCCGTTGATTTTCAGGCCAGACCCAGGTCCACATACAACGCTGAAAGCACTTCCCGCATGCGCGACTGGTGCACCGGCTCGGAGGGCATGCCGTTGAACACCAGCACCACCACCAGCCCGTGCGGCGGATCGGCAAAACCGGCTGAACATTTGTTGCCGCAGTGACCAAAAGCGTAATCCGTGGCATAACGCCCGTAGCCGTAAGGCACCGTCTCGGGACCATAACGGTTTGAATTCACAATCACACCCAGCCCCATGTCCAGAACATGACCGAACGTGTGATCCTTCATCCCCTGGCGATGCCGCCGCGTCATGAGGGCCACGGTCTCGGGTTTGAGAATGCCGCGCCCCTCCTCCAGCAACGCCTCGTAAAATTTCCCCAACTCCCCGGCCGGGCCGAGACAATTGCTGCCGGGCCGGGGCTGGCGGATGACTTCCGGCCGGCCAAAAATCGGGTGCGGCGCGGCTGGCATTTTTTCCGTCTGCTGCATGACGGCGACACCCTCTTCAACTTCGGCCCATTCGGCATCGTTCAACCCGAGAAAACTGCGGTTCATGTGCAGGGGATCAAAAACATGACGGCGCAAATAATCGCTGATGGACAATCCACTGACCCGGTGAACGACCTCACCCAGCAGGTACCACGTGCCCCCGATATGGTAGGCTGCCTTTTCACCCGGCACCCAGCGCGGTTCGGGCCGGATGCGGCACAGGGCGCGGATCAATTCCGGCCAGGGTTGCGGCGGCACAAGATCCCCCTGGCGCAGCGGGGCGGTATGGGTCAGAAGCTGGCGCAGGGTGAAAGACTGTTTGTCATGTACGGCGAATTCGGGGATGTATTGGCTGACCGGACTTTCAATGTCCAGCAGGCCTTTTTCCTGGAGTTGCAAAATGGCCGTGGCGGTGAGGGGTTTGCCAGCCGACATCCAAAGGTTGAGCGTCTGTGGCGTCATGAGCCGACCGCGACCGTCTTCACCCCAAACCCGGTTCAGCGGCGCGTGACCGGGGCGCGAAACATAAAGCTGGGCACCGATGTGCCAGGTCTTTTCCAGGCCCATCAGAATCTGTTTCGACGTCTGCGGTAAATCATTCACAGCCATAAAAATGATACGAACCCATTTAACCACGGATGACACGAATGGCCACGGATATTTGCCGGCCGTTTCATGCTCATGCCGTTTGTTGGACAAAAGCAATTCTTGCATTTGGGCAACGCTCGTGTTGCTTAGCGGCTATGAGAATTCGCGCGTTTCAAGGGCTCTGCCCGACGTCGGGGCAAGTCGAAGAAGTGGCCTGCGTGCCGTACGATGTCATCAACAGCGAGGAGGCCGCCCAACTGGCCAAAGGCAAACCCCGCAGCCTGTTGCATGTCATCCGACCGGAGATTGATCTGCCCGCCGGAATTTCGCTCTACGACGACCAGGTCTATGCCCAAGCCGTCAAGGCGTTTCAGGATTTTCAAAAACAGGGCGTGCTGCATCGGGAGGCCGCACCCTGCCTCTATTTGTACCGCCAGCAAATGGGCTCCCACATCCAGCGCGGCGTGGCCACCGTATGCCACGTCGAGGATTACCTCAACGACGTCATCAAGAAACACGAAAAAACGCGCCCGGACAAGGAAGACGACCGCACACGCATCACCCATGAGTTGAGCGCCAATCCCGAACCGGTCTTTCTGACCTACAAGGACCACGCTGAAGTGGACAAGCTGGCCGCGGCGATCGAGGCCGGAAAACCGCTCTTTGACTTCACCGCACCTGACGGCATCCGCCATACCGTCTGGCGCATCACGGATACGGCTGCCTGGATTCATTGTTTTGCGGAAATTCCCGTGGCTTACGTGGCCGATGGCCATCATCGCAGCGCCAGCGCGGCTCGTGTCGGCCTGGAACGGAAGGCAGCCAACCCCCGGCATAGCGGCGCCGAGAATTACAACTGGTTCCTGGCCGTGCTGTTCCCTGCATCGCAACTGCAGATCCTGCCCTACAACCGGGTGGTGAAGGATCTGCACGGGTTGGACGAAGAAAAATTTCTGGAGCGTGTGCGAACCCTTTTCCAGGTGACGGAACAGGCCCCGCCCAAACCTGCGGGTCCGCGACAGGTCAGCATGTACCTGGCCCGGCGCTGGTACGGCCTGGCCTGGCCGGAAGCAAGCTCGGGTGATCCGGTGTCACGCCTCGATGTGAGCGTACTGCAGGACAAACTGCTGGCCCCGCTGCTGGGGATTGACGATCCGCGCACCAGCAAGCGCATTGATTTTGTGGGCGGCATCCGCGGCACGGACGAACTGGTCCGGCTGGTGGACTCCGGCAAGGCCGCCGTGGCGTTTTCCATGTATCCCACAACCGTCGGACAATTAATGGCCATTTCCGACGCCGGACAGATCATGCCCCCCAAAAGCACCTGGTTTGAACCCAAGCTGCGCTCAGGTCTTTTTATCCATACGTTTTAAAAAATTACCGTCGGCTTCAGGCCAGCGCCCGGCGCACACGCTCGCGCAGATCGCCTGTGGCCTGGTTCACTTCCGTAAAGGCCCCGGCGTTGAATTTTTCCGGAGCCGGCAGCAGTTTCATTTTTAACTGCGCAATGGCGGAAAGCGCCGGTTGCAAGAGTTCCGGTTCCATTTCTCCCAAGGTGTCGCAGGCTATCTCGACACAGGCCGGGTTGTGGCAGAACAACAACAGATGTTCGCCTGCTTCAAGCGCCAGACGGGTGGCCTGGCGGCTGCCGAAACGGTTGGCGATCGCACCCATTTCCAGATCATCGGTCATGATGGCACCTTGATAACCCAGTTCCCGGACCAGCAGATCGGTTACGATCGGGCGGGACATGGAGGCGGGATACGGCTCACGATGCCAGGCGGGAAAATGGCCGTGGCCGATCATGTAACAATCCGCCTCGGTCAAAAACGCGCGGAAGGTCCTGAGTTCCTCGGCATCGAGCTGGGCGCGGGTGCGGTTGATGCGGGGCAGTTCCCCGTGGGGATCGATCCCGCAATGGGTGTAGCCGGGAAAATGTTTGGCCGTGCCGAGCACGCCCTGAGATTTCATACCGGACAAAAAAGCGCCGGCCTTGGCGATAACCTCCTCCGGCGTGGAACCGTAACAACGACCGCGCAGTGAATTGTCGGCCTCCTCGTCAATCGAGTAGTCAATCACAGGGGCGAGGTTGAGATTGAACCCGAAGAGAGCCAGCAAACGACCGGTGAGCACGCCGTGTTCATGGCACCAGGCCACACGGTCGGTCTGGCCAAGCTGCAGACCGCTGGGCGGCTCCTCGCCGATCATGCGCAGCCGGGAAACGCGTCCGCCTTCCTGATCGATGGTCACCAACGGGGGGATTTCACAAAGATCGTTGAATTCGCGGATGAGGTTGAAGACCTGCTGCGGGGACTCCAGATTGCGCGCGAAAAGAATGAAGCCACCGGGCTGCACCTTGCGGATCAGGGCGCGGAGACCCTCGGTCAGAACAGGGCCGGGAACACCCATGATAATGGGCTGCCCGGTGGAGCGATTGGAAATCATGAAACGATGATTACGGATGGGTGGAATCCCGTCAAAAGAATACTTTTTTTACGGCTTTTCCGAGGGTTCCGGCTTTACAAGAATTGGTCGTGTCGTATCTAATAGGGTTTCCGGCAAGTGTCGGCAACCATGTTCCAGATTGTATTCACCACCGTGAGTTCGGCCGAGATGTCGGCCCTGCCCAAAACACTGCAACTGGAAATCCTGAGCGAGTTCCAGTTTTTGAATCCGAATTTTGTGGATGAAAATCCGGAGAAATTCGGCGTCATCCGGCAGAACGAGCGCAGCCTCTACCGCTATCGCACTCGGGATTACCGGATTTATTTTGAGAAAAAGGACGAAGGCCTTTTGATCCACCGGGTGCTCAACAAAAATTCGCTCAAGGATTTTTTGTTCCGTTCCAAACTGCCCGTCTCCGAGGATGAGGCGTTGCAGACCAATCCGGCTTTTTGGGAGTTGATTGACTCCCCGAAACCCAAATCGGATTGAAATTTTCCGGTCTGCCGCAGGCCTCTGAACGGCCAGTCAAAACCCGGGCTATTTTTTCCAGAACATTTTTCCGAAGAGACTCGAATTGGGGTTTTTCGTCTTCGTTTTCGCATCCTGGACCAGATTTTTCCAGGTGATGGGACCGGAAACGCGCGAGGTTTTGCTGTGCAGCACCTTGGGATCGAGCTTCTGGGTCTGATACCCCTGAGACGGCACCTGATGCTCCGGCCGGGGCGGCGGGGAGGCGTTGGCCATATTGGCCAGGGCCGGTTCCGGATTGAGTTTGCGCCGCATTTTAAGATGCATGGCCAGGGCCACCGAACCGATCTGGAAACGATCCCCCACCTGCAACAGATGGTCGCTGACCAGTTCGCCATTGATGAAGGTGCCGTTGGTCGAACCGAGATCGATGACACGCACGCAATGTTCTTCGAGAGAAAAACGGCAATGGTGGCTGGAAACCGAGCCTTCCGGCAGGATCACATCGCAGTCTTCAATGCGGCCGACCAGGGTGTTTTCCTTTTCCAGCACAAACTCAAAACCTTTGAACGAAGTGTTGAGCACCTCGAAGGAAACATCGTAGCGGCTGAGATCCATCAGCTTCACGCCAGAGTCCTGATCGCTCTCGGCAAACAAAGCCGCCAGTGAAGCCTCATCGGTCTGGTTGGAGTCCTCGATTTGCGCAAATTGAAAAAGCAGTTCGTCGATCGAAAGATGGAACATGACTTTGGGTGCGACCTGCCGCGGCTCCCAACGCACCGCGCTGTCGGGCCAGACCATGCAGGAGAACAAGGCCAGCATGCCGTTGTTGGAGCCGGCTTCGGCATAAACCACTTCGCCATCCAGAAGGTAGATGTAACCCGATTTTTCCACGGATTGTACAGCCAGACGGCCCGTGTCACGGGACTGGCCATGAAACTGCAAATATTCTGGCAACTGCGAAATACTCATCTGCTTTGGTCTTGAAAGGGTTTCCACACCCGCTGTGAGTGTCTTCTCCCCGCTTTCCCAGGAAAGCCTTGGGACGTATATTAACGACATTAAGCATCCACGCAAAGCAAAATAAGGTGTCTTGTATTTCCAAGTTAATAAGGTTAAGAGGATGACGATGACTAGAGTCGCCCTCCATCGCTCCCCGGCCTGCCGCTCTTTACAGATTCTGGGACTCCTGTGTCTGGCTGTGTTACAAGGTTGTTACGGCGGCAAACAGCCCATGGTCGGCCTGATGACTGATCTGGGTTGGCAGGACACCGGGGTGGCTCAAATCAAGGGCATCATCCTTTCCGCCAATCCCAAGGTGGAAATTGTTGATCTAAACCACAGCCTGCCCTCCGGCAACCTGAATGAATCCGCTTATCTGGTGGATAAAACCGCCCGCTACTTTCCCTCCGGCAGTATTTTTCTCGTTCTGACCGACTCTATGGAAAAACCGATTCTTTTGGAAACCACCCAAGGCCGCTTCTATCTGGGCCCGGACAACGGAATTTTCACCCAAGCCATGGAACGGGAAGGGGTCGAGCGGGTGCTGGATCTGACTCCTGAAGCCGGCCCGGCTGACCTTCCCCTTCGTGAAATACTCGCCACCGCGGCGGCCCAACTTGCCCATGGCACCAAGGCCAAGCATTTGGGCAAACCCCTACGGCAGGTGACGCGCCTCAAACTGTCCCAAGCCGCCCGCTTCGGACGGAAAATCACCGGACAGGTGATGCAGATCGACCACGATGGGCATGTCATCTCCAACATCACGTCCAAAACTTTCACCGAAAATCCCACCGGCCATCTCATCCGGGCGGCGCTGGACGGGAAAAATGTTTCCATACCCCTGGTGCGCAACTTCGCCAGCGGCCCCGATAATCGGCTTTTCGGCTTTTTCAACAGTGAGGACGAACTCGAGTTCGCCTACAAGGGCAAACCGGCCTCCGATCTCATGCACCTCCGCTCCGGCGCCACCCTCTCCCTTACCGATTAAGCCGGCCGCTCAAATAACTTTACGCTTTCGGGGTTGCCGAAATAAAAGACCCTGCTAGACCAGAACTTCCCGTACGCGGGAAGCTTTATGCAAAACATCCGTAACATCGCCATCATTGCCCACATCGATCACGGCAAAACCACCCTGGTGGACCAGATTCTGCGCCAGGCCGGAACCTTCCGCTCCAACCAGGCGGTGGTGGAGCGTGTCATGGATTCCATGGATTTGGAAAAGGAAAAGGGCATCACCATCCGCGCCAAAAATGCCAGCTTCAAATGGCACGACTACCACGTCAATATCGTCGATACCCCGGGCCACGCCGATTTTGGCGGCGAGGTGGAGCGCATTCTCAAAATGGTGGATTGCGTGATGCTGGTGGTGGACGCCTTTGACGGCCCGCAGGCCCAGACCAAATTCGTGCTGCGCAAGGCCCTGGAGGCCAAACTCCGGCCCATGGTCTTCATCAACAAGGTGGACCGTGAAAACTCGCGCCCGCACAAGGTTCTGGACATGATTTTCGAGTTGTTCCTGGAACTCAACGCAACCGATGAACAACTGGATTTCCCCGTTCTCTATGGCTCGGCCAAGGAAGGCTTTTCCAGCCTGGAGTGGAAGGGCTCCATCACCGATGAAATGCGCGCCGATGGCATGCAACCCCTCTACAAAACCCTCGTGGACCATGTGCCCCCGCCCGTGGCCGACGTCAATGCCCATTTCCAGATGCTGGTGGCCAATTTGGATTACAGCGATTATGTCGGACGTATCGCCTATGGTAAAATTTACGGCGGCAAGGTGCGCATGGGCGACACCATCGTCTGTCTGCACGGCGACGGCACCAAGGAAAAGGGCAAGGCCACCAAGGTTTTTGCCTACAACGGCCTGCAACAGATTGAAGTCGATGAAGCCCTGGCCGGAACCATCGTCGGTCTGTCCGGTCTGGAAAGTGTTTTCATCGGGGAAACCATCACGGATCAGGAAGACCGCGAACCGCTTCCCTTCACTTCCATCGATCCCCCCACCATCCAAATGCAGTTTCTGGTCAACGACTCCCCCCTGGCAGGCCGCGACGGAAAATTTCTCACCGCCCGCCATGTCGGCGAACGTCTCGTGCGCGAAACCCGCACCAACGTCAGCCTCAGTGTCCGCGAAACCGAACAGGCCGGCTGCTTCCTCGTCAACGCCCGTGGCGAAATGCAGATCGCGGTGCTGGTCGAACAGATGCGCCGCGAGGGTTTTGAAGTCATGGTCTCGCGACCGGAAGTGATTTTGAAAAAGGACGAAAGCGGCAACGTGCTTGAACCCTACGAAACCCTCTATGTGGATGTGCCGACGGAAAACCTCGGCGACGTGCTGCAGAATCTGGCCGAACGCAAGGGCGAAACGGTGGACATGAAGCACCAGGTCAAAACTGTGCTGCTCGAGGTCGTCATCCCCACGCGTGGCTTGATCGGCTTTGAAACCGATCTGCTCAACCTGAGCAAGGGCATGGGCATCATGAGCCATTTGTTCAAGGAATACGGGCCGTTCAAGGGCGACATCCGCAGCCGCGCCAACGGCGTGGCCATTGCCATGGAAGCGGGCGAAACCACCGCCTACGCCCTCGACGCCCTGCAGGAGCGCATCCGCATGTTCGTCAGTCCCGGCGAACAGGTTTACGAAGGCATGGTTTTCGGGGAAAACGCCCGGCCGGACGACATGCTGGCCAACCCCTGCAAAGCCAAACATTTGACCAACATGCGCTCACAAGGCGACGGCAAAGGCATCCAGCTCGCCCCGGCACTCAAGCTCAGTTTGGAGCGCGCCCTAGAATACATCGGGCCGGATGAATATCTCGAAATCACGCCGCACAACCTTCGCATGCGCAAAAAACTGCTCAGCCCGACCGCCCGCCGCCGGGCCGGTGCCAAGGTCTGAACCGTAACCACTTCGTTACGTCTAAAGGCCCGTGGGCATGGCGATGAATTCCTGTCGCACGTTGAACCGGGCCGCCAGATGAGCCGCCAGGGCGCACACGCCCATGGTTTCGGTGAGATAATGTCCGCCGTAAAAAACGTTCAC
>Ga0075030_100004521_pt1 | contig 12566 bp, 11 predicted proteins | sample LitLauG_LLR_2012_FD_71393 | JGI IMG/M metagenome (GOLD analysis project Ga0075030, IMG submission 71393) | Freshwater sediment microbial communities from Pennsylvania, USA - Little Laurel Run_MetaG_LLR_2012 | ecosystem: Environmental > Aquatic > Freshwater > Creek > Sediment | place: USA... | reverse complement strand
CTCTTCGCCTAGACTACGAACATACGTTCGAGTCTGAGGAGGGAAATGGCTGAAGTCCTAACCCCAATGCGTCGCAAGATCCTGGAATTCATCGTCTCGTGCCAACGCGAACGAAACTTCCCACCCACCATCCGAGAGATTGCCGCGCACGTGGGCCTGAACGCTCCGGCCACTGTCGCGAACCACATCGACGTGCTCAAAAAGGCCGGCTATATCGAGAGCAACCCCAAGCAGCCACGTACACTCACGGTCCACTTGGACATGGAAACACCATCTGAAATGGCCAGCGTCACCGATGTCCGAAACATCCCCCTCATCGGTGACGTGGCGGCAGGTACCGGTGTGATCGCCACCGAGAACCAGCACGAAATGTGGGCGCTCCCCCACCAATTTGCGGGCCGTGGTGACAGCTTCGTGCTACAAGTTCGCGGGGAATCGATGATCGAAGCAGGAATCTTGCCCGGTGACTACGTAGTGGTCGAGCGTGACGCGGCCGTGCGCAAGGGTGACATCGTCGTCGCCGGGATTCCCGGAGACGAGGCAACGGTCAAGCGCTATTTCCCCCAAGGAGCCCGCATCGTCCTCAAGCCCGAGAACGTCACCATGGAACCCATGGAGTTCGACGCCGCTGACGTCAGCATTTATGGCCGGGTCATCTCAGTGATGCGCAGTTACTAGTCGACGCTTTCGCCCAGGTACACCGCACGCACGCGAGGGTCGTCCAAGAGGACCGATGCCTCATCGGAGAAGGCAATGCGACCATTCTCGAGCACATAGCCCCGGTCCGCGAGTCGAAGAGCCTGCGCCGCGTTCTGCTCCACGACGAGGACGGTCGTACCTTCATCGCGAATCTCGCCGATAATTGAGAAAATCTGATCAATAATCATGGGCGCAAGGCCCATCGACGGCTCGTCGAGCAGGAGCAGGCGTGGCCGTGACATCAAAGCTCGACCAATCGCCAACATCTGTTGTTCGCCACCCGAGAGATTGCCACCGAGTTGCTTGCGGCGATCCTTGAGAATCGGAAACATGGTGAACACCTTTTCGATGTCGTCGGCGTAGGCGTCCTTGCGACCGAAAGCACCCATTTCCAAATTCTCTTCCACCGACATCAGCGAGAAGATTCGTCGCCCCTCTGGCACGTGACTGATGCCCATTGTCGCGAATTGATGTGCCGGAACCTTCGTGACGTCACGTCCCTCAAAGGTGATCGCGCCCCCCACGGGTGGGTGCAGACCCGACAACATACGCAGCGTGGTCGTCTTTCCGGCACCGTTGGCGCCGAGGAGCGTGACGATCTCGCCTTGGTTCACTTCGAAGGAAATCCCGTGGAGCGCAGTGATCTGTCCGTAGCGAACAACCGCGTTCTGAACATTCAGCATCAGTTGCTCTCCTTGGCCTCGTCGTGGTGAGCCGAACCGAGGTAGGCCTCGATCACGGCGTCGTTGGCGCGAATCTCTTCGGGAGTTCCTTGTGCGATCACCGAACCGAAGTTCAGGACGTAAAGACGCTCCGCTAACGCCATCACGAGTCGCATGTCGTGTTCGATGAGCAGCACCGAGACACCGTACTCTCGACTGATCTTTCGAATGAGCTCGGTGAGTTCCACCTTCTCCGATGGATTCGTCCCCGCCGCCGGCTCGTCCAGGAGCAGAACCTCCGGCTCGGTACCCAGTGCTCGGGCGATCTCGAGGCGACGACGGTCACCGTAGGGTAGGGAGTCGGCGAGCGTATTGAGCCGGTGCGTCAACCCCACGAACTCAATGAGCTCGAGCGCCTTCTCGTCCGACAAGTTCTCCTCGTGGCGGGTCCGCGGCAGTTTCAACATGGCGCCGATGGGTCCCGTCTTTTGGCGGGCCTCGATACCAATCTTGATGTTCTCAAACGTGGTCAGCGCGTTGAAGAGCCGACTCGCCTGGAAGGTCCGCGCGATGCCCAATCGAGCGACGTTGTGGGGCAACTTTCCAATCACACTGTGCGAACCCCGGGTGTCCGAGTGGAACATGATCTCGCCCTCTTGGGGCTGATACACACCGGTCAGCGAGTTGAAGAGCGACGTCTTACCCGCCCCGTTGGGGCCAATGATGGCGAGAATCTCCCCTCGACGATGCTCGAGGGTGACGTTATTGAGCGACGTGACGCCGCCGAAACGCAGAGTGACGTCCTTGACGTCGAAGATCAATTCGTTGCTCATGCCAGTGGCCCTTCTGCCGGCTCTCCGACCGCGTCGGCAGTTCCCAGCCCGATCTCCGCGTCGTGGAACTCGCGAGCACGCCGGGTCGCCGGCCACAACCCCTGGGGACGGAAGATCATCGCGAGGATGAGAAGCGCACCGATGTACATGTACTTGTCCGCGTCTTGGTAGTCGATGAAGGAGTGGAAGAGCAGGAACTGCAAGAGCCAACCGATCACCGCCGAGCCGATCAACACACCGGTGATCGACCCCATTCCACCAAAGATCACGAGCACCAACACCGTGATCGACACCTGGAGAGCGAAGTTCGAGGGAAAAAGAATCCCCTGCTTCACCGACGCCAGGACGCCCGCGACGCCCGACGTCGACGCGCCAATGGCGAAGGCCATCACCTTGTACTTCAGTCCATTGATGCCCAGCGACGCCGCGGCCACTTCGTCTTCGCGGATGGCGGCCCACGAACGACCGACTTTGGAATTGTTGAGCGAGGTGAAGATGATCAAGATCGGAATCATGAACGCCAGCAGCAGGTAATAAAAATTGAGGTCCTGGCTGATGGCTTGTCCGTCGAGCGTGAATCTGATGCCGGGAATATTCAAGGAGAAGTTCCCGATGGTGCCCGAGCCGTTCGCGCCGCCCGTGATGTTCTGCAAGTTGTTGGCGAGGACGTACACGATTTCACCGAAGCCCAGGGTGACGATGGCCAAATAGTCACCGCGCAGCCGCAAGGTCGGAAGGCCGAGGAGAACGCCGGCCGCCATCGCCACCACGATGGCCACGGGGATCGACAAGAAAGGATTCAAGATGAACGGAGGACGGATGGGCAAAGCACCGGAGAAGTACGCGTTCACGTACGCCCCCAGCGCATAGAAGGCCACGTAACCGAGGTCCAGCAGTCCGGCGAAACCCACCACGATATTGAGACCGATTGCCAGGAAGCAGAAGATTCCGATTTGCTGGAAGATCGCCTCCTGCCAGAAGGGCGACAAGAACTTCGGTGCCTCGAACGCGGCGAAGAGTGCCACACCGTAGAGGGCCACGCGAGTGTTGGAGCTCATCTTGAACTGACGTGCTCGCAAGCGATTCGAGTGCGTCGACTTATTGCGATCGGCCAACACGGCGCGTACGCCGAGCAGGAGACCACAACCGGTCCAGAGCCAGGTCGGGAGATGTGACAAGAAGGCGGTCGTCGAGTTGTTGTGGAACGTGAAGTACGAGAAGGAAAACTTCTCGGGCAACCACGGATCCGCGCCGAGGGCGAAGAGGAATCCCCCCACCCCACCCGCCAGCACGCGAAAGACGGCGCTGCGAGTGAACGCCGGCAACACGCCGTGACGCGCCGCCCGGGAGCGCCGCAACCGGATGCTATTGACGATCCACCACAGAAACACGATGTAGCCGTAGGTACGAGAGTCTTGTAACTGCGTGAAGAGTTGGCCGAAAGACAACTTGTTGGGAACGTAGGGCCCCGTGAGGTCCGCGACCAGCAGGGCAACGAGGAACGTGACCACGAAGGCGACGATCCACCACGCGTTGCTCATCGCCCCCATCACGTTACCGACGAACACTGACGGCGATCGTCGTGGCGATTCGCGTCGCGACACCCATTCGCCATTGCGGACCTTGCGGCGCCACACGCTGACCACGGCCAAGGCGATCCCGAAGGCGAGGAAGCCCCAGACGTGGCCCGAGAAGAGAGACGTCTTCGCCGACGATAACGGTGCGTCGGCCGTGCCGGCCGGCCCGGTCATCAGGGCCAGCAGCAGACCACCCGCCACGCAGGTCGACGCCAGCCGCGCGTCCTCGCGGTTGAACTTCGTGCGCGTGATGTCGTCGCTCATGCGGACCTCCCGAGACTCTCACCGAACAATCCCGTGGGGCGCACGAGGAGCACCAGCACCAGGATCGAGAAGCCGATCACCGGCTCGTAGAAGGGTTGATTAATCCAATAGATGGGAACGTACATACAGATCCCCAAGACGACCCCACCGACCATCGCCCCGCGGATATTGCCAATTCCACCCAGCACGGCCGCGGTGAAGGCGAGGAGGGCGGGAGTGAAGCCCATGTTGAAGTCGACGACCGAACTCAGGCCAATGAAGAGACCGGCGATGCCACCCATGAAGCCGCCGATGGCGAACGTGGCCGCGATCGTGGAATTGACGTTGACGCCCATCAGCGTGGCCGTCTCCTGGTCCTGAGCGACGGCGCGAATGCTACGCCCTACTTTCGACTTGTTCACCAGCACGTTGACGAAGAAGTACAGCACGAGCGTCACGACCAAGAGAACCACGTCGAAGAGCGAGATGGACGTCCCCAGGACGTTCCACTGAAAGGTGTTCGAAATGGGAGACGGCGGAGAGATGGGGTTACGACCGAATTCCTTACCCGCGAAGTTGAGCAGGAAGTACGACGCGCCAATGGCCGAGATCAGGTAGGTCAACTTGGGCGCGTTGCGGCGTCGCAACGGTCGGTACGCAAAACGCTCCACCAGCATCGCCACGACGGCCCCCACGACGCCCGAAGCGATGAGCGCACCGAGAAATAATAGGATCCGCGTCAACGTGGGTTCGTTGTTGTTCTTCATCAGATAGTGAAGGAAGAAGTATCCCGCGAAGCCACCACTCATCAACACTTCGGAGTGGGCGAAGTTGATGAGGCGCAGAACGCCGTACACCAGGGTGTACCCCAACGCCACCATCGAATAGATCAGGCCCGCGAACAGACCTTGCGCAATGTAACTCGACATATAACCCCTAGATTTCCTATCACGCCCACGAGCGCTCCGACACTACATCGCGCCTAATCAAGAAGCCGGCTGCAGAATCGCAGCCGGCTTCTTGATTGAAACGGGACTCAATTATTCAAGGCCCAGCTGAACAATCTTGTAGCCGGAGGCCGACGAGCCGGAGCCCTTGACCTGGTTCACGAAGATCGCCGTTCCCGCCACGTCACCCGCCGCGTTGAACTTGATGGTCTTGGTGATGCCCTTGTAGGTGACCGACTTGATCCCTGCGATGATGGCCGAACGCGAGACGTTCTTGAGGCCCTGCATCACGGACAGGATCAGGTTGGTCGCGTCGTAGGACTCGGCCGCGTAGGGTCCGGGAGCTTCCTTGGCAACGGCCTTGTACGCCGCGTTCCAGCTGGCCGCAGCCGAGTTGGAGCACGCGCAGGTCAGCAGCACCGGCGAGGCGAAGTCCGTCTGAGGACTCTTCACGCCAGAAATCACCTGAGGCTCGTCCGAACCGTCACCCGACATGATGACGCCCTTGTAGTTGTCCGTCACGCGCAGACCATCGATGACCTGCGAGAAGTCACAGTAGTAGCCACCGTAGAACACGGCCGACACACCCGACAACAGGCTCGACGAGATCACGTCACTGGTACCCGTACCACCCGTCGTGCAGGAGTTCGAGTACGGAAGGCTCAAGACGGCGCCACCGTTGGCACGCTCGGACGCGGGAATCGCGTTGAGCACCTGCGTGGCGAGACCGCCACCGTAGCTGGAGGTGTCGGAGACCACGAGGATCTTGCCGGCCTTACCGTACTTCTTCGCCAGGTAGGAGCCGTCAGCCGGACCCTGGACACCGTCGTTCGCCACCACGCGGAAGAAGTTGTGGCGCTTGTTGTACGGGCCCTGAGCGCCAGCGGACGCCGTGGGGTCGTGCAGCGTGATCGACACGCGCGTCGCCGACGGGCTCACTTCAGCCATGTTGTTCGCCCCGTAGATATTGAGGCCGGCGATGGTGGCACCCGAGAACGCCGGACCAACCACGGCCTTAATCAGCGGGTTGAGCACGAAACCGGTCGCAACCTGCGGAGCAATGTTGGGGTCACCCTGGTCGTCACCAGGAACAATCCTGATGTTGAAGTGACGCTTGGGGTTGGCGTTCCACTGCTTGGCGGCCAATTGCACCCCGTACTCCTCGTACAGACCAGTGGCGGCGTTACCGTTGGACAACGGTCCCTCATAGCCAATGGCGTACGTCGGCAGCTTGCTCGACGCGGCGGTAGCAACCGACGACGTGAGCACAAAGCCGGTGGAAACGAGCATGGCACCAGCAGTGGCGACAATCCCGAGATTCCTTATCCCTAACTTCATTCTTTCCCCTCTCGGAACAGCATGCGGCTTTTTGCCGTTTCATAAAACTAGCACCGGTCACCTCGATGACACCGGCACACAAGGTCGATGTAACAGACATTTCACAGTGCGGACATCGAGGGGGCAATGACCAAAATACCTGGTCAGCGGTAACATCTTTATGGTCACCATCTCGTGTGGCTAGCAATGTCACGCGACCGTCACCTGGAACGGGTGACGACAACCATGCCAGGCCCTACATCGCCGCACGAAGCCAGTCGCCCAAGGTTCGCCGAAAATCGGTGACTTCGTCCTGCGTGACGAACTCGTCACTACGGTGGGCCAACAGCGGATCGCCCGCGCCGAAGTTCGTGGCCGGTATTCCCAGTTCCTGGAAGGTGGCGACGTCGGTCCAGCCCACCTTGGCCCGGGCGGGCACGCCGGTGTCGCGCACGAGACGAGACAGGTGACTGTTGGTCAACGCCGGTACCGCCGCCGGAGCCCAATCGAGGACATCAAGGGTGTCGGCGGCTTCGAGGACGTCACCCAGAAATGTTCGCAGCCAACTCACGGCGTCGTCACGCGTTCGGTCGGGAGCGACCCGGTGGTTCAGCAGGCACGACGCGCTATCGGGTACGACGTTGCCCGCAATGCCACCCGACACGCCCACCGCTTGAAGCTGCTCGGTGAAGACGACGTCGTCGATGAGCACCTCTCGAGGCACGTAACTCGCCACCACCCTCAACAGTTCGCCTAAACGGTGCACGGCGTTGCGCCCGGTGAAGGGCCGGGCGGTGTGGGCGCGCGCGCCCGCCAAGGTGACGCGAAGCCGTAACGACCCCTGACATCCGGCCTCGACTCGACCGCCAGTGGGCTCAGCCAATACCGCGACGTCGGCCGCCAGGAGATCAGGACGAAGTTGCGTGATCTCCACCAGCCCCGACTCGGTGCGCGCAATCTCCTCGCGGGCGTAGAACACCCAGGTCACTTCGCTGGGTCGTGGTTCGGATTCGAGCGCGAGGTCAATCATCGCGGCCAGCGAACCCTTCATGTCGCACGCCCCGAGTCCGTGGAGAACGTCACCTCTCACGACCGCGGCGCCCGGGTCACCCGGCACCGTGTCCAAGTGCCCGGCGATCAGGATGCGGGTGCGGTGCGAGCCCCGCGTACGCGCCACCACGTTGTCACCCACGCGTTCGACGTCGAGGAGGGGGTTCTCGCGCAGACGGGTCTCGACGTGAGTGGCGAGCGCGGCTTCGTTACCGCTGACCGAGTCAATCCGCACCAGCGCCAACACGTCGTCGAGCGAGGTCACGTGGCGACGCCACTTTCGCGCAGCAGGGCGTTGAGGGCCACCTTCGAGTGGCGCTGCTCGTCGTCGAGTCGCTTGATGACGAGCACGCAGGGTAGGAAGAACTCTCCACCCGGATACTCGCGGCGGCGCTGCGCGCTGACCGCGACGCAGTAGTCGGGCACGTAACCGCGCGAGAGCTCCTCTCCGGTCTGCGCATCGATGACCGGTATCGAAGGATTCAGAATGGTTCCGGCGCCCAGCACCGATCCCTTCCCCACTCGGGCCCCCTCGACCACCATGCATCGGCTCCCGATGAACGCGCCGTCTTCAATGACCACGGGCACGGCGTTCGCCGGTTCGAGGACTCCCCCAATGCCCACCCCTCCGGCCAGGTGCACGTTGGCCCCAATTTGGGCGCAACTGCCCACCGTGGCCCACGTGTCGACCATCGTGCCGGGTCCGACCCACGCGCCAATGTTGACGTAGCTCGGCATCATGATGACCCCGCGGCTGAGAAAACTACCGCGTCGGGCCGAAGCACCCGGTACCACTCGCACCCCGAGGCGCTCGAAGTCCTTCTTCAAGTCCAGCTTGTCGTGGAACTCAAAGGGCCCCACCTCCATCGTCGTCATCGAGCGAAGGCGAAAGAGCAGCAAGATGGCTTGTTTGACCCACTCGTGTACCACGACGTCATTGGACTCAGCAATCTGCGCCACGCGTAACGTACCTTCGTCGAGGTGCGTGATGACGAGCTCCACGTCGCGACGAGCCTCCACGTGGTCGGGCGTCAGGTCACTGATGTGCTCGTACCAGTGACGAATGCGTGATTCGAGGTCGTTCATGCCTCAATCGTAGTGTCGAGACCTCACGACTTCCGAAGTCGCGACGCCGCCCGCTCGATCGCGTCGTCGGGTTGCACCAGGGCAATGCGAACGTGATCGCTCCCCGCGGGTCCGTAGAGTTCACCCGGACTCACGATGAGTCCTGCGACCTCGGCGAACCACTGCGCCAACCGCCAGCCGTCCATGCCCTGGCGCGAGCACCACAAGTAGAAGGACCCCTCCGGAACCGGACACGTCACGCCCGCGGAACGTACCGCGTCACCGAGGATCTGCAGACGTCGGTAGTACACGTCGCGCTGGACCTCGACGTGAGCATCGTCGTCGTAGGCAACGGCGACGGCCGCTTGCACCGGTGCGGCCACCATCAATCCGGCGTGTTGGCGCACGAGTCGAAGGTACGACACGACGTCGGCATCACCGGCGTAGAACCCGGCGCGGACGCCGGCCAAATTGGATCGCTTCGAGATCGAATGGACCGCGATGACGTTGTCCATGCCGTGCGCCAAGATGGTGCGCGGGTGATCGCGCCAGGTGAAGTCGGCGTAGCACTCGTCACTCGCCACCAACACGTCGTGCTCACGACCCCACTGGGCGACCGCCCCGAGATCGTCGAGGTACCCCGTCGGATTGGACGGGGAATTCGACCACAACACCAGGGCCCGACGCGCATCGGCCGGGTCAATCGCCGCCAGGTCCAAGACCCCGGCGCGCATCGGCACCGCCACCGCCCGTACTCCCGCCAAGGTGGCCCCCATGGCGTAGGTCGGGTACGAGATCGCCGGGTACAACACCGTGTCGCGATCTGGGCGTCGTAGGCGCAAGTACCCCGCGAGTGAAGCCACGAATTCCTTCGTCCCGACGCACGCCGCCAAGTGGTCCGCCGCGACGTCGACGCCGAATCGCCGAGCGAGCCACCCGGCGGCGGCCTCACGATAGCGCGGCGTCCCCGCCGAGGGCGGATAGCCACGCGCGCCGGTGGCCTGAGCCAACTCGTTCACGACGGCGGACGGCGGGGCGTCCACCGGCGTTCCGATCGAGCAGTCGATTGCGCCGCCGTCGTGCACGGCGGCCGCGGCCTTGAGGCCCTCGAGTCGTTCGTAGGGATACGGCGGGGGCGCGAAGCTCACGTGACCACTCTCCATTGCGCGAAGCGGGCCGCCCCCACTTCGTCCAGTACGACCGTCACCGTGACGAACTCGTCGTCGACGCTCGTCTCGACGACCTCACCCTCCCGGTGGGCCGCCGCCACGAGGTCGCCACGGTCGAGGGGCAAGCGAAGCACGGCGACGCGGTCCTTCGTCCGCAATCGATCGCCGAGCGTCGCGATGAACTCCTCAAGGTTCTCTCCCGTCAACGCCGACACCCACACACTGCCTTCGTGTAGTTTGGCCAAATCACGCGACCGCGACCCGGGCACGTCGGCCTTGTTGAAGACGAGGAGTTCAGGGACGGCGTCCGCGTTGATCTCCCGCAGCACGTCACGCACGGCGGCAATCTGCTCCTCGGCGTCGTCGCTCGAACCGTCCACGACGTGCACCAGGAGGTCCGCTAGTTGCACCGACTTCAGGGTGCTCATGAAGGCCTCGACCAACTCGTGCGGCAGATTGGAGATGAATCCCACCGTATCGGTCACCAGAATCGTCTCACCACCGGGGAGTTGACGTTGGCGCGTGCGCGGATCGAGCGTCACGAAGAGACGGTCCTCCGCCGCCACGCCGGCGTCGGTCAGGGCATTGAGCATCGACGACTTGCCGGCGTTCGTGTAGCCCACCAACGTCACTTCGCGGTGTCGGCCGCGGTCACGTCCCTGGCGTTGCACGTCGCGAGTCCGGTCAATGTTCTTCAGTTCCTGACGAATATGGTGGATCCGATGAACGAGGCGGCGTCGGTCGACTTCGAGTTGGGTCTCGCCCGGTCCCCGAGTACCAATGCCACCCGCCTGCTGGGACAGCGAGCCACCGGCGCGGCGTAGTCGTGGAAGGCGATACTGCAACAACGCCAATTCCACCTGGGCTTTGCCCTCGGGGGTACGGGCATTCTGGGCGAAGATGTCCAAGATCACCGCCGTACGGTCGATGGCCGTACGTCCGAGAATCTTCTCGAGGTTGCGTTGTTGCGCGGGCGACAAGTTCTGTTCGAAGACCACGGTATCGGAATCGACCGCGAGACAGATCTCGCGGAGTTCGTTGACCTTGCCCGAACCCAAGAACGTTGCGGGATCGGGTGCCTCGCGGCGCTGCACCACGCGCGCCACCACGTCGGCGCCGGCGGTGTCGACGAGCAGCGCCAATTCATCGAGTTGGTGATCGAGTTCCTCGGCCGTCACGCCGGGGAATTGGACACCCACCAACACAATTTTCTCGCGAAACGTCCGGTCGATCAGTGTGGTGGGGACGTACGTCACCCCGCGAGCCACTCCACGTTCGCCACGAATCGCACCGGCCCCTCGAGACGGGCGCCGTCATCACCGAGGGTGACGCGCAGCGTGCCGCCGGGGTTATCGACGGCCACGTCGCGCCCCGTGAGGCCGCGCTGGTGGCACACCGCCGCCGTGGCGACCGAACCCGTGCCACAGGCGAGCGTCCAGCCGACGCCGCGCTCGATCACGCGGATGGCCACGTGGGCCTCGTCAATGATCTCGACGAACTCCACGTTGGCGCCGCCGACGTGGAAGGCCAATTTCGCGGCCATCTCCTCGCGGTTCACGTCGTCCCAATCAGGATTGTCGACCACGACGACGTGGGGGTTACCGACGTGCGCCACGCCGAGGGCCCCTTCGAGGGTGGGCCCGAGGGTCACCGGCCCCATGTCGACGCTGCCAACACCGCAATCGTCGCGGAGGTCCAGGGTCACCACTCGATCGCCGGCGAGGGTCTGCACGCGCATCTGCGATTCACTGCGGCCGGTCGCGCGACGCACCGCGGCCACCAGGCAACGAATGCCGTTGCCCGACATCTCGGCGATGGTTCCGTCCGCGTTGTAGAGGGTCATGGCCACTCCCGAACCCACCGAGGCCACGAGGAGACCATCGGCCCCGACGCCCAGGTGACGATCACAGACGGCGCGCGCGCGCTGGGCGTTCCACCAGGGTGCGGCCCCCTGTTCGACGACGTCCACCAAGAAGTCGTTCCCGGCTCCGTGCCACTTTTGCAAAGTTCGAAGTGCCATCATGTCAGTTTCGCACGAACCCGTCAGGGCTGGAGAGAACTTCCTCGAGACGCTTCGCCGCGTCGTCGGGTTCGTCAAACCATTCGACGCGCGGATCGCGCTGGAACCACGAGCGCTGGCGACGGGCCAACCGTCGACTGTGGGTGATGGCGTCAGCGACGCACGTCCCCAGATCGACTCCCTCCTCGAGATGACGGAGAAGTTCGCGGTATCCCACGGCCTGTCGGGCCGTGCGACTCATTCCTCGCTCCCTCAGCTGTGCGACCTCCTCTAGTAGTCCTTCCTCCATCCAAGCCTCAAAACGTCTAGCGATTCGCACATCGAGCACATCAGCGTCACAATTCAGCCCAACTTGCACCACCCGGGCCGGCGGATAGTGGCGCAGACCCGCGCCGTAGGACGAAAACGGCCGGCCGCTGCCCACGGTGACCTCGAGGGCCCGAATGATCCGTCGCGCGTTCGTCGGCTCCATTTTGGCCGCCGCCACCGGATCACGAGCGACCAATTCCGCGTACAGGCTCTCCAGGTCCTCCGACCGCGACTCCAGTTCCGCGCGGACGTCGGGAAACTGGCCGGGGATGTCGAGATTGTCCAACACCGCCCGACCGTAGAGTCCCGTGCCCCCCACGTACAGGACCGCCCCGCCGAGGGCCCACACCAGATCGGCGGCCTCGCGCGCCTCGTGTTGGAACTGCGCCACGGTGAACTCTTCGTGGGGTTCGATCAAGTCGAGCAGGTGGTAGGTCACCTCGGCCCGCTGGGCGCGCGTGGCCTTCGCCGTCGCGAGGTCCATGCCGCGATACACCGTCATCGAATCGACACTGAGGATCTCGACCGCGCCCCCACTGCGCACGGCCAGCTCGTGGGCGAGAGCGGACTTACCTGACGCGGTCGGGCCCACCAACGCGACCGCGGTGCCGCCGTGGTTCCTCACGACGCCATCAGGGGCAGACGCACTTTGTGACGCGGCTGACGGAGCAACGA
>Ga0075030_100004520_pt1 | contig 12566 bp, 7 predicted proteins | sample LitLauG_LLR_2012_FD_71393 | JGI IMG/M metagenome (GOLD analysis project Ga0075030, IMG submission 71393) | Freshwater sediment microbial communities from Pennsylvania, USA - Little Laurel Run_MetaG_LLR_2012 | ecosystem: Environmental > Aquatic > Freshwater > Creek > Sediment | place: USA... | reverse complement strand
TCGACCTCCTGGTCCCGAACCAGGCGCGCTAGCCAGGCTGCGCTACGCCCCGACGGATAACCTCGGGCGGAAGCTTCCCTCCCAAGTGGGAATATTAGGTTAACACAGCTCATCGGTCGCGGGCTATACAACGAGCCATTCGTCAAGCTAACGATGCGTTCCCTGTAGGAACGCAGGCGCTGGTCATCATTCGCCCCACCAGAAATTTGGTCCCACCAGACAAGGCATTCGACAAATAAAGCCGCCGGGAAAGTTTGACTTCCCGGCGGCGGTTGGAGTGTAAGTGCTGTCTAAAGAACTGCTGTCATCCTTTAGAATTCGTAGCGCAACGCGAACTGCATGGAGCGCGGGTTGGTCAATAATCCAGAGTAGTTTCCAAAGTTACTGGAATTGGTGAGGGAGAGACTCAGGCTCTCAACATCGAACCGCGTCAGGTTCAGTGCGTTGAACACCTCCCAACGGATCTGCAGGCTGTGAGATTCCTTCCAGGGCATCTTCCAGCGCTTGCTGAGGCCGAGATCCAAGCCGGCGAAACCGTCTCCGCGAAGGTTATTTCGGTTTCCGACCTGGCCCGGGAAGTCCGCCTGGAAAGCAGTGCTCAGTACGTTTGCTGCGGTGGTCGGATTGCCGAATATATTGACGTAGCCGTTCCCGGAACTGTCAGTTCCTTTAAACTTGCCGGTCTTAACGGCGGCAATCTGCGTGGCAAAGCCGGACAGTTCCCAGTTCGTCGGCCACTGTGCGCCGTTGCCGACACCAATCGGGAACCCGGTGGTCCAGCGAGCGAGGCCCGAAAGCTGCCAGCCGCCAATAACCGCGTCGACGCCTCTGTTTGCGTTGCTAGCGATCCATCGGCCCTTGCCGAAGGGGAGTTCCCATATCCAGTTAGCATTAAACTGATGCCGCAAATCAAAGTCCGAAGCGGAGCGGAGGGAGTTGGGGTCCCAAGCCTTGATTACCTGGCCTCCAAGTCCGCCTTCGTCAGTGATGCGGTTCGCGTCCGAAGATATGTCGATGGACTTCGAGTACGTATAGTTGAAGTCGAATTGAAATCCGTGGGTCATCCGCTTCTTCAAATTGACCTGCAACGCGTGATAATTGGCGGTGCCGACCGATCGCCACGAATAGAGGGCCGCGAATTGTGGGTCTACGAAGCTGTAAGGCCCGCCCTTTGCATAATAGCTGTTGCCCAGATTGGGATCGAAAAGGCCCCAGCCCTGGTCAAGACCTTGCAGAGCGGTTGTTTCGTTGAAAGAGAAGAAAGAAAAAAGATCGTACATTGCTTGCAAAGCATCGGTAGTTCCAGCATGGTTCGTCGCAGAGTCTTGTGTGAATAAGCTATACGATGGAGCTGGTTGGCCCGCTTGCTTCGCTGGCAAGGGCGCTATCATGTCATACCAGTAGGAAGCTGTTGGTCCGACCATGGCAGGAGTGATGGAGCTTGTCGGGACGCCCTGTCTGTATAGCTTGGCCAACGCCGTCACTGCCGAAAAGTAGTCAATCTTCGTTTTTGGATCGACCAGATTAAGAGGCGAAGCGACATCGAACTGGGACAACAGGCGGTGAGACAAGCGGCCCACGTAGGCCGCCTCTAAAGTCAGGCCATGACCCAACTCTCGTCCAATGGACAAGTCTAAAGTATAGGAATAGGGGGTTTTCATTTTATTGTCCATGCCGAAGTAAACAGCATATGACCCCGTATCGCCGTTCAATCCGTTGGGGAAGCTTTGGGGAAAGGTGCCGCAGGTAGGACACAGAGCATAGAGCTGCCTGCCCGAAAGGTCCTTCGTCGGAAGGTTAGCGTTACCGGTGAGGCCAGCGATTCGCGGGGCAATTGCAGGTGTCTCCAGGCCTCCCGTGTTGGTGAGCACCGTGGACATCCCGAACGAGCCGGACCTGTCAAACGTGGCCAGCAGCGCCGGCCCCAGACGGTCGTAGACCATTCCAAAACCTGCGCGAACGGTCGTCTTGTCGCCCTCTCCAAAGAGTGATTTCGCTAGACCGGAATGTCCTCGCGGAGACCAAGCCGCTGCAAAGCGCGGACCAAAGTCTTTGAAGTCCCAGTTATAAAAACCTGGTTTTCCATTCGCGGGACCACCTAGATTAAAGCTGAGACGAGGGGCCCCACTTGCGGGCAGGCCCTGAATCATGTTCTGTGTTCGAGCCGCAAAGAAATCGCTCAGGCTCACGTTGGGAACGACCTGTAGGCCGTTGGTCTCCCAGGGCGGTGAGAAGATCGAGTAGCGGAGCCCAAACGTCACGGTTAAGTTTGGTCTGGCCTTCCACGAGTCCTGCGCGTACATCTCCCAGCCGTCCGCGGCAAACCGGCGCGTGACTGGTGTTCCATCGCCGAGCGTGCCCGTCTTTGACGAATTGTAGTGCGCATTGACTTGCGTGACCATTCCGATGAGGGCGCCCAGCGGGTAGTCGAAGTTGTTGCCGAATCCCGAATCGACCAGAGGATAGTGCGCCACGCCGGCGTTTGCGACGGGGTCTTTATCGAAGCACAGCCCAGTAGCCGCTTGCGAGCAGCCTGGATCGAAGTGCCCGGCCGCCTTGGTATTTGCCATCGCGGCCGTATCGAGCCAGGAAGGATTGTCAGAAGCAGAGCTGAAAGAACCACTGTTGTTCGAAGTCGGGTTGCGCAAGAAGCTGAGGTTTCCGCCGAACTGGAGCGTGTGCTTTCCTTTAATCCACGACAGGTCGTCCACAAAATTGTGCACAGGTACCTGGAAGCTATTCGTGTTGGTAACTGCCAGACTGGCATTGTTCGATGAGCTGTCGTCGTTGAGGCCGCGGAAAAAGATGGTATCCGAGGAATGGTTCCCAATTTGGCCGAAGCTCTGTCGCGTAAAGCCCCAGCGGAAGTTATTCACAAGAGTTGGCCGGATTACCGCGGAGTAGCCAACGGAAAGTCCTTTGCTGTAGTCCACCTGAGCAACCTCCGGCCCCTGACCGGGCAAGTAGGGTACGCCGCCGTTCGTGTCGTTGCGCAGCCCACCACGCCAAAAGATAGTGTGGTTGCCATTGCTGGTGATCTTGTAATCGGCGCGGGCGATGTACCAATTGGTGTTGATCGCGACTGGCCCGCTGAACCGGTAACCGACGAAGTTCAGGCCGTCACCCACCGAGTTGTCATTCGGAACGTACTTAGCAAACGACTGGAAGTAGGGAATCATCACGCTGGTGCTGATCCCTACCCCTTGTGGATCCATGCCTTTGATCTGGGATGGCGTCAAACCAAAATTGCCGGCTGCGATTGTATGGGTACTGGTTAGGCCCTGGACATTCCCTCCTGGGCACTGCGTGGGATCGGCGCACGTGTACGTGAGCACGCCATCCTGCAACGCCGCACTGGGTACGACGCGGACAACGCTCTGCGCTTCGCGCTGCCGGTGGCCTTCGTAATTGGCAAAGAAGAACAGACGATCTTTCTTGATAGGTCCACCCACGGAGCCTCCGAAATTGTTGCGTAGCAGCTTTGGCGGAGTGTTGGGACTGCCAGCTTGCAATTCCGAGAGCTTGAGAAAATAATCATTGGCGCTGGTGATGGTATTGCGATGGGTTTCAAAGAGTGAACCGTGGAAATTGTTCGTGCCGCTCTTGGTCACTAGGGAAACTTGTGCTCCGGAAGAGCGCCCTTCATCCGCGTTGTAATTCGACGTAGTCACACGGAACTCCTGCACGGAATCCTGGGTGATGGGTAGAACGGACGTGAACGCGTATCCCTTGGTGTCGGCGTTGACGTCCACGCCGTCCAAGGTGATGTTGCTCTGGTCGCTGCGCGCGCCATTCACGGCGCCGCTCCGGGTATCTGTATCCTTGTCAATGTCTGGACGGTTTCCCGTATAAGCGACTCCGGCTTGCAGGGACAGCAATTCCGGGACGTTACCAGCTTCCAAGGGGAGCTCTTTAACTTGAGTTTCGCTGAACGCGCTTCCCAAGGAGGCGTCCGTGGTGTTTAGGGCCACAGCCTGAGCTGAAACTTCAATAATTTCAGCCGCCGAGCCTACCTCCAGCGTGGCATTGACGGTGGCCGGTGAGTTGACCTGCAACTGTAGGTTTTTCTGCTCGAACTTTCGAAACCCCTTCGACTCAATCGTGAGTACATAACTGCCTGGGGGAAGCGCGGGGAATTCGTAGGTGCCAGTACCATCGGTGGCACCCTCGCGGTGCAACCCTTGCGCGCCGTTCGTGACAGTCACTTTTGCGCCGACAATTGCCGCGCCTGTCTTGTCTAAAACCAAACCTCTTACAGAAGATGTTCCAGTCTGCGCGTGCGCGCCGATTGTGACGAGTAAACAAACCACCAGGATTGCGAAGAACGCCTTGCCAAAATTAGAAGACCTCATATACAACTCCTTTCGCGCACCTTCATGGGGTATCAATAATTCATGCGAGGATGCCAAACGGGAAGAGGAAACTTCGACAATACGCCGAAGCGAGATCGTAAAACCGAAATTGAAATTTCCCCGGGCAACCCAGCCACCACTAAATCGAGCTAAGGTTGAGATAACTTTTAGGCCAAAGCGAGGAGGGATGTCAAGGAAACTTATTCTAAATCATTTATCAAATCCGATTTATTCGCCATTTAAATCGATTAGAAAAGAGAAGGATGCTGTCACGATCAGATGGGAAAGCGAGCTCTAGCCAAGGCGGACCAACTTTGCTTCGGTAATAGCAGATATAGCCCGGATAGGTCCGAGTATAGAGGCGGGGACTTCTCCATCCATGCAAACAAGGGAGACAGCGTCGGCTCCGCGCTGGGCTTCGCGGCGACCGAGAGCAAACGTGGCAATGTTGACGCCGAGCTTGCCAAGAGTCGTGCCAATCTGGCCGATGACGCCCGGTTCGTCGCGGTTTCGCAAATAAAGGATAGTGCCTTCGAGCTGGGCTTCCAGCGGAATGCCTTCGATCTGCAGGACACGGGGCGAGCCGTCGTGGTGGACTGTGCCCTCCGCTGTGAACCCAGCCGCAGAGCCGGTTTTTTCCGGAAGGGCGGAGACTTCCAGCGTGTTGGGGAAGCCGTGTTCGCGCTTGCGAGTCTCTTCCACCACGGTTAAGCCTCTTGCGGCGGCCACCGCCGGCGCATTGACAACGTTGACCTTTTCATCCAGGACGGCGTTCAGCGCGCCGGCAAGCACTGCGCTGCGCAGCAGATGCGTTCCGACCTCCGCCACTTCGCCGGCGTAGCGGATGCGAATTCGCGCGGGGCGGGACTCGGCCGCTTGCGAGACGAGTGAACCTAGGCGCTCGGCGAGTTCCAGGTACGGCCGAACGCGGCGGTATTGGTCAGGGGAAAGCGCGGGAAGATTCACGGCATTGCGGATGACGCCTTCCAAAAGGTAGTCGCGGATCTGCAGAGCTACCTGCGTACCCAGCTCTTCCTGGGCTTCGGCGGTGGAACCGGCGACGTGCGGGGTGGTGATCACGTTTGGCAGGCCGATCAGCGGGCAATTCTTCGGCGGTTCTTCGGCAAAAACATCGAGGGCGGCGCCGGCAACGTGGCCACTCTTAATGGCTGCGGCGAGGTCAGCTTCGTTGATGAGTTCACCGCGGGCGGCGTTGACGATGCGAACGCCTTTTTTCATTTTGGCGATGGAGGCGGCATTGATCATGTCGCGCGTTTGCGGGCTGACGGCCGTGTGCAGGGAAATAAAATCGCACTCGGCGAGGAGCTGATCGAGCGGGACGAGTTCGACGGAAAGTTCTCGAGCGGCGGCTTCGCTGATGAATGGATCGAAGGCCACCACGCGCATGTCGAATGCTTCGGCGCGGGAGGCCACTTCGCTTCCAATGCGGCCGAGGCCGACGAGACCAAGAGTCTTGCCGCGCACTTCGGCGCCCGAAGATGATTTTTCCCAGCGGCCTTCACGCATGGCGGCGTCAAATTGGGGGAGTTGGCGAACGAGCGCCAGAAGAAGAGCAAAGGTATGCTCTGCAACGCTGACGGAACTTCCTCCGGGAGTGCTCATGACCAGAACACCGCGCTTGGTGGCTTCGTCGAGGTCGATATTGTCCACCCCTACGCCGGCGCGGCCGACGGCGCGCAGTTTTTTGGCGCAGTCGAGCAAATCGGCGGTGACTTTTGTCGCACTGCGGACGATCAGGGCGTCAGCGTCGGGGAGCTCCGCGTTCAGGGTGCCCTTGGTGGTCAGTACGATGTTCCAGCCTGGCTGCTCCTTGAGAAGCTGCACGCCGCGATCGCTAATCTTGTCCGCTACGATAACTTTCATGAGCCCCGTCGTCTCCAGCGGGTTTTTCCCGCAAAGTGTAAGTAATCCAAGTTAGCGAGCCATTGCTGCGGTGTCAAATAACGATGGCTGATTTAAGTTCGAGTCGCAACAAACCATTCCTTCGCGGCGGATTTCGCGGTCTGCTATATTCAATGGCGCGAGGAACCCAAGATGAGTCTTGCGGAAAAAATTCAGAAGGACCTGGTCGAGGCCATGCGCGCGAAAGACGAATTACGTTTAAGCGTGCTACGCGGGATCAAATCCGCGATCCAGTACAAGGAATCCGAAAAAATCCGTGCGATCGATGAGGCCGAATCCATTCAACTATTGCAAACGCTCGTAAAACAGCGGAAGGAGTCGATCGACCAGTTCACCAAGGGGAATCGCCTGGAGCTCGCCCAAAAGGAGACGAAGGAACTCGCGATCATCGAATCGTATCTGCCCGCCGGTGCGAGCGCGGCGGAAATGGATGCGGCGATCACGAAGGCGATCTCCGAAACCGGTGCGAATTCCATCAAGCAGATGGGCGCAGTGGTGAAAGGCGCCAAGGCGGCGCTGGAAGGCAAGACCGTTGACGGCAAGGTGCTCAGCGATCGGGTGCGCGAGCACCTTTCGAAATTGGGCTGAGAATTCGCAGCATCGTTGGCATGCCGCTCCCGCAAACCATCGCAATGCGCTTTACAGAAGAGGACGCGGGTTACGTGACCGTGCGTCCGGTGGTGAAGCAAACGTTTCGGCTTGGTGAACTTGCGGACATGGTTGTGAGCGTGACGGGGAAGAATGTCGCGCGAGTGCAGCAAATTCTTCGAGCTGGCACGGTGGTCTATAACGGGTATCGCTATTGGTGGGAGGGATTCGCTGGCAACGAAGGGGAAATCGCCAGCCTGCTGAGCGTTTTCCCGGGTGACGATCACGCGCTGCCCTTCGACGCGACCCGCGTGACGGCTGTCTCGCTCGAGATTGGCGGCGGCACGCAGCGTACTTTGGTTGGCATTGCGCGCGGTGAAGCTACCGTCAGAAAGCTATTTTACAAGCGGAGTCCCTGGGACATCTTGCTCGGCGCCGCAAAAGATTCAAGTCCGCGTTACGAGAAGTATTCGCATGCGGAGCGCGCCGATGTCTATCGGAGCCCGCTTTCCTTTGAGGTGGCCTCGACTCTCATGAGAGAAGTGGCATATGCTTCGCCGCGAGGCTTGCGAAAGAAATTGACCACGCTGCAGCCTCCCGCCGCCATCTTATTTTTCATCCCTCGAACGAAATCAGCCGGGGCAGGATCTACACCCTAGAATTGGACTCGCGATGACGCCAACTTCAGAGAATCTCCACGCTCGCAACAGCTACGCTCTTGCGTCGCTGCGCATTGGCGTGGGTTTGCTTTTCTTGCTGTTTGGCCAGTACAAAGTTTTCGGCACCGCTTTCACTCTTCACGGCGGCTTCCAATTCTGGATAAACAAATTCCTCGAAGGCGGAGCTTACCCGTTCATGGCGCCCATTCTCCGTGGCTTTGTACTCCCGCATGCCACGGCCATCGCTTTCCTGGTGGCTTACAGCGAATTCGCCATCGGGCTGGGACTCACTTTCGGCGTGCTCGTGCGTTCCGCAAGTTTCTGTGGCCTGATCTTGATGCTCACCATGCTTCTTTCTTCGGACTATCCCGGTGCGGGAGCGCCCTTCTGGCAATATTTCGGAGCCAGCCTGAGCCACTCAGTCTTTGCGCTATGCTTCATCGCATTTCTGGCAGACCGCTCGGACTCAGTGTGGTCAGTCAAGGTGCTGTGGACAACTCGTGCTGGCGTCAGTGGAAACAAAAACTAGTGAGTGACAGGTTTTAGCACCGCGGTATTGCGCTCATCGCCGCCAATAACGCGATAGAGCTTCTTCAGGTCTTCGACCTTACTTAGTGGCACGCTCAGCTCTTTCACCTCAAACGTCCGCGTATACTTCAGCGTGTTCCCGTTCACTTCCGTCTTGCTGTGATAGCTGGCGAAGCTGTAGTCCGCGTTCACCGGAGGCGGCAAATCATCCACTTCGTAGCCCGGCGGCATCGTGATTTCAAATGTGTCGACGTCCCGCTGCGGGCCGGAAAATTCGACCGGGTATTTCCGCGGTTCTTTGGTTTCGGGCAACTCTCTATTTTTGCTGCCAATCAGCCGCGGCCTCACGAGCATAAGATTGCCGGCATTCTTCGCGTAGTTGGGGGCTGTGATCGAATAGTTGTATTCAAAAGGAAGACTGTTTACTTGCAGGTTTGTCACCGTGGCTCGGGTAATGTGAAATTCGGCGAGTGAATGCGCCAGGAGGGTCTCGATGGGTTTGATTCTATCGGCTTCCTTTGAAGCGCTACGCAATTCATAGCGTTGATAGTTCGCTGAATCTCCCAGGCGGATTTCCTGGATATCTCCCTTCAAGTTTCCCGAAGGATCGAGCGCCATCTTGGCTGAGCGAGTGATTCCGCTCTTGGCTGGCGAAAGATCGGGCAAGCGAACCAAGTCCCCGCCGTCCGGTGTGACCAGCAAAGCATAGTTTCCCTGTAGCGCGCCACGAAGATGACCGAAAGGAGTGTACTCATCTGTGGGGTCGAAGATGAGGAGGCGACCCAGCTTGGGGTGCACCAAGATGGCCTCCAGCGACGGATCATTCGAATTTTCTGGAAGCCTGACCGCGAGAATGGCGTGGTTGAACCAGAATGGTGAAGCCGGCATGGCCGAACCGACTACTCCGCGCCTGGTGTTCACGATTACGTAGTAGGAGTCGATGCCACTCTCTTTGAGCATCGCGCTAAGCAGAGTTGCCTTGTCTTTGCAGTCTCCGTAGCGATGCGTAAAGACATCTGCGGCTGCGTGGGGTTGCCAGCCTCCGATTCCTAGTTCAATTCCCACATAGCGAATGTCGCTCTGCAAGAATTGCGCAAGAGCCTGCATCTTCGCGAGCTCAGTCGTGAGATTAGCGGTCAGGGCAACCACACGCTGTTTGATTTCGGGAGAGGCATCTCTCCGCCCGTTCGCCAACCCTGTTTCCCACTTGCCGACGTCACCCCAATTGATAAATCCGCCGTTCTGGCTGCCGCCAGGAGGCAAGAACGCCACGAGCATTTGCCCTACTAAACCCCTTAGCGGGGGCATCTCTGGCTCCCAGCGGACTTCCGGTACGTTCTTCACAACCCACTGCCACTGGTTGGTGCCGACGGGAGTCGGAGCGACGTCGGGATGATTGATCCAAACAGCTTTGTATTCCCATCCGGGGGGAAGTTGCACGGTATAGCGTGCTTCGCTCGTCGGATATGTCCACTGAAATACCCAGTGGCCTTGAAGAACATACGGACGTTCCTGGTATTCGATCTCGTAACCAACGATGTTGCCGGGTTCCGAGGCAGGAATTTTTAGTATTTTCTCTCTTAAATCCGAGGCTAGAATTCCATTTTCAATGTCAAACGCCGCGGTCTCGGCTGCGTCCTTGTCTTTAACCTCGAAATCCTTCCCCTGCGCGGGAATACACCATCCCCGCATGGCCCCGACTTTTGTAGCGCTGCTAGGATACGCGCGGGCAGTGCCAAACCCGCGGCCGTCCGGCCTGAGGATTTTGTAGGCGCGCCGCTCGAATCCTTTCATCTTGCCGTCGGACTGAACAATCGTCACCTCTTCGGAATAGAGAAGGATCGCGTCGGTTTTCTCGTCATGCGGAGGCAAAGGTGCGGTCGCGGCGGCGTGCATCCACGCCGGCGCATCATTGGCGGAAGCGGCTGGAATTCCGGCGACGGTACTAAGGAAAACCGCGCAAATGATAATTCGTGCCGGATTCCGCATACAAATCTCAGTGGCTTGCGGATACTTCGCCAGGTTGCAAAACAATCTGTTGATCATCCTGAATTCTCACATTCTGAAAAAATCCACGCAGCGCCGCATATTTATCTTTTGGAAGTATCATCAAGTCGCAGCGCAACTCTCTTCGAATATGAAGACTCCCATTCTTGCTCTCCATCTTTACTGAATACTCGGCTGCTTTGGCGTCCAGGTCTACATCCTTCGGCAAGCTGCCCACTTGCCAGCCCAAAGGCAACTCAATCGTAAGATCATCAATCAGCCTGTAAGGGTAAATAAAATAGATCGGCCACACACGGTTGGCGTGTTCAAAAAGATGCTTCTCCGTGGCCCCAAACAGGCCCACTGGAAAAAGCACTCTCCGCCCTGCGGACGCGACCCAGCCTGGCACCTTAAGAGCAAATTCCGCGACCAGCGGCGCCTCCGAGGCGCTCCAGTCGGGTTTGTTGGACAATTCCACTTCAGTTCCCGTTGGGATGTACTCTTTCACCTGTTCTTCCAGGAATTTCTTTCGTTCGGTGTCGTCCTCGTTTCGCTGTCCGCTCCGGCGCGATAGGGCCTCCAAGCCCGTGTATGTCAATTTCATTTTGCCTTCGAGCACGCCTTCGCTTGTCAGCTTTAACTCTGCGCTTCGCTCAACATGGGAGACGTTGCTGTCAGGAAGTGTCGTTTGGATCCAGGTGCCCCCATCCTTATCCAGCGTGCGGCCGGGTGTACCGGTCTCAACCCAGGGCAATAGTCCGAAGGGTGTAAACGCCGCCCCGGGATCTAGATATAGATCCTTCCCGTTCAATTTCACCAAAACCACGTTTGAATCCAGCTCGCGGCTGTTTATGCGCTCCTTTAGGAAAAAATATTCACGCCGATTTGACACCAGCGCTGGATACGCCTCGAATCCCGCGGCGCGGGCCAACCCCAAGAACAACCATGTGATATCCGCTCCCCATCCGTACCCCTCATTCCACAATTCTTCGACATCTTTGATCTCTTTTTGTCTGTCGCGCTTAATTTCCTCTTGGGATCTGCGAACTTCGTAGCTCAGATTTCGGATTTTTTGCGTTCGCGCGTAAATCTTCCGCAATTTTTCCTCGGGCGAGTCGTTGGGAGAAACAATCTGCGCCACCGCCTGCTCCATCGCTTTCCGCTTGCCAACAAAGCCTTCAACACGATCGCTCTGCTTCTTGCTGAATTTCTTCCAGTATTTCTCGATGTCCTGTTCGGGCATCTCATCGTGATAAATGAAATCCACGCGGAACTTCAACTCGTTCGGTGGAGGCATATGATCTTCGATTAGGAATGCCGGCACATCCTGAGTCGTCATGCGAACAATATGGTCAGGTCCTTCCTTGGGAGGCTCCGTGCCTTTTGGCAAGCCGGCAGGCCATGACCACTGTACGGTCCATGGGGAACGCTGATAGGGTTTCAGAGTGAACAGCGCACGCTTGGTGAATAGTTCTTCACTGAGAAGCCAATGGGAAGAAAAAATGTAGTTGTCCTCAAAATCATAATTGAAGTGATATTCAATGATGCTGCCCACCGCTACTTCAGGCATCGTAAGCGTCTTGGCGAGATATTTTAGCGTTTTGGACTTGACGATTGTGTTTTCAAAGACTTTTCCATCAAAATTGACGACCGAACCATCGGGCCGGATGGTCCGCGCTCGGATTCCGGAGACGCTGGTCCGGCCTTTCTCGAAGGGAATCTCGACGTTCGCGTGGTTTCGCCCTTCCTCGGTCAGAATCTTAATTCGCACATAGTTGTATTCAGTCGCGGCGCGTGTGGATCTGCTGCCTGAGATGCCGCTGTCATTGCGGTCGACTTGTCGATAGAGATAGATTGCCGGTGCGCCCGGGGCCAAAGGCTCGCTGGTCATCTTGAGTTCTTCCGGCGTAATGGGCTGCCATTCATCCCCGCTCACCTGCCCCGCGTTTCGCAGCATCGCTCCCACAAGCAATACGGCTACGAGCAACAGCACTCGGCGATATCTCACGTCTGAACTCCATTGTTTGATTTAGAGGAATGCAGAATTCCAGGGACGGCGGGAATGGCACCGGATCCTACAGCTCGAGAAACGGGCCGCTCGGCGGTCACTGGTCGTATTGACGCATTCGCGGTCGTCCGCGCACTGAGAGGGTCCCGTCCCATGGGCTGTGTTGCTGACCTGAGCAACGTATACCGCGGGACACTACAAGGATGCTATCCCCATGTCAATAGTATTGGGGCACTCACCCTCTCCCATCGATGAGGATTCTCTTCCCCGCTTCGCCCACCTGCGGCATAATCCCCCCGCACAGGCCACATTGTGATTCGATGCTGGCGAGCGGGAGGATTCATTGAGCGAACAAACGGGAGGGCGTGAGAGGGCCTGGAGTTCCACGGCGCCGCCAGGTGAATTCCGCACTTATATTTCGGCGGACGAGAGCCCGAAGGAATTCACCATTCGCGCCGTCATTCTTGGCGCGCTCTTCGGGTTGCTCTTTGGCGCGGTAACCGTCTATGTCGGCTTGCGCGC
>Ga0075030_100004518_pt1 | contig 12569 bp, 11 predicted proteins | sample LitLauG_LLR_2012_FD_71393 | JGI IMG/M metagenome (GOLD analysis project Ga0075030, IMG submission 71393) | Freshwater sediment microbial communities from Pennsylvania, USA - Little Laurel Run_MetaG_LLR_2012 | ecosystem: Environmental > Aquatic > Freshwater > Creek > Sediment | place: USA... | reverse complement strand
TCGTCGTTGATCAGGCCTACCCGGCGGCCGTGCGGGGTGAGGCGGCGGTCGGCGTTGTCGATGCGCAGCTGCAGGCGGAACTCGGCGCGCGAGGTGAACATGCGATACGGTTCGTTCGTGCCCTTGGAGATCAGGTCGTCGATGAGGATGGCGGTGTAAGCCTCTGTGCGGTCGAGAATCAGGGGGGCTTCCCTCTTCGCTTTGAGCGCGGCGTTGATGCCGGCCATCAGGCCCTGGCAGGCGGCTTCTTCGTAGCCGCTGGTACCGTTGATCTGGCCGGCTAGAAAGAGTCCGGCGATCTTTTTAGTTTCGAGCGTGCGCTCGAGCTCCGTTGGGTCGATGGAGTCGTACTCGATGGCGTAGCCGGGGCGGAGCATGTCGGCGGACTCGAGGCCGGGGATGGACTTCAGGATGGCGAGCTGAACATCGATGGGCAGTGATGTGCTCATGCCGTTGACGTAGATCTCGTGCGTGTTCAGGCCCTCGGGCTCGAGGAAGAGCTGGTGCTGGAGCTTGTCGGGAAACTTGACGATTTTGTCCTCGATGGAAGGACAATATCGTGGTCCGATGGATTGGATCTGGCCGCTGTACATGGGGGAACGGTGGACGTTCTCGCGGATGATCTTGTGCGTTTCTTCGGTGGTGAAGGCGATGTAGCACGGGACCTGGTTATCGTGATGGGCGACACGCCGGGTGCGGAAGCTGAAGGGGGTGGGGTCGTCGTCGCCGGGCTGGACCTGGAAGCGGGACCAGTCGATGGTGCGGCCGTCAAGGCGCGGGGGCGTGCCGGTCTTGAGGCGGCAGCCGCGCAGGCCCAGCTTCTTGAGCGCTTCGCCCAGCAGGACGGCGTTGGGTTCGCCGGAACGTCCGGCGGGGTATTGCTGCTCGCCGCAGTGGATGAGGCCGTTGAGGAAGGTGCCGGTGGTGACGATGACGGCCTGGGCGCGGACAGTGCGGCCGTCGCGGAGGGTGATTCCCAGGACTCGACGGCTGTTCTCCGTGCTCAGTTCTCGGTCCCCAGTTTCGGAAAAACCTGCCGAGCTTTGCTCGGCTGGGCAGACGAGGGCGTCTGCCCCTACGTGATTTGGGGCGTCCTCCAGGATGACGTCGGCGACTTCGGCCTGCTTGATTTTTAGATTGGGTTGCGACTCGAGGACTTCGCGCATTTTCAGGCGGTAGGCCTGCTTGTCGCACTGGGCGCGCGGGGACCAGACAGCGGGGCCGCGGGAGGTGTTCAGCAGGCGGAACTGGATGCCGACGGCGTCGGTGACTTCGCCCATGATGCCGCCGAGGGCGTCGACTTCGCGGACTAGGTGTCCCTTGGCGATTCCACCCACGGCGGGGTTACAGGACATTTGCGCGATGAGGTCGACGTTCAGCGTGTAGAGCGCGGTCTTCAGGCCCATGCGGGCGGCGGCCATGGCGGCTTCACATCCAGCGTGTCCTGCGCCGACGATTACTACGTCGAATTGTTCGGTGAACTGCATATCCGCGAATACACTCCGAGGGAACCCGGGCGGGCGTTGCTTCATTCTAGCAAGTTGCGGGGAGGGCAGGCGTCCGGCTCGCGATCGGACGCAGGGGAGCAGTGGGCGGAGAGCGAAAGAACGCCGAGCCGCGAAAGCGCTGATTTGGATGGGGATGCGCCGCTCCCGAATCGGTCTTCCACAGGCGGACGCTTGTCACAGAAGTCTCGGCGCCCGTATAGTAGGCTGCTCTGGGAGGGACTTCATGAGTAGCCAGCAATTTTTTCAGGAACTGGATGCGCGCATCGCGAAATACGACCTTCTTTGCCATCCCTTTTATAAAGCATGGAGCGCCGGGGAACTGTCGCACGAGGATCTGCGCGCATATGCGCTCGATTATTACCAGCACGTGCAGGCGTTCCCGACTTACTTGGCGGCGTTCGCGCTACGGCTGAATGAGGGCGAGCTGCGGCGCGCGGTGCTGGCAAATATGCGCGACGAGCAAGGCGGGGAGGGTGCGTCCGGGGAAGGAGAGTCGCATTCCGACATTTGGCTCGACTTTGCCGAGGGCATGGGAGCCGTGCGCACCGGATTTGGGCACAAGGCGGTGCCGGAAGTGAGGCAGCTGATTGCGCATTTCGCCGATGTGGCGAGCGAAGGAACTCCAGAGGAGGCGCTAGCTGCTTTCTACGCTTATGAGTCGCAGGTGCCGCGCATTGCCAAGGAGAAAGATCGGGGACTGCGCGAGCGCTACGGCGCGGATGAACGGACCACGCGCTACTTCACGCTGCACGCCACGGCCGACGTGTATCACTCGAAGGTGTGGCGCGAGCAGCTGGGGAAACGGGTGGCGGCGAATCCGGCGGCAGCGGAGCAGGCGCTGGTCGCGGCCGAAGCGGCTGCGAAGGCGCTGTGGGTCGCGTTGGATGGAATCGAGGAGCGGCGGATGGGGAAGGCCGCGTAGTCCGTTGGGCTGGACGAGTTCAAGCCACTGACCTTCTAAGGTTGGTGGCTTTCTTTTTTTGAAGCGTTCTTCGACGTAGAGAGTGCGAGAGTGGACGATGGGATAGGATCGGGGCGTCCGGACGCGGACAGCATTGTCCGCGCCACACGGGAGGAGGGACGATGGCGAAGCCGGTGCCCATCGGGGCGCGGGGAGAGGCTGAGGAGACGGTGGAGTTTCAGCACACGTTGACGGCGCATCTTCCATCGTTGCCGCCGGTGTACTCCACGCCCGACATGATCCGGCTGATGGAGACGGCGGCTTTTCATACGCTGCAGCCGTACTGTGAAGGTGACGAGATCACGGTGGGGACGTCGATTCACATTGAGCATCGGGCGGCGAGCGGGATTGGAACGCGGGTCAAGGCGGAGGCGGTGGTCGAGGCGTTCGATGGGCGCTTTTATACGGTGCGCGTGTCGGCCAGCGATGGGGCGCAGGAGATTGGCCGCGGGACGGTGGGGCGGACGGTGGTGAGCATGTCGAAGTTTGCGGCGCGGGTGAGGAAGGGGGAGGGGTGACGGGCCGCGGGATACAAATGCCGAGTTTAGGAGAGAGTGTGCCGTCAAGTGCTCCCAGCGAGAAGCTCTTAACCGCAAAGGACGCAAAGAAAAGCCGCAGAGGGCGCGAAGAAAAGCGCGGCTAGGGACTTGTGAAGGGGAATCTGGACTGAGAGGGGCAGGCAAAACAATAGCCGAGCTTTGCTCGGCATGGACGGCCGGGGGCGGCCGTCCCCACGTGGGTTGTGGCACTGGGCACGGTTTTTGCTGATGGCTGGGAGCTAAGAGCTAAGAGCTGTTACCTATGACTACCGATCTGCAAAAATCGAAGGCGAACGCGTTTCGGGCAATGCATCGGGGGGAGAAGATTCTCGTGCTGCCGAATGCCTGGGATGTGGCGAGCGCGCGCGTGTTCGAAGAGGCGGGGTTTGGGGCGATTGCGACCACCAGCGCGGGCGTCGCGTTCTCACTGGGGTATCCCGATGGGCAGAGGATTTCGCGGGAGGAGATGCTGGCGCGGGTGGCGCGGATCGCGAAGGCCGTGAAGGTGCCGGTGACGGCGGATGTCGAGTCGGGGTACGGAAGTCGTCCCGAGGATGCGGCTCGGACCGCTCGCGAGGTGATCGAGGCGGGCGCGGTGGGGATGAACCTGGAAGATGCGCCGGGCGATGGGGATCGCCCGCTGGTGGAGCTTTCGCTGCAAGTCGAGAAGATTCATGCGGTGCGCGAGGCGGCGCTGAAGACGGGTGTGCTGCTGGTGCTGAACGCGCGGACGGATGTCTATCTGGCGGAGGTCGGGGCGCCGGAGAATCGATATGACGAGGCGGTCCGACGGTTGCTGGCTTTTCGCGATGCGGGGGCCGATTGCGTATTCGTGCCCGGCTTGCGGGACGCCGAGACGATTGGACGGATGGTGCGGGACGTGAAGTGTCCGGTGAACATTCTGGTGGGGCCGGGGTTTCCGGCGATTCCGGAGCTCGAAAAGCTAGGCGTGGCGCGAGTGAGCGTGGGATCGGCGGCGATGCGGGCGACGCTGGGGCTGGTGAAGCGCATCGCGGAGGAATTGAAGTCCTCGGGGACATACACGACGCTCGAGGGTGGGATTGCTTACGCGGATGTGAATCGGATGTTGGGGTGAGCTGTCAGCTATCAGCCGTCAGCTTTCAGTTAAACCGTAGCTGCGGGCTTCGAGCTTTGGGCTTCGAGCAAGACCCGGGGATCAGGAGCGCGTTGCCTGAGACCGAAGGCCGCACGACCCGACACCCGAGACCTAAGACCTAAGACACTAAGACCTAAGACCTAAGACCTGAAGTCTCATGACTGTTCTTGGCGTCATTTCCGATACGCATGGGCTGCTGCGACCGGAGGTGATGGACGCGTTGCGCGGGTCGGCGCACATTCTGCATGCGGGAGACATCGGTGCGCCTGAGATCCTCGCCGAACTGTGCCACATTGCGCCGGTAACGGCTGTACGCGGGAACGTGGATCGGGCCGTGTGGGCGCGCACTATCGCGGATACAGAAGTTTTCCAGGTGGAAGGGGTTTCGATTTACATGCTGCACATTCTGGGTGAGCTCGACTTGAAGCCCGAGGCGTCTGGATTTGGGGTGGTGGTGTACGGGCACAGCCATATGCCGAAAGTGGAAGTGAAGAACGGTGTGCTGTATTTCAATCCGGGGAGCGTGGGGCCTCGGCGGTTCAAGTTGCCGGTAACGGTGGGGAAGTTGATCGTCGAGGGCGGTGCGGTGCGGGGGGAAATTATTGAATTGAGGGTGTCTGGCTCGCGTTGAGCCGGACTCGGCCGTCAGAGGACCTGCGCTGCTGAAGTCGATGAGTGCTGACCCCCTGATTTCAACAGTTAGGGCCTGCACAGGGGTGACAGAGGGATACCGTCAATGCCTTTGGGCCATTCACTCTCTATAAACGCCGATATGGCTTTGTCGAGGTCGGAAAATTCGGAACTGCCTTGTTCTGCCAGTTCGTTGGGATTAATCGGGTTGCTTCGCTGCCAAGCCATTTGTACCTTTCCATCAGGATGCTTGACGAGAAAGAAGCCTTCAAAACACAATTCGCCCGGCTGCCAAAGCTTCGCGATCGGCGGAAAATGGCCATCCTGTTCAAACAGACGCTTCACGACGGCAGCCACTTCTTCAACTGAAACACAATCGGAACCAAGCATTTGACGCTCAGGCACATTCAAATGGAGGGAAACTACGAGTTTCTCAACGAGAGCCTCTCTAGTAGTTGTCACTTCACCATGATACTTGGCGTAACATCCCCATTACGCTCATTGACGCTGTGCGATTGCTCATCGCTCGGCACCGCCCAGTTTATCCTGTCGTGATGGTTGTTTTGCGATGAGTGAACAGAAGTACGATCAGCGCAAGCGTCACACCCCACACTAGGCTGTTGAGAATCATCGCGAACCACTCCAGCAATGAGGTTCTAGGCGTGAAGCCGATCAACTCCCAGAAAGCGGAGATAGGTTGCATCAGAATATTCGCGAGCGCACTGAAGACACGTTGCGGGAAAGAAGGCCGCACTTCAGGATGATCAAGGTCGAACCCGCGACCGAACGCAATCCCTATGGCTGCCACGGTCACAACCCCATGAGCGAGCGCGAATAGAATGGCCAGAAGTGCGAAGCGCCGCCACCGCATGCGCAAGAGTATAACGTCATGAAGCGGAGTCAGGACGCGTAGTTGTTGCAAATTCCCCATATTACTCAATTGACCCGGTTCTGAACGCAAACCCTTGTATGCCTGAGGTGGTGACGTGAGTGGAACGCCAGAATGGCTAGATTCGGTTGCCGACTTCCTCCACGGCTGGTGGACTGGCCCACTGCTGCGGCTTGTAGCGGTCATCAAGGGGGCGATCAAACGACGCCTTTCAAACTGACCCCCACTGGTGTTAAGAAGATAACTATTGAAGCATCCCCATTGCACTCATCTTCTCAATCGAATATCCAGCGGGTTGCGGTTTTTGGGAAGCTCTTTTCAATAAAACCGAACAGACGCGTTGGGCGCACGCGGTAAACGGGCTCAGAACCTTCCCCGCCGCTCATTCCATACTTGCGGAGCGATACTGGTTCCAACTTTTTCCGGATCGCTGCGTCTGTGATCGGCTCCGCGACACCTTCTAGAATCACCGCCTCGGCAGCATTTTGAGTTCCGACAACACAGTTCGGATTTCTTGCCAAATTGCGTGCCTTCTGAGTCTTGCCGCCCGTGCCGAACCAAAAGGCCCCGTCGAGCCACAGGCCCCAGATGATCATGGCGTGCGGGCGGCCATCGGACCGTACCGTCATAAGCCAGTACTCGCGCGATTCAGTGAGGGTCTTCACGGCCCATTTCCACGGCAGCAAGCCGGCATTGCTCTTGCTTATTCCGTAATCAGGAATACGCGGTCGTTCGGTCCGTGGCGCTGCATTGCTCTTCTTCCGTCGCATGGGAGTCTCCGATGTCCGGCCAAGGTGCGAACACGAAACCCGATGACTACGTGGCGATTTGTATCGGATATGCGGCGAGGGCAGCGATTGCTGCAATCCCCATCTCACTCGTCATTACACTCGTCGGCACGGGGCGTGATCTTGAGTGCAATCGCGCCTATTTCCCGAGGGGGGCGACCTTCACCAAGGTAAGGTTACAATCGCCGTCGTTGCAACCGGGTGGGTCTTCACCGGCGATGACATATGCATTCCGAGGCGAGCCAGGTTTCGTGGCAAACACTGCAAAGTTGTGATCGGAACACGCCGGGTCCGTGAAGCTGGAGAGGGTGTAAACCAGGCAACCGTTTTCGCTCACATCGCTATAGTAGTATCCGAAATACTGGGTTGGTTTGAAGGTGACAGCCTTTCCAGCCGGGTCGGGCGTCAAACTGCCCGGCGGAACTCCGGAGCCCTGAAACAGACGGTGCTTAGGTCCGAGAACGGTGCCGGTCTTGTTCGTCTCGAACCAACCAAATTCATTGATCTCGGTCGATTTGCTCGACAACTGAAGTTGCAGAGTGGCCCTGAGGCGCTCCCCAGCGCGCCGAAAATAGACCGCAGGATCGATGGCTCCCTGCAAGTCTCCGGCCGAGTTGTAGCTCATTCCCCAGAATGGGATGGGGCCGGGCGCGAAGACCGAAGTCAATATACCTACACAGTCACCCGTTCCGGTCAGGCAAAACCCAACATTCTTGTTGGTTGGATCACCGAGGTAGTTTTCGGTGACCGCGTCCCAATAAGGTGCACCGTTGTTATTCAGATCGGTCGCTGTCCAAGTTTGGAAACCGGCTCCTGAGCTGCCTAGAATCGATTGGGCATAGGATGTCGCACAGCTTGCCCATGCAGCCGTCGCGATCAGCAGGATGAGAATCGCTCTCGTCGGCTGGGCTGCGTTTGCACGTTTAGGTTGGCCGGAGGACATTTTTGCCTCCTGCGTCAGGTGGGGCAAAGCAGCAAGATTTGATTTCGGGTGCATGTTCTCTCCTTCGTTTTTTCGGTGCCGGGCGCACCTAGGGTTCGAGGGACATCGGAGACACGGCGAATCCGTTCAATGATGGCTTGCCCGCTAAAGGCGGCGCTCCGTCCCCACATCTGAAGAATCGTGTCAAGAACCTTGAAGACGTTTCACGGATTCTGCATGCAAGCTGAGGAAAGGAAGACGGGAAGAGCCGGATCGTTCCCTGTCCGGTGCGGGCGTGAGATGGGTTGGTTGTCGAAAAGTCACTGTGGACCGGGGGATCGCCCGGCAAACACGGGGTCCCTTCGACTCCGCGCAGGGCAAGCTCTCGACTTCGTTCGGCTTTCTCCTCGCTGCGCTCGGGATGACAGTGTGCTTTTTTCTTTCGAGCATTCATGAGCGACTTATCAGCGACCTTCACACAATGAAGTGTTTCTTCTTCCCTAGATGAAGCTCGCGGTGATGTTCAGGAGCCGGTCGAGATTTCTCCCGAGGTCACTGATGGTGGCCTGGGTCTGGTCGCGGAAATTGCCGACGGGAGCTTCGTAGCGGTTGGCAACGCATCCGGCTGCGGCCAGCAGAGTGAGGAGCAGGAGTGGGAGCAGGCAGAGATTGGATTGGGAGCAGCGGTGCGCGATGGGCGGGTTGGTTGGTGCATGGTTGGCTCACAGCCGGATGATTGCCCGAAGTGCGGTCCGTTGAAGCGTGGGGAAACCGACGCCGTGCGGGAGGCGACACTTCGGGCTCACTGCGATGGTGGTGCGAAGCAGAATTCCGTTTCAGGAACAATTTGTTCTGAGCAGCGTGAGCAGGGGCTTGGGCTGCTATCTACCGCAGATATAATCCAAGGAGATGAACCTGATTCGCTGCGCGATCGCTAGGCTGTGCCTGATGGCCTTGGTGGTGCTGGGGTCGGCGCTCGGCGCCATGGCCGCAGGGTCGTGGAGCGGGGTGTTGCGGAACCGAGCGGGAGCTCCGGTGGGGGAGGCGACGATCCAGTTGAAATTGGACGGTGGGGGCCACGATTACACCGCGCGGACGGGAAGCGGGGGTGAATTTGTATTTCCGGAAGTCGGGGCCGGAAGCTACCAGATTTCGGTGGAGGATCCTGAGGGCATGTGGAAGATGGCGGATCTGGTGGTGATGCGGGACGGGATGGTGATGCGGACCGGGCTGCAGATGGCAGGGGAAGAGCGAAAGCTGCGCCTGGTGCCGGCGCTGGAGGAATCGACTCCACAGGCAAGCGGTGGGGAGAATCTTTCCGGCGGCAAGGTGGCGAGCCTGCCGCTGAACGCGCGCGACTTCAGCAAGCTGCTGCTGCTGGCGGCGGGGACCATGACGGACGCGAATGGCGCGGCGAACTTCACGCAGCAGTTCGCGGTGAACGGGCAACGGGGCACGGCGACCGTCTTTGCCATGGACGGATTCGATACCACCGATCCGGAGATGGGCGGGGCCACGTTCTCGAACTTCAATATTGATGCGATCCAGGAGGTACAGGCGAGTTCGGGAGTGATGCCAGCGGAGATCGGGCACGGGGCGGCGAGCTACACCAACGTGGTGACGAAGTCCGGCAGCGATCAGATTCATGGCAGCGTGTTTGAGTTTGTCCGGAACGCGGCATTTGACGCGCGAAATTATTTTGACCACAACGCCGCGGGAGACACGCGGCGGATTCCTCCGTTTGTGCGCAACGAATTCGGATTTACCAACGGCGGACCGGTGGTGCTGCCGGGAATCTATGACGGGCGGGGGCGGACTTTCTATTTTGGCGGGTATCAGGGGTTCCGGCAGATTTTGGGCACGACGCAGGTAATGCCGGTGCCGACCGCGACGGAGCGGCAAGGGATCGATACGCTGACGTTTCCTGGGGACACGCAGCCAGACACGCTGACGGTGCCGGTGAGCACAGCGATCGCGGGGGTGCTGGCGGGGTATCCGTTGCCGAATCATCCGACCGGGGCGTACGGGGAGCGAACGTTCGCGACTTCCTCGAAAGTAACGACGCGAACGGATCAGTTTTCGGTGCGGATCGATCAACGTTTGTCGGACAAGGCAAACCTGCTGACGCGATTCAGTCTGAACCAGGTGACGGGGCCGGAGACCAACCCCGACCAGACGGCGATTAATCCGAGTTTCGCAGTGCGGTTTTTCGATCACCAGCGTAATGCGGGCGTGAAGTATACGCGGACGATCTCTCCGCGGCTGCTCTCCGAGACATCGCTGGGGTACATCCGCAGCACACCTTTTTTCCCCACTATCAACCTCACGCAGCCGGGGATCACGTTCGGAGACGGGCTGTTTCAGGGATACAACTCGCCGGCGGGATCGATCTTCGGATCCTATGGAAATCTCTACCAGTTGCGACAGGACATGAGCTACACGCGCGGGGCGCACGGGCTCAAGTGGGGCGTGGAGATGCGTCTTAATAAGGACGCCACGATCTTCGGCACGAATGTAAATGGTCTCTATACGTTCGGCGGAGGGACGGCGTATTCGCAGTTTGCGATCAAGTCGGCCAGCGGGAAACACGACATCAAGGTGGGAGATCCGCTGCCGGATTCGCTGACCGGGCTGCTGACCGCGACGCCGTATGCGTACAGCGTAATGGGCGCGGCGGGCGTTACACCGACGGGCGACAAGTTCAACGAAGCAGCGGTGCGCCGCGAGGCCTACAACTTCTACTTTCAGGACATCTGGAAAGCCACCTCGCACCTGACGATCACCTACGGACTGCGGTACGAGGTCAACAGCCGGATTCACGAAGCCGAACACCGCACCTCAGGTCCACAGTTCGTGGGAGTGGACGGCAAGCCGGTGCCCTACTGGGATCACAGCGCCAAGCAGATTTTTGTTTACAATCCACAGCCTCCGTATAACCAGGACTGGAACGGATGGGGACCGCGGCTGGCGGTGGACTACGGGCTGACGACGCATACGGTGCTGCACGCGGGTGGTTCCATCGCGACAATTCTTCCGAACCTCTGGCAGGATAATTTTGTGACCGGTTCCCTGCCACTGGCCACCAGCCTGTACGCCAACGCACTGCCCGGGAACCCGCTTCCGTTTCAGAACACGGCGGTGCCGGTGAACCTTCCGGAGCCGTACACCACGGGAGGACAGTTGCTGTTTCCGAACGGGAACGCGTCCGCCGTGCCAGCGAATACGCAAGTGGACCTGCAGCGCTATCAGAACGATCTGACTGCGCTTACGCCGGGCCACCAGGTGCAGTTGCCCTCGCTGGCCGGAATTGCCAAGAACTTCGGCAACGGGTACATCGGGAGCTACACGGCGGGCATTGACCATGATTTTGGCGATGTGAAGTTCAGCGCGGCATATGTGGCGACCGCCGGCATTCACCTGGCCAGCGTTTATTCGCCCAACGGGTATGGCGGAGCGGACGCGGCGTTCGCGCCGTTTACGCAATTCGACTCGGCGGGACGGGCAATTGGCGGGCTTGGGCCCGAAATCATCATGACATCGCGTTCGCACTCGACCTACCACTCGTTGCAGGCGGGCATCAGCAAGAATTCTCCGCGAGCGGGATTGGGCCTGCAGGCCAGCTACACATATTCCAAGTCTCTGGATGACACCAGTTCGGTGCTGGGCGGGTTGTTTGGCGCGACCGGTGTGGTGCTGCAGACGACGCCGCAAAATCCGTGGGATCCGGATGCGGAGAAAGGTCCTTCCACGTTCGACACGACCCACGTGTTTGCGGCCAGCGTGATCCAACTGCTCCCGCTCGACCGGGTGGGATTCCTGCGGCCGCTGGGTAGAACGCTGACTCGAGGCTGGCAGTTCCTGAACATCACGACGTTCATGAGCGGCCCGCCATTCTCGGTGTACTCGGGCGTGCAGCAAACGGGCGCAGGGTCGGGCGGCGCGGATCGGCCCGACCAGGTCGCTCAGCCTCACTTCTCGACCAGCGGTCCGGTGCGCGAGGACTATTTCGGGCGGGGTGCGGACAACGCGTCGTTCTTTTCCGTACCCATCGACGTACCGGGCGGGACGGGACCGAATCATGGGCGGTTTGGAACGCTGGGGCGTGGGACATTTCGGGGGCCGGGTTTCCAGAACTACGATATGGCGTTGATTAAAGACACACCCTTCGGGCGGCGGGGGAACGGGGAGATGGGCACATTGGAGTTTCGCGCCGAGTTCTTCAACATCTTCAACCTGGTGAATTTCGGGCTTCCGTCGAATGTGCTGCGCGGGAGCGGGTTTGGGATCATCAGCCGGACGGCGGGATCGTCGCGGCAGATACAGTTTTCACTGAAGGTGATTTACTGAGGTGCGACCGGCCCCGCTCCAGATTTTCAAGGTCTAGTGGCACGAGTGGGGAGGTTGCGGAAAAAGTGATTTCGTTCCGCAAGCCGGCGAGAAGTGTCCCTAGGCTCTGCGACCCCCTTTGAGTCGGATTTTGGCGAACAAACGGCGCAAAGCTTGTGTAAAGGCCTGATTTCAACAGTTATCAATCGTTCTTGTGAAGCAAGTCCTCCGAGTTGGCGGTCGGAGCGGGTTGGTCAAGGTTCGGAAATTGCTGCAACCACGTCTGCAAGAATTCATCGGGGTCAAACTGAGCTATCTCGATAGGCTCGCGTCGGCCTTTTACGCAAATCACGCGACGTGACGCACGGTGCGACGGAGGTCCCGTTGTGATGGTTCGGAATCCCTCAATCTCGCTCAGAGGAAAGACTTCTTCCCGAAAGACAATGCGGAAGCGAATTTGCGATTCTTCGATCAGGAGACGCGAACGAACTACCGTGGCCACCATGGAGACGCCCGAGAACAGTAGAAGGGCTCCAACACCTGCCCGACCGAGGGCCATCGGAGTGCTCGTGGACGCGAGGCCACGAGTGGCGATTGGGATTGAAGCCACAATAAATAGCACTGCCGACGAAAGGTACAAGCCACTCTTTGAGACCTTCATCCGGTATTCGTGGCTGCTCGGCTGTACTTGCAGCGACTCCATGTGCCCATCCGCGTCGATTGTTGCATTGAGCGTAGCAGGGTTCAGTGATCAACCGCGCAAAAATTGGGAAGGTCAACTGGCGTAACATCGCGATTTCACTCATTGAGCCGGATTTTGGCGAACAAACGGCGCAAGCTTGTGCAATCGCCTGTTTGCGACAGTTATGCTGTAGTTGCTCCTGCCCTT
>Ga0075030_100004517_pt1 | contig 12570 bp, 8 predicted proteins | sample LitLauG_LLR_2012_FD_71393 | JGI IMG/M metagenome (GOLD analysis project Ga0075030, IMG submission 71393) | Freshwater sediment microbial communities from Pennsylvania, USA - Little Laurel Run_MetaG_LLR_2012 | ecosystem: Environmental > Aquatic > Freshwater > Creek > Sediment | place: USA... | reverse complement strand
CGAAGTGCCTCCCACTTCTTCCAATCCGTAGATGTGGTCCACGTACTTGCCGGGATTCTCGCGGATGCGCTGCTGGGCCTCAGCAATCAACTCATCGCGCTCGCCGAACTTGGTGGCGCCGGTGGGGCAAATTTCCGCGCAGGCCGTTTGTTTCCCCTGGGACACGCGGTCTGGACACATAGTGCATTTCTGCACCTTGGGAAACAGCTTGCTCCATTCGTACTTGGGCACGCTGAAGGGGCACGCGACCATGCAGTAGCGGCAGCCCATGCACTTCGAGGGGTCGTAAGTGACAGGTCCGATCGCGGTTTTCTGCAGTGCGCCGACGGGACAAACCGAGGCACAGGATGGTTCCTGGCAGTTCATGCATAAGCGCCGCATGAACTTGTCGCCCCGGGTCAGGACCACCGTCAACTTGTGCGCAGACTGCAACTCCTCGGCAGCGATGCCATCATCGTAGGGGAGTTTGTTTTGGCTGGCGCAGGCTTGTTCGCACTGCTTGCAGCCGATGCAGACGGTGGAGTCGTATAAGAGTGCTTTGCTCATGAATTCGTTCTCCGGGCATGCCTTCGGTGCAAGGCGGCCAGTGCCCTCCGAAAATGCTCTCGACTAGCGCCTGAGCTGGATGAGGAAAGAAGGGGCGATTACCGGCGTAACTGCGACGGGAATCGAACCGGGTGCAAGCTGCTTTACCTCATCAGATCAGAGGCTGTCGCGAAACTCAGCAGCTTCAGACAGATAGAAGTTTCAACAATTAGGAGGTTTTAAGCCGTGACCCGCATCACTTTTGTACGTGATGGAGGTCAATAGGGTTCTGCAGCATGGCCGCGAGGCCATTTCCGTAGTTATTCGCATCAAACGCCGTTGCGAATCACATCAGCGAGCATGCTACGAATCAAGTTGTTGATGGATCAGGGCTTCGCCGCGAATGGCTCGATTCGAGTCGCCGAAACCGCGCCCTCGCCTGTTGCGATTTTCATCGTAGGCACCGATGCGTTTTCGCGCAGGGCGCATGGTCCGTGCTGCTAACTCATTCGCAGTGCAGGAGATGCGAGGGCACCACCCAGGTCTTCACGTTTGGCGTGGCGATTGCCTTAGAAAAGGCAGCGAGTGACCGAGAAACCAAGAGGCACTCCGGGCGAGGTGGGTTATGACAGTCATCATGGTACTGCTTACATTCGCAATCTTTCTACTGGTCGATTATGCGCGTGGTCAGAAGCAACTGGTGAAACAGCCAGTTATGCAAAGCGCTCGCGAAGTGGCGGCGCGCGTGGTTCCCTCGATGGTCGCAGGCTTTGAGGTTCCCGAAAACATGCGCTATCACGCCGGCCACACTTGGGCACTGAGCGAGAGCCGGGATCTGGTTCGCGTGGGCATGGATGATTTTGCCTCGAAGCTGATTGGCAAGATCGAGAGCATCGCTCTGCCGCAGCGCGGGCGCTGGGTCCGCCAGGGACAGAAAATATGGACGATTTTCCGCGACGGGAAATCGGTGGATATGGTTTCGCCGATCGAAGGCACCGTCACCGACATCAACGAAGCAGTCATGAAGGATCCAGAACTCGCGCGCAAGGATCCTTACGGCGATGGCTGGCTCCTGACCGTCCAGGCACCCGATGCCAAGATCAACTTCCGCAACTTGTTGGGCGGAGAACTGGCGCGGTTGTGGACGGAGTCGGCGGCGCTGCGGCTGCGGAAGAGAATGCCGATCGCGATGTCGGCGGCGCTGGCGCAGGACGGCGGCGTGGCGGTCGATGATCTAACAGCGCATCTGCCCGACGAGGATTGGGCTACGCTGACCAAAGAATTCTTCCTATCCTAGCGGTGGTTGAGGCTCGGCCTCGCCCCAACCTATGTGACGGCCGCCCGGGATCCATCCCGGGCGGCTTTTTTGTTTTGAGGTGGCTTAGTCCGGCAGCGCGTTTTCGGGAACAGGGCGCGAGAAGGAGCGAAGAATCCAAGCACCCACGGCAACCGCAGACGTCAACATAGCTACCCGCAAATACTGAGCAGCGGGCAGACCCGCATCTCCAAAAATAGTGCGGAGCAGGCCAAACGTTGCGCTGCTCGCGCAGAGCGCGAAGTACACGCGTTCCCGGGCACAGCGGGAAATGCTTACCAGCCACGACAGAATCGACGCGACTGTCAGATAGATCGCAATCAACGCGATCCCCGCAGCAGCTCCAGAGCCGTGAAGCACGACTGCCGCTTTCGGCGACGCAAAACCATGCAGCGCAATTCCCCAGAAGACTACCGAATGCACCAGGGCGATCAGGGTACGCTTGCGATTTGTGAGCACCGCGAACTCGTTCATATGCTCATGCTAGCTTCGCTTTTCTTGGTGGATTCGTGTCGTGATGGCTGGCACCGCCCTTTGTGATCCGAATCACGGATTGGGCCCCGGCGGTCTAGCTTCGAGCAATTCCCGGTGATACCATCCGGGCGATATGAGCTTCCGCAGATTGCTTCGCGCGACGGTTGTACTCCTCTGGTCGTTGGCATTCACGGCTTTTGCCACTGGCCAGTCTCAATCTCCGCCCGCACACGCGATCGTGCTGCACGCGGCCCGGCTGTTCGATGTGAAGAAGGGGAGCATGGTCCAGCCGGGCGAGCTTCTCATTCAAGGCGAGCGCATCGTCGAGGTGGGGACTTCAGTCAAGCGTCCGGCGGGCGCAGAAGTCATCGACTTGGGAGATCGCACCTTGCTGCCCGGGTTGATTGACGCGCACATTCATCTTTTTCTGCACCCCGGCGCCGAGGACCTGCAAACCGTACAGGAATCCATTCCGCAGAGGACGATCACCGCAACGCTGGCGGCGCGGGATGACCTGATGGCAGGCTTTACCGCAGAGCGCGACATGGGGACCGAGGGCGCGGGCTCGGCCGATACTGCAGTGCGCAATGCCATCGACGAAGGCCGCATTCCCGGGCCGCGGCTGCGCATCAGCGGCAATGCCATCAACATCCTCGGCGGGCACGAAGACGCGATAGGCTACAACCCCGAGCAGCACATTCTGCCCAACGCAGATTATGCGAATAACGCGGACGAACTCGTTGCGGTGATGCGGCGGCAGCTGAAAGAGGGTGCGGACTTCATCAAGATTTATGAGACCGGGCCGGATTCCGTTCGAGAGGGCAAGTTCTCGACGGTTTATCAGTACACCGAGGCGCAACTGGAAGCAGCGGTGAAGGAAGCGGCGCGAGTGGGCAAACGCGTCGCAGTGCATTCCACCGGAGAGCCAGGCACACTATTCGCGGCGCAGGCCGGAGTGGCCTCGATCGATCACGCGAATCAACTCGGCGATGAGACCATGCGGCTCATGAAAGAGAAGCAGATCTTCGCCGTGCCGACGTTTACGATCTTCGAATATTTTGCGGATCACGCGGCGACGCCGGAGCAGGGTGCGCACGAGCACAAAATGCTCGATGCGAAAGTGCAGGAATTCAAGACGCAAATTGCAGCGGGAGTGCCGATGGCTGTCGGATCGGACGTGGGGCCATTTCCGCACGGCACACAGGCGCGCGAATTTGTGCTGATGGTGAAATATGGCGTATCTCCGCTGGCCGTGCTGCAGGCCGACTTGCTGAACGGGGCGAAGCTGCTCGGATGGGACGGCCAGATCGGGGCGCTCGAGGCCGGCTATCTGGCGGACGTGATCGCGGTGCCGGGCGATCCTCTGCAGGATATCGGAGTACTGCAGAACGTTAGTTTCGTGATGAAGGGCGGCGTCGTTTACAAGAAGTAAGTACCCAAGCCGGCAGCCGCCGGATCCCTTGACTGGCGCGGCCTTTGAGGGTAAAGGCGAGGTATCGACTGCAAAAGACTGCACACTCCCGCCCGGTTCACATTAGAGAAAACAGTCAAAGCGCTGATTCCGAATAGCTTGTCGCAATTCTAATGTTGGGTACGTGGTTGCCCAGTTGCGCCTACCTGCGTGCTACGCCGGACTCGGCGAGCACTTATGACTTCCCGCAGCCTGCCTCAATCTCTTAGAACCGTTCTGCAGTTGCCGTATCGATGCTCGTGTGGGGACAGCCGCCCCCGGCTGTCCAGCGGAGCGAAGCTCCGATCAGGCACGACACAACTTCTCGGGATCCGCGCGATCGCCGCCGCCATCATCGTGTGCGGTATTTGTTCTCCCGCTCTGATGGCACAAGGGCCAGCCGAGGACGCGCTCCCCGAAGCGCCCGCAGCGGCCCCGATGAACGCGCCCAGCCTCGCGGTTGCAGCGGCAACGCCGGTTACTCTGCCGGCGCCCGCAATAACGGGCGAGCACAGGTTCTGGGATCAACAGAATTTCGCTTTGTTTACGGCGTCGGCAGCTCTGAGCGCGGCTGACTTTGCCGTCACTCGCGCGAACCTGCAAAGCGGCGGCGGCCGCGAACTGAATCCCGTGGTGCGCTTGTTCGGCCGATCGACGGCGGGACTGGCCGCAAACTTCATTGGGGAAACGGCAGGGGGGATTGGCCTGAGCTACTTCTTCCACAAGACCGGCCACCACAAACTGGAGCGGACGGTCAGCGTGCTGAACATCGGAGGTTCCGCCGGAGCGGTGAGCTACGGGCTAGTCCACCGCTAATCCAGGCGCAAACGTTTCTCTGCAAACGACGTTTGTTTAGATGTTCGCCATTTCTCGCGCGGCATTCACACAATAGGTCTGCTTGCCGCTTCCCGGGGGTACCCCCCTCCCCCCCGTATATTCGAATCATAGAGTTAACACGAAATTGCGAAATAATCTATGGGGCACAATCACTTGCGGGGAAAACCTTGATGTCAAAGAACTTAGAAGCTGGAAGCCAGAACCGACGTTCCGAAATGGGACGAATGCGATCTCTGCGCACCGCCGCGGCCTCAACGATGATGGCGGATTCTGATGGCAGAGGCAAGGTTGGATGTCACATCTGGTTGTGCAAAACAGGCTCTGCAATCCGCTGCCGAGACGCGGCCTTCAGTGTGTGCGTGAGCACTCTTCTTTCGCCCCTATGGGGCTGCGTGAGAGCCGGTGCCGTCCCTGCGGAGTCTGTGTAGCTTCCCTTTCGCCCCTTCGGGGCTTGTTGGTTTACCACTCGTCTCCCACGGCTTGCGCCGTGGGCTTTATTCTGTCGCCGCTTCGCGGCTTGGAGCCGATGGCGCGGCCCACTTTCTTAAGCGACATCGAGCTGCGACAGAGACTCCTGCGGGACTCACGTACTTTTCCCGCGCTCACCCGGCACTGCCGTGCCGGGCTTTCACATTCCGCCGCGGCGCGGCTCGATCGTACAGGGTTTTGGTCCACCGTCTTCGACGGAATCTAGTTCCCACGCCCACTCCACGAGGCTTGCTCATTTCCACCTTGACCCTTCGGTCCGAGCGGTGAGCTAGGCTGACTCACCTGGTAATCCAGCCGCAATGTTTCAATCTTCAGTGAGCAAAGCGAAAGGCCGCGCCGAAAGGCGCGGCCTTTGATTTGATCAGGGCGCCCAGTTGCAGGGAACCCTTCAGGTTGATGGTTTAGAACCGAACGCGAAGGCCCAGTTCGATGTTTCGCGGCTCCGCCTCGCCACCGGCTCCGAGAGCACCAAAGCCGCCGGTATTGTAGAGGCCGAGGTAATTGTCGGTCCACTGGTTATGGTTGAAGACGTTAGCGAAGACGCCTTCCAATTCCAAGCTAACGCCTTCGGTCACCCGGATGTTCTTCTTAATGCTGAAGTCCATATTCCAGTAGGCCAGCCCGCTGAGAATTCCATTGCCGCCGTCCCTGGTATCGATCCCCAGAATCGGATTCCGCCAGTTCATGGCCTGGGCCACCCCGTTGGAGAAGTAATTCACTGGGTAGCCGTTTGTTTGACCTGAGCAGAAGCCGGTGGTGTTGAAGCCCGGGCACTTGTTGGCGTGAACGTGGGGAATCGGGCCGATCGGCACCGCATTCTCAGAGTCGTAGTCACCGCAGCCGACTCCATCGCACGCGCCAAAGGCCTGGTAGTCGCCAAAGGTTGTACCGACCTGAGTCGGAATACCTGATCCAGCGGCGAAGATGGCGGCCAACGACCAGCCACCCAACGCCCGTCCCATGAGTCCCGACTGCCCCTTGAAGAATGGGGGCGCATACACGAAGTACGCGTTATAGAGGAATTTGCGGTCCCACGCCTGTCTCCCATACATTGTTTGCAGATTGAAGGGATCGAGGGCCGTGAGTTCGCTCGAGGACTGAGCGTTTGCTCCAGTGCCCAAGGCCTTGGACCAGGTGAAGTTGGACTGCGCATTCCAGCCATGCCAATCGGCAATCTTGACAGAAACAAAGCCAGCGTTGTAATTGCCGTAGCCGATGCTGGCATTCTGGTAAGCTCCCGAAGTGTATTGGCCGGAGCAGCCATTGGTACCCGTGCCGCCGAGGCCCAGCGGTGCGCAGGTGGCAGGAATCGGTGTGCTCTGCATGCTGCGCGGGAAGTTGAACGCGCCAACGTTGCCGACACCGGGCAGGCTAGTGCACCCGGCTGGCGGGCAACCCACCGCACCGCTGTCCAGATCACTCCAGATGCCCCACACCTGAGCATTGCTAAGGTTGCCCGTGCCGTTTACGCCTTCATTGGCCACAACAGCAGCCGTGCAGCCCCCAGGCCCGGGCAAGCAGTAGCCCGTTCCTTTAAGGGCGGCCTCGAAGAAGGGCTGTGCACTGACCGCTCCAGCGTTTCCGGCGCATCCGCCGCCAGCCATACCCGCAAACCCGCCGCAGTATTGCATCACCACGTTGGCGTAGGCGTTTTTGAATTGCTGGCCGCCCAGCGTCATCATGTAGGGAACGGGGTTAAGTTGGACGGGCTCGTATTCGTGGGTAATTCGGCGATAAATGTAGCCCAGTTCCACGCTGATCCTGCGGTTCAACTGCTTCTGGACGGTGAAATCGAAGGAGTCGATCGCGTTCGCCCGGAAATTGGGATCCAAGCCCTCGGGAGTTGCAGAGAAGGTGTTATTGATCCCAGGATAAACCGGTTGAGGTAGAGTCGGACTTGCAAGGGAGGTCAGAGGAACGGTCGGGCCACCGATAGCAGAGGCGTTTTGCCCAACGCGAAACGCGTTAGCCAAGGTGCCAGCACCCGATGCGCCGCAGTTCCAGGCTCCCGCGGTGACGAGGTTCGACTTGCAAGCTACGGGCTGTTCCAGGCCAAGGCCGAGCAGCGGCACCAGCACCTGCACCACGCCGTTGGTGCGGCCGTATTGGCGGCCATAGCCGAAGCGAACCACGGTATTGCCCAAAGCGCCGGTCGTGGCTTTTGGCGACCACGCAAACGCGATGCGGGGGCTGAATTCTCCGTAGAACGGGTTGTAGGGATACTTCAGGCCGTTTGCCGTATTTCCCACCAGGTCAAACCCCATGATGGGATTGAATACCTGACCTGCCAAGGCGGCTTTCCTGGTGCTGGCAAGATAGGCCGTTGTACTGACTGGCTGATTTGCCTGGTCAACCAACTCCGCCTGCTTTCCGTTTTCCTCGACCGGCGGCATCTCCAGCGCATAACCCAAGCCGTAGGTTAAGGTGAAGGTTGGCTTCATGTGCCAGGTATCGCTGAAATAGACGTTGTAGTAAGGAATGTGACTCTTGTCGAAGGCGTTGGAGAGAGGAGGCTGCAGGTTGAGACTTGCACCGGAACGGGTGAACATCTGCGACGCGATGGAAACGACGCCGAGCTCCGCGGCGACCAGGGAATCGCAGGCCTTCGTACTTACGGAGATGGTACCCGTGGTGGCGCAAGGATAGGAGGAGCCGATTAACGATCCGCTACTTCCATCGCCCAGAGAGTAGACGGGGTAGGCGTTGATGCTGCCGCCACTGTCGTTGCGTTGATGATAGTTGAAATTGCGCTGATAGGTGCCGCCAAACTGGAACAGGTGGTTACCTTTCAGCATGGAAACATCGTCGCGAAACATGTTGTCCATCCCATCCCAGAAGCGACGGCGGATTTGCTGGTTGTTTGTGTTGAACGGAGCGAGATCCTGAACCTTATTCTGGCCAGCATCCAATTCGAGCGCACCACCCAAACCGCTGATCTGGGGCGGAGCTCCCGCTCGCGACCAGGCCCACCAGTTCCGCAGGTGGCTAAAGTGAAAGTCGTTGGTGGTGTTATTCGTAATGTTAGTGGTTAACCCCGCGACCAGGTACCAATCTTGAACTGGATCGCTTGAGACGGAAGCCGGCGTACCCTTCTTGTCGCCGGGGAAAAAGCCTCCAATATCGACTTGGTCATCGGAAGCAAGCTTGATGTTGTAATAGCGATAGCTGGCCATGAAATGCTGTTTGGAAGAGAAATCGTGGTCAATGCGGCCCACGGCAAACTTGCTGGTGATGGGCAAATTCAGGTTCCCCGCGAACCCGAGTACGTTAGCGCCGTCGCACAGGCTCTGGCTGCAGGTGGCGTTGGACGCGGGCGCGTACTTGCTCCATATCTGTGAAACCAGAGGGTTGAGCCCCAAGCGTTGCGGATCGCAGAGACCTCCTGGGGCGCCCGAGCAGCCGAAATTAGCCGGGTAAGTCGTGCCATTGAAGGCGACCGGAGCATTGTTCAGGTTGTAGGCGATATTGCCGGTGCTCGCGTCCGTCAACAAGCCCAACTGCAATGCCGGTGAGGGGACATTCCTGATGATGGTTTCAGCGCTTGGATACCGGAAGCCCTCATAATTGAAAAAGAAGAAGGTTTTGCCGCCGAGAACCTCTTTCGGAATAAGTGGTCCTCCGATGGCGCCGCCAAATCGGCTGTAATGGTAGGCCGGAAGGCCGATATGACCGCAGTTGGGCGCGCCGCATTGGTCTACCCCCATCCAATTATTCTGGTTATTTTGCCACGAATTCGAGGACCAGTTATTGTCTTTGTAATACTCGTAAGCGGTGCCATGGAAACTGCTGGTGCCGCGCTTGGTAACGACCTTGATTTCGGCGCCCGCAGAACTGTTGAAATCCGCGGTCTGGCCAGCCGTGTTGACCTTGAACTCCTCGACGCTGTCCGCCGGAGTAGGCATGACGCCAGACGGAGAGGAGTAACCAGAGCCTATTGGGTTGGACATTCCCCCGGTCGGGTCGCCGATCACCAGATTTTGCTGGGTCGCGGTGTAGACTCCGCCGCTGCCATCCATGTCGTTACTGTTGTTGCCGCCATCCAGCGAGAAATAGCTTTGGTCGTTCACTGCACCGGCAACGTCGCCACCCGCGCTGACGCCGGGCTGCAGCTCAATGAAGGTGTTGACATCACGGCCGATAGTCGGCAGGTTGTCGAGGGCAATGCTCGTGACCGTGTTCCCCACGGTCGCGTTCATGGTCTGAAGTTCGGTGCCAACCGCGGTCACCTCAACCACCACGTTACTGCCTCCGATTTGCAGGGCCATATTCAAGGTGATTGTGATTCCGACCGTGACCGTGGCTTGAGTCTTGGTAGTAGAGAAGCCCTGCTTGGCGATGGTGAGATCGTAGCTGCCGGGGGGGACGTCGACAAAAACGTATCGCCCCGCATCGTTGGTGGTCGCTTGGCGAGCGGACTTCGTTGCCGTATCTGTGAGCGTGACCGCTGCGCCATTCACCACCGCGCCACTGGGGTCAGTCACCGTGCCGGCAATCGTGCCGGTGCTCGTCGATTGCGCCCACATGGGAACCGCACTGCACAGTGCCAGCACACTCAAGCACAGAATGAGAGTTGCCACGACAGAACAAACCTGACGAAAGCGCATGATACAGCCCTCCTGGAAAAGCGACTTGTCCTGCAAGTACGCGAAGATCCTGCTGTTACCGCTTCTTTTATTGCAAAAACACCTGATAGGCCGGACACACTAACACCTTTGGCCATACGAAAACAAGTCATAATTGTTTTGATTCGACTATTGGATGGATACTAGCGTAACTTATTGAAATAAAACACGATACGCATGTTATTGAGGGCGTCCGGACAGGCGCCGCACGATACTGTCTTTGCTCGTTGTGTTATGGCATTGCTGGCGCCCGTTGGCCGACAGTTGCTGGTTTGAGCTTGTTTCTCGGCGCATTGTCTAGTAGTTTGGTGGTGTTACTGGGGCGGAAAATAGCTTCGGGACGGACCCCTCCCGTTGAATCGGCAGGGCTTGGACGAATTTATGAGAATCGCGAAAGACGTTACAGAATTGGTTGGCAACACGCCGCTGGTGCGGCTGAACAAAGTCACCGCGGGTTGCGTCGCGGAAGTGGTCGCGAAACTGGAGAGCCAGAATCCGCTGGCCAGCGTGAAAGACCGCATCGGCGTGAGCATGATTAACGAGGCCGAACGCGCCGGAAAGATTAAGCCGGGCAAGACCGTGCTGATCGAACCGACGAGCGGAAATACCGGCATCGGGCTGGCCTTCGTGGCGGCGGTCAAGGGCTACAAGCTGATTCTGACCATGCCCGAGACCATGAGCCAGGAGCGGCGCGTGCTGCTGCTCGCCCTAGGGGCCGAGATCGTGCTCACACCTGGACCCCGCGGCATGAAGGGAGCGGTGCTCAAGGCGGAGGAACTTCTGGCCGGCACTCCCAACGGTTACATGCTGCAGCAGTTCGACAATCCGGCCAATCCGAAGATTCACTTCGAAACTACCGGGCCTGAAATCTGGAACGACACCGATGGGCGAGTGGATATCTTGATTTCCGGTGTGGGCACTGGCGGAACACTGACTGGCGTCTGCCAGTACATCAAACCGAAGAAGCCTTCCTTCAAGGCCGTTGCGGTGGAACCCGCGGACAGTCCGGTACTGTCTGGAGGAAAGCCGTCTCCTCACAAGATTCAGGGCATCGGCGCAGGGTTTGTGCCCAGCATTCTTCGCACCGACTACATCGACGAAGTGATTACGGTGACCAACGATGAGTCCATCGCGATGGCGCGGCGTTTGCCGCTCGAGGAAGGCCTGCTGGTCGGGATCTCGTCCGGGGCCGCAGTGGTGGCGGCGCTGCGCGTGGCGCAACGCGCGGAAAATGCCGGGAAGCTGGTGGTGGTAATCATTCCGTCTTTTGGCGAGCGCTATCTCAGCAGTATCTTGTTTCAGGAGCTGCGGGACAAGGCGCTGCAGATTCCCACGGTGGCGCTTCCAGCCTGATTTCATTTCCCGGCGAACATTTCCCGGCAAACATGCCGCACCTGCTGTCGCTAATTCGAGAAGACATGACCAATGTGATCGACCACGATCCTGCGGCCAAGTCTCGTCTCGAAGTATTACTCTGCTACTCCGGGCTGCACGCAGTCTGGTTCTACCGCGTAAACCACTGGCTGTGGAACCATCGCCTCTTTCTGCTCGGACGCTGGCTGTCGCAGGTGGCGCGGCTGCTGACTGGAATCGAGATTCATCCCGGAGCGAAAATCGGGCGCCGCTTGTTCATCGATCACGGAATGGCAGTGGTGATCGGCGAGACGGCGATTGTCGGCAACGATGTGACTTTGTATCAGGGCGTGACTCTGGGAGGCACGGGCAAGGAGCACGGCAAGCGGCATCCGACGCTTGAAGACAACGTCGTCGTGGGTGGAGGGGCGAAGATTCTGGGCAACATTACAGTGGGCAAGAACTGTCGCATCGGCGCGGGCTCGGTCGTGCTGCGCAGCGTGCCCGACGATTCCACCGTCGTCGGCGTGCCCGGACACATCATCTTTCGCGAGGGCAAGCGGGTCGTGATTACCGATCCCAAGCAGATCAACGATCCGCTGTCGGAAGCATTGGCGGCGGTGGCGACCGAAGTGAACCGGTTGCGCGAGCGATTGCAGCGTCTGGAAGGTTCTGAGGGCATGGGCGAGCCGCTGTCGGCAAGGATGCAGCAGATCATGGAAGACATCGACTACCAGATTTAGCCCGTTTTCAGGTATATCGTGAGCCAAACCATATTGTCATCCCGCGAAGCGAGGGATCTAGGTCTTTGCTCGCACCACCAGTGTCGCCGCTGCCTGCAACAACCGGATCCCTCGCTGCGCTCGGGATGACAGATCGCTCTGGGATGCATGCAACTGTGAAATCGGCCTCGCCGGTCCGTATGCAGCAGTCGATGTGACCCTCCTGGGTTTCCCTTAGTAACAAGCGATGTCTCCCGCCGCGATTTTTGCTTGACATTCTGCTCGATGTCTCTAAGATAAAAAGATATTTATTCACTAGCGTGAATATTTATTCATTATGAATAAAACATTGCGCCAACGGGCCATTCTCGACGCTCTAAAACACGGCAGCTTTGCCAGCCAGGAGGACCTGCAGCGGGTCATGCGGAAGCGCGGATTCCGGGTGGGGCAGGCAACCCTTTCGCGGGACATCCGCGATCTGAATCTCAGCAAGACGCCGCACGGCTACTCCGTGCCGCAGGGTGAGAGTGCGGTCGGAGTAGCGCTGCCTCCGGTCTCGCGACTGGTGCGAGAGTTCGTGCTCGGCGTCCGTACGGCGCAGAACCTGCTGGTGGTCAAGACCATCGTGGGCAGCGCGCAGCCGGTGGCAGCGGCCCTGGATGAGGCGGATCGGTCCGAGGTCGTGGGCACGATTGCTGGGGACGACACAATTTTGATCGTTTGTCCGGACAAGGAAGAGGCCCGCAAGCTGGCGGGTCAGATTGAGGAAATGCTCGGCTGATG
>Ga0075030_100004516_pt1 | contig 12572 bp, 8 predicted proteins | sample LitLauG_LLR_2012_FD_71393 | JGI IMG/M metagenome (GOLD analysis project Ga0075030, IMG submission 71393) | Freshwater sediment microbial communities from Pennsylvania, USA - Little Laurel Run_MetaG_LLR_2012 | ecosystem: Environmental > Aquatic > Freshwater > Creek > Sediment | place: USA... | reverse complement strand
GTCCAAACACACTCACCTGCCCGACGTTTCGGAGTCGAACAGATGCGCTACTCACACAGAAGCTTTATCGCAAGTTTCCGGTGCTAGTGCATGAGGCGTCGGGTCGAAATCCGTGGGGTGTGACGTTTTCCTCGATGTTCCACATGACGAGTGACAGCAAGCTGTTCCATCAGGCACCAGCACAAGGCTTGGTCAGACTATACGAGGCCAAGATGATGTATCACTTCGACCACAGGTGGGGAACCTACAAAGATGCAACACAGGCTCAACTTAATATGGGCAACCTACCAGCCCCCACAGACGAGCAGAAGGGAGATCGCCTTTTCGAAACCGAGCCAAAGCATTGGGTCGCGGAGTCGGAAGTGTCCGACCACTTGTCTAAATGGAAACAAGAATGGCTGTTTGGATTTCGCGACATCACCGCTGCGATGGTAGACCGGACGAGCATCTTTACGATTCTTCCGAAGTGCGGGATCGGCAATACCATAACTTTGCTGTTTCCCACTCTGGACAACGGATTTCCGCTCATTTGTTGCCTTTTAGCCAACCTGAACTCGCTTGTTACGGACTTTGTGGTGCGAACAAAGTTAACCTATGTACACCTGAGCCAGTTCGTCCTCAAGCAGATAGTTGTTCTTCCGCCCGGGGGATACTTGGCACCAGACCTCCTATACGTTGTGCCGCGAGTGCTAGAACTCGTGTGTGTTTGCCGAGATGTTGAGCCGTTTGGCTTGGACGTTTGGGCGGGCTCCGATGCGTCATTGCAAGCTGCGATCGCCGAACAACTGAGGCAGACGGAAGTCAACTCCAATCAACACTGTCCTTCAGGCTTTCATTTCAATCCGATGAGGCGATTCCTAATCCGCGCTGAACTCGACGCTTACTATGCCCACCTGTACGGACTCACCAGAGATGAGTTGCGGTATTTTCTCGACCCGAAGGATGTGTTCGGTGAAGATTTCCCAAGCGAGACTTTTCGGGTGTTAAAGGAACGCGAAGAAAAAGAACTTGGCGAGTACCGCACGCGACGGCTGGTACTCGAAGCCTTCGATAAACTGGCAGAGTCGCCTCGCTTCCGCGACGAGATGCGAAAGCGAGAGTCGGCGTTCAGCCTGCCCGAAACAAAGCTCGTATCAGCGGGAAATTAGGGATTGAACGGCCTGCTTAGCATGGACAAACAAACGCGCTACACGGAACTCGTTGCGAAACGCAAGAAATGTAGATTATGTGCCTCACACGGACTAACGAATCCCAGTGCCTGTCAAAATGGCGCTTTTGACAGGAGCGGACACATCGGACCTTGGACGCAGTGGCAAGGCAATCTCGATGCTGACTTGATGGTCGTCGCTCAGGATTGGGGTGGGGTGGACTATTTCATCGACCACAAGGGACTGGAAGAGGACACCAACACGACGAACAAGAAAACCTGCGATCTGCTGTCCTCGATTGGCATTTCGATCCAACTGCCTCGACAATCAAAGAGCCCCGCCTTGTTTTTTACAAATTCGGTTTTGTGCTTGCGCCCCGGTCGCCTCACGGGTCCGACTAAGCCACAATGGTTCCACAATTGCTCGACGAACTTCCTCCGTCCTCAAGTCGAGCTAGTGAATCCCAAAGTAGTGGTCACTCTTGGACACATGGCATACCGTTCCCTGCTGAAAGCCTACAGCTTGCAGCCGAAGCCAAGAATGCGTGAAGCGGTGCAGGAGATCGTGCGACTGCCGGGTGGTAATCTGCTGGTTCCCGTGTTCCATCCGGGAAACAATGGCACGCGGTCGCGCTCTTTTGAGAACCAGAAAGCTGATTGGCAGCGCGTGAGAGTCGCGCTGGACGGAAAAGCAGAATTGACAGGCTCAGCCTGAATTTGAAGAATCCGGATGGAGGAGCTTCTGATGGGGCGCGGAGTGTTACGGCCTAAGCCACCTAAAGCTGGGACGCTGGCGAAGCGCCCTAACAATCGCTGGTGTGAGCATTGCAGGCAATGGGTTCACAAAGACAGATTAGCGCAGCATTCCAAAAGTAAGCACGGCATCGTAGTTGAGGCGACGACGGCTCCCATGGCGTCCACCCCAGACACAACTGCTAACAATGCCGCCGTTCTTTCGACGAAAAGACAAGTCAAACCCGAAAAGCCAAAAAAGAAAAACTTCTTGGAGCCCCCGTATGAACGCCAGCCGAAATTTGAGGGCGGAATCAGGTGGGAGCAGGGTGGCCTTCCAAGCCTTGGTAAACGGCGATAGCCATGAGCTGAGCGGACGGATAGAACTCTTCGGTATCTGCTCGGGATACGAGGGCAACAAATGGACGTATTTGCGCTTCGCGAAAAGGTTGTTTCCGATTATCAGCACTACATCGAGAGCTTCGTCCGCATCAACGACGAACGCATTGACACCTTCGTTCAAGAGCAATTTGAGAGTGGTGCCCTTTGGCCGGATGCCATCCTTCAACTGAACCCCGCCTATGAGCCCGGACCAACGCTCGATGAACTCGCCGCGCAAGGGGGCATCCTCAAATCTACTGCCGAGTTCTTTCGAGGAGCGGGCGGTAAGCCACTCCGTCTGTACCGCCACCAGCAGCAAGCAATCGAGATCGCCCGCCGCTGGGAGTCCTACGTCGTCACCACTGGCACGGGATCAGGCAAGAGCCTCACGTATCTGATCCCCATCGTGGATCATGTCCTCCGCACCCAACCGGAAAAGCACAAAGTCCGCGCCATCATCGTCTACCCGATGAACGCGCTGATAAACAGCCAGCATAGAGCTCTTGAAGACTACGCGAGCCGCAATCCCGGCGTGCCGATTCGATTCGACCGCTACACAGGACAAGAGAAGGAAGAGGCCCGGCAGCGGATTCTCGACGATCCGCCGCACATTCTACTCACCAACTACGTGATGCTGGAGTACATGATGCTCCGCCCGGTTGAGCGCGTCTTTACCGATGCCGCAACCTCGCACCTTGAGTTTCTCGTGTTGGACGAACTGCATACTTATAGGGGCCGTCAGGGTGCAGACGTTGCCATGTTGATGCGTCGTCTTCGAGAACGAAGCGGTAACACGAAGCTGCTGAACATCGGCACTAGCGCCACATTGGCGAGTGGGGGCAAACGTGATGATCGTCGCCGTGCAGTCGCCGAGGTCGCAACGAAGTTGTTCGGTACGGTGGTTCGTCCCGAGAACGTCGTTGATGAAACCCTGCGCCGAGCAATTCAGGTTCAAGCACCACACGAGACCGCAGGCATACGCAGTGCGGTCGAGACTCCTCCAAATTCGGAAGACTTTGCAGGGTTTGTCGGTTCTCCACTCGCGGCATGGACGGAAAACATCTTTGGGCTGGATGAGGAAGACGGACGGCTCGTGCGTCGTAACCCCATCAAATTCCGAGAAGGCGCGCACCAGCTATCGCAGCAGAGTGGTCTGGATGAGTCTACTTGCACGAGCAAATTAAGGGAGCTACTCGCATCGGGAAACAAGTTGCGAAATGACATGGGGGAGCCGATCTTTGCGTTCCGTCTCCACCAGTTTCTCGCTGCTGGCGGCACACTCTACGCCACGCTGGAGAGCGCCGAGAAACGATACCTTACGTTGGAAGGACAGCACTATGCACCGGGCGACGGCGGCGAGCGTCTCGTATTTCCGCTCGTGTTTTGCCGCGAGTGCGGGCAGGAATACTACATGGTCTCTTGGGCTGATGGTGACGGGGGAACCATTTCCCCACGCTTGCCCTTCCTGACCTCTGAGGATGACGACGCCGATACCAAGCGCGGCTACGTGGCGTTGAATGCGACGGAAGACGGACCGCTGTGGAGTGATGCACATGCCGAAGACTTGCCCGATTTTTGGTATGAGGCTCGAAGTGAACGCCTGAAGCGCGACTATCGACAGCATGTCCCCCAATTGCTGAAGGTCGAGTCGAACGGTCGGGTGGGTGGTTCCGAGGGGACAGAGGTCTGGTTCGAACCGTGGCCCTTCTTACTTTGTCTCCGTTGCGGGTCTGCCTTTGACCGAACCGAGCGCAACGAATTCAAGAAACTATCTCGGCTGAGCAATGCTGGGCGCAGCACCGCGACTACCGTTGTGAGTGGGTCAGCTATCGTTCAACTTCGCGAGGACAAGCAGGTTCAGGTAGAAGCTCAGAAACTCATGAGCTTCACCGATAACAGGCAGGACGCATCGCTTCAGGCAGGGCACTTCAACGACTTTATTCAAGTCGGACTGCTCAGGGCTGGGCTGTTCAAGGCACTTCACGAGAAGCAGGTTCTGGAGCACTTCAATGTGACCCAAGCTGTATTCAGAGCGATGGGCCTTGACCAGAAGTTGTATGCCAAAGAGCCAGCTCAGTACGGTCCCGGCAAGAGTCGCAACGAAGACTCCCTCCAGCGCCTGCTGGAGTACCGACTCTATGAAGACCTGCGCCGTGGCTGGCGGGTCGCGCAGCCCAATCTTGAGCAATGCGGATTATTGGTCATCGACTATCCCGGTCTCCACGACATGTGCGAGGCGTCGGAGCCGTGGTCGCAACATCCGTTGCTCAGTCAGGCCACCTCTGCGACTCGCGAGCGGGTTGTTCGAGCGTTTCTCGACTTCCTACGGAAGGAAATGGCGATTGACGCCAAAGTGCTCGATGCCGAGGAGCAGAAAGAACTGCGACGGCGGGTTGAACAGCATTTGCGCGACCCGTGGGCTCTCGACGATTTCGACCATCTGTTGGAGAGTGCGATATTCCTTCTACCGCCCGGAAGACCGAACTCAGGCAAGGAACGTAGCCTTGATCCCGCTCGATCCAAACTGGGCAAGTATCTTCGCCAAAGATCACTTTGGGGATTGCCCAACGATCTCACATCGCACGACGGCGAGACACTTATTCGGGCTCTCGTCAGCATTTTGCGAGGCAACTACATCAGCGTGGTGCCCACCGAGCAGGGACAAGATGGGATTCAACTCCAAGCTGGTGCTCTACAGTGGAAACTTGGTGATGGCACTCCATTGCTGTCTGATCCGGTGCGCACGAAAAGGATGGTTTCCGAGCGGCTCCGCAAAGCTGAACGTGAGGCAAACCAATTCTTTGCGCAACTCTACAAAGAGACAGCGAGGCGGCTGGTTGGCGTCGAGGGTGGAGCCCACACAGGACAGATTCCGATGCAGTTGCGCCAAGATCGCGAGGCACGCTTCGGTAGCGGCGATCTAGCGGTGTTGTTCTGTTCACCTACGATGGAGTTGGGCGTTGACATACGAGATCTGAACGTCGTGCATCTGCGTAACGTGCCACCCACGCCAGCGAACTACGCCCAGCGCAGCGGACGTGCTGGTCGTAGCGGACAACCCGCATTGGTGATGGCTTTTTGTAGTGAGGGTAGCCAGCACGACCAGTATTTCTTTCGTCAGCCGGGTTTAATGGTTGCCGGAGCAGTCGCACCCGCAAGGTTAGAATTGGGCAACAAAGAACTAGTCGAAGCTCACCTTCATTCAGTTTGGCTGGCCGCGACGGGATGTTCCTTGGGCCGGGACATGACGAACGTGCTTGATTTGGAACACGCCGGGTTCCCCTTGCAACCTGATATCCAACACCGCGTTGATCTTTCCGAATCGATGCTGGGGGCAGCCCTGTCCGAGTGCAAGCACATTGTGGACGCCTGCGGGGAAGACCTAGCTCGTTCTCCTTGGTATCGAGAGGGGTGGATTCGTGAAACGCTCCTGAACGCACCCAAAGCATTCGACTTGGCGTTTGCCCGCTGGCGGGAACTCTACATTGGTGCCGTTCGGCAGAGGGATGACAATCAGGCCATATCGAACCGCCCAACCGCAAAATGGGAGGAGAGACGCGAAGCGGATCGTCGCATTGACGAAGCGAAGCGGGAGATTGACCTGTTGCTGAACCGAAGTGAAGATTCGGTTGAGTCCGACTTTTACCCCTACCGCTATCTCGCGAGCGAAGGATTCCTTCCCGGATACAACTTCCCTCGCTTACCCCTCAGAGCGTTGATACCGACGGGTAGGAGTGTTCATGTAATTGACCGTCCCCGCTTTCTCGGTCTCGCGGAATTTGGCCCTCGCAATGTCATCTATCACGAAGGCCGAAAGTACCGCATGGCTCGCTGCGTGCTTCCTCCGGGGGGCGTTGACAGCCGAATGGTCGAAGCCAAGTTTTGCAACTCCTGCGGCTATTTCCATGACCGAGAGCACGCCAAGGCAGACCGTTGCGACTACTGCGGGACTCTACTCGATGGAGCCCACAGCCAGTACATACCGACTTTGTTTGAGATGTCAACGGTTCGGGGCTTCAGAGTGGAGCGTATTACTTGCGACGAAGAAGAGCGTGTCCGCGAGGGGTTCCAAATAGAAACGAAATACCGCTTCGCGCCGAGTCCGGATGGCGGGGCACTTCAGCAACAGGCCGTTGCCAGAGACCCTGAAGGTCACGAACTTCTGCAACTCACTTTTGCTCCCCAAGCTGAACTGTGGCGTGTCAATCAACGTTGGCGACGTTCCGACCGACCCGGCTTCACACTGGATATCAGGACTGGATACTGGGCACGACGGCCCGACGATGATGATCGAGCCCCAGATGCCGTCGGCAACGAATTGCGAACTGGCATCCGGCCTTTCGTGCGGGACACGAGAAATTTGCTCCTTGTTCGTCCAGTCGCGGATGGCCTGAACGTCACTGACCAGTTCCTTTCGACTTTGGGATACGCTCTGCAACGCGGGATGCAATTGCTCTTTCAAGTCGAGCAGCAAGAAATCGCAATGGAACAAATTGGAGACGGGGAGAACCGAAGACTGCTCTACTGGGAAGCTGCCGAAGGAGGAAATGGAATTTGGCAGCGGCTGATTGAATACCCTGACGCCCTTGCGCGGGTCGTAGAGAAGGCCCTCGAAGCGTGTCACTTTGACCCAAGCACGGGTGAGGAGCGTCCGGGCTGGGCCGAAAGATGCAGTCGGGCCTGCTACGATTGCTTACTCAGCTACTCCAACCAACCTTCGCACCCTTTAATTGATCGACATCTCATCCGAGAATTCCTGTTAGCGTTGCTAAAGTCCACCACTACAAAAAAGACTGAACGCAGCCGGGAGCAACAGTATGCTTGGCTCGAAGAACGCCGCGACCAGAATTCGTCGTTAGAGCGCGAATTCCTCAAGCGGCTGTATGACACGGGTCGTCGATTGCCGGATCGGGCTCAGTACCGTCCCGAGGAACAGATCTATGCCGAGGCAGACTTTTACTATGATCGTGACGGATTACCGGGCATCTGTGTGTTTTGTGATGGACCTGACCACGACCAGCCAAACAGGCGAGAATCGGACCAACGGGAACGCGGGAAGCTAGCGGACTCAGGCTATCGAGTGCTGACGATCCGCTATGATTTGAACGTCGACGATCAGTTGAATGCCAATCAAGATGTCTTTGGCGCTGGGAATTGAAATTACTTCGGGCCTGACTATCACATGCTCAACCCTTGGCTTGACCTACCGTCAGAACCGCCGTTCGTGCTCCCGGCTGATCGGGAAAACCTCGCAACATTGAGCCGGAAGATCACGGCAAGTGGTCGAGGTGAACACGCGATTAATCTTGAGTCTCTCCCCGAGCCTTTCATTGGAAATCCCGATTCTGCAACAGTTCTACTGTTGAATATGAATCCCGGAGACTCTCCAGATGACAAGAAAGCGCATGACGATCCAGCGTTCAGAGAAGCCTTGCTCTGCAATCTGCGCCAAGAAGAGCAGAACTTTCCTTTCTACCCGCTGAACCCGGATTTGAAGTGGACCGCTTGCGCTAATTGGTGGACTAACCATGTGCATTGGTTGTTGGAGCATCCCGCACTGAATCGGCAGAGGATCGCGCAACGATTATGTGTGATCGAGTGGTTCCCCTATCACTCGAAGAGAAACGGCGTTCCTAAGCGCAGTGTCCTTCCCTCTCAGGATTACTGTTTTGAGATGGTCAAGAAAGCACTTGGGAAGAAATTGATCGTCGGAATGAGAGCACGGGGGTTCTGGACAGATGTTGATGCACGGCTGGCAGACATTCCATACCTGAAAAACCCTCAAGCGCCATACATAAGCCCCCGCAACGCAGGAGAGTCTCTGTTCAGCAAAATCGTGGAGGCCTTGAGATAGGGTCAGACGAGGCAAAGCAGACCGACGACGACGTGTACGCCTCAGTCATTGTCTCCAAAAGGTAGCAATGGGTAGTTGATTGGTGCCTTCCTGCTGGATCGGAGGCGAAGCGCACGTGGGGAACCGTCGCCCTTGAGGTCTTTCTCCGCGAGCAAAGTAGCAAACAGCCTGCCGTATTCTTTAAATTTCTCCTTTTGGTCCAGCCCTTCCTGTCCCGAATTCTCCCTCAAATATCTGCCGGATAAGTTGGCAAACGAAATGACATAAGTCTCAGAAGTTGGGTCTTTCAAGATCGCTCTTTTTATCCTAACAAGGTCTTTGAATGCTCTCTTGATGTCATGAAGGTTGATATCGGTGGCGTACTCGTCTCTAACTTTGTTGAAGACATCCACCGGTCGAAGAACAAGTTCAACCGCAGTGCTTGCGCTCGTAAGGCTCCAAATCTCAAATTGCTCGTCGGTCAGAAATTTTATGAACACTTCTACCCAAAGGAACACAATGAGGTAGATCGAGGGCGCGGGATCATTGCAGGTTACGTGCCTAATCTTGTGGGGCATGAAGTGCTTTGGATAGCCGAGCAGAGGCTGTCCCCTGCGTATCATCCTTTCATTGAGGAGTGGACTCGAAAATGGACTGTTGGCTTCTCCTTGTTTCCACACAAAGACATATCTTTGGAGTTGGTCGGCTTCATTGTATGTGTACTCCACAAGAACCAAAGGGAGTCCGATATTAAACGGGCGCGAAGGCAAAGCTTCCTTAAGATAGTTGTACACATTACTCGAAACCTCACTGGGAGTCAGAAGAACAACGTCGTGTTTCCTGAAAGTGAGCTTCGGCAATCCAAACTGCTCCGATACGTACCGGAGACTCTGCCCATACTTAAACACCTCTTCCACATTGAAGCCGAAATGTTTCTTGGCTTCGGCTAGTTCAACGTCGGATGCGCTCTCGGGGTAGGGATTGGGTAATTTTTTAATGTCGCAGATGAGAGAACCTAAATCTGCTTCAGTGTCGTCGGCTGACCAAGCCACTGCGAAGTCAGGAGTTAGGTCGCTATCGGAATCGTCCCGGAACTTCCCGAATCTGTAGAAGTAATCCGCGTGCAGCACATAGTCAGAAATCGCCTGCCAACAACTGACTACGTCAACCGTTTGATCGTAATTATTGTAGTCGTTCCTCAGGTCTTTTTCGATCTTGTCGCGTGGATCATTCACTTGTCACCGTCCCTAAGCGTTATATCCCGAAGAAATCGTCGATTGCAGGCGGTGCATCTTTGATCTCCGAAACTTCACAATCAGCGAACCCCTCCGAGATTCCTCTGTAGAGCTTGGTCAACGAAGAGACAGAAGCCCTTATGCTAGGTACGACGTCCACAGTTGACGGGGAACTGGCAAAAACGTTGAAAGAAGAACCGTCGCGGAAATCCGTGTAGAGACAGTGAAGATATGGGTTCGCATGGAAGACGGCAACTGCCGATTGGCCTAAAGAGGTCAACGCCCTTATGAACTCAGCGTTTTGGGACTTGTGAGCGAGGACTTCTTCCTCAAAAACTAGTCTCAAAGGGTGTAGGTTTAATCTTTCTCGCTCTTTGTTGGAAAATAGGACGTCACGGATCGTACCGATCCTGCCGACGTCGCTAAGTATGACATCACTGAAAAAACTAATTGAACCGTCGCGAACTGCCAGAATACCGTTGTTAGACAGCGAGAAAATAATAATTGGAGGCTCTTTTTTTCGCTGGGCAACCGCGCGGACTCGTCGAATGACGGAATTCTTAGTATGTATCTCCGCTAGAACAGACTTATAGTCGCGCCTCCTTTTGAGCGACGTGACCGTGCTTTCCAAACGGTTGTATTCGCTGTGCTGGAGGATCGTCAGGTTGACGTCGTTCTGGGCAACGTGGTCAAAGATGTTTTGGTACTCGCGATTGGGTATGTAGATTTGTGAAGCGATGCGAGAATTGGCTTGAATGGCTCCGAGGGCACAACCATAGAAAATCTTGGCCCGTTCCGGAGAGGCTAAACACCAAATTCTTTCGAAGATCCGGAATAGGACAAAATCGCCGCTAATTGTCCCGTCTTCATCAGCTGCCCCAAGCTTCGGATATTTCGAAATCCGCAAAAGGCGAAAATCATCGATCGCGGCGTGCTCCGTTTTGAATCTACCACGGTTCAAGCGCGCGAAAAGCGACTCGACATCACTCTTAAGAATGAACGGTAGAAACCAGACACATCCGCTCGGTTCTGAGCGGGCGTGCCTCAGCATGTCCGCCAGCACGTTGTCCATCGAATTTGGCCGATCGGAGACTGGCATTCCGCTCACTGAGACAGCGAACTGGCTAATTTAGCGCGTTAACGCCAAAGACACAAACTCCCAAGGCGATAATCTCCTCAAACGCCCGCTTTGACGTCGCGCTCGTAGTTGTGCCGCGTGTATGACTTCTGGTACACCGAGAGCGCCCTGTTGCATTTCTCGCAGCGCGTTGTACCGCGTACAGTCCAATCGCGGCGGCAAGTGACGCAGATGCCGTGTCTTTTACAAAACGACCGCACCATACTACTCGGATTCTTGCCTTGCTTGTCCATCGGCCTCACAATCGCCCTACGAGAAGAGATCGTTCTGAATCTCGACGAGTTCAATGGGCGCAGAACACGCTTGATCGTCATTGATGACGTTATTGATCCTCTTGCCTATTGGGTAACACCGCATCAGATTTGCATCGTAGGGCTTCAATAGTTCAGCGGCGACGTTCACATTCCGCATTCCGGTATCGAGCCAAAGGTTGTAACCGTCGGGATCAAGAATTACTGGCATACGGTCATGCACAGGTGAGGTCACTGCATTCGGTGTCGTGGTTAGGATTGAGCAAGTCTCTACGATCTCGCCGCTCGGATTCTTCCAACGATCCCAGATCCCCGCGAATGCAAACAGATTTCCGTGGTTGACTTCGAAACAATATGGCTGTTTTGTTGTCCCCTTCTTCTGCCACTCATAGAAGCCATCTGCCGGGATCAAGCACCTGCGAGCTTTGAGCGCATCCCTGAAAGCTGGTAATGTCCCGGCTGTCTCCGATCTCGCGTTAATCATCTTGGCGGATGCAGACGAGTCCTTCGACCATGATGGGATTAGGCCCCACCGCACGAGCGACATTTCCCGGACTGGCTCCTTCGGATTCTGGCGGATGATCGGGACAGGCTGAGTGGGAGCAATATTGTAACGAGGAGTCCAGTCTTCCTCGCCGGAGGCGGTGTCGAAATACTCTTCAACAACCTGCTTTCTTCGCGAGAGTCGGTATCGCCCGCACATGGTGAAATTATGACAGACAAATTGTCTTGACATCCTCTCGTAACATGCATAATCTCTCCGATCAATCCTAGATAAGAACAATTTCTGTTCCAAGTAGTCTCTGGAACGTTCTTAAAGGGATTCTTCCCTAAAGTACGAACAGTTGTCTCGAAGGTGTGCAGCTTTGCGCTGCATAGCCAACGCGATAGGAGAGAATCCCGATGTTTACAATTCCTCTCACGAAGTGCTTCCACCCGCTGTTTTGCCTAATCGTCTTAGCTTTGCTTTTCCCTGTTATTGCGAATGGGCAACTCACGCCGAGTCCCGCCAATGTCGCCTTTGTCAACGTCCCGGTCGGAACTAGCAGTCAAGGGGTAACGTTGACCAACACTGGTGCTGCTAGCATCACGATCTCGGCGAACTCCATTACGGGCACTGGATTCAGTCTGGCTGGACTATCCCTGCCGAAGACACTTAACGCCAATGAGAGTACTTCCTTTACTGTCACTTTTGCTCCGACCGCTGCTGGAGCTGCGAGCGGGACCCTAACCATCATTTCCAACGTCGCAACCTTGACTATCCCGCTCTCCGGTACAGCCGTCACACAAGGGGGGCTCTCGCCCAATCCAGCGAGCATCACCTTCCGCAAGGTCCAAGATCCAATCAGCCATCAAGCAGTAACTCTAACCAACAACGGAGGAACCCGCGTAACGATTTCCGCAGATTCCATCAGCGGCACTGGATTCAGCGTGGCCGGACTGGCGCTGCCCACGACACTCAGTCCCGGCATGAGCACGTCTTTTTCTGTCGATTTCGCTTCTGCCGGTATCCAGACAGCCAGCGGTAGTCTGACTATTACCTCCGACGGTTCGAACCCCAATCTGACCATCCCGCTCTCTGGCACAGTAACGATTGGGGCTCTCACGCCCGAATATCACAGCATCTCTTTTGGCGATACGGCCATTATGACTACTAGTAGTCAGACGGAAACATTGAGGAACAACAGCCAAGGCCCCGTCACTATTTCGAACGTCTCAGCGAGCGGAAAGGGTTTTCGCTTAACATCACTTCCCTTTCCGCAGATATTAGCGGCGGGACAGAGCACTTCGTTCCAAGTGACATTCAACCCCGCCTCGATTGGTCCCGAGAGCGGCACAGTCACCATCACTAGTC
>Ga0075030_100004512_pt1 | contig 12577 bp, 11 predicted proteins | sample LitLauG_LLR_2012_FD_71393 | JGI IMG/M metagenome (GOLD analysis project Ga0075030, IMG submission 71393) | Freshwater sediment microbial communities from Pennsylvania, USA - Little Laurel Run_MetaG_LLR_2012 | ecosystem: Environmental > Aquatic > Freshwater > Creek > Sediment | place: USA... | reverse complement strand
GACGAGGTTCCTGAAGACTGGGTGCAGAGGCCAGGAATCCTACATGTCGCATAAGGCCTTACAGACCGAAAGCAGACAGATGGAGACAGCAAATCAAGGAGAAAATTCCATGAAACTGGAGCTTCTGACCAATAGAGACGCAGCTATCACTACTCGTGAGGAGAACGTGCGCGTCCGCGCTTACGAGCTGTATGAGGTGCGCGGCAGAATTGATGGCCATGCGGAAGAAGACTGGCTTCAGGCAGAAATTGAGGTAGCAGGAAGCAACGAGCGCAAGGCCCTCCGGGCCTCAACCTCATGATCGCTATGGTCAAGAATCGTCAGGGGCGATGATCGGACCATCGCGCAGTGGAGAACCATGCTCAAACCACCGAAGGTAAGCCATGACTAACATCTACGTCGGTAACTTAGATTTTTCCACTTCCGAAGACGAACTTCAGACGCTGTTCGCAGCGTACGGAGCAGTTAAAACAGTCACGGCCGTCACGGATCGCGATACACGCCAACCGCGGGGATTTGCGTTCGTCGAGATGGCTAATGCTGGGGAGGCGCGAGATGCTATTCGCACTCTGAACGGCTCGGTCCACGGCGGGCGCGCGCTGATTGTAAATGAAGCTCGTCCTAAACTCTACCGCAGTGGCGAACGCGAGTCGCTTCCCAGCAGGGATCACCGGCGCCATCGTATTTAAGGATTGAGGAGGCGATGGTGTTGGCAGCTCCCCCGAAAGCATTCGGGAGAATTCGAGACACTTTCAGACCAGCTTGCCAAGCGAAACAGGGGAAAATCATGAATACAAGCAGCTCTAAATCTCTGGACAGTGGAGCGTGGGGGGATTTGTACAAGGCTGCGCTCTTTGAGGTGGATAACGCCAGACTCCCGGAGCGCATCGCGCAAGCAGAGAAAGCACTTGCACTAAGGGCAGGGGAGTTGTTTCACCTAGCCGGAGACAACATCGAAGAGGAACAGGCTTTGGACGACACGATGTACACCTTGCATGCTTTGCGGAACACGTCGCAAACTAGCCATCGTATAACGCATCGCAGTGAGGCTGCCTAGGTCAACTCACAGATGCTGCGCCATCCCTTTCCGGGGCTCTCCCAGGGGGGAGGTTTCGCCTGCGGCGTTATTCGTGCGCGTCGTCAAGGAATAACCTGAGCTTGCCCGAGCGTGAAGGCTGGCGCAATTTGCGCAGGTCCTTGGCTTCGATATGGCGAATGCGCTCGCGGGTGACGGCGAACTCCCGTCCAACCTCCTCCAGCGTGTGCTCCGAATCGTCCTCCAGACCAAAGCGCATCTTCATGATCTTCTCCTCGCGCGGAGTCAGAATGTGCAACACCTGGCCGGTCTGCTCCTTCAGGTTCACGTTGATGGCAGCCTTGTCCGGTGCGAGCACAGTGGTGTCTTTGAATCCAATAGACACGACGGGCCACTACTGCTACCCGGCCCAACTTTTCACCACCGCCTTCGCGTGAAAGAGGAAACGGAGCATCAATGAGATTTCCGCCTTATCTGATGAGCATTTCGCTGCGTCTGCCAGTAGTGACAGATCGCTAAGAATCTGTGACCTGCGCGTGAGACTATGTTTGCAAGTGTTCATTTTAAAGCTGGTTCCGCACCAGAGATGGCGAGCGCATCGATCCGTCGACCATCTCCGACGCGCGCAGCCGGGTCCGCTGCACTGGCAGGCGAGCGGGCTCGGGCGATCTTTGAGGCCGCGTTCCGCGAGTATCGGATGCCGGAGTCGATCCGCACCAACAACGGAGCGCCGTTTGCCTCGACGGCGGTGGCGGGATTGTCGCGGCTGGCGGTGCGGCGGATGAAGCCGGGGATTATGCCGGAACGGATTCAGGCGGGACATCTGGAGCAGAACGGACGACACGAGCGCATGCATCGGGCCCTGACAGCAGAGAGCTAACTCCCTAAAATGGGGACCACACTTGCTTTTCGTCGTTGTACGGCCAGTGCCTCAGTGAACCATAGAAGCTCATCAAAATAGGAGTTGGCCCGCTGTAAGAAAACTCGATCCTGAGGCGACCCTCCGGAACTGAACAATTCCTGCACCTTGGGAACAGGTAACGTAGCCGGGATCGGCAGACCGCCAAGGTGTAAAATAACCTGTCGTAGTGCTGTGAGGCACAGTATCCCTCCCGATTCAGCTGCCGAAACCGTGACGATTCCGAATGGCTTGCGCTTATATTCCGGCTTGAGGTAGTCAAGGGCATTCTTGAGCACTCCGGGGTAGCCACTGTTATATTCCGGGGTCACGATGAAAATGGCATCCGCCCGGTCGACCTTGGCGCTGAACTCCGTGATGCTTGAGTCTGCGTCATTCCGGAAGCGTAATCGCTCCTCCATCATGGGTAGGTTCAATTCTCTTAGATCAAGGAGTTCAGTCGCAACGCTGTCTCGTTCTTCCAGGCAGCGAACGACGAATTTTGCAACCTTGATGCTTTCACGGTTTCTGCGAATGCTGCCTAGGATTACCGGTATGTAGAACATAAAGTGTCCATCGGGTAGAAGTATTCACATTCTCCTCAACTTGATCAACTGTGCCATCTGCCCGTCTTCCGTTAGTGCCGCTTAGCTATGTCTCACCCCGGATTGCTTCGCAGCCGCAAGTATGAGTGTCGCATCTCTCGTCCTTCCCTCGGCCTCTAGAAACACTTTCGGCGTGGCTCTAGTCGGCCGCATTGGGCTCGGGCGAGTCGGACTCCGCAGGGATTCTCAGGAACAACCCCCCAACTGTTGGGCCGATGGTGAGGGGCGCGGCAGAGTTTGATGAGGCCGCACGGTTCCTGCTGCAAAGGGCATTCATCTGCGCACTAGACGATACGCCAAAACAAACGGGCGGTGGCGCTGCGTCTGTCGTTTTGCTAATCGGGCCGAAGAGGACGCTTGATAAAGCACATGGTGGATCCGGCGGCTGGCTTCTCCGCTGAATCCTCCGGCCAGCCCTCATGCAATCCTTACTCATGCACTCCCGCGCCGATACGATGGAAATGTTGCCAACCGAAAAATATGCTTGACAGCCCAAAAAACGAATAATAGTCTCTTTCCCTTATTCATTCCTGACGCCCTCGTCATCACGACGAAGTGGCATTGCCGTTACCGGAATCTAGGGTGAGGTGGAAACAATGGCTGCAACTGCTGTGGTTGCCACTATGACAACGCCCCCTCCACCAGCCCTCCGCGAGATTGAAGCCCTCCCTTCGGGAGTTAGCTGGCTACAGCTAAGGGCCGACCTCGCGGGCGATGTTTCGGTAAATCGGCTACGCTGCCACTTCGGGGGAAGATTGCTGTATACGCTTCGATCCTCCCGCCAGGCAGGAAACTTTCAAGGCCCACGACGCCAACGTCACGCTCGTTTGTTGTCGGCGGCGCAGGAATTCGATTTGGTTGAACTCGAATCTGACGATTTGTCGCCCGATCTGCTGGAGGCCATTCCCCCTCAACGGCGTCTGATTTCTTGGCGAGGCGCGCATTGCGATGTGTTAACGCTCGGTTCAATCTTCGAACGCCTGGCGGCGATTCCCGCCCAGTCCTATTGCCTGACCACGACGTCCACCAAGGCCAGTGATGGACTCGAACCGCTCCTCCTCTTGAAAAGGCTAGGCCGAAAGGACGTAACTGCTTTCTGCGAGGGCGCTCCTGGAACCTGGAGCCGTTTGCTCGCACCTTATTTCGGATCGCCATTTCTGTTCGGACAGATTGGCCAGACGGCAAACCAGTCGGGTGCACTCCAGGTCCATCAGCTCACAGAAGATTACGGGTTTCCGGCGATTCGACCCATTCGAGAGCTCTACGGAATTGTGGGGAACCCGATTTTTCAGTCCGCGTCACCGCGCCTGCACAATGCGGGGTATCGCAGATTGAATTATCCCGCCATGTTCGTGCCTTTCGAGGTGGAACGCTTCGAGGAATTCTGGCGGCAGATGGTGGAAGACCAAACACTCGCATCGTTAGGAGTCCCGATCCAAGGTCTCACCATCGTCTCTCCTTATAAAGAGGCCGCCTTGTCGGTCGCCGGCAGGAGCAGCTCTACAGTGTCCCAAGCAGCTTCCGCCAACATCTTTGTTCGCAAGAGCGGCATCTGGGAGGCGGACACCACCGATCCCGAGAGCGTTGCCCGCCTGCCGGGCAGCCCTAAGACCGCTCGTCGCCTCAAAGCGGCCGTCGTAGGTTGTGGAGGAGCAGGCCGGGCCGTGGCGGCTGCGCTGCAACGATTGGGAGCAGATGTGACTTTGGTGAATCGAGGGAAGGAACGGGGGGACCGCGCGGTCAAACTTCTAGGGTTGCCCTTTGTCTTGCTGTCAGACTTTGCTCCTAGGGACTTCAGTTTGCTCGTGAATGCGACTCCGGTCGGGCGCGAGGACGACGTCCTCCCCTTTTCCCTGGATTGGGTGAACCGCGACACCGTGGTGGTCGATCTCGCTTATGGACAACATCCAACGCCGCTGGTTTCGGAGGCGCTTGCGCGGGGTGGGACTGTGGTTGATGGGCACGATGTTCTACTCACTCAAGTACGCAAGCAATTCCGGATGATGGTTGGCAGGGCTCTGCCGTCGGTAATCGGACGTAAAATTACGATCTCCCCCCATTCGAGACACGCTTTCCCCATGAACTTGGCTGCGAAACGGCTCCGATCGACAGAAACGGCGGAATGGAACTCCTGAATGAAAGCCGACATTTCATTGCCGGTTGATCTCAGTCCGAGACAGCTGGAACTCGTCAGCTTGATGCGTGAACTGGCCCGAAGCAAATTCGCTCCTCGCGCCGCTGCTTACGATCGCGAAGCCGCCTTCCCTGCCGAGGACTTCAGTGATCTCTGCCATGCAGGACTGCTCGCCGCGGTTGTGCCTAGAAACCATGGGGGACTCGGACTGGGCCCGTATCAAAGAGATGTCTTTGCTCTGTGGCTCATGACCAAGGAAATTGCGAAAGCCGATCTGTCACTGGCTCGTTGCTGGGAAGGCCATTCGAATTCGCTGGCGCTCATCGATGGCATGGGAACCGAAGAGCAAAAGCAGCGGTGGTTCCGGGGTGTCGTGGAACGCGGAGAAATATGGGTAGCCTGGAGCGGCGAACCCCAGGCACGTGGATCTCTGGAGACCCAGGCATTCGGCACCACCACTGCCAAGGTGGATGGTGGCTATGTGGTTGATGGAACCAAAGCCTTCGCCACGAGCGCGGGCAATGCTTGCTGGTCCGTGCTGCTGGTCAGTACTGCCGGCCCAGGCGGAGCCAGGCATAACACCGGCGCACTCGAGTCCCAGCTTCTATTGGCTTGTGATCTCTCAGATCCGTCCATCCGTATCGATCGTTCCTGGTGGGATCCCATTGGCATGAGGGCCACCTCCAGCCACGTAGTGCGCTTCAACCAAACCTTTATTCCCGACTGCAACTTAATCGGTCGGCCCGGCCAGTACTTGATCGATGGCTGGCAAACCTGCTTCATTCCCCATTACGCCGCGACTTTTCTGGGAGCGGCGGAAGCGGCTTACGAGTTTGCGCTGGAGTATGTTACTTCCCAACACAAGGGCGGGGATCCATTCGTGCAGCAGCACATCGCGCAAAGCGCCATCAACGTGGAGACCGGGCACCTGTGGCTTTATCATGTTGCGCGCATGTGGGAAACAGGACGCCACGACGAGGCCCGGCTTGCCGGCAGCCGCGCCCGGCACACTATGGAACATTTGGCCGAAGAGACAGTGAAACGGTGCATCCGGGCATGCGGCGCGCGAAGCTTGAACCGCCCCAGCCCGCTCGAACGGATCTTCCGGGATCTCTCCTTCTACGTTCGCCATGACAATGATGATCAGATCCTTGCCACGATCGGCAAGGCCCTGCTCGGGCAGGAGCACGACGTCTCGTTTTACAAGCCGTGAATGAGCTTCTCCGTGGGGCCGTGTTATGAGCTGGAAAAAACGCGAGCATACCCTGACCATCTGGTTTTTTGCTGGAGCCTATTTTCTGTTCTACGTTCCTTATAGCGCCCTCACGAAAGCAATCACGTCAGGTCATACCGAAGGAAGCCGGCAACTGTCAGGATTTGAGCTGCTACCCAGCACGGTTTTGGCGACCTCAATTCTCATGCTCGCCTTTGTGTCTGTCATGGGATGGTGGACACATGCTGGAAAGCGCTCGCTGTTGGGCGTAAGCGTTCCCATCCCGCGTGTTGAGACCGTTGTTTCCGGTGTTGCTTTCGCGATCATCATCATGACAACCACTCTCGCCTTCAGCTTCAGTGGAATCTCCATTGTCTTCGCTTTGCTTCTCATGCGCGCTGGCGTTCTGATCCTGTCGCCCCTCGTTGACAGTCTCTGCCAAAGAAAGGTCCGCTGGTTCTCCTGGGCGGGGCTGGCGCTCAGCGTGTCCGCCCTGGCTGTAGCATTTGGGGCAGTCCATAGTTACTACGTGGGCTCAGTTGCAGCTCTGAATTTGGCCGCATATCTGACGGGTTACGTGTTCCGGCTCCCGTGCATGACCCGTGTGGCCAAAACGAAAGACTTGCACACTCTGTATGGGTACTTTGCCGAGGAGCAATTGGTGGCGATGCCGGCCCTGGTTGTCCTGCCCGCATTGCTGGCTCTGATCGACAGAGGAACTGTGATGCACGAGATTCGCTTAGGCTTCCTGGACGTTTTCGACGCCAGCAATTTCGTCCTCACAGGCTACCTGATCGGCCTTTGTTATGCAGCGCTGGGCGTCTTCGGAACCCTGGTGTATCTCGACCGCCGGGAGAATACCTTCTGCGTTCCTCTAAACCGCTGCTCCAGCCTCTTAGCGGGGTTTGCAGCTTCGTATGCGCTTGGCTTCTTTATTCCTACAGGCGCGATGAAGGTTTCAGAGGTGGCCGCCACGTCTTTGGTGATCGCCGCGCTTCTGGTGATGTCCCCGTTGCATCATTTGCCGCTTTACATAAAACAAATCAAGGATGCCATTCGAGAGCAGAGGCTCGCGGTCTTCAGGTTTGTTACGATCGATGCCGAAAATCTCGATCACCCCCGTAGCGTCATCACGGTAGACTTGCATGCAGTGCGACGGGTGCTCGAAAAACGGCCGTAAGGATCGGATGGCCCAACAGACATGGCCGGAAGGTCTGTTCGCATCCAGATCGGCAAGATCGTGCACGGCGTCCAGATGCCAATCCCGGAGCGTGCCCTCGACCTTATCAGAAAGATCTTCCCAGAAGAACCGGCTGCATTAGAGTTGCTCCAAGCAGTCTTCGCTAGCGACCGTTACGAACGCAGAACCGCGCTCAAACTGATCAACGCAAGTCGTGGACGGGCACAAAAGCGGTGGAAATTGCGCTGCTTGGCTGTGTTGCTGCTCGAGCACTATCTGCTGAGACTCTCCCGAGAGAACCTGCGCGAGCACAAATTCCTTTTCGATCGGCTGGGAATCAAGACAAATACTTCCCGCGCTCGAAAGGAACTTCTCAAACAAGGTTATAGCCGGACAAAGCTTAAGGGCTTTGTTGCGGAACTGCGCAACCGGATTGCGCGCATGGACCATCTGTACACGCCGATTGCGCGCCCTGACGCAGGCGGTGACGACTGGGCAGATTTCTTCGCCCTTATAAACCAGGAATCCAGACTCACTCTGGCGCGGTACTGCTTCACACCGCAGGAAGTCGCCTCGCGGATTCGTGATCAAGTGGACGTATCGGGCGGCATCAAGCACGTCCGTGATCGCCATCGGCGCTTCTTCAACCGTATGGGTGAGCGCGCGATGGAAGACTTGCCGGAGCTGGAAGCTGGAATCATCCGTGAACTGGTGCGCGACGACCGGATTTATTGGGTGTCGGAACGAACCAGTTCCGAGTTGCATTCGCTGGTCGAGTTCCCGTTGACCACCGCGGTGTTAGCTATCAAGCCGCCCGGAAGTCACCTTGAGTTTGAGATCAAGCGCGCGGGTGTTCGAGGCACGCGAAGGATGAATATCGTCACGACTCGCAACAATGGTACCAAGCTTCCACTGAGTCATCAGATGTATGGCGGATCATTTGGATGGCTGGGGCGCCGGGAAGCCGCAGGCGCTTCTCTGGTCGCCTACATCTATCATCTGGTCCATGGCAAGCGTGCTCCAATGTGCCTCACGCTTGGAATCCTTTCGCTGCGCACGTTGCCGCACCATGGGGGTGAGGCGCACATCATCGACTACCTCACGTGCAGTGAAGTGTTTGGGGAGGGCTTCGAGCAAATGCGCGAAGCAATGCGCCAGTGCATTAAGACTCTGCCGTGTGACAGCGGCGTCGGCGTCCATGAGTACAGCGGCCCCGTGGGCTTGACGTTGCAGTTCCTAGCGCAGGCCGCTCCGCAGCAGGCGCTACTGGTGAACACAACGTCCTTTCGTCTTGAACAAGTCGCACTCTATCTGAGCGAGGATGGGCCGGAGCACTACTTTGCACGAGGGCTGTGCGTACCGTATACCCAGGAAGACGCTCGCCGGCTCGCCGATGAACTGCTGGTGGAAACCCTGGGAGTTTACCGTCGTCCGGCGACTACGTATCGCGACTACCGGGGTTACGTTCTCGCTGCCCTCGCCCAAAACCGGTCTCGAGCGGACCAGAATTTCATGGAGTGCATGCAACACCTTGGTGAATTCTGGGGGACACTGTTGGGCGTGCGCGGATACTCGGACGGCGAATCGTTCGTCGCGCGGAATGTAGGCCTGCGGAGCGTGTGGGAAGGCGGGAAGTGGCGAATTCAAATGCTGTTTATGGACCATGACGACCTCTTCGTATTGGGTAGAAAAAAACGCTACTTCTGGCCTTACCGTTCGATTCTGGGTATGTACCGGGACGAGGTCCACGTGATGGGCAGATCGCTGGAGGGTCAGCGAGTGCAAGGTGACGTCGGTTTTCTGCGGGAGATATACGACGTGGATGAGACTACCGCAAACGCTGGCATGAGCGCTCTCCAGGATTCGATAAGACAGGCCTACGAGAAAACCCTGAGCGCGCTCGAATCCAGGCCTCCGCTTCAGGATCTTTTCTTCGCGCCATTCATCGACTGTCTTCGGGACTGGGACAACATAGTCCGTATCTATCTCGATTCGCCTAATAACGGAGAGCTATGGAAGGCTAGAACTCTCGACTACCTTCGAAGCAGGTCCTATGAGCCGCAAAGAGTAAGAAACTATATAAACTCCATTGAGGAGTACCGCGACTTTCTCGATCGGATGGCTTTTCTGTATCAATCTAAATAGCGGCGCTTCAAGGTTTCGTAAAGACACCCGGAATCGTAAGAAGTGTCCTTCGATTGATTGCTGCGGCGCCACAGCTCGTTCCAACAATGGACGGCCAGTGTGGAATCGCCAAATTGCCACGCTGCCGCCGGGTCCAATATTTTCTGCCATTCAGAAAAGTGAACTGGGCAGAAAACCTCAGGTGGTTGCACGTATGCCTGCAATGAACAGGCTTCAACGGCGGCACCGGCCAGCAGAGGCCCAGACTGGCTCCATTTCAGCTGCGTCTGATCCATGCGCTGGCAGGCATCCCACGCGTATCGCATCACGGCGCTGCCGGCAGGGACTTTGATTGCGCCCACGTTCACTCTCGGTCCTCCACCTCCGTGCTCGCTGGAGAAGACAAACTCGCTCGAGAAGATAAAGGGCTTGAGACAGATCATGTCTGTGTCCACCCACCACCCACCGCGTTCCAAAAGGAGTTTGTAGCGGAAGAAATTGGCGAATCCGGAATAGGTTCGATGCTCGGAGTAGGTGAAGATCGCGGCGGAGGGCAGAATCTCATTTGCGTCCTTGATCCAAGCGCCTTCTGGCAAGTCTTCCACCGGCCCGTATGCGTAAAGAATGTAGGAGTGGCCATTCTTCAGAAAGGAAGCAATCGAAAGGCGCTCCATCACGGAGAGCCGTGGGCCGACCCAAAGGCTTTGAATGGCATCCGTCATTCAGTGTTTCGGCTCTTGAACAGCCACGGCGGCGTATTGTACAAAATCCATTCCCAGAGAAGGGACCGCAAGATAGACGTTGTAGAGACCTCCACTGGGTGGCTGAAAGTCGATGGTGTAGACGCCGCCTCCGACTGCGTGGGCGATCTGCCGCCTCTGCCAAACCCCCGGCGCAAAGATCAGGGCCGTAAAGTCGGCGATGTCGGTCCGGGGCTGGGAGCTAGAGGGATCGGTCAGCCGGAAGCGCAACACGATATGATCTCCGGCTTGAGTCGGTATAGGACTGTCTGGCGGGGTGAGCCGATCAATCTTGAGTCTGGGCCGGCGCATATCGGCCCTCTTCGAATCTTCGACTACCGAGAAATCAAAGCATTGAACAACTTCGGGTTTGTCCAATAACAGGGCCAGATCATACACCCCAGCGGCCGTCAACTTGATCACAGTCTCGTAAGTCCCGGCAGCGCGTTCGCGCAAGTTGCGCTCGATCACCATCACTGCCCGCGGCTCCCGGTCGTAGGTACTCAAGTTTCCCGAGGGAGCAGCCATGCCTTCCATGTAGTAGTAGACAGCGCGATCACCGGGGTTGGCCACCAGCACTCCGGCTTCGCCGGGCGCGCGGACTACGCTATCGGCTGGACTGGGCGCGCTCATGTGGCCGGCTGGGTGCTGTCCCCCGGGGAAATCTGCTACATCGATCGGCCTGTTTTCCGTTCCCAGTGATTCCAACGGAATCATGAGAATAGCATCGCTCGCCCGGTGCCTCACGTAAGCCATCTTGCTGCTAAATGCGATCTGGTCGGGACCTTTATCGAGCTTGCCGGTCTGAACGATGCGGTTGAGGGAGGCGTCCACAATGTAGATACGATCATTTTTGGGGTTGACGGCTAAAGCGAAGCGCCCACCGGGAGCAAAGCGTATCTGGCCGAGCCCGGGCTCCGCCATCATTCGCGCCATCACTTCATGACGGACGCCGCCAATCGCTATGACCGCGCCATCCACTTCACTGGAAACGTATGCCGCCTGCGCCAAATCTGACCACGCAATCCAAAATGGACTGCCCCCGACGGGCACATCCTTGATCTTGACCAGCTTCGGAACATCCAGAACGGAGACACTTCCGCTCTCCGGATTGGTAACAAAGGCAAAGGCGCTGTCATCACTGAAAGCAATGTGGTGATAGCCCCTGCCGGTGGGAACCCGTGCGGCAACGCGAAGATCACGAGTGCTGAGCGCCATTACTCCCGAATCGTCACTATTGGAACGGAAACTGACCCACAGATACTCTCCGTCCGGCTGCAAAGCTATGCGTTCTGGACGATCGAACACCGCCACGTCGGCAATCACGCGCCATGAATCCGTATTAATCACCGCGACCGCGTTTGAGCTCGGCATGGACACGTAGAGCCGGGTGCCGTCGGAATTGGCTACCCAGTCTTCGCCCCTGGCTTTCAAAGGGATGAGAGCGAGAAGACGGGTGTCGCCAAAACCGAACCGGGGATCAACGACCATGACCGAAGGATCGGCGTTCAGGGTCAGCACGTAGTTGCCGTTGAGATCTACCTCAGCGGCGCTGAACGTACTTCCCTCGGCCAAGCGCTTGACCTTGCTGATGCACTGATTGGGAGTGGTCTTTTGTCGTGGATCGGCAAGGTCGAGCCACGCGCCCGGACTGGCGCCTCTTATGGGCAGGCCGGTCGAGGTCTCAGTAAATCTGAAGCGGACACGGACGTTCTCGCCCGCTTCAAATGGTGCGTCCTGACGCTTGGCAGGATCAGTGTGGTCCACCTCCAGGTCTATGCGCGTACCCAGTCGCGTTTCCGTCCGCGCATGGGCCACACTCGGCGGGTGTGCGCCTCCGCTCTGGGCTGAAAGGCCAACGGCGAGGCACGCCGCCATGGACATCAGGACCCGGCAACAAACGCTAGCTGAAAACACAGAGTCTCAATCTGGTTGCTCTTTCGCTTCCGAAGTGCTCAATGATTCTCAAGCGTCTTCGGAGGCTTATCCGAAGGCTGCACATCCTGAACTGGCAAGTTCCGGAAAGCATTCACGTCTGGATCGTTCTCGAGTCCTTTGGTTCCGAACAAACGCTGTATGCCCTTCGCGGGTCCTTGTGCGGCTGCGGCCTTAGATACCTGACCACTTACTACCACTCCACCCAGCGGCGAGACCACCGTGATCTGTTGTGGCACGGTTGTTACGGTAAACTCGGCGACCCAGGTGCCCGTCATGGGATCAACATCTGCCGTCCCCAATTTAGTCTTGCCCGAATCAGTCCCCGCGAAAACATCTACCTGTTTGGCCATCTCGCCCGTGCCGGTATTCACGGTATTCGAGCCGGCAACAATAATGCGGTTGGTGCCGCCAACGGTCTCCAGTTGCTGGTAACGAGTTACCCGGCAAATGTCTTTGTCTTTGTCGCCCACCCGCAGGAGTCCCCACATACCGAACACGAAGTCGTTGCCGATGAAAGTTCTGAACAAATAATCACCGGGAACGCCAAAGACTCCACCCGCATGATTCAGGATCATGTCAAAGGAGGCGTTCGCGCCAAAGGCGTCGCGAGACCCCGTTGCCTGGGATTGAGGATTGTGGCCGATCCGAGTTGAGTCATGAGTGTAGGGCTCCTCTTGCCAGAAGTGCCCGTGCAACGTCATGACTTCTT
>Ga0075030_100004509_pt1 | contig 12579 bp, 11 predicted proteins | sample LitLauG_LLR_2012_FD_71393 | JGI IMG/M metagenome (GOLD analysis project Ga0075030, IMG submission 71393) | Freshwater sediment microbial communities from Pennsylvania, USA - Little Laurel Run_MetaG_LLR_2012 | ecosystem: Environmental > Aquatic > Freshwater > Creek > Sediment | place: USA... | reverse complement strand
CAGTTCAACAGCCTGCCCATCGACCGGTACAAGGTGGACGGTGCCGAGGCGCCGACCGTGGTCGGCGTCCGCGAGGTCAACTCCCAGGACCTGCCGTCGACGTCCTGGGTGAACACCACGCTGCAGTACACCCACGGCTACGGGATGATCGTGTCGCCGACCAACGTCGCCACGACCAACGGGACGACCGCCGCCGGCGACCCACAGTTCGCGGTCGGCTACGTGCCGCCGGTGTCGACCAATGGATTGCCGACCATCACCCAGCCGTCGGTCTATTTCGGGCTCAACAACTCCGGCTACGTGGTGGCCAACACCAAGCAGCTCGAGATCAACTATGAGCTGACCGCCGGCAGCAACGACGAGACCCACTACAAGGGCGACGGCGGTGTGCAGCTCTCGTCGTTCTTCAAGCAGGTGATGTTCGCCGTCCGGTTCAACGATCTGAACCTCCTGATCTCGAGTCAGATCACCAACGACTCCCGGCTCATGTTCGACCGGGGGGTGCAGGCACGGGTGTCCAAGGCGGCACCGTTCCTGAGCCTCGACGCCGACCCCTATCCGGCCATCATCAACGGGCACATCGAGTGGATCCAGGACGCGTACACGACCTCGGACAACTATCCCTACTCCCAGAACGCCGACACCGGTGCGGTGGCCTCGGGCAGCGGGCTGTCAGGCTCGTTCAACTACGTCCGCAACTCGGTCAAGGTGGTCATCGACGCCTTCACCGGCAAGATGACCTTCTACGTGATGGACCCGGGCGACCCGATCATCCAGACCTACGAGAAGGCGTTTCCGGGGATGTTCACCCCGGGCTCCCAGATGTCCCCTGAGCTACGCGCCCACATCCGCTATCCCGAGGACATCTTCACCGTACAGGCCACCATGTACGGCAAGTACCACATCACCGGCGCACCCAGCTTCTACAGCGCCGCCGACGCCTGGGCACTGTCGCCCGACCCGGGGGCCGGCTCGCCGTCCCAGGCCCTGGCCACCACCCAGACGGTCAACGCCCAGGGCCAGGTGGTCTCGACGGGCCAGCTGGTGCGGATGTCGCCGATCTACCAGATGATGCGCGTCCCCGGACAGACCCAGCAGTCGTTCACGCTGCTCGACGCATTCGTCCCGGTGTCGTCGTCGAGCCAGATCCAGAACCTGTCCGGGTTCATGATCGCCGGCTCGGATCCGGGACACTACGGCGAGCTCAAGATGTTCGTGACCCCGCGGGACAACCCGCCCAACGGCCCGGCCATCGTGGCCGCCAAGATCGACGCGCAACCGAACATCTCGAGCCAGATATCGCTGCTCAACCAGAACGGGTCGTCGGTGCTGCTCGGCAACCTCCTCCAGATCCCGGTGGCCGGATCGCTCCTCTACGTCCAGCCGCTGTACGTCGAATCATCGAGGAACCCCTTCCCCGAGCTGCAACGGGTCATCGCCCAGTACGGGAACCAGCAGGCCACCATCGCCAACTCGCTGTCGACCGCCCTGACCACGCTGTTCGCGGCGCCGATCCAGGTCACCCCGTCCGGCGGGGGCGGCACGTCGACGTCATTGTCGCCGCAGGCCCAGGCGCTGCTGGCCCAGGCCCAGGCCTCGTACCAGCAGGCCCAGACCGACCTGAAGGCCGGCAATCTGGGTGCCTACCAGAACGACATCAACGCGCTCGAGTCGGCGCTGCAGGCCGTCCAGGCCCTGACCGGTGGACCGGTGGCCAGCACCACGACGACCACCACGACCAACCCGGGCTCGGCGGCCGCCTCCGCGCTGTCCAACTGATCGACGCCGAGCGGAGCCGACCCGGAGGCGGTGGACGGGTCCCCCGGGGGGAGTGGTACTCTGTCCCTCCACGACGCGGGGTGGAGCAGTCTGGTAGCTCGTCGGGCTCATAACCCGAAGGTCGCAGGTTCAAATCCTGCCCCCGCCACCAAGGAAATACCAGGTCAGAGCCCTCCCAGCCGGGAGGGCTCTCCTGTATCTGGAAACATAGCCCTACACAAAGCCCTACAACGGGTTAGCGTTGTTCCGTGCGAGGCACAAAGCGCAAGAAGGGGAACGGAGTCTGGGAGCTGCGGGTTTACGTCGGCCGAGACCCGGTCACAGGTAATCCCCGGCAGATTTCTCGTAGGTTCCACGGCGGATCACGGGCGGCGGACGAAGCGCTCCGAGACCTCGTCGACAAGTTCGGCGAGGGGCGTCCGGACGGCCTTGGTGCAACTTTCGGCCAGCTCTTGGACAAGTGGCTGGAGGAATCCGAGCGGATGGACCTTTCGCCCACGACGCTTCGCACGTATCGGGCTCAGGTCGAGCAGATCATCCGCCCTCGGCTCGGAAAGATTTCGCTCACCCGGCTCACTCCGAAGCATTTGGACGACCTGTACGGGCAAATGAAGGAGGAAGGGCGGTCACCGAAGACGATCCGCAACTACCACGCCATCATCTCGTCGGCCTTGCATCAGGGAGTGCGATGGGAGTGGGTCCGCGAGAACGTCGCCGAGAAGGCGAAGCCGCCCCGCGTTTCGCAGCGCAAGATCGTGGCTCCGTCCGTCGAGGCGGTTCGGGCGGTGATCGAAGCAGCCGAGGATCGGGACCCCAGGTTGGCCCCACTCCTCATGCTCGCCGCCCTCACAGGCATGCGGCGAGGTGAACTGTGCGCCCTCCGGTGGACGGATGTGGACCTCGAACGATGCGAACTAGACGTGTCAAAGTCTGTTGTTGTGGTACCAGGCGGGGTTGCCGAGAAAGGCACCAAGACGGACCGTGGTCGCAACGTTGCTCTCGATGAGGTGGGCATGGCGTTGCTCGCCCGCCATCGAGTGCAGGTCGACGAGTGGGCGACTCAGGCAGAAGTGACGGTTCCCGACGACGCTTACGTCTTTTCTCACGCCGTTGACGGTTCGAAGCCGTTCCGGCCCGACAACGTCACCGGTTTCTTTACCCGAGTCCGTGATTCGCTCGGATTGCACGACGTGCGCCTGCACGACCTTCGGCACTTCACCGCCACACAGTTGATTGGTGCCGGCGTTGATGTCCGAACCGTCGCCGGGCGTCTCGGTCACTCCGATCCGTCGGTCACGTTGCGCGTGTACTCGCACGCACTCGAAGAGCGTGACCGAACGGCAGCCGACATCATGGGTCGTGTGCTCAGTCCGACCAAGCCGGCACCTGCAGAACTGGAGACCGGCTGATGGAGGATCGGGAAGTTACTGTCACAGGTGTCAAATACTGGGCTGATAAACCAGAGCAACTCGCACAGCTATTGACGACATCTCGCGCGCCCGTGATCAGCGATCCGAGCGGTCAACCGGCGCAACCAGACGAGATCGTCGTTCTCACATGTCGGGAGCAATGGGCTGAGAACCCTCGTGAGTTGCGAGACGCTCTTGGTGCGGCGATGGGATCGGGTCGGTCGGTGGTTGTCGGCTCAGCCACGGCAACCGGGGCAGTTGCGCCCGTCGAAGATCGGCTCGTGTTCACCGTCGAGGAGGCGGCAGCTCTGCTTGGCATCAGCCGGTCGTTTGCCTACGAGGCCGTGCAACGGGGCGAGATTCCCTCGATGCGGATTGGTCGGCGTATCTTGGTGCCGAAGGCGGCCCTCCAGCGGTTCCTTGAAGCGTCGGGCGGTGGGTCATGCTGAGATCCCAGGCACGTGGCACACCCTCGTGCGAATATATGCCTGGCCAAGGGACGGCAGGGAGTCGCATCCAGAACTGTCAACGTGGAGGAAAGGGTAGTCATGGCGACCGCTGATCAGTTCAAGGCGCTAGTCCGTAGCCACGCCGATGGCAATGACACGCACTTCTACTCCGTCGCGATGCAGGTTGCTGCAAAGGCAGCGCAGCAAGGGCATTCGAAGTTTGCACAAGAATTGCGTGACCTAGTCGACAACGCCAAGGCAGATTCGCAGCAAAGTGGTTTGCAACCTCGGCCAATACCTGTCACGCAACCAAGGGGAGACCTGGCGGGTCTACTTGCTGTCTCGTATCCCAACCAACGGTTCGGCGACTTAGTGGTGGAGCCGAGCGTTCGAGCTTCCCTTGAACAGGTGCTGACAGAACAGCGCCAACAGGAACGACTCCGTGAGCACGGATTCGAACCGATTCGGTCACTGCTCTTCATCGGTCCACCAGGGACGGGCAAGACTTTGTCGGCGAGCGTCCTCGCCGGGGAATTGCACCTGCCGCTCTTCCTGATCCGACTGGAATCACTGATCACGAAGTTCATGGGGGAGACATCAGCCAAGCTTCGGATGATCTTCGACGCGGCAGAGCAGACACGCGGTGTTTACTTCTTCGACGAAGTGGACGCGCTTGGTGGTGACCGTTCAGCTCCGAACGACGTCGGCGAGATCCGGCGAGTTCTCAATTCGTTCCTGCAGTTCCTTGAGCAGCATCGTTCATCGTCGATTCTCGTTGCGGCCACGAACCATCCCCAATTGCTGGATCGTGCGATTTTCCGACGGTTTGGCATCGTCGTGCAATACGACCTTCCCACGCCAGAATTGGCTCGCAAAGTTGTGCGCAATCGTCTCGCCTCCGTCAACACGCAAGGCATCAGCTGGAAGAAGATTGACGAGGCAGCGGTCGGCCTGAGCCATGCAGAACTGACACTCGCATGTGAGCAGGCAGCTAAGCAGACGATCTTGTCCAATTCCCCCAGAGTGACGACCGACCTCCTAGTGACTTCACTTGAAGAGCGTCGTCGATCGGGAATTGGCTGAGATCATTAGATGGCACCCCGTGATCGACAGCACATCTTCGTTCGCCGTCCAGCGATCTCCGAGGAGTACACCTCGTATGGCACTGGTCGGGGGAGCCCTCGACCTCCAGCCCCGATTCGAGAGGCGCACGCGGAGCGGCTGATCAATGAGGTGCGTCAGGCCGAGCAAGTAGCACTGAGTCGTCGAGCGTCGGCAGCACAACAGACAGGCGTTGAAGCAGTCAGCGAAGGAATGCTCGTCACGTTCGAGAGCTGGCCAGGCTTCGATCTGGAGCTGTCAACCCTTGATCCAGCCAAACAACCCCCCGAGTTGGTGGCTGTGGTTACTCGCGGTGAAGGTGATGAGCGTGTCCAGATGGCGACGGTGCATGTTCCCGACGGGTCACTGAGCTTCTTCCTCAAGCGCCTCGATGACTACGCAACGAGGGATACGCCGACTGGGAAGCCTCGGAACGCCAACATGGTGGATCGAATCGGAGCGATCCAACTGGCGACGATCGAGGCATTGTGGACCGACGACCGTGATGCATTCCCCGAGCCAACCGAATTGGTCTGGTGGGAAGTATGGCTTCGGGTGAGCGACGGCCATGAGGTCGAGCGCCTCCAGTCGTTCGCCCAGCAGGCCGGCATTGAAGTTGGCACACGGCACCTCGTCTTCGACAAACGTGTCATCGTTCTGGTTCGCACCACCGCCGCTCAATTGGCGACAGCGATCGACGTCATTGATGACTTCGCCGAACTCCGTGGCGCGCATGTGAACTCTTCATTCTTCACGGGTCTCACGCCCGTTGAAGAGGCTGAATGGATTGACGACCTCATTAGCCGAACAGAGCCGCCTCCCGACGGTGCTCCGGCTGCGTGCATCTTGGACACAGGAGTCAACAGAGGACATCCGCTGTTGGCACACTCGTTGGCCGAGGGCGATGTTCACACCTGCGATCCGTCGTGGGGAGCTGACGACCACGACGGGCATGGAACTGAAATGGCGGGAATAGCGCTCTACGGCGACCTAACTGGTGCCCTTGAGGATGGCTTGACGCATCATCTCAACCACTGTCTGGAATCTGTGAAGATCCTGCCACCTGCGAACGACACTGACCCCGATCTCTACGGTGCAATCACCGCTGAGGCTGTTGCACGAACCGAGGTGAAAGCACCAAGGCGTAGGCGTGCATTCTCGATGGCCATCACAGCGCAACCCGATCCGGTCGCGGGAACTCCAACGTCGTGGTCTGCGGCGGTAGATGCGTTGGCAGCTGGACGGCAGTTCGACACCAGCCGAGACGAGTTGAAATACATTGACGAGGCGAGTGCCGAGTCGCACCGCCTCTTCATCATCTCGGCTGGCAACGTCAGTCAGGTCGATGGGACCTACCTGACTCGTTGCGACACTGAGCCGGTCGACGACCCAGCGCAGGCGTGGAATGCCCTGACCGTTGGCGCGTTCACCGACCTTGTAGACGTTGGAGGCGCAGGTACTAGTCACGAAGGATGGACGCCGCTCGCTCCGGCCGGTGATTTGTCCCCGTTCAGCCGGACGGGCGTTGCGTTCCAGACCGGATGGCCGACGAAGCCAGAGATTGTCTTGGAAGGTGGAAACGTTGCCGTCTCTCCCGGTGGTGCTGACTTCGACACGGCTGATTCGCTGCAGATTCTCACTACCGGATCCACCCCGGCAGTGCGATTTCTCAGCACGACTAATGCAACCAGTGCTGCCACCGCTGAGGCGGCATTCTTAGCATCGTCAATTTCAGCGGAGTACCCAGCGTTCTGGCCCGAGACTGTTAGGGGGCTGATGGTGCACTCGGCGGAGTGGACGAATCAGATGCAGGCGCAGTTCGCCACAGCGGGCAACAGTCGCTCGCAGAGAGCAGCACTTCTTCGCAGATACGGCTACGGCGTTCCGACACTTGAGCGTGCCGTCCGTAGCGCCTCCAATGCATTGACGCTGGTGGTCCAAGACACGATCCATCCCTATTACAAGGGAAATCTTCGCGAACTACATCTTCACGACCTGCCATGGCCACGCGACGAACTTTCTGAACTTGGTGAGACTCCCGTGAAGATGCGAGTGACGTTGTCGTACTTCATCGAACCGAGTCCCACTCGACGTGGTTGGCGACGGCGATATCGGTATGCATCTCACCGGCTGCGGTTCGACCTTCGAGAGCCTGACGAGACCAATGATGAATTCCACAAGCGCATCAACAAGAAGGCATTGAGCGAAGAGGAAGTTAGGCCGACGCGCAGTGGCGATACAGATGGTTGGTATCTCGGGAGCAGGACGCGTAACCAAGGCTCAATTCACAGCGATATCTGGGAGGGCACTGCGTCCGACCTGGCAGAACGAGGCTTCGTAGCCATCTACCCCGTGACTGGATGGTGGAAGGAACTCCAGGCGCGTGACCAGAGTCAGTACGGAGCCCGCTACTCGCTACTGATCTCTATCGAATCTCCTGCGGAGGAGGTAGACATCTATACGCCCGTTGCGCAGGAAGTTGGCATTCCGGTGGTCATCGAGACCTAGGGGAGAGGGCGCCGATCATCGAGGTGTAGGCGTCCTCCCTCGTGAGGTGCGTGTAATGCTCCATGATCACCGGCAACGACGTGCCCGCAATGAGGGACAGCTGCAAGGGATTCATGCCCTGGCGCAGCATCTCGGTCATCCATGAGTGCCGGAGAAGGTGCGGATGCACGTGCTTCGCAATGCCCGCACGTGCAACGGCGTCCATCACGACTTGGTACACGCCGTTGCCTGTGAGCCCGCCGTATTCTCGCGACGGACTACGTCGCAGCGTCAGAAAGATACGGTCTTCGGAGCGGTCCAGGGGCCGGCCGCTGATGAGCCGTTCCAGCCGTCGAAGAACTAGCGGTGGTATCGGAACCTCGCGCATGCGATCGCCCTTTCCGAGAATGCGGAAGTGTGCTTGACGGGCGGAGCGCACAATGTCGTTGGGCGTCAGAAACGTGAGTTCTCGCAGGCGGAGTCCGCAGTCCCCGAAGATCCGGATGATCAATTTGTCTCGCTCGGACGGGAGCGCGTTCTCCATGGAAGCAATCTCGTCACGTGAAAGGACTTCGCGTAGCGGCTTCGACAGGCGAGGGAGTTGCGGCTTTGCTTTCACGTCCTCACCGACATGCGTTGCCCACGTCAACAGTTGTCGGACAGGCCGCACGTAACTGTGCACGGTGTGCTTGGAGATGGCGTGGCCGCGAGGCCGGCGCTGCAGGAGTGAGGACGTGAATCGGTCGACGGTGCGGCCGTCCAGTTGTTTAAGTGAAGTGATGTCGTTGTCAGCGCACCAACCGAGGAAGACAACCCGGAGTGGATAGCCGTAACACTTGTCGAGCGTGCGAGGGGAGAGGCCTCGTGCTGCGCAGTGGGCGAGGTAGTCCTCGACGAGGAGCTGGAGGGGAGACTGCCGACTGACGGCAGCGAGTGCGATAGCCATGATGTGGCCTCACGTGAACAGTTTGATGCATTTAGAATACGTCGGGCCAGGGGCAAAACTGGTGCACAGCACCAACCGCCTGGGTGAATTGGTGTCCAAATCTAAGGCAGGCCGACGGGGCTCGAAAATTCTCGCAGAACGTCGAAATCCCTTACGGTATAAGGGATATGCGCCCCCCGGAGGGATCGAACCTCCGACCAACCGCTTAGAAGACTGATTGTCTAACTTCGACCCTCCATGTGAGCGTTTCTGATCTCAATAGCACCATCCGCTCTTCGGGAACCTCTCCTGTGCACCAACTGCCTGCTTACATTTTCCGGACGGCTGGATAAGCCAGCAACCCACAAATCAGGTGCGCTACGCAGACCCTCCCGTGTTCGCCACTCTGAGTTCAACAGCACCACCTGCTCCCACAACAGTGGTCCACTGGACACCCTGTGCCTCGCGTTCGAAAGAGCAGGTGCTGCACGGACTCTTGACGTGTTGCATGAGTCGAACTGTACGTCGGCACCGTCTGCCCTCGCGCTCCGACCAGTGGTCAGTGACAAGTCCTCACAAGTAGCTCTCGCCTTGAGCCGATTGGCGAATCGAGTCCGCAGCTTTGGCTGTACTGCGCCGTAAACCAAACGGCCATGACCGGCGTCGTATCAGCGTAGGCAGCCTCCGCGACCGGGTACCAATCCTTTATCATCCTCGGCTCGGAAGCGCCCTCAAGAGGAGTGTCAGATGCGGAAATGGCCCCAGATCGGCGTTCAGGATGCCGTTGGAAAAGCGAACTACCAGGCTAAAAAGATTTGGCGGAATCCGAATACTTCGGGAGCGACGCGACAACGCGGGCTCGGTCTGCTTCCGATCCGGATTGGCGACGAACTGCGATCAGGAGAGCAAGCGTGAGGCGCTTCGGTTCGTGGTTTGCTGTGGCCGCACTCGTTGTCGTCGTGTCCGCCGTCGGACTTGTGATATCGGCCTCTCGATCAGGGACTGCATCGCGCTCGGCCGGACCAGCGGTCACTCCTACTCCGACTCCTCAGGCCGTCACTGCCACTCCGTCTCCCCAGGCAGGCGGGCACGTTACTCTCGCCCAGGTTCCCGACAGCGTCACGAGCGGCTGGTACAACTTCGTCGAACCCACGGCATCCGACATTGCCAGCGCGACCATCAGCATGCAGCAGGCTGAGACCGACGCCACCGTAAACGTCATGCCAGTGCCTGGTGCCTCAGTCCGCCAGGCCGTCTTGGCGCGTCTCTATTCCTTGTCTGGCGACACAACCAAGTTCACGCTTGTATGGATCGTCGATTTGTCGCCTCCCAACTCGTTTCTTCCTCCACTAGCGGGAGCTCCTGGAAACGTGACGCACTGCTGCAAATACGATTTGGTCCTCGTAAACGCACAAACTGGGGCAAGTGATGGTCAACTATTGCAATAGTCGAGTTCAACGTTACGTCCACTCTCTGGTCGCCACTATTGCGGTCACCGGAACAGTAGTGATCGCTGGAATTGCCTCGCCGCTCCATGCAGCCGCTTCAGAGGGTACTTTGGGATGTAACCCCAATCGACCAGCCGACAGCGACACCTACTATCGATTTTCCGGCTGGCAGTACACCACCACGAACACTCTGGGCGGTGCGAGGGAAACTTCCAATACATACTCCCCATACGTTGCGAACCCTCCCGACGACAGTGTTTCGGCGTGGTCGATGCTCACGGACAACACGTCGGCAAGTCAGAACACATTCAACTTTGCGCAAGTGGGGTACGTGGAGTACCAGGGCAATATTGCACCGGGAAGCAAGCGATGGTATGTGTGGGCCGACGGCGGAGGGGTTCATCTTCTTAACTACACTCCGACGGGCCATCCGGCATACGCGAACCCGGCAATCAATTCGTCACATAGCTACTACACTTTGTACGGATATCAGGGATCGGGTCTGATTTCGTTTCAGATCGACGGCTCGAACGTAGTAGACCCAAACGGCAATGTCATTTCGAAATCATATGGTTGGTATCCACACCAAGCGTTTATATCGGGCGAAACACACCAAGCAAACGATCAGATGATGGGTGATGCGAACACGAAGGAACAATTTACAAACGTGGGCTACTGGTATGGTGGCAATTGGCAAAATATGACTGGCGCAACCACATTCAACATGGGCTGGCCCAATGCTCATCCGACCCCCTATGTTGCCAATCCCCCTTGGTATGGAAACCAGGTGGTCTCGAACACTTCGATGAACATATGGGATACGTACTGCCAATACAGCGAGTGGCCTTCAGTCACCTACGACACGGAGAAGCAACAGGAGGTGTGGTGGAAGGGTACGAACGGGCATCTCCAAGAGGCGTACTGGTCAAACGGGCCTGGATGGAGCGCCGGCGGCGACGCGTTCTATCAGACCAGCCCAATCGGCTCCCCGCCCTCAGCCATGTTTGACGCCAACCAGGGACAACAAGTTGTGTTCTGGCAAGGTACAGATAACAACCTGTGGTCGGCCTATTACACGGATTCCACATCGACCTGGAGTCCCGTATACCAAGTCAACTCTGTTGCCGGCGGTGCATGGCAAATGGCATCTGCTCCTGCGGCCATGTATGACTCAACTCAACACCAGCAAGTGGTCTTCTGGAAGGGAACCGACGGTAACCTATATGAGCAGTACTGGGTGAGTGGCTCTGGGTGGCAGTATCCGTCAGAGGTGACTTCGGGTGGCGCGCATATGGGCACACTCGGTTCTGACCCAACGGCGACGTACTCGACGTCTGGGCATCAGCAACTCGTCTACTGGCAAGGCACTGACGGAAAGGTTTGGGGGACTAGTTGGGCTGGTAGTGGCTGGGCTGCCGCAAACAATACGATCAACCAAGTGATTGGCTCGCGTCCAACTGCCGGTTACGACTCGGCACAGAATCAAATTCTCCTTTTTTGGCAAGGAACGTCGAGTGATTCGACCCAATACACATTGCATGAGGCGTACAACAACGGATCCTGGAACCTCGTCAATCCGGTTCCGTCTATGGGATCCCTCGGCTCAAGTCCGACGGTCGGATACGATTCATACCAGAACCAGCAATTAGTCTTTTGGAAAGGCTCTGCAGACGGAAAACTCTATGAGGCGTACTGGCACACCAATTGGAACGGCCCCACGCCGGCGGTAACGGGTCCACTCGGCTAGGGAGTACTGGTGCGGCTCCGCGCTCGAAAGAGCAGGTGCTGCACCGACTCTCGCGTCGCATGAGTCGCACTGTACGCCCACAAGGCGGGGGAGCGGTATGTCCCGAGGACTTGTCACACGTTGCCAAGGAACGGGCTGACCAGAAGGTCGTACCATCGTTAAGTGAGGAGCAGAGCCAAGATCCAGCCTCTCTTTGTGGGACTAGCCGTGGCTGCTGTCATTGCTATGGGGCTGGCGATTCACGCGCACGGCTCTAGCGCAGGGACGACCAAGTCCCTAGCTTCGATATCGGCAACGCCGCTCGCATCTTGGGCCGGATCATCGAGCGGATCTGCGCCGCTCACCACCGATCCACCGACACCTGAGCCCACTCCTGCAGGTACTACCGTGCTTTCGTTTGACGATCCGAGTGGAGCGCCATTGAGCGGTGCCGCTGGATCGGGTGCGCGATGGGAGCTATTCCCGGGCGACTCCACTGCTGCGGCAATTTCGGCAGCGCAAGCTACGACTGCCGCCCAGAACGCGCCGGGCATCCACGCTTTCTTAGGCCCCTCCTCTTCCCCTGTCACGTGGTCATCACCGACACTCGCTCGACTCCAACCTCTTGCAAACGACGGATCGGAGTATGGCCATGTCGGCGATTCAGAATGGGTGGTCATTGCGAGTCTGGTCTATTCCGGTGATCCACCTGTCGTTGACTATCCCGCCGGTGTCTCCGCCCAACCGTCGCCTTTGCGACATCACTACACCGTCGTGCTGATAAACGCCGCGTCCGGGGCAGTGGACGGATTGTGGGATTTGGAAGGCCCGCTCGTAACCTGATGGCAAGAGCCCGTCAACGATACGGGACGTGGAGCTGCGACGGCAGCTCTGCTGATCGTGATCACATCAAATACTTGCTTGATCCCGTCAACTGAGACAGTTGCCACTTGATGTCCGCGTGACTTCAGCCAAACTCGTACGACTCGCCCATGATCAGCCCGTCAATCGCCTTCCTTGCCGGCACTCGCGTGAACGCATCGCCGATGAGATCGAGTGACTTGGCGGCGATCGGCCGTCCGGCGAGCGCAGCGCTGATCGTGGCCGGGCTGAGCCGAGACTCTCGGGCAAGGTCACTCCCGGACCACCCGCGGCGCACCATTTCGAACCGCAGTCGACCGGCGTGCACGATGACGCTCACCGCACCACTCCAAGGAGTGGCCCGCTCCCTGCGCAAGCCCTCACTCTCAGCCCC
>Ga0075030_100004508_pt1 | contig 12580 bp, 34 predicted proteins | sample LitLauG_LLR_2012_FD_71393 | JGI IMG/M metagenome (GOLD analysis project Ga0075030, IMG submission 71393) | Freshwater sediment microbial communities from Pennsylvania, USA - Little Laurel Run_MetaG_LLR_2012 | ecosystem: Environmental > Aquatic > Freshwater > Creek > Sediment | place: USA... | reverse complement strand
TATGCAACTAAGAAACTTTATCGAATGGGTAGAGGAGCGACTGGCGAATCTGCCGGCCGTCTCCACGAAGGTCGTGCTGTTGGCAGTACTCGATTTCCTGACCTTGGGGCTCATCTCGTACATGTGCGTGTTCAAGGATACGAGTGACGGTGTACCGCTGATCAACGCGTGGCTCTTCTTCCTGGCCGGCATCCACGGCGTCAACGCCGCGACGTTCGGGATGGCCGTCAAGTCACCGACTACCACACCTGGCGGCCTGCAGATCAAAGACGACGGAGACCACCGATGAGTAGTCCCGCAGACCTGAAACCGGACAACGATACCTCGAAGCTCGCGCCGCAATGCAGGGTGGCAGTCGAGGCGGCGCTCGCCGAGTGTAACGCGCAGGGCGTGGACGTGATCGTCTACGAGGCTGGTAGGACTGACGCGCTCCAGCAGGTGTACTTCGCTCGAGGTGCGAGCAAGGCGCAGTCAGTGCTCTATTCTTGGCACGGCTATCTGCTGGCGGCCGATACGATATCCAAGGCTCGAGGTTGGGATGTCTGGCCGACGCGGGCATCTGACGGCTCCCTGACCGGCGGCGACCCCACATGGTACACCGTCGTGGTCGCGACCTTCAAGAAGTACGGACTCGACTGGGGTGGCGATTGGGAGCACTTCCCGGACATGCCGCACTTCCAGTGGGGCAAGTGTAAACCGTCGCCGTCTGACGAGGCCAGGGAGCTCTTTGCGAGCGGCGGCGTGGAGGCTGTATGGCAGGCCGTTGGCGCGGCGTAGTGGTTGACTGGATCATCCCACTAGGTATACTCGGCTATGGCGTCTTCACCCTCTACGCAGGCTGGCACTACTATGGGGTTCTTCAATAAGCCGGTCGTGTTCCTCGTGGCCGTCGCGATCGCGCTGGTGCTGGCGATCGTCGGCTGGCGCGGCATCTCCGAGCATATCGCGCAGGACGCGACCGCACACTTGCTGCTCGCGAAAGATGACAGTTTGGTCGTCTACTACCGTGCACGCGCTGACTCGATACACGCGACCGTGGTGCACGATACCGTGCAGACTACCAAGTGGTACGCGAAGTACGAGACCATCCACGACACGGTGCTCAAGCACCTGACCGACACACTGACGGTCAAAGAGTACGTGCAGATCACCGACTCGACGATCAAGGCCTGCCGGCTGGTGGTGCAGGACTGTCAACAGGAGACCGCGCAGCTCCGGCTCGAGCTCGCGGCCAGCGAGGACAAAGCGAAGCAGGCTATCCGCTTGATGCCGACATTCCTACAACGGCACGAGGGCGCGGTGGCCGGTGTCGCGGTCTTGGTTGGCGTCTATTTGGGCTCCCTAATTCATCGGTAAGTCTTGACGGATCTTCGGCATGCGGTAGATTTACTGCGTGCCGAAGACCTCGAAGCTCGAGTACGATCCCTACGTTGGTAGGGTCACCTACCGGATGTACTACTTCCTCCGGTCAGGGCACACTGTGGAGCAATTGGCGTGGATGTGTAGTCTCGCGCCAACCTCGATCACCAAATATCTGAACGGCGATCCGGTCAAGCGACGGCCGCAGGTGCGGACCGTGAATGGCTTGAAAGCGATCGCGAAGAAGTGCGGCGTCAGTGAAGCCGCCATGTGGGGGCCAGGGTCGCTCGATCTAGTGAGACCATCCAAACTGCCCCAGTTAACCAAAGACGGCCAACTTAGGGCCACCACCAGGAGAGAGGCGAATGGCTGACAAGATCACAGCACAGGTATCATCGACGGGACCACGTGTACCGGAAGGCGAGTACCAGGGCGTATGCGTGGACGTGGTAGACATGGGCGAGATCCTGAACGAGAAGTGGTCGAGCCTGCAGCACAAGGCGGCACTCGTGTTCCAGCTCGAGGATCCACGGAACCCGGCCAAGCGGTTCGAGATCGCGGAACGGTTCACGGTGAGCATGGGCGACAAGGCGCGACTCCGGAAGTTCCTCGAGCAGTGGCGCGGCCGGCCGTACAAGGTCGAGGAAGTGAAGAACGGTGTGCCGCTGGACAAGCTCGAGGGCAACAACGCGATGGTGACGGTCGTGCACAACGAGTCGGGCGAACGCACCTTCGCGAACATCCACCTAATCCGGCCGCTGGACAAGGGCCGGAAGCCGATCAAGGCACACCAGTACTCGCGTGACGAGTATTGGGATGAGCACACAAAGCGCGCCGAAGACCAGCGTAGGGCGCGCGAAGCGCATGCTGAGGTGCCCGTCGGCACGGACGACGACGGCCTGCCGCTCGAAGAAGACGACCTTCCATTTTGACGGAGAGCACGGTGAAGATGATCTTCCTTTCTAGGCTGCTATGCAGGTGGGGCCGCCACCGTTGGCGTGGTGGCCTTACCTGCACGGTTGGCCATATCACACTCACTTTCCGTTGTTGCGATCGCTGCGATAGGATAACCTTCGACGGACCAACACCCCTACGGTTCAGGCCATGAAGATGATCAATCCAGTTGACACGCTCACCGAGGCCGAGCTCAAGAGTCGGTTCATCTACATGGGTGACGCGTACGCTATGCAGGAAGGTCAGCACCTGTCGATCAAGGGTCCAGGCCGGCCAGCGTTCACGGTCAAGAAGGAATTCAAGGAGAAGCTGGCCGCGCTCTGCCTGCTCGAGCCGAAAGCACCGGACGTTCCGACACCCTGATGTACCAGCAGATGAAGGCGGCACTGGGCCTCGCTCGGCACGCGCTCATAAGCGCGGCCCAGGCCGCCCGCAGGGGCGACCATAGCCGGCAGGTCGACGAGCTCGCCAAACTCATCCAGCAAGCAAAGCATCTCGCCGAGCTTGCTGGACGCGAGTACGATCTCTTGAAGAAGTACGCGCAATGACCTGGCGTATGCGGTTCCACGGTCCGCGCGTGCCGAACGACCTCGAGGCCCTGATCTTCTGGCTGCTGGTCGGCACGTCGCTGTACGTGCTGTTGAGGTACGCACTGCGGGTATAGCTCAGCGGTAGAGCGCGACGTTGCCAACGTTGAGGTCGCGGGTTCAAGTCCCGTTGCCCGCTTGACTAAAGGTCTATCCGTCTGCATCTTGGGGACGGGTAGACCTTTTCTCATTCTAACGCAGGAGTTGTATGACGTATCGGATTAGGGTCCAGATACAGTATCAGGATGGATCCGCGTGGTTTGACACGAAGGTTCAGTGGCAAAGCACGACCTTGCAAAGCGCTAGGTCGGCGTGCGCGCACTTTCTCGAGCTCATCAGGTGGGTCGAGGACGGGAAGGTGCCAGTTGTGGCGAAGAAGGCGGCCAAATGATTCAAGCTGACACGGTGGTGCGGGTCGATACGGTGTACCGGGTGGTGACGCAAGCGCCACACGACGCAGTGATGTTCCTGTTGGGTGCCGGGGTGATGCTGGCCCTCGTGTTTCTGATTGGCCACTTCGCATTCGAGACGCCGCCAAAGGACTACCAGCCATGACAGTGACCTGGCCAGACCTGAAACCGCCGTCCGTACCGGTCGCGACGAGCGAGGAAGCTGCAGCCAAAGTCCGGAAGAAGGCTGCGCACGGGCTGTACCGAAAGATCCTGATTGTTCTAATGGGGTGTGACGGCTCGACTGCTGACATGCTCGAGGGTATCGTAGGGGTCCGCGGCAATACGCTCCGGCCGCGACTCAAGGAGCTCGAGGCTGCGGGTCTCATCCTCCGGCGCGGACCAACCGCACTCACCAGCTCAGGCCGGCGCGCGTTCGTGTGGAGCGTGAGCGATCGGGTGTTGCGGGACGGGCTTCCCCGGTGAGCTCGAGCGCGGCGGCGCAATGGCGTAGGTACTTGTACGTAGGCCGAGGGGTTGACCAAATGTCTGGCCTAGGTACATTCACCTACGTCTGCGTTGATAGGCGTGGACGACTGCACTACCAGTTGCGCCGCCGCTCCGGGTGCCGGGACTCGCCTCGCGAGAGACCCGGATCTATCCCCTGGGGTCGGCGGCGCTTGGTGTTTCGAGGCGCTATGGCTGACCCTTGGTTCCGGATGCACGCCAATGTTGGCGACCTGACCGTTGTGCACCGGTTGGCGAATTCCGCAGGAATTCCGCTGGAAGTCGCCGTCGGGTATCTCGCAATGTTCTGGGGCGCGGCATCCCAACACTGCCCCGGCGGTGTCATCGCCGACCGGCCAGATTCACAGCTCGAGGGTTGGGCTCGCTGGCGCGGCGAGCCCGGCAAGTTCGCCGAATTCATTAGGACACACCACGCAACTGACGGTGTGATAAACGGTTGGGCCGACTACAACGGCCACATGGAAGCACGCCGGCGCGCCGATCGCGAACGGAAGGCTGCGAAGATTCCGCAGGAAAGCGTGCGGAATTCCAGCGGAATTCCAGCGGAATGCGTGCGGACTTCCACGCGGGTACGAAACGATACGATACGAGACATAACTACCAAAACAACTACGCTTGTCAGGCAAAAAGCGCCTGACGTTTCCGAGCAAGCTCGAGCATTGGCTGTGGTTCAGGGGAACGGCCACGCGCTCGAGGCTGTGGCTTTGAAGACCACGGTTCGGGTGGGGCGGGAGGCGTACCAGCGGGCGGTGGCTGGTTATGTGTTCCGGTACTGGCAGGCGAAGACTGGCCACGAGTCGGCGGTGCTGGACCCTAAGCGGGCGGCGCGGATCCTGGTGCGGCTCAAGGAGGCTGGCGGCCCGCGTGACTTGCTGTACGCGATCGACGGGGCGGTGCGGAACGATTGGCTAATGGGTCGAGACCCTAAGTCGGTGGCCAAGTACGACGGGGTGCAGCACATACTCCGGGACCGGGAGCAGGTCGAGCGGTTGGCTGGCGAGGTGCCGGCGTGGGTGCGTGGCGATCCGCACCCCCAGGAAGCGAACATCCCCGCATTCGAGGGCGACAATGGCGATTTGGGTTGAGATGACAGACCGTGACGGACTCAAGTTCATGCAGTGGCGGCGGACGACCCGGACCGAGAACATGCCGGACGATGGGCTCACCTGCGTGTGCTGCAACGCGAGGGCGCAGGAGGTGCCGGTACACCCCGAGCTCGCGAAGACTGGGCCGGCCACGCGGCTGGCCATGACTCACGATTTCAACATGCACATGAACTGGAAGTCCGGGCTCCAGGCCGGCGCGATCGCGGAACCGCTCAAGCCGTTGCCGGACCGTGGCCGGCGCTCGAGCTGGTCCGGGGACGACGACTGATGCCCCAGAAAGCAGAGACCGCACGGAACCGCCAGGTGGCACGGCTGGTGCTGGCCGGCCACGCGATCCGCGAGGTCGCCCGCATGTTCGAAGTCTCGCCGCTCCGCGTCCGGCAAATCCTCTGGCGTGAGCTCGCGGTCGAGACCGGCAGCCTGAACAAGCGCCAGCGGGACAAGCTGTACGCGCTGCTGGACGCGAACCTCGACAAAGGCACGCGCCACTGGCGTAAGCGGACGATCACGGACAAAGAGCTTCTAGTCCACTGTGCGCCATGACGGACACCGAGCTCGAGCCCGTCGTCCAGATCACTCTACCGGTCCCGCCATCGGCTAACCGGTACTGGCGGCACGCCAAAGGGCGCACGTACGTGAGCGCGGACGCGCTAGCCTACCGGCACACGGTGCAATGCTGGTGGTGGGCCAAGACCGGCCGCGTGATGCAACAGGGCGACGTGGTGGTCGAAGTCGGTTGGTACCGCGAAGCCAAACGCGGCGACTTGGATAACCGGATCAAGCAGCTATTCGACGCGCTCCGTGGCCTGGCATGGGTCGATGACAAGCAAGTCGCCTGCTATCTCACGTACCGACTGGACACAGAACCAGAACGCCCACGCGTCGACGTGACCGTGTGGGCGTTAGGTGGTTCAGAGTCCGACCCTACCGGCGTCGATCTCGGCCGGTCGAGGATGATCGCCGCCATATCCAAACTGCGTCAGTCACGGCCCACCAGCCAGCCCAAACACCTACGAAAGCGAGCCCGACCGCGGTAAGCGGTCTAATAGCCTCGCCAGTCAATTCCCGTCGTCGTCCCGCCCACTGACAGCGGGTACGCCCTCCAAGTGGCTAGACGGGCCGGTTCCGGTCACGCGCGAGGCATTCCCGAGGGCGATTGCCCAAAGTCGGGCGCGTGCGACCTCGTAGGACAGATCAGCTCGGTACATGGATTCGATGTTGGCCGCGCGTAGGTCGAGCCACGCGCAAAACTGTTCGTCGGTCTCTTTGATCTTTTCGGCTGAGCTCGCGGAGTGCGGTTTACCGGTTTGGGGGTTGTCGCCGCTGGCCATGATGCGGTTGATCGCGTCGAGCTCTTCGGTGACGTGTTGTCGGCGGTCATTTTCGACGATACCGCGCTGGATGTTTAGGAGGTGGAGTGCGACGGCGCACTCGTTGGCGGCTTTGTCGAAATCGGGTTGTGTGGTCATTTGTGGTCTTAACCTCTGGTGATGTGGTGTAGGGTGTAGCGGGCTAGCAGGATGATGATCCACCAGCTGATGCCGGCCAACGCGAGGGTTGGCCAGCATCCGACAACGGGGTTGTCGTCGTGGTCTCGGTGATTGTCAGGCATGGCGGCATACTTCCGGTGCAAGCTTCCTCCAAGCGTGCGCCATTTTCCGGGTGAGTCGTGCCATATCGCGGCAGTACCTGGCTTTCTTGAGGCTGTCGTAGTCCTCGGTGATCCGGTAGTCGCGGAACCAATACCGGGCCTGATCGTGGAAGCTTGCGCTACCGAGCAGGCAGTTAGCGTAATTCGCGCTGATTTTGCCGGTGGCGATATCGTCCCACTGTTTGGTGGTCGGCGGTGTCATACGGCCGCCGTGCCGGGTACTGTCGTGATGGGTACCGGGTACTCTCCACGGTCGCCGTGCAGGCCGAACACGCCAGCAAACACGATCGTGTTACCGCGTGCGGTGAAGTCTTTGATCGACGACTGGAGGTAGCCTAGCGCGTAGTCGTAGGTGCAGAACGGTGCAGCTTGGACTAGCACATCTTCCTCGCCCAGCTGGTGCCATGCGAGCATGACACCGTAGCGGTAGGGGCTGCCCTCGGGGTTCCGTAGGGGAACGTTCATGATAGGCATCAGGCGGCGCTCCTTGGCGCACCTTGGTTGGCGCGCGACTTGGCGCGCACGTTTGCGCCTGACTGGCAGGCAAGGACGAATCGGTCACGGTCAAAACGCGGGTTGTCTGATGCCAGGGCGTCGGCTACGTGCCGGATGGCGATGTTGATCCCATACCGCGCCCATCCGCCGGTCGAGACGTTCTCGACCGTGAATGACGCGTCCACAGCGGCTTGGAATGCGAGGGCTAGGCGCTCATAGTCTTTCTTGGTCATGTGCTTACGCCTCCTCGTATTCGGCTTTGTCGGACAGGAAGCCGGGCTCGTGGTTCGCGTTCCACTCCCGGCAGATGGCTTGCGCCTCCTTCTCGGTCTCGACGTGGTGCTCGATATAGTGCCGCTTCCCTGCGCCCGGCTCGCGCCCGCCCGGCCATGCCGGGTTACGCGTCCACCACGTGCGGTGAAACACTGAGTAGCACACTGTCTAACCCTCCTAGTCGGCTATCTGGCCTCGTCAGTGCTGGCAGTCACCAGCATACGCACCGCCCTCCCAAGCGGCGCGTTTCGGCCTGTTACCGCCAGTCTTGGCCAAACCGTGGCCAGCTGGCGTACGTGTCCGTGTCGTTCATGTCCTGCAGCCCGTAGGGGTTGGTCTCGGCCTCGTGCTCTAGGACGCACTCGTTATGCATGGGGCCGGTTGGTGTGTCGTTCCGTCGGTCGCCCTCTTCGAACGGTGAGCCGCAGTAGACGCACGGCCGTGTGGCCGGGTTGATCACGTAGCCGCACGTATCACAGTAGCGGACCAGTCGGTCCATCTGGCGGCTGTCCTGCCAGTGGTGAACGCCCAGAATCCCGCGCGGGCATGGTGGTATGCGTTCGGTGATCATTGGTCGAAGTCCTCCAGTGGCATACGGATTTGGTCACGGTTACCGGCCAGTAGCCGGTCGCTAGCCTCGCGCCAGAATTGGCGCGTCTCGATCACGTCGTCTACGGTCTCCGGTGCGTCGTCGCTCACATTGGCGCGCAGCCACTCGCGGAGCGTCTCGCGGCATGCGGCCTTGGTCTCGATCGCGATAGCGATCATCTCGCCCAGATCCTCGCGCGCTACCTGCCACGCCTTCGCGGCCTGCTCGCACTCTTTGGCTAGCTCAGCGCGTTCTGCTGTCGTCGCCATGGGTCAGCCCCCCACGGTCGCACTTGCAACCCACGCGTCGAGAGCCGCCAACGTCAGGCCTGTATCGTTCGCCGCACACGCGGGAATGAACACGTCCCAACCTGAACCCTCGGCGAACCGCTGCACGACAAGCAGCTTGCCATTGATCGCATACAACGCCATCGTGTGCGTGATCAACCCAACCTCTCGATCACCATACACAGTCAGCTTGCGCGCATTGTGCTCTTCCAACCACATATCGATCGCTGATTGCTTCGACATTCGAAACCTCCTCAAGAGTGAGAAACGGTAAAGACCTATCCGTCTGCAAGAGTATAACACGGATAGTGTTCACGCAATAGCTATCGTAAATCGTTAGCACATAACGAGATAGAAAGTACTTGCGTCACAATTATGATTTGGCTAGATTCGTCAACGTGTTAGAGCGGATATCCTCGCACAGAATCCCACAACAGGGAAACGGTCTCAGCCATTCACAACTTGCTGACCGTTGGCCGAAGGCTCATAACAAATCGGCAAGGTCTATTGATCTAAAGATCTTAGAACCTAAGACATATCAACATCTTAGACGATCTATCACGTTTAGGATTTCTAAATCTCTTACACCCTCACAATCACAAATATGACATTTCACGATCAAACAGTCTCACGATCTACGGTCAAAGATCCAACGATCGAAGATCCTAGAGTGGCGGCGCGCAGAAATGTGATGCACGCGGCTATGCATCTTGAGCATACGCCACTGGAGTACGAGAAGGGGAGATTGGTCTATCGTGGCCAGTACCTCGTGACGCTTGCCGGCATGAAGCGTGTTGTTATGACGCGAGAGTCATACGAGCAGGCGTACGGCGCTGACAAGCTGTCGGACCATTGGCAGCACGAGTATGACGCGGCGAGTGCACCGACGGTCGAGGGCAGCGCGAAGGCATTGCCAGCAGGCAGACGGTGACCGAAGTCCGCCAGGGCGATCAGGGGACATTGAACAGCTTGCCGGACAGGTTCACCCTTGAAGCGTCGGCCGGGTTCGTGGTCGGTCTGTGGGCCGGCCAGATGTACAACCCTGAGACCGAAGCGTTTAGCCTGACACTAGCCCACTGGCTCAACCGCATGCCGATAGACCGCTGGCCGCCGGCGGTAGTGGTCGAGGCAATCCGGCTCCACGCGCGTCTGATCGGTCCGGATGGCCGTCTTGCCGTCTAGGATGCCTCAGGATCGACGGAAGGATAGGACCCCTAGGGCAGATAGCCTTAAGGGGTCTTCGTGTCAGGACGGGGCAATTCCGGTCAATGGCGGGGGATTGTGAGGGTAACGGCAGACGTGACGTGGGATTGGTGTCGGTGGCTGGTGGGTTGTAGTTGGGATCATCGGTCGATGCGGTGGTACCGGTACACGTGTGTGAACCTTGGACCTTTGGCGGTGATCTGGTCATGGCAAGGAAGAAGCTGAGTAAGGCGGAGCGGTTGGAGCGGATCCGGCAGCGGGAGATTAGCCGGTGGGTGAGGTGGTGCGACCATGAGGCTAGGGCGCGGTGTCAGAACCGGTTTACGCCGTTGTGGTTGCTGGAGTCGTGGGCGGTAGCGATCGTGAATGGCAGGGTATGGCGTCGTGAGTTAGCGAGGGTGCGGGGTGAGTTGAGGCGTGCGAACCAAGCGGTTCATCGGCTACAGGCGACGGTATACGGCAAGAGGGAAGGTGATCCTGGGGTGGTGGTGGCGTATACGGAGCCGAACCATTTCACGGCGGCACCGGTGGATCGTGAGGGTTACGTGACTGGTGATCTCGATGGCGACTGAGACTGACGACGACGGGTTGTTACCGTACGAGGCGGGTGCTAGGGACAGGTGTCCGAAGTGTGGTGGGGTACCGGGTCATGGCGATACGCTTGGTGTACGGCGGGTGAAGTGGTACCGTGCGGTAGTGCATTTATTGGCGAGTGGTGAGACGGTAGGGAATCCCGAGCATTTGGAGTGGGTGTGTGGGTTGTGTCGGTATCGGATCGTGACGCGGTGTTGGCCGGGTGACTGACTTCAAGGGGGTAGCGTGGTAGCGAAGAAGAGGAAGGCGAAGAGGCGGTCGAAGGTGAGGGAGGTGCTAGACCGGTTTCCACTGCCGGTGGTGCCGGTAGTGCCACCGGTGATACCGGATCGTGGTGACATGGTAAAGGCGGCGTGTCGGCGGCTAGCGGCCGAGTTGGGTGGTGTTGAGGCCGCATCGATTGTGGTGGTACGAAAGACAGGTCAGGAGATGAACGTGTTGTTCACGACCGCATTCCAGAATGAGCCGGCCGAGGGGATCGAGTACATCCTGGCGCGTGAGCTCGAGCGTCATGCGGCGTTTGTGAAGTCGAATCCACCGAAGCGGGAGACGAAGACATGGACAGACGCGACTGGATGAAGCGGTTGGGTGTGGTGGTAGGTGGGTTGTGGTTTGGTCGGAAGGTGGTACTGGACCCGGTAGGCAAGCCGAAGCGGAAGCCGGTTGTGTGGTCGGATCGTGCGAAGCCGGGTGATACGGACACGGTGGAGTACATCCCGCCTAAGGTACGAGCGATCGGTATGAACCAGCGGTATGACGGGTACGCGGTCTACGATCGGCCGTTACCGCCGGCTGAGCGTTACGGGTGGGACAACGAGTGGATCAGGTTTGACGGTAGGGCCACCTATTTCCGGGTGAAGGAATGACGACCTGGGCCGAGCGCGGAAAATGGATGGACGAGCACTTCGCTACCATCCTACCGGGCCAGCACAGCACTTGGGGTCGATGTATCGCCGTGGAGTTCACGGATCGGCCCTATGAGGGGAACGCCAAACGGGTGCTGAGCCAGAGCGCCGATTCGGTTAAGGACGCAATCGACGCCGCTATGGCCGAGTGCAAACGGCTAGAGGACGAGGCGAAGAAGCCAGAACCGGGGCTGCTAGCCAATACGATTCGTCTCGTTGACGGCAGCGATACGCGGGCAATGCTCCGTGCCGCAATCAAGCGTCAGTGCGACGAGTGGCGGAAGATGACTACTGAGGGCTATCCAGCCGGGTCGTGGAATGATGGGTACAATGTCGCCTACAAGCGTTGCATCGCCGATCTCGAGCGTGGGCTATGAGCGAGATGACGCCGGAAGAACGGCTGGCGGAGACTGAGCACTGGTGGGCCGCCAAGATATGGATGGTGCATAGCAATATGCAGATCGTCGGCCGCCGAGGGACTGAGGACGTTCGCTGGCTAATCTCTCGTGTGCGGGAACTGGAGGAAGCGTTAGAGGCTAGCCGTAAATCCACTCTGGAATGGGTAGGCGTAGCAGCGCGTGACGCGATTGAGATAGGCGAACTCGAAGCGGACCGGCATAGGCTGCAGGAACAACTTGCCGATGCCCTTGATCCCGTCCGAAAGTTGGAGCGACAGTTAAACGCGACCGCAAACAACTGGGAAACACTTCCGTGCGGGCATCGTGGGATGGTTTGTCTGATCGAGGATACCGAAGGCCGCTACTGCAAATCCGTCTGCGACATTTGCGGAGCCGACGCGGCAATGAACGCTGAGAGCAAGGAGGGGAAGTAATCATGGGCCATTGCAATAGGCAGCGCAAATCCTACGAGGCGTTACACACGCTACTGGATGTTGGCAGGTGCGACCCCTGCCCCATGATTACTGCTGGGAACGGGAGTTTGGGAGAGTAATAACCATGAAGCCATGCAGAGTATGCGGGCAGGAGAAGCCGCTTGACGACTTCTATCGGGCGGCCGGAGGGGCCGACGGCTACCAGCATCGCTGTAAGGTTTGCACGCGGGCTGCACGAAAAGCTCGCTATTACGCCGACGTAGGACACTCGCGCGAAGCCGAGCGGACGCGCATCAGGGAAAGGTGGAAGCCTACCAAGGAGCGGCGACTTGCTATCGTGCGACGGTATCACGAAAGGAACGCCCATAAGAACCATGCGCGCCAGGCAGTTCGGTTTGCGCTCAAGACGGGCAAGCTCGTGCGCCAGCCATGCGAGGTGTGCGGACTGGCCGATAGTCAGGCTCATCACCCCGACTACTCACGGAAACTGGAGGTCCGATGGCTATGCCGGAAGCACCACTGGGAACTTCACCGGAAAACGGCATGACTAACACGCCAGAAGCCGACGAGACGATGCCCGCCGGAAGGGAACTGGACTGCCGCGTAGCCGAGAAGGTCATGGGCTATGCGGTGCAGGGCGACCAGATAGTGCCGCCGAATGACGCTTATGTGCTTCTCGGGATAATGGGCGCGATGAAGTTCGACATTCCCCACTACAGCACCGATATCGCCGACGCGTGGCTGGTTGTGGAGAAGATGAAAGCCTCGGCGTTCGAGGTAACGATTGACGACACCGATGGCGACTGGTGGGCGCTATTCGCCGACCTA
>Ga0075030_100004506_pt1 | contig 12585 bp, 7 predicted proteins | sample LitLauG_LLR_2012_FD_71393 | JGI IMG/M metagenome (GOLD analysis project Ga0075030, IMG submission 71393) | Freshwater sediment microbial communities from Pennsylvania, USA - Little Laurel Run_MetaG_LLR_2012 | ecosystem: Environmental > Aquatic > Freshwater > Creek > Sediment | place: USA... | reverse complement strand
AGGCAGGAGGGCGCGCCGAGCCGACGACCCTCGACGTGACCGATGCCGGGGCCTTCGAACGGGTGGTGCAAGGCGTTTTCGACCGGCACGGCCGCCTGGACCTCTTCTTCAACAACGCCGGCATTGGGGGGCCGTACGCCGAAATGCACGAAGTGACGCTGGCAGACTGGCGCCGGGTGTTGGAGGTGGATTTGCACGGCGTGGTGTACGGCATCGCCGCGGTCTACCCCCGCATGGTCAAACAAGGCTTTGGCCACATCGTCAACACCGCGTCCATCGCCGGACTCATCCCCACGCCGATGATGGGCCTGTACAGCACCGCCAAGCACGCCGTGGTGGGGCTTTCCAAGACGCTTCGCGTCGAGGCGCGCGCCCACGGGGTGCGGGTGACGGTGGTCTGCCCGGGGCTGATCGATACGCCGTTCTTCCGCAATTCGGTCCAGTACGGCGCGGTGAGCTACGAGAAATCTCAAACGCTGGCGCCGCCCCTGCTGAGCGCCGAGGCCTGCGCGCGCGTCATGATCAAGAGGCTTCCTTCCAACCCTGCCGTGCTGCCGGTGACCGGCCTGGCTTGGGCGGCGTGGTGGCTTTGGCGGGCCTGGCCCCGGCTCACCCTGTGGCTCGCCGAGAAACAACTCGCCCAGGTCCGCCGCCTGCGGGGTCGCTAAGCGTTACTTCCGCAACGGCAGCGTCCCCAACCAGGCGCGCAGCGCGCCGAAGAGCTGCGGCGCGCTCTCGGCGACAAAGATGACCTTCTGGTAGTTCGTGGGGTCGTAAGGCGTTTTCGCAATTTCATTCAGGTCCAACGGCCGCAGCTCGGCTTCGCGGGCGAACCGCCCCAGTTCGCCGAAGGAAGAGAGCAAGCCCGCGCCGATGGCTTTGACGGCCCCGCCTTCCTTCACGGCTCCGAATTCGAGCGTGTACCAATAGACGCGAATCAAGGCTTCGGCGGTCTGCTCGGTGGCCCGCTTGGCAACACTCCCGAATTGCTCGTTCAGGTCGGCGTACTCCGGGTCGGAGAGAAACGCGGCGTGGCCCACCAACTCGTGGATGACGTCCGGCTCCGGCGTGTACAGCGGGGCGGAGTGGTGGCGCATGTACTGCGTGGCCAGAAAGCGCCGTTGCCCGAGGTGCTCCAGAAACACGCGCGGTGCCACCAACCCGGCGACCGGCGACAAGGTGAAGCCAGTGCGGGGCTCCAGGGCGCGGTTGACCTCGGCCAGTTGGGGGATGCGGGCGCCCGTCCAAGGCAATCGACGCGAGGCCTTCAGGTACGCTTGGCAGGCATGGAGTTCGTGGAGCGGGGCGAGTTGCTCCATCGCCGTGGACCACACGCCCAGCTCCTCGGCTGAATAGGCCACCTCGGCCACCGGGGCGCCCAGGACATGGCGCGTCGCCGCCCTCGCAATGTCGTTGCGGCGCTGCCGGTAGACCGGGTCTCGAAAGCCGGGGTGGTCCCGGTCCAGCTGGACCAGGTCAATCGCGGACGGCAAGTTCCACCGTGAGGCCGTCGTGGGCAATTTCGAGGGGTCCTTTGTATTCCTCGCGCGCCTGGGCGAGCAGCGGTGCGGTGTCAGTGTCGTGCCGGGAGGACAAATGCGTCAGCACCAGCCGCCGGACGCCTGCCTCCCGGGCGACCCGGGCGGCCTCGCGGGCGGTGGAGTGTTTGGTTTCCAGCGCCCGCTGTTGTTCGTCGTCGGAAAAGGTGGATTCATGGATGAGCAGGTCGGCGCCCTGGGCCGCGGCCACCAGCGCGGGGCAGGGGCGCGTGTCACCGGAAATGACGAGCTTTCGACCCGCGCGCGACCCGCCCAGCACGTCGCTGGGTTTGACTTCCTTCCCGTCGCGCGCGCGCACCGTTTCGCCGCGCTGCAGCCGGCCAAAGTCCGGGCCTTCTTGCACGCCCAATTGCCGGGCCGCTTCGAGGTTGAACCGACCGGGCCGCTCGTCCTCCTCCAACACGTAGGCCACCGCGGACACCCGGTGGTCCACCTGCACCACCCGCACCCCGTAGGACCCTCGCCGGACGACGTCGCCCGCCTTCACTTCCTGGATGTCCACCGGGAAGGCCAAGGTGTCGACCCCCAGGTGAACCGCCTGGTGGAGCAGCCGCTTGGCCGGCACCGGGCCATAAAGAGTGATGGGCGTGGCCCGGTCCATCATTCCCAGGGTGCGCAGAAAGCCGATGATGCCGAGGTAGTGGTCGGCGTGGAAGTGGGTGAAGAAGACGGCGTCCACGGCGAAGCCGGTGCCGTAGCGAATCATCTGCCGTTGGGAACCCTCGCCGCAGTCGAACAGCAGCGAATCGGTGTCCGCCTTCACCGCCAGCCCCGACAGGTTGCGGTGAATGGTGGGCTGGGCGGCCGACGTTCCGAGGAACGTCAGCCGCAGAATAGACATCCCGCCAGAGCTCACGCCGCCTTGGCCATGGGGCCGGACTGCCCGTTGGCATGGGCAGCCGACTCGATTCGCATCCCGTAGAACGAGCGGATGACGAACACCGTGGACGCCACGAAGAACAGCGCGGCGAAGAAGAGCCGCGTGGTCATGTCCAGCTGCTCCGCCAACTCCACGGCGAGCAGGCCGAACAGAGTGGTGAACTTGATGATGGGGTTCATCGCCACCGAGGAGGTGTCCTTGAAGGGGTCGCCCACCGTGTCGCCGACCACGCAGGCGTCGTGCAACGGCGTGCCCTTGGCCTTCAATTCGGTCTCCACCAATTTCTTGGCGTTGTCCCAGGCCCCGCCTGCGTTTGCCATGAAGATGGCCTGGTAGAGGCCAAACAGGGCGATCGACACCAAGTAGCCGATGAAGAAGTACGACTCCAAGCAGGCGAAGGCGATGGTGGAGAAGAAGATGGTGAGGAAGATGTTGAACATGCCCTTCTGAGCGTATTGGGTGCAGATTTCGACCACCCGGCGGCTGTCTTGGACCGACGCCTTGGTGACGCCCTCGAGCTTGATGTTGGCCTTGATGAACTCCACCGCCCGGTATGCGCCGGTGGACACCGCCTGCATCGACGCGCCGGAGAACCAATAGATGATGGCGCCGCCGGTGACCAAGCCCAGCAAGAACGGCGCGTGAAGGATGGACAGGTTCGCCATCAGCGCCGGCTGAAGGCCGTGGGTGAGCAGCATCACGATGGAGAAAATCATCGTCGTGGCGCCTACCACCGCGGTGCCGATGAGCACCGGCTTGGCGGTGGCCTTGAAGGTGTTGCCAGCGCCGTCGTTCTCTTCCAGGTACTCCTTGCCCTTCTCGAAGTTGGGCTCGAAGCCGAAGTCGCGCTTCACCTCGTCCTTGATGTTGGGGACGGTCTCAATCAGCGACAGCTCGTACACCGACTGCGCGTTGTCGGTGACCGGACCGTAGGAGTCCACCGCAATGGTGACTGGGCCCATGCCCAGAAAGCCGAACGCCACCAGGCCGAAGGCGAAGACCGCCGGCGCGACCATGAGGCTGGAAAGTCCCAGGGTGCTGACGATGTAAGCCGCGCCCATCAACACCACGATGACGATGCCCATCCAGTAGGCGCTGAAGTTGCCCGCCACCAGGCCCGAGATGACGTTCAAGGACGCGCCGCCCTCTCGCGAGGCCGTGACCACTTCGCGCACGTGCTTCGACTCGGTGGAGGTGAAGACCTTGATGACTTCCGGAATGATTGCGCCGGCCAAGGTGCCGCAGGTGATGATGGTGGCGAGTTTGTACCAGAGCGTTCCATCTCCCAAGCCCGGGATGAGCAGGTAGGAGACCAGGTAGGTCATCGCGACCGAGATGATGGACGTCAGCCACACCAGGAAGGTGAGCGGCTTTTCGAAGTTCATCTTGTCCGCGTTGGCGTAGCGGCCCTTCTGCAGCATGTCGTTGACGCCGTAGGAGACCAGGCTGGTGACCACCATCACGATGCGCATGGCGAAAATCCAGACCAACAGCTCGGCCTGGATGCCCACGCCCCTCACCGCGAGGACGATGAAGGTGATGAGCGCCACGCCAGTGACGCCGTAGGTTTCAAAGCCGTCCGCGGACGGGCCCACCGAGTCGCCGGCGTTGTCGCCGGTGCAGTCGGCGATGACGCCGGGGTTCCGCGCGTCGTCTTCCTTGATTTTGAAGACAATCTTCATCAGGTCGGACCCGATGTCCGCAATCTTGGTGAAGATGCCACCGGCGATGCGCAGCGCCGAGGCGCCCAGGGATTCGCCGATGGCGAAGCCCATGAAGCAGTACCCGCGCCAGTCTCCCGGAACGAAGAGCAGGATGAAGAGCATCAACAGCAGTTCGGTGCTGATCAGCACCATGCCGATGCTCATTCCGGCCTTGAGCGGGATGGCGTAGGTGGGGAACGGCTTGCCGCGAAGGCTCGCGAACGCAGTGCGGGAGTTGGCGAAGGTGTTCACCCGGATGCCGAACCAGGCCACCCCGTAGCTGCCGGCGATGCCGACCAGGCTGAACAGCAAGATGACCGCGACCTGGAGCGGTTCCACGTGCCGCAAGAAGCCGAAGTAGAGGACGATGATGGCGCCGATGAACGCCTCCAGGAGCATGATGAACTTGCCCTGGGTAATCAGGTACTGCTTGCAGGTCTCGTAGATGAGCTCGGAAATCTCGAGCATCGACTTGTGGACCGCCAGGTTGCGCAGCTGCGAGTACTGAATGATGCCGAAGCCAAGCCCGGCCACGCACACCAACAGCCCTCCGAGCAGCAGGTTGCGACCGTCCACCTGGTTGTTGAAGAAGTGCGCTTGGGCCAGGTCCGGCACCGGGATGTCGGTGTCGCTCGCGCGGGCCACGCCGGCGGCCAAGAAGGCGCCGAGGCCGAGAAGGGTGCTGCTGATCCGGGCAAATGCCCCGCGAAGAGAGCGCGGTTGGGCGTGCATGTGGTTCAACTCCTCTTTGGGTTTCGAGGGGTTAAGAAAGCCACCCCAAGGAAGGGCGCCCCTCCTACCAAAAGGCGAGCTTTAGATCTACCCGCCGTTATTTTCGGCCCTTGCGAGCTTCCGACAGCGAAGTGGAGGCCACCCTTCAAGGGCTGGACGCGATTTCTGTCTTCGTCGCGGGGGACGACGCGCTTGCCCGGGGCGGGTTGGCGATGGTGCTCGCCAGCCAGGTCCGCACAACCGTGGTTGGGCAGGGCCTGCGCTCCGCCGACTGGGACGCGGCGGCGAGGGCTGCGCAGGCGCACGCGGTGGTGCTCGACGGCGGCCAGCTCGACGTCTCGACCTGCGAGCGCATCCGCGCGGCGGGCCTGCCGGTGGTGGTCCTGGTCGACTCTGCGCAGGACGCGCGCGACGCCCTGGCGTCCGGCGCTCGCGGCGCTCTCTCTCGCGAAGACGCCACTGGGCACCTTGGACCGGCGCTCCGCGCAGCGGTCAGGGGCTTACTGGTGGTGGACGCCGCTTTCGGCAAGGTGCTGGTGGCCCGGCGCGAGGTGACACAGGCGCCCGACTCGCTCACCGAGCGCGAGCGCGAAGTGTTGGACCTATTGGCGCGAGGGCTGGCCAACAAATCCATCGCCCAGGAACTGTCCATCAGCGAGCACACCGCCAAGTTCCACGTCAACGCCATCCTGTCCAAGTTGGGCGCGGAAAGCCGCACCGACGCTGTGGTTCGGGCGGCGCGGCTGGGCCTGGTGGTCCTCTAAGTCCTACCCGTCCGAGCAGGTCGCCGGCCCTCCTTCTGGCCGATGCGGTGGGTGCAGGTGGCGCCTACCGTTGAGCCATGAACCCCATCAGTGAACTGTCGTCCGCGTTGTCCCAGGCCGTTGCACAAGTCTCTCCCAGCGTGGTGCGCGTGGAAGGACGCGCCCGCGGCAGCTCCAGCGGCCTGGTCTGGTCCGCCCAGGGCCACATCGTCACCGCCGAGCACACCGTGCAGCACGACGAGGGCATCACCGTCGGCTTCTCCGACGGCGCCACCGCCGAGGCTCGGCTGGTCGGCCGAGACCCCTCGACCGGAGTGGCGCTGTTGGAGGTCAAGGGCAAGCAACTCGCTCCGCCCGCCTGGGCCGAAGCCGGCTCGCTCGCCGTGGGCCAGCTTGCTTTGGTCGTCGCCCGGCCGGGCAAGAGCGCCCGGGCCACCCTGGGTGTAATCAGCGCCTTGGGCGCCGCGGGCGAAGCCTTTCGCACCCCGCGGGGCGGCAAGCTGGACCGCTACGTCGAAACCGACGTCGCGCCTCGGGCAGGCTTTTCCGGCGGCGCGGTCTTGACCACCGAGGGCAAGGCGGTGGGCCTTCACACCACCGGGCTCCTGCGCGACACCGCGCTGGTCCTCACCCAGGGCACCCTCGAGCGCGCCGTGGCCACGCTGCTCGCCCACGGGGGAGCGCGCCGGGGCTTTCTGGGTATCGGCACCTACCCGGTGCGCCTGCCGGCGGCGTTGGAGAAGCAACTCGGCCAGGGCAGCGGCCTGTTGGTGGTCTCGGTCGCGGCGGACAGCCCCGCGGATAAAAGCGGCGTGTTGATGGGCGATTTGCTGGTGTCGCTCGCCGGGCAACCGGTGCGCCACATGGGGGACCTCCTGGGCCTGCTCGATGAGGAGCACATCGGCCAAGACGCCCCGGTGAAAGTCGTTCGCGCTGGAGAGTCGAAGGACTTGCGCATCACCATCGCTGCTCGCGCCTAAGGAGGGCCCAGGGCCATGAACATCCTCAAGCAGATGTCGGACGACTTGGAAGCGCTGGTGGCCAAAGCCGCGCCCGCGGTGTTGGGGGTGGAGCACGGCCGCGGTCAAGGCACCGGCTGGGTCATCGCACCAGATGGATATTTGGTGACCAACGCTCACGTGGTGCGCCAGGCCACGACCGTCAAGGTGCACCTGGGCGAGGACACCGAGGCTCGCGCCGAGGTGGTCGGTGCGGACCCGAAGACCGACGTGGCAGTGGTCCGCGTCGACGCGCGAGACCTGCCCACGCTGCCGTTGGCGGACAAGCACCCGCTCAAAGTCGGCCAGGTGGTGGTGGCCATTGGGAATCCGTTCCGCTTTGACCGCTCGGTGTCCTTAGGCGTGGTGAGCGCGCTCGACCGGAGTCTGCCCACGCCCGAGGGCGGTCTCATCGAAGGGCTCGTCCAAACCGATGCCGCCATCAACCCGGGAAACTCCGGAGGGCCGCTGGTGAACGTGGACGGGGAGGTGGTGGGCATCAACACCGCCGTCGTGCCCTGGGCGCAAGGGATTGGATTCGCGGTGCCGGCGAGGACGGCCAGCTGGGTGGCATCGGTGCTGATGCGCAGCGGCGAAGTCCGCCGCCCCCACCTGGGCATCGCGGCGCGGAGCGAGGCCCTGGCAGCGCGCCTGGTGCCCGAGGCTCGCCAGGCCCGGGGCATCCGCATTTTCAAAGTGGAAGCCGGGACTGCCGCGGCCGCAGCGGGCCTGCTGCGCGGGGACGTGGTTCTCACCGCCAACGGAGACCCGGTGTCGAACATCGACGACCTGCAAGGAGTGATGGTCCTGACGGGGCGGGGCGAAGTCGGCCTGGAAGTCCTGCGCCACGGCAGCCGGCACCGGCTGGCCGCTTACGTGGGCACCAACCAGGCCCGAGCCTAGAGGAATGGCGCCAAGAGTGCGGTTCGCGTTGTGAGCTCCAACTAGCGTGTCATCGGCAAGTGCCCGCCTGCCGGTTGCAAGCTGCGGTGCATTGAGCCACCTCGGGTTGGAACCCCGAGTAGGATCTTGGGCAGAGGTTCATGCATGTGTTGTAGGCGGTCCGGCACGAGTCGGACATCGTGAGGGAGTTCAAAGGAGCACAGGCGGAACTGGACACTAGGCCAAGAAGAAGTATGGACCAGGCCGCTCGGACTGGCCGAGGGTGGTTCATGGAGGAATCCTGGTGGCGGGAAGGTCCACTATCACTATGGCTCCGGCACGCTGGATTGTCAGATGCAGAACATCCCTCTCCTGAAGGATCCCGTCGAATAGTCCGTCGACTCCCGAGGAGTCGACGCCATCTATTTTCGTCACGATGTCACCCGCGCGAAGCAACGTTGCGGCAGGCAACCCCGGGTGAGTCTCGACTATTAAGGGGCGGGGTCCCGTATAGTCCGCCTTGACGCCGAAGACGCGCCATGAGTTGGTCGGAATGGGCTCGTCGCCCGCCCTTTCAAGCTCAACTCGCTCGCTTTCGAGATCAATTGTGACCTTAAATTGCCTTAGTAAAGCTCCACCAATACCTGGCTGGTTGGCCAGGAGCACCGCCGGTTGATGCAAGACGTACCTGCCCAGTACGGCATCCCCTTGCAGCCGAGCTACTTTATCCTCCAAGACCACGTTGCCAGCGGAAAGGGATTGACCAACCCATTTAAACTCCGACTGAAACCGATGTCTTCGAGCCATATCCAGACTCATGGCGATTCCTTCTGGTGCCCCTGAATCGAGAACGAACCCCCGAGTCGCCCCCGCGACCTCAACGTCGACGCCGATCCATCCCGTGTCAGCGCGAAAAGTCCGAAAGATCTGCCTGCCGTCGGCGGGCGCTAACGGCGCCAGAGCAACGCTCAGAGCCAACGCGGGGTAGTCCAAGATGAGGGTGGTGCCTCGAAAGAGATTGAGGCCAAGGACTCCGGCGAAGCTAAACCTTCGCAGAGCCTTCGGTTCTCGCAAGGCGAGGACAACGGCACGAATTCCTTTGAAGCGCGTCTTTCCAACGGTGATTTCGTCAATCTGCACTGTGCCTTCCGGCAGCAGGGCGACCGCGGACGCATCTCGCATCCCCGTCCCCCCCGAGTTGCGCTCCAAAGTGAGGCCGAGCTCGGCGACAAGGCCCTTGTCCAGCGCCGTAATTGTCGCGCCTGTGTCAACCATGAACAAGAACGGCCCACGACCGTTAAGGAGCACGCGCACGAAGGGCACATTGGCCAGCAACTCCATTGCTACCGGCGTTGAATCAACATCCGCCGTAACACTTGCGCTCGGGGAGCGTTGCGCGTGTGCGCATGCAAGATCGGACAAGGGGGCGCTCACCAAGATGGCGCCCAGCATTGGCAGCGCGCGACTCAATTGTCCTCCCCGGGGCTGACGTGGGCGCTCAACCGTCAATGCGATATCGGTCCCCAAGGGTTCGGTGGACTCCACCTACCAGGAACGCCCCCGGTGGTCTGGACACCGTCAGGCCCGAACTCGGGGCCCGCTCCGTTGAAGTGCCCGCGGAACGAGCCCCAACCGAGCAGAGAACCATCTTCCGACGGGTCAACCCATCCCGGTGTCTCTGCGGGCGGCCTCCTCGGCGCTGAAACGTAGTTGTCGTCTTGTGTCGGACGACTCCAAGCTCCACTTCCAGTTGGGGGCCGCCAATAGAAGGAAACCGGATCGCCGACGTCGTCGGCTGCGACGTACTCCAAGGGCTTCTTGAAGATAATGCCGCCTTCCGTGCCCTTCGAATCCCCATTGCCGTAGCCGTTGTAGCCATCTGGTGTCGTCCAGTCCATGCCACTCGGCATCACCGTCACGCCGAACACCGTCACGGAGGGGAGACTAATGTTGAGTCCAGGAGGCGAGGAACCACTTGCCGTCGTCGTCGCGTCCCCGGAGGTCACCGAGCCCGTCGCTGAGTCCGTGGCCGTTCCCGCGCCACCTCCAGAACTCGTCGGGGGCCCCAACGACCCCGCTGCATCGTTGGTGCCCTCACCAGAGCAACCATCCGGTTTGTCGTCGCATGCGGAGCAAGGGTCATCAGAGCAGCAGGGATCCAGCCCAGCCGGATCCACAAACGCGATTGGATTCTCGTTCGCGTAGCCGTAAGGATTGGGCCCTCGCGCTAGCGCAGCATTTGCAGCGAGGAACGAGTTCTCCCTAGCAAGCATCGGATCGGGCTGGAGGTACCGACCGATGGCGGGGTCATAGTTCCTGTTCCAGTTGTTCACGAGGTCCGTCTCGGCATCGTAGTACTGGCCCGGGAAGCGCAGCGGGGTCCAGTACGGCGCGGCTCCGGCCTGGTAGTGACGGTACTCGTACGCATCCATGATGGCGCCGTCGTAGATGGCCGACGGAAACTGCGCGTGACAGGTGCAAAACGGGGAGCAAATCCAACGCGAGTGGCCGGAGTTCTGAACGAGCGCCGCCTGGACGTGCACCGCGCCGCTCGCCACCGTTGGTGTCACCCAGGGCGTCACGACCTGGCCGGTGTGGATGCCGTAGGCGCTGGCCAGCGTCGCATTGCCGTTGTTGACGTCGCGAATGATGGCCGTGTCGCCCGCGCACAGCCCGTCATTATAGGTGTCCACCATGGCCCATCGGCCTCGCAGCTGCGTCGTCATGGGGGAGGTGATGGTGGCCTGGCTCATGTCGCCTAGATTCGTGGTGGTGCCGCTGAAGGCGTAGGGGTGCGCGCTCTCTGCGTCCATGTTGACTCGGTTCGGATGGCCGAAGGGATTGTAGTCCGCTTCCCCGGCGATTCTTCGCGTCGAATCAAGAATCGCGACGGCCTTGCCGATGTGGTCGCTCACCGGGAAGTAGATGCCGCAAGGCGCACCGTCGCCGTTGCGCGAGCAGTTGGCCGTCCAATCCGACTGCCGGCCCCAAGCAGTGGTGTACTCCCCACGGACGATGGCGACGGGCTTTCCGCCCAACCACACGTAGTCTTCCTGGACGAACCAACTTGCGGAGGCCGGATTGTCGAGCCCTTGGTCGGAAAGAAAGCCGTTGCCCACGGTGTAGAAGAATTCGTCGTAGTTGCCCGACGGGTAGACCTTGGTGCGCCTTCGGCCGAAGGCGTCGGTGTAATAGCTATAGGTGACCGAGCTGTTGCTGTTGCCAACCGAGATGGCCTTGTAGACGCTGTCGTTTGTAAACGCCCCATTGTCCCCGTAGCTGGGCTTCTGGAACCAGGTGGACTGCCCCGAGGAGTCGTTGGGCCAGCTCTTCGTCGTGACGCGACCGTCGTTGTCAAAGGCGTAGTTGTAGGCCAGCAACTTGCCGGTCCCCGTGCAGCTTGCGCTCGTCATCTGGTCGACAAAGAAGAGCGCGCTGTTGAAGCCGAGGCTCCAGGTGCACGCGTCATTCGTTAGGCCGCTCCCGTTCGAGCGGCCGTCCCAGGAGTAGCTCTGGTTGGTGCTCGCTCCAAAGGAGCCTCCGGCGGCGGTGAAGTTCCCCGTGGGGCGGTTGGCGTTGGTAAGCCTCAACATGCTGTCGTAGTTGAATTGGTCCGAGCGCGGCGTCCCCGTCCCGAGGAGGCAGGCGTCAGTCTCGAGCACCTGGTCGGCCTGCCACTTATAGCCAAGCTCGTAAATGTTGCCGGTGGCTGTGCCTGGGACGAAGCCGTTGAGGGCGACAGTGGAGACGGCCAGCGTCCGCAGTCGGCCGGTGTGGTCCGAGCCCGTGGAGTTGCTTGCGACGGTGAAGGGGCAAGTGCTCGGCGGGGACGAGCCATTGCCCGGGGAGGTGGTGCCGTTGTCTCCCAGCATGAATTCCACCGCCGCCGAGCCGCCGTCCGGAGTGTCAATCTCGTACCCCCGCAACCCACCGTACGGCTCCCAGACGGCGTTGCTGATGACAGGCGCGGTGTTCCAACTCGTCCCGTTGAAAACGGCGATGCTCACGCCCGTCACCCGGTCGCTGGCGTTGACGGTGTAGCTCCAGGACGGAGTCGTAGACGTGGTGCCACCGCCGCCGCGGCCGTAGGGGTCTCTCACGGACGTCAGGACGCCGTCGGGGTTGTAGCCGTAGGTGGTGTGCGGCTCGTAATACTGGTTGCCGGTGCAGGAACTCTGCCCCGCGCGAAGGCGGATTTCCTTCACCACGTGGCCCACCGCGTCGTACGAAAGCCAGGTGTACCCGAAATTGTCTGTCCGCACCTGGAGCCGGCCGCCGGTAAACGTAGTCGCGGGACACCCAGATGCAGGAGGAGCGCTGGTGTCGTAGGAGAGGGCATACAAGCCCGTGCCGGTGCTCCCGAGCCAGTCGTACGAATTCAAAAGCCGCCCCAAGTTGTCGTAGGCGTTCGCGATGTACTCTCCGGTGCCGTTGGCCGCCATCTGCGGCGTCTGGCGGACGACGACTTGCCCGGTCGCGTTGTACTGGTAGTGGGTTGTCCCGGGCGCCTGCAACGGCCCGTTGAAGGTGTAGGGCAGTTGCGCTCCCACCAAGTTGCCAAAGTCGTCCGTATAGTAGGTGAGCCCCGCGGTCCCCGTGCGCGCGCCGCAAATGCTGCCCGAAAAAGAGTTGATTTGGCAGGTGTAGTCCGACGTGCAGCCGGGACTGACGTGCAGCACGTTGCCCTCGACATCGTGGTCAACGCAGGTGCGCACCTCAGTCCCGCCGCTACCGTTGCTGGTGGGTGCCGGGAATTCGCCTATCTGGCCCACGCGGTTGGCGCGAGAGTAGGTCAGCTTCGTGCAATAGGTGGAAGCTGCGCCGGTGGAGTACTGACACCAGTCTGCCTCGGGATTGAACGCCACGCCGACGCCGGTCTGGTTTCCGACCGCATCGAAACCGCGGGCTGTGCTGTAGCTCCCCGTGGCATCGCCCCACTGGTCGAACGTCGGATGCAACTTGGCGTCGGCGGCGTGCTTGACGACGCGCCGTTCCTCCTGGGTACTGCCGTTGTTCCAATAGAATGTCTCGGTTTGCAGCGTGCCATCGCCCCAGTAGGCATAGGGG